>Ga0194132_10000306_pt1 | contig 102507 bp, 96 predicted proteins | sample TA2KigOf80mmetaG_FD_148612 | JGI IMG/M metagenome (GOLD analysis project Ga0194132, IMG submission 148612) | Freshwater microbial communities from Lake Tanganyika, Tanzania - TA2015054 Kigoma Offshore 80m | ecosystem: Environmental > Aquatic > Freshwater > Lake | place: Tanzania: Lake... | reverse complement strand
CCATCAGCTCAGCGGCCTTACTTGCCTCGCAACGCCCCTCCAGAACAAGGTTCAGTATCTGTGCTCTCTTCGCTTCTCGCTCGGTCAAATGTAGTCCTCTCATGGACTGACATATTCACTGAGCAGTTACCTACTGACAATATCACTGAGCAAAGACAGTCAGATACACTTTGCGTTGACACTCGGCCCAGCAGTGGGATATCATTTACGTCTGGGCTAATTGATGTGGCGACGTAGCTCAGAGGTTAGAGCGGGCGCTTCATAAGCGCTAGGTCATAGGTTCGACCCCTATCGTCGCCACCAACTTTTCTTCCGTTGTGAGGGCGTCTCAGCTACCCTGAGGAGCCGGTCTCGCGGCGGAGTCCCAGGCGTTTGGCTTCACGGGCGGTTAGCTCAGTGGTTAGAGCACTTGCTTCACACGCAAGGGGTCATTGGTTCAAATCCATTACCGCCCACCACTGAAAGCAGCCGCATGAATGCATGCCGAAATGGCGGAACTGGCAGACGCGCTACGTTCAGGGCGTAGTGTCCGCAAGGACGTGTGGGTTCAAATCCCTCTTTCGGCACCAGTAAGTTTAGCCCTCATCTGTCCCCAAAGCGGGACATCTTCTCCCTCAGGGAGAAGAGGAAATGGATGGGGCCTTGTATCACCGGCGCTTGTAGCTCAGTTGGATAGAGCGCAGCCCTGCGAAGGCTGAGGTCGTGGGTTCAAGTCCCGCCAAGCGCACCATCTACGTCAATCCTCGGCCCATCCAGAACGCCGCGCAACCCCGTGGGGGGTTAGCTCAGTTGGTTAGAGCATCTGCTTTACACGCAGAGGGTCAAAGGTTCGAGTCCTTTACCCCCCACCAGAGGCTCAAACAAGGTCCTCCCTTGTCACCTATTTAAGCGCCCCGTGTGCTACCAACGCTGCACATGGTTGCCGTTACAACGAAACTTGGGTAATATTGCCTCAAACCACGGTGATTGAACGGCATTCGTAGCTCCCAGGCTCACCCGCACTCTGCAGGCTTTCGTTTTTCGAATTCGGCCACCCAAATGGGTACGAAAGCTAACGCAAGGGGCGGGTTTGCGTTATAAGACATCAGTAAATATACTGAGGGCTACCCTTTTCCACTGGGAACTCGCCTCTTGCCAAGGAGGGCCATTTGGAAGACGCGGAGCGGGCCAGAGCCGGCGCTCAGAAGATCGTCGACAACGTCAAGAAGGTGATTGTAGGGAAAGAACGCGCAGTTGAGCTTGCTGTGGTGGCCATCACCTGCCAGGGCCACATTCTGATAGAAGACGTCCCGGGCGTCGGCAAGACGATGCTTGCGAAGAGCCTCGCCGTCTCGACGGGCGGGTCCTTCAAGCGTATTCAGTTCACCCCCGACCTCCTCCCCAGCGATATCACAGGCGTCTCCGTCTTCAACCAGAAGACCTCCGAGTTCGAGTTCAAGAAAGGCCCCATCCTTTCCCAGGTGGTACTGGCGGACGAGATCAACCGGGCCACTCCCAAGACGCAATCGGCGCTGCTGGAGGCAATGGAGGAGCGGCAGGTCACAGTTGAAGGTGTAACGTACCCGGTGCCGCGCCCGTTCACTGTTATGGCCACGCAGAACCCCATTGAGTACGAGGGCACCTTCCCTCTTCCCGAGGCCCAGCTCGACCGCTTTCTGCTGATGATCACGCTCGGCTACCCCACGCTGGAGGAAGAGCTTGCAATCGTCGGCAACCAGCAGCAGAAGCATCCGATCGAGGGTCTGCATGCGGTCGCCGGCCCTCAAGATATCATTGGTATACAGGATGCCGTAAAATCGATCTATGTGGATGACCTCATCCGGCAGTACATCGTGACCCTCATTGAGGCGACGCGCGTCCACCCGGATGTCGCGCTGGGTGCCTCGCCCAGGGGCTCGCTCGCGCTATTCAGGGGCGCTCAGGCGCTGGCACTGATACGCGGGCGCGACTTCGCTCTGCCGGACGACGTGAAGGATCTGGCCGTGCCGATGCTCGGCCACAGAATCATCGTCTCACCGTCCGCGAGGATGAGGGGAGTGAAGAGCAGGGATGTTGTGAAGGGCCTGATCGAGGAGGTTGCAGTCCCCGGGGCCCAGGCGAAAGGGTGGATCAGACGATGAAGCTGCACCGCTTCCGGGTGCAATTGCTGATGAGGTTATACCTCGTCATCGTCCTCATGGTTATCACGTTCGGCACCGGCCTTGCGACGGGCTTCAGCCTATTCTACAGGCTGCTCTATGTGCTGGTGCTCGCGGCCGTTCTGGGCTACGTGTGGACGTGGTTGATGCTGAAGCGCCTCGAAGTGAAGGTTGAAAGCCGGAGCCGGGAGGCGCGCGTCGGGGACGTTATCGAGGAAACGATCACAGCCCGGAACCACAGTGTAATACCCAAGCTGGCCCTGGAGTTCAAGGACCAGACCGACCTCCCGGGCAGCCTGGGTGGCATGGGCCTGAGCCTTGGCTCAAAGGGCTCCTCCACGTGGAGCATACAGACCCGTGCCCGCCGTCGTGGCACGTTCTTTATGGGGCCGATGAATGTCCGGAGCACGGACCCCTTCGGCCTGTTTGCCAGGGACAAGCAATTCGGCACGGTTGAGCACCTTACTGTCTATCCCCGCGTGCACCCGCTTCCTAACTTCGAGGTACCCTCCGCAGCCCTTTACGGCGATTCCGCCACCCGCCGCAGGTCCCACCACGTGTCGCCACACGCATCCAGCGTGCGAGAGTACGCCTTCGGAGACAGCCTGAGCCGCATTCACTGGAACAGCACCGCCAAGGTGGGCAAGCTGATGTCCAAGGAGTTCGACCTGGGAAGGGCGAGTGAGGCGTGGGTAGTTGTGGACCTGGACGCCAGCGTGCAGGCCGGCGATATGGAGGAGAGCACGGACGAGTACGCCGTCTCAATCGGGGCATCCCTGGCAAAGCGTTACCTCGACGGCAACCTCCCGGTGGGCATGGTGGCCTTCGGGGACGAGCGGTACTTCCTCCCGGCCGAGACCGGCGGCGCCCAGATGGACAGGATGCTCCGGTACCTTGCGCTTGCCAAGGCGGAGGGAGTCACGGCGATTAACGTCGCGCTGGCGAACTACGAGAGCCTCTTCCGCCATAATAGCTCCGTCCTGGTCATAACCTCTTCGCCCGACCCGGAATGGGTCGTGGCGGCGACCGAGCTGTCCCGGAGGGGGGTAAGGCTGGCGGCCGTATGGCTGGACGCGGCGACGTTCAAGGGCGAGGAGGGCAGCCCGGAGGTGCCGGACCGCCTCTACGCATCGGGCGTGCCCACTTACATCGTTAAGAAAGGCGACGAAATTTCCATCGCCCTTGGCTTTGCGAACAGGAAGGACGGCGTTCACAGAAACGGCACGGCGCGGCGAGGGTAGCAGAGGAGACGGGCATGAGTACGGCAAACCCGACTGTTTCTTATTCTCCAGGGGCGGACGCCGCCGCGAAGAGCGGCTCTCCCCTGAAATGGATCGCACGGGCCTCCCCGAAAGAGGGCTGGGACTGCTTTGTGTTGTTGGTCGCTGCCATCGGTGTCAGCGCCTGGACAGTCAGGGAGGCGAACTGGGTGCCCACGCCCGGACTGTACTGGGTACTTGTCCTTTCGGCCCTTACTGCATTGGGGCTGGCCAAGCTGAAGGTCTGGTGGCCGCTCCTTTTGATCGCAGGCGGCCTCATAGGCGTCTCTGTGGCAGCGTGGAACGCCGCCACGCTCGTTGTCGGCAAGGACCTGGTCCTGGGCTTCGTGGATGTATGGGACCGTACGTATGCCTGGCTGGATGCGGCCCGTACCGGCAGGATCAACACCGACCTGCTACCGTCCACGCTCTATCTGCTGCTCATCGCATGGACGCTTGGCTTCACAAGCTCCTGGTTTCTCTTTCGGTACTCTAATGTGTGGATTGGCCTTGTCCTGTCCGGAGTGGCCATTCTCACAACGCTGAGCTTCCTTCCTGACAACTACGCACCCCGCTTCTTCATCTTCCTGTTCATTTCAATTGTCCTGGTCGCTCGCGTAAGCTGGGTGCAACAGCAGGAAAGGTGGCGACGCGCAAGAGTCGGAGTGGTGCCAAACGTTGCAGTCCGGTGGTTCTCGCTTCCAATGCTCATGGTCGTCAGCGCCTTGTTGCTCACCCTCGCGGCCGTTATGCCACTGCGCGCCTATGTCTGGAACACGGCGGTCTCTGTCTGGAACACCGGGCGTGAGCCGATCACAGGGCTGGAGGACGACTTCTCACGCCTCTTCTCCGGGATCGCTTCCAAAAAAGACCTGAACGGACGTTTCTTCGGGGATACTCTGCCTTTTCAGGGCAAAATGTCTTTCGGGGGCGACATCGTTATGGTTACGGCGTCCGAGCTGCCGGCGTACTGGCTGTCCCGGACGTACGACACCTACTCGTCGCAGGGCTGGGTTGCCAGCCCAACAAAGAAGACGCTGGTGGGGCCGCAAGGGCTTCCTCCACCTCCTCACGAATCGTCTCGCAGGGAGCTGGCATTTCAGACCGTCGTTCTGACATTTGCTTCGGAGGAGCTCTTTTCCGGCGGCAATGTCGACTGGGTGAGCCACAACGCAATAGTTGAGACGCTCCCTCCGAAAGAGTTCACGATCAAGATTCATGACCCTTCCGGGGACGGCGCATTGCCTGAGGACGTTCGCGAGATCGCCCGCGATATCCGCAACAGGCTGGTATCGCCGCCGAGCCGCTTCGTGGAATCGCTCGTCATTGAGGTCCTGCCCGCAGACCTGCAGCTTGTTAAGGTGACTCCGGGCAGCGATGCGAAAGACTGGACACGCCAGGAGACCGTAACCATAGCCCGGAAGGAGCCGCAGGTGCCGGACGTGGTCGCGTGGCGGTTTGACGGCGAGCTGCCGGCGCAAACACCTTACACAATGTACTCTTACGTATCGAACGTGATGAATCTCGAGCTGAGAGAGGCGGGGGAGAACTACCCGCACACTATAACGGACCGTTACCTGCAGCTTCCGGCCTCCCTTCCGCAGCGCGTGAAAGACCTGGCGGCGCAGGTCGCCGCCGGCGCTGAGACGCCGCTGGACAAGGCGCTCGCCATCGAGAGCTACCTGCGCGAGACCGGCGGCTTAACCTACTCGCAGGATATAAGCGCGCCGCCAATGGGCGCAGACGGCGTGGACCACTTCCTTTTCGCCACGAAGACCGGGTACAGCGACTATTTCGCGTCCGCCATGACCGTCATGGCGCGCTCGGTCGGCGTTCCCGCCAGGATGGCTGCCGGGTATGCGCCCGGCGTTGCCGGCGTGAACCCGAACGAGCGTATCGTGAAAGACTCAGATAGCCACGGCTGGGTGCAGGTCTATTTCCCCGGACACGGCTGGCTGGACTTCGAGCCCACGACTCACTGGCCTCAAATTAACCGCGGTCCGGTCTCGGCGCTGGCAGAAAGGGCGCCCGAAGAAGGGCGTCCCCAGACCCTGCCGAACCCGAGCACGTCAATCGGCAGCGGGCAGCCTGAATGGATGGAGAACTGCCTCCTGGGACCGAACGATTTCATCGAGGACATAGTGGACCCGGCCCAGTGCCTAACGCCGGAGGAGTTTGCCGAGCTGCAGAACAGCCTGGAAGGCGATCAGGCGGCTGGAATTCAACTTGCAGATATGGCGCGGCCGCTCGCCATTATGCTGGCCATGATAGCGGCGGTCTGGATGGCGGGCTGGCTGATGTGGACGCGAGGCCTTGGCAAGGCCACCCCGGCAGAGCGCGCGTATATCAAGATGGGACGCCTGGGGGCTATAGCCGGCATCCGTCGCAGGCCGCACCAGACCCCGATGGAATACGCAAGGTCAATGGGCATTTTGCTGCCCGGCGCCTCGGCGCCCGCGACCACTGTCGCTGTGTCTTACGCGGCCGGAAGGTACGGGCCCAAGGCGGCCGCTCGCACCGCCGACCAGATCGGAATTGGCGGCATCGATATGGAACAGAGCGACAAGGCCAGGGAGCTTAACGGCCACTGGAAAGCAATTCGCCGCAGCCTCCTCGGCCGCATGATAAAGCGCATGGTGCCAAGGAGGCCGGCGACGGCGAAGCCCGCCTCAACGTAGTGTCACCCGAACGCTCTGGTTGACGGGGATTACGGACTTTGAGACCGTTCATCGTCAATCAGGGCGCTCAATAACGTTCACTCTTCTTCTAACGGCCAATGCCTCTCAACCACGACATTTTTGATACCCCGTTTGGATGGATAGGCGTGCTTGCATCGCCGTTGGGCATTCGCCGCGCGACGCTCCCGCAGCACACGCCGGACGAGGCCGTCGCGCAGCTTGGCCCGGAGGCGATAGGCTCTAGCTACGCGCCGGAGGGTTTCAACGGGTTTCGCCATGCCATGGAAGCCTACTTCCGCGGCGATCGGCCCGCCTTCGAAGACATCCCGCTGGACCTGGCCGGCGCGCCTCCTTTCCTGGCCGCGGCGTGGGCCGCGTGCCGGTCCATTCCCTATGGAGAGACCCGCAGCTACAAATGGCTGGCCGAGCAAGCCGGCAACCCCCGCGCCCTCCGCGCAGCAGGCCAGTCCATGGCCCGCAACCGCATACCCATCGTCATCCCGTGCCATCGCGTCCTCGCCTCCAGCGGCGCGCTCCACGGCTTCGGCAAAGGCGCGACTCAACTGGACCTCAAGGCGAAGCTGTTGGCGATAGAGCAGGGGAGCGGACGGCGCTTCTAGGTTCACGACGATGGCGACGTCACCTGCTTCACCTGCCACTGCCCCAACCCCGCCTGCAACGTCGGACAGGTCTCGATAGACATGGCCGAAGCGCAGCAGCGTGCCCCGGCAAACCACGCACCAGATCTGGTCCTCTCGCTGCTGGTGACCCAGGCAAGCCTTAATCGTCGGGGCAGCTTCAGAATGCCGTATCGTGTAGGGGCGCACTGCTGTGCGCCCCTACAAAAACAGCAGTGCGTCCCCAAATGACAAGGATCGAGCTGACCCGGGGAAGCCGATCTCTACATCAGCAGCGGACGGACCAGGCAGCGGCCTGCCGTGCCGAGGATGTTTTGGAGATCGCGCTCAAGTGTCTCGCTGATGTTCACCCGAAGGACCGGCCACTCCATCGTGATTATGCGGCCGTCCGTCGCGATTTCCAGGTTTACGGGGTCCTGGCCCTGGTGCTCGAGGAGGAGGCGGCGGATATCGTCCAGCAGCATCTGGTCGGCGTCCGTCTGGGCGGACTCGCGGATACGAACGGTCAGCAGGCGGGGGGAGTGGGGCTGGGGGCTGGGGGATGGGGACTGGCTAGCAGCCGGGCGCGCGCCGTTAGTTCCGCCGTTGGTGTAGGGCTTGGGAGCGCTGTTGCCGTTACCGTTCGGCTTGTGGAATCCATTTGCGCCGTTCACGGGACTGGCCGCCGCAGGCGGGGGCGCGACGACCTTCTCTCGCGGCCTCTCCTCCGAATGCGGCGCAACTTTCGCCTCGGCTGCTGCCATCTTGGGATCGGCGGCCCTTAGCTGACTGCCGACTACTGACTGCTGACTGCTGCCCTCTTCCACTGGCAGCTTGTAGATCTGCGCGCTTTGGCATGAAATGCTCGTCTCAGTATCCCGGACCCGTACGGTCCCGTTCACCGTGACCAGGTTGCCTGTTTGCATCACCGCTCGCACCTGCTCAACTGCGTTCTCCCAGACCAGCACTTCCAGATTGCCTCCAAGCAGCGCCAGGCTGACCTTAAGAAACTGCTTACCATCCCTGGTGGCGCGCTGCTCCACGCCGGACACCTGACCTCGCACGATCACCTTGTTGCGGTCCATCTCCGGAGTGATGTCCGAGCGCGACATGATTGCCTCGGAGCCACTGTAATAGGCCATGAGGTTTAGCATGTCGGCCCCGGAGAACGGGATGCCGAGCAGCTCCACCTCCCACGCCTGCTTTTCCGCTGAAGGCGTCGCGATCGCCGGAAGGTCGATCTTCGCCAGCCCCGCTGAGGCGGCCGGCGTGGAATCGCCGAACATCCCGAACATCGAAGTCTGGTTGGACGACTTCAGGCTGGACTCGCTCTGGGCCAGCCCCTGGATGCGGCCGATCGATTCCAGCAGCGCGCCCCTGTCACCGTAGTCGTCGAACGCGCCCGCCTTGATGAGGCTCTCCAGAGTCTTGCGGTTCATTCCGCCAATGTCCACGGAGCGGCAGAGGTCCTCAATCGTCGACGGCTTTTGCTCCGCCTTCGCCCGCGATGCGATGAATGAATCGATGACCGCCGATCCCACGTTCTTGATAGAGGAGAGGCCGACGCGCAGCGCCACAGTACCGTCTTCCTGTGTTTCGATGGCATATTGCGCCTGGCTCTTCCAGATGTGCGGCGGGTGGACAGGGATGCCCATGCGGCGGCACTCCACGATCGTCGCCGCCACCTTTTCCGAGAGGTCGGAGTATGCGTTGAGCAGGCAGACCATGTACTCCGGCGTGTAGTTCGCCTTGAGATAGCCCGTCCAGTAGGAAATGAAGCCGTAGCTGTAGCTGTGCGCCTTGTTGAAGGCGTACCCGGCGAACGGCTCTATGAGCGTGAATATCTGCTCGGCCAGTTCCTGGGTGTAGCCGAGCTTCACGGCGCCCTTCAGGAACTTGTCCTTTTCCTTGGCCATGATCTCCGGGTTCTTCTTGCCCATCGCCTTGCGGACGATGTCGGCCTCGCCGAGGGAGTATCCTGCGAAGGTGCGGACGATGAGCAGCACCTGGTCCTGGAAGACAATGACGCCGTATGTCTCCTCAAGGATGTCCTTGAGGGCAGGGTGGACGTACGTGACAGGGGCGCGGCCGTGCTTGGCGTCGATGAACGTGCTGATGTGCTCCATGGGGCCAGGGCGGTAGAGCGCGATCATCGAGGCGACGTCGCCCAGGGAGGTTGGCTTGAGCTCCTTGATGTACCGGGTCATCCCCGAGCCTTCAAGCTGGAACACGCCTACGGTGTCGCCGCGCGAGAGGAGGTCGAACGTGTTTCGGTCGTCGAGCGGGATGTCCTTGAGGTCGATCTTGATGTCGCGCGTCTTTTCGATCAGCTTCCGGGTCTTTGCGAGGATGGAGAGGTTGATGAGACCCAGAAAGTCCATCTTGAGCAGTCCGAGAGCCGCGACCGGCTCCATCGCGTACTGCGTCGTCGCGACGGTGCTGTCCTCCTCAGCCTTCGCGGGCCGCTGCAGGGGGACGAAGTCGTCGAGCGGGTCCTCGGAAATGACGACGCCCGCAGCGTGGGTGCTCGTGTTGCGGGTCACGCCCTCAAGGGAGCGCGCGGTGTCGACGAGGTTCTTGATGCCCTCATCAGCGTCGTACAGCTCCTTGAGCTCGGTGGAGGTCGCGAGGGCGTCGTCCAGGGTGATCTTGAGCTTGTTCGGCACAAGGCGGGCGATTCGGTCCACGTCGCCGTACGGCATCGCCAGCGCGCGGCCCACGTCGCGGATGGCGGCCTTGGGGCCGAGCGTGCCGAAGGTGATGATCTGCGCAACGTGCTCGCGGCCGTACCGCTCAACGACGTAGTTCAGGACCTCCTCGCGGCGGTCGTCCTGGAAGTCCATGTCGATATCGGGCATCTCCTTGCGCTCGATGTTCAGGAAGCGCTCGAAGACGAGCCGGTAGGTCATTGGGTTAACGTCCGTCACGCCCAGGCAGTAGAGCACCAGGCTGGCGGCCGCGCTGCCGCGAACGGCAAAGGCGATATCGCGGTCTCGGACGAACTTTGCGATGTCCCACACGACGAGGAAGTAGTTGGCGTACTTGGTGTACTTGATGACGCTGAGCTCGTACTCCAGCCGCTTGAGGTCTTCTGAAGAGGCGTTAGGTATCCGGCGCGCCAGCCCCTCCTCGCAGATCTTTTCAAGGTACTTCTGGGCCGTCAGACCTCCCGGGACCTTGTACTGGGGCAGGTGGAGCCTGGTGAAGTCCAGCTCCATCGTGCACATCTCGGCAATCTTCATCGTGTTGGAGATGGCGCCCGGCAGCTCCGGGTACATCGCCGACATCTCTTGCGGGCTCTTGAGGTAGTAAGAGTCGTCCTCCATCCGCATCCGCTTGGGGTCATTGACGTTGGTGTTCGTCTGGATGCAGATGAGGATGTCCTGCAGGCGGGCGTCCTCTTTGTTGATGTAATGCACGTCATTAGTAGCAACCAGGGGGATGTCGACGCTCTTGTTGATCTCCAGGAGGCCCTTGTTGATCTCCGGGAGCTCCGGCACGCCGGTGTGCTCCATCAGCTCAAGGTGGTAGGCCGGGAAGCGATCGCGGTACCAGGCGGCGACCTTCTTCGCCTCGTCCATGCGGCCGTGGGTAATCAGGCGCGGCACCTCGCCGCTGGGGCAGCCGGAGAGGATGATCAGGCCTTCGAGGTGCTTCTCCAGGAGCTCGCGGTCTATGCGGGGCTTGTAGTAGAAGCCTTCCAGGTGCGACTTTGTGACGAGCTTGACGAGGTTGGCGTAGCCGGTGTTGTTGTGCGCCAGCACCGTCATGTGGTACGGCTTTTCCTGCGACGTCCGGTCGTGCCGGCTGCCGGGGGCGACGTACATCTCGCAGCCGATGATCGGCTTGACCCCCGCCTTCTTGGCAATGCGATAGAAGTCGATTGCGCCGTAGAGGCCGCCGTGGTCGGTCATGCCGAGGGCGTTCATTCCAAGCTGCTTTGCGCGGTCCACCAGCTTGTCCAAGAAGCACAGGCCGTCCAGGAGGCTGTACTCAGTGTGGACATGCAGGTGAGTGAACGACACGGGACCTCCGGGCAGAGCGGAAATCAATTCGAGGCAGGCGCCTACCGACACCATACCCCATACCGTTACAAGCCCATTTTACTCTCAATTGAGTGTAAAAGATTGGCCTGGCAGGGGCAAACATTATAGCAGTGGCGCAGCTACGAACCAGCAAGAGGAGAAGTCTCGGAATAATCGTGAATTTTCTCTTGACACGAGTCTCGCCATCCGGGTCCGTGAAATATGGTTGAGCGGCGGGTACGGCGGGCAGGCGGGCGTATTCGCCGGAGTAGGCCGAACGGCCGGGAGGAGAAGAGGCTAGCGTTGCGTTGACTGTCAGTGAGGGCAGCCGTATCATCGGTTCATGGATATTTCCGAGCGAGAAGCTGCGGCCTCTGCACCTCTATCATCCCCATCGCTGGTCGGCATCCTTCCCGGACTGCTGCTCACGATGCGACCGAAGCAGTGGACCAAGAACCTGCTGGTCTTCTTCGCCCTTTTCTTCACGATCGATGAGCACTGGGACCCGTCCGTTCCGGCCATTATGGCCAACCTGGTGATACGGACGTTCCTGGCGTTTGTCCTCTTTTCGATGATCAGCGGCGCCGTCTACATCGTCAACGATATTCTCGATGTCGATAAGGACCGCGCGCACCCTAAGAAGCGCTTCCGGCCAATACCCTCGGGCCGGGTGCCGGTCTCGCTTGCACTGGCGGCCGCGGTGATTATTTCAGTGGCGAGCGTCGCACTCTCCTTCTTGCTGGCGATGGAGTTCGCGTGGGTAGCCCTTGGATACCTTGTGCTCATGTTCTCCTACTCGCTGTGGCTCAAGCACGTGGTCCTGCTGGACGTGTTTGCAATCAGCGCCGGATTCGTCCTTCGCGCCGTAGCGGGCGCCGCCGTCCTCCAGGTGCCGATATCGCCATGGCTGTACACCTGCACGGGCCTGGGCGCGCTGTTGATCGCGCTGGCCAAGCGCCGCAGCGAGCTGGTTGCGGCCGGGGAGGGCGCGAGCAAGCAGCGGCAGACACTCGAGATGTACACGCCACACCTTCTGGACCAGTTCATCGCCATCGTTGCCCCGTCCACCCTGCTGGCCTACACGCTTTACACCTTCACGGCGTCGAACCTGCCGGCCAATCATGCCATGATGTTGACCATCCCATTCGTAGTCTACGGCCTCTTCCGGTACCTGTATCTGGTGCACGCGCGAGGCGTGGGCGAAAACCCCGAGGACATCATAATCACAGACAAGCCGCTGATCATCTCCGTCGTTTTGTGGCTCGGCACCGCCGCGGCCGTGCTCGCGGTGTTCCGCTAGCGCCTGTTTAGCCTCTCCGCCCGCTCCTATGCTACACTCTCCCCCATAGTCCAGCGATGGAGTGTAACCCGTGGTCCCTCCAGGTGAAATTTTCGGCCTCGTACCCACATGGGCAGGCGTCTATTTGCTCACTGTTTTGATGTTCGGCCTTGCCGGCATTGTGCTTTACGGGCGCGTCGTGAAGCTGATCCTGCTGGGCGAGCCTTCCGGGCGCTTTGACCGGCCAATGGAGCGCTTTCTCGGCGCAATGCCGCTCGTCTTCGGCCAGAAGAAGGTGCTGCAGCGCACGGACATCAAGCGCGACAGGGCAGGGCTGGCCCACTTCTTCATCTTCTGGGGCTTCCTCTCGTTCTCGCTAAGCTACGCCATATTCATCTTCGCCGATTCCCTATGGCCGGATTTCTCCCGCACCCTGCTCACCGAAACCGGCGTACGCCTGTACGCGACCTACCTTGACCTTCTTGCAGTCGGGTTCCTGATCGTCCTGGGGTGGGCGGCGCTGCGCCGATGGGTCTTCACCCCGCGGCGGCTTTCCTTTGATCTCACACAGAAGCCCGAAGCCGCGATCATTCTGGGACTCATAACGCTGCTCATGGTGCTGACGCTCCTGACCGACGCGCTCTACGTCGCATCCGGCGGGACCGGGCCGGCAGGAAAGACCATCGTAGGCCACGCAATAGGAGAGGCGCTGAGCGGCGTCCTGAGCGATGGCGCCGCCGGGACGCTCCACGCCGTCGCCTGGTGGGCACACCTGGGGATCATCCTCGGGTTCGCGGTCTACATACCCATGTCCAAGCACATGCACCTGCTCGGGACCCCCCTGAGCTTCTTCATGCGCGATCTTGCGCCGATGGGCACGCTTTCCACCCCGAAAGACCTTGAGACGATGGACACCTTCGGCGCGGAGAACGTGAAGCAGTTCACGTGGAAGCAGCTCCTGGACGGCTACGCCTGCGCCGTCTGCGGCCGCTGCACCGATAGCTGCCCGGCCAATATCAGCGGCAAGATCCTCTCACCCATGCACGTTGCCGAAGGGCTCAAGGATCAGCTTATCGAGGAAGGCGGGCGAATCCTCAAGAACTATGAAGGCGGACCCGGGCCGACGCCGTTTATCGGTCGTCTCGTGCAGCCGGAGGCGCTGTGGGACTGCCTCACCTGCGGCGCGTGCGAGCAGGAGTGTCCCGTTGGCGTGGAGCACATCGACAGCATCATCGACATGCGCCGCCACCTGGTGATGGAGAAGTCGGAGATGCCGGAGACGGCGATGAACGCATTGATGAATATGGAGCAACGTGGCCACCCATGGCGCGGCACCACCTTCAGCCGCACCGACTGGGCGAACGGCCTCGAAATCAAGACGCTGGCAGACCACCCAACGGCGGAGATTCTGTTCTGGGTCGGCTGCACCGGCGCGCTGGAGCAGCGCAGCCAGAAGATCGCGCGGTCGATGGCGTCCGTCCTCAAGCGCGCGGGCGTGGACTTCGCCATTCTAGGCAACGAAGAGGAGTGCACAGGCGACCCGGCGCGGCGCATGGGTAACGAGTACCTGTACCAGACGATGGCCCAGCAGAACATCGAGGTCTTCAAGCAGTACAACGTCAAGAAGATCGTCACTATCTGCCCCCACTGCTTCAACGTCATCAAGAACGAGTACCCGCACCTGGCCGGCAATTACGAGGTCGTCCACTACACCCAGTTCGTCGCCGGCCTAATCGCGCAGGGGAAGATCAAACCGGTCGTCGAGCTGAACACGACAATGGCCTATCACGACTCTTGCTACCTGGGCCGCCACAACGGCGTGTACGACGCCCCGCGCGACATTGCTAACGTCATTCCCGGCCTGAAGCTGGTGGAGATGACGCGGTGCAAGGACCGCGGCTTCTGCTGCGGCGCGGGCGGCGGCCACATGTGGATAGAGGAGAGCAGGGGACGGCGGGTCAACCACGTTCGCACTGAACAGTTCCTGGAGACGAAGGCGGACACCGTCGGCGTCTCCTGCCCCTTCTGCCTCCAGATGTTCAACGAGGGCATCCAGTCCAACCCCAACGCCCAGCAAAAGCAGGCGAAGGACCTCATTGAGATGGTGGAGGCAAGCCTGGGCAAGCAATAGAACAGAGTGCGAACTAGTACCGCCTGTGGTACTATAAGCGAGGCGAAATGACGCAGATTGAGAAGCTAATACGGAGGCTGATGTCAAAGCCTCCCGATATGGACTTCGAAGATGTTCGTAAAGTTATGGAACACTTCTGATGGACCATGGAGAGACAGCGAGGCAGCCACGTTGCGTTTACCAAGCCTGGACGGAGGACACTTCCGGTTCCTCTCCAGTCGGGTAGGTACGTGGCGCGGCCGTACCTGGCTCTTTTTATCAAGTCGGTGATTCTGGACGGGAAAGATGCTTAAGAAGGCGTCTCTGGACCGAAAGCCTCTCGACTACTATCTGAAGCTCAACTATCCCTTTGAGGTTGTTGTCGACCCGGACCAGCCAAACGGGGCGTACGTTGTCGTTTTTCCTGACCTGCCCAATTGCTTTACGCAGGCAGATAGTCTTGAGGAGCTCCCGCAAATGGCCAGAGAAGCCCGGGAGCTCTGGATAGAGGTCGAATACGAACGTGGCCACGACATTCCTGAACCCTCCTACTCCGAGGAGTACAGCGGCAAGTTCAACGTCCGCGTGCCGACGTCCCTCCACCGGTCGCTGGCGGAGGCTGCGAAGAAGCAGGATGTGAGCCTCAACCAGTATGTGGTGGACATACTTTCGCGCGGGGACGTGCAGGCGCGGATAGAGCGGCGGCTGGATGAGATCGAGGCACGGCTGGACGGCGTAGCGCCGGTGAAGCGTTCTATGGTGGCGGAGTCGAAGGCGGAGTACGATGTCAGGCCCGCCCGTAAGAAAGCGCGCAAATCGGCAGGTTGATTGTTTGTTCTGATTCAGGTATATTTGCGTTCTAATCGAAACGTCGTCCCTGCCCCTGAATTTGCCGGGAGGGTCCTATGCCGGTCTCCGCACACGACATCCTCTCGGCCCTCAAGTCCCACTTCGGCTATGACCGCTTTCTGCCGCTACAGGAAGAGATTATCGGCCACGTCCTCGCCGGCAAAGACGCGCTTGTCCTCATGCCTACCGGCGGCGGCAAGTCGCTGTGCTACCAGCTTCCCGCGCTGTGCCTGGATGGTGTTACCATCGTCGTCTCGCCGCTGATATCGCTGATGAAGGACCAGGTGGACGCGCTGAAGGCGAACGGCATCGCCGCCGAGTTCGTGAACAGCACGATGCGCGCGGCCGATATCGCCGGCGTCCAGCGACGGGCAATGGCGGGGCGGGTGAAGATTCTGTACGTCGCTCCCGAGCGCCTCGCCATCCCCGACTTCAGGCGCTTCCTCGGGGCGATTAAAATCAGCCTCGTCGCCATCGACGAGGCGCACTGCATCTCCGAGTGGGGCCACGACTTCCGGCCGGACTACCGCAACCTCAAGGGGCTGCGAGACGAGTTCCCGCGGGTGCCCGTTACAGCTCTCACCGCCAGCGCGACTCCTCGCGTGCGCGACGATATCATCGAACAGCTCGCAATCGGCGCGGCCCGCACCTTCCAGTCCAGCTTCAACCGGGCCAACCTCTCTTATGAGGTCGTCCCGAAGCGAGAACCATTTACCACGCTCCTCACGCTCCTGGAAAAACACAGGGGTGAGCCCGCAATCGTTTACTGCTTCTCCCGAAAGGATACCGATGCGCTCGCCGCCGACCTGGTCGCGCGCGGGCACAACGCCCTGCCTTACCACGCAGGGCTGGACGCCGCCGTACGCCAGGACAACCAGGAAAAGTTCATCCGCGACCAGGTGCCCGTAGTCGTCGCCACCATCGCGTTCGGCATGGGCATCGATAAGCCGGATGTGAGACTTGTGGTTCACTACGATCTGCCCAAAAGCCTTGAAGGCTACTACCAGGAGACCGGCCGCGCAGGGCGCGACGGCCTGCCGGCCGAGTGCCTGCTGTTCTACTCATATGGCGACAGCGCGAAGCATGAGTATTTCATCGACCGGATTGAGGATCCAGCGGAGCGCGGAAACGCCCGCGCTAAGCTGGGTCAGATGGTCAGGCTGGCAGAGTCTACGTCGTGCCGCCGGGCGTACCTGCTGGAGTACTTTGGCGAGACTTACGACCAGGATAACTGCAAGTCTTGCGACGTGTGCCTCGCCCCTGCCGAGGAGTTCGACGGCACCGAGATCGCCCAGAAGGTGGTCTCTGCCGTCGTCCGCACCGGCGAGCGCTTCGGCGCTGTCCACGTAATAGACGTCCTGCGCGGCGGCAACACGAAGAAGATACGGGACTTTGGACACGACCAGCTGTCGGTCTACGGCATCGTGAAGGACTTTTCAAGGGAAGACCTTGTGACGATTGTCCAGCAGCTCCTCCGCAAGGGCATCCTGGAAAAGAGCGCGGACGAGTTCCCGGTCCTCAGAGTGTCATCGTCCGGTTGGTCGTTCCTGAAGAATCGCGAAAGAATGGTCCTGGTCCGCCCCCGCCAGGCCCCGACGCATTCGGCGGCGCCCGTGGCGGAGGTCGCCTTCGACCGCGGCCTGTTCGAGCGCCTGCGGAGCCTCCGAAAGCAGATAGCGGAGTCGCGTGGTGTTCCCCCATTCGTCATCTTTGGAGACGTGGCCCTTCAGCAGATGTCTTTCTATGTGCCGCAAAGCCATGACAGTTTTGCGATGATCAGCGGCGTGGGCCGGGAGAAGCTGGCGCAGCTTGGCGACGCATTTTTAGGCGAGATACGCCGCTACGCCGCCGAGCACGGCCTGCAGGAGCGTCCCAACCGCTCCAGACCGGAGCGAAAGGGACGCCCGGACTCCGGGCCCAGCGAACGGCACATGGAAACGCGGGCCCTGATCGAACAGGGGCTCTCCATACAGGAAGTCGCATCGCGGCGGGGGCGAAGCCCGGCAACCATCATGGAGCACCTGGAGACGCTCGTGAGGCAGGGTGTGCAGGTCCGCATCGACCACCTCCTGCCACCCCGGGACCGGGTCACGCGGATCGTGGAGGCTTTCAAGACCACCGGGACTCCGACGCTCACGCCTGTGCGGGAGCTGCTTGGTGAAACGTATACTTTCGATGAAATCCGGACAGTGCGACTCATGGTTACTCAGGCACAGGCGCCCGCGCCGAATAACAGCCCCGTGTAATAAGGCTCATGTCCGGCGCGTTTCGAAATCACAGCGTCATGTGATGCGCGTTGCAGCGACTTTTCGCTATCATCCATGAATATTATGGACAACATGCAGGACGGCCGACGCGGATGGCCGCCGGCACCCTGCGAAACAACCGGAAAGGAGCGCGTCATGGTCAGGAAAACAGGGCTCCTTGCGTTTGCCCTGGGCCTGCTCTCGGTCTTCATCGGCGCGGCGACATCCTCCACTGCCACCAACACCGTGTATCTCGTTCAGATAGACGGCCCAATAGACTCCATGGTCGCCAAGCGCGTTGCGCGGGGCATAGACCGCGCAGAGTCCGAGGACGCGCGCCTTGTCGTCATCCAGATGGACACGCCCGGCGGCCTTGTCGTCTCGACACGTGATATCGTGGCCTCCATACTTGCCTCCGATGTTCCGGTGGCGGTTTTCGTGGCACCCGGCGGGGCGCAGGCAGCATCCGCCGGCACATTCGTTACCGCCGCCGCCAATTTCGCCGTTATGGCCCCCGGCACCAACATTGGCGCAGCATCTCCCATAAACGGCGACGGGGGCGACATTGAGGGAACACTCGGCCGGAAGGTAAACGAGGACACCCGCGCCTTCATCCGCAGCATAGCTCAGGAGCGGGGCCGAAACGGTGCCGCGCTCTAGGAGACGGTCTCGCTCGCGTGGTCGTTCTCCACCACCGAGGCGCTGGACGCCGGGATCATCGACTTCACCGCCCACGACCTTAACGAGCTGCTGGCGCTGGTCGATGGGCGCACGGCGCGGACGGCCTCGGGCGAGGTGACGGTGAGCGTCGCGGGAGCGAGTATCAGCAGTGTCGAGCCGACGATACTGGACAACATCATCGGCTTCCTCGCGAACCCTAACATCGCATTTCTGCTCTTCGTGATCGGCGGCGTTGCCATCATCATCGAGATCGCCACGCCGGGTCTGATCGGCCCGGGAATTGTCGGCGGCATATGCATCGCCCTGGGGCTGGTCGGCTTCGGCAACCTCCCCGTAAACTGGATAGCCGTGGGTCTTCTGGTCTTCGCAATGGTCCTCTTTTACCTCGAAGTCCACATCGACGGCCACACGGTCCTCGGCGTCGGCGGCGTGGTTGCCCTGGTCCTCGGGGGGCTGCTCCTGTTCGGCGGCTACTTTTCGGCCCCGGACTTCCCTGAGCCAAGCCTCCGCGTAAGCCTGTGGATAATCGGCGCCATGGCGGCAATCGCGCTGACCACTTTCGCCGTGTTCTTCAGGTTCGCAAGGCAGGACGTCGGCAGCAACACGGGGAACATTGACCCTTCCGAACTGGAGATCATTGGGGAATGGGGCATATCGTTAACGGACCTGCGTCCCTCCGGCAAGGTAATGGTCAACGGTCGCGAGTACGTAGCGGCGGCGGACTACACCGAGGGTTTCATTCCCAAGGACGAGCATATCCAGGTAACAGGCGTCTACCGCGACGTCCTGAAGGTTGAGAGGATGGTCAAGGAGCCCAGGCTCCCGCAAGGCAAGCCCTAATCTGGCAGAAGGAGACGCACGATGGCCGGTTTTCACAAGGTAGGTCCAAACGAGGCCCTGATCGTATCCGGCGGTACAAAACTGCGGAAGATCAAGGTCGGTGGCCGCTCATTTGTCATTCCGATCCTTGAGAAGCCCCAGGTGCTGTCGCTGGAGGTTATGACGCTGAACGTCGTCACCGAGCGCGTCTACACTCAAGAAGGCGTGGCGGTTTCCGTGGACGGCGTGGCGCAGGTGAAGGTTGGCAGGAGCGAGGAGGCGATAAGGACGGCGGCGGAGCAGTTTCTTGGCAAGTCCCGCAGGAAGTCGCGCGCATCGCTCTGCAGACCCTTGAGGGCCAGCAGCGCGCCATCCTGGGCACAATGACGGTTGAGGAGATCTACCGCGACCGCGCCACATTCGCCGACAAGGTGCGCGAAGTTGCCCACACCGACATGACCAATATGGGCATGGAGATCGTGAGCTTTACCATCCACGATATCCAGGACTCCCACGGCTACCTGGAGGCGCTGGGCAAGAAGCGCACCGCGGAGGTGAAGCGCGATGCCGCCATCGGCGAGGCTGAGGCCGCGCGCGACGCGGGCATCAAGGCCGCCCAGGCCGAGCAGGTGCGCCAGGCGGCCAAGTTCGCTGCCGACACGCAGATCGCTGAATCGCAGAAGGACTTCTCAACGCAGAAGGCTTCGTACGACCAGGAGGTAAACGCCAGCAAGGTCGAGGCCGAGCTGGCGTACCAGCTCCAGGCGGCGAAAACGAAGCAGACGATCAGGTCCGAAGAGCTGCAGATCGACGTTGTCGAACGCCAGAAGCAGATTCAGATACAGGACCAGGAGATACTGCGCCGGCAACGCGAGCTGGATGCAACGGTCAGAAGGCCGGCGGAGGCGGAGCGCGACAAGCTGATGATCGTCGCCGAGGGCAACAAGCGGCGCGTGGAGATCAGCGCCGATGCAGAAAAGTACCAGCTCGAGGCGCTCGCCGCGGGCAACAAGGCCCGGGCGATCGCAGAGGCGGAGGCCCAGGCCCAGTCGATACGCCTGCACGGCCAGGCAGACGCGGACGCCATTCGCCTGCGCGGCGAGGCGGAGGCGGACGCCATCCGTGCGAGAGGACTCGCAGAAGCCGAGGCGATGCAGAAGAAGGCCGAGGCCTGGAAGGAGTACGGGCAGGCGGCCCTGGTCCAACAGATTTTCCAGTCGTTGTCTGAGCTCGCAAAGGCCGTCGCTGAGCCACTGGCAAAGACGGACAGCATTGTCGTAATTAGCAATGGAGGCAGTAACGGTGACGGTGCGGGCGCGAGCAAGGTCACGCGCGACGTCTCCAACACGATCGCTCAGCTGCCCGCTCTCGTGGAGTCGCTCACAGGCATAGACATAATCAAGACCCTCAAGAACCTGCCCGGCGTCATGACGTCGCAGAACGGTGGCGCTCACGGGGCGGACGAGGTGGACGCGGACGGCACCAGGAGCGGGTAGACGAAGTCGAGGTATCTGTGTAGCTGCACAGCATGCTGTGCATTAATACCGGGCACAGCATGGTGTGCAGCTACACGCGCGTACGATGCCCTACACCTTGTGGCCGAATCTCCGTAGCTGCTTGTGGGACATGATCCGGAGGCGGTCCGTGTCAGACCACAGCGGCTCCATCTTCTGAAGGAATTCGGCCAGCGACTCCTGCACGGTCGCCTTGCTCGTGTCGATCTTGAATTTCCGGTGGATGGAAGAGGCTGCGTATACCTCTTCAAACCGGCGCAGAACGGTGGGCACGTCGCGTTCTGGCACAATCGAGTTGGTGTGGGGCGTCGCTTTCATACGGCTCGAGACGACCTCCGGCGAGGCGTTCAGCATTACCATGACCAGGTCCGGGGCGTACTTGAATAGCGCTTGCTCGACGTCCATGGCCATCTCGGCGCGGTCCCCGTACTCCCCATTGCGGCCGTACCCCATGTACATGGGCGCGTAGACCGCCTCTTCAATGTGCATGCCAATGACTATGTAGTCCGGCTCCTGGAAGAAGGCCGGCATCACGTGGTAGCTGACGAGGTAGCGCTGGAACATCTCCCTCAGCCGCGGGCTGAGCGCCATGATCTTCTTTTGCTCTTCCAGCGTAAGGCCAAGGCGCGTGGGGTCCTCGGCCTTCCCCGCCAGCCAGTCCGCATACATCTCGTCCTGGTGCGCAGCAGACCTCGCCCGGGGATGCGACAGGTGGGGCCATTTGAAGTGGTCGTGCGTCCACAGGTTGGCAACACCCATGTTCTCCCGCATCCACTCCACAATCGCCCACGAGAGGGTCGTTGTGCCGGTGTATTCGGCGCCGGTTATCAGCAGTCGCATCTCTACACCCCGTACCCTTGCTTTGCAAGCTCCCTGTGCGCCATCATCCGCATCCTGTCCGACTCGGTCCAGAGCGGCTTCATGTTCTCCACAAACTGCTCAAGGCACTCAGCAGGTGACGCCCTCGTCGTGTCGATTGTGAACCTGCGGTAGATTGACGAGTCTTCGTACTCCTGCTGGAACCGTTTAAGGACGAGCTCGATGTCCTTCTCCTTGATGATCCCGTGCGGGTGTGGCTTTGCCTTTAGCCGCTTCGCAATCGTCTCTGGAGTCGCTTTGACCTGGATAAGCACCAGGTCCGGCGCGACGTCGTAAAGGCGCTGCTCCACGATTCGCGACTCGTGGTTACGGGCCGCGTACTGTCCAACGGCGCCGTAGCCGTAGAAGAGCGGCGCGTAGATTGCCTCGTCGAAATGCATGCCCACCATCACCATGTCCGGGTCGGAGTAGAAGGCGTCCTGGAGGTGGTACTGGATCAGGTAGCGCATGAACATCTCCTGGATCGTCGGCGGGAGGTCCAAAAGCTGCATCTTTTCTTCCAGCGTTAGCGCGTGGGTGGTGGGGTCCGGTCCGCGACCGGCCTCCCAATCGTGTAAGTACTTGTCGTGCGCTTCGGTGGACGAGGCCTTTGGATGTGCGATGTGCGGCCACTTGAAGTGGTCGTGGGGGCCGAGGTCCGGCGCTCCCAGGTGCTTCTTGGCCCACGTCATCACCTGCCAGGTGAACGTGGTGGTGCCGGAGTATTCACAGCCGACAATTAGCAGTCTCACTGGCGCACCTACTTCCCGGCCGCGGCGCCGTCTTTGAGCCAGACCTGGCGCAGGAGCATTCGCCGCCGATCGTTGTCCGCCATGAGCGGCTCAACCTTGCGAACGAATTCGTTTAAGGTCTCTTCCACAGACATCGTGCTCGTATCCAGAGCAATCTTCCGACGAAGCACGGAGTGGCCGACCTCCTCCGCGAACCTGCCCAGGACGAACTGGATGTCATTCTCCTTCACAAGTCCGTTCGGGTGGGGGTTCTGCCTCATGCGCTTTGCGATCACATCCGGGGTGGCGTGAACGTGGACCAGGATGGTATCAGGGGCCTCTGCCAGGACCGTCCGCTCGATGCCCAGGCCGAACGCCCGCCTGTCCCCATTCGTGCCTGCCTGCCCGTAGTTGAAATAGCGAGGGCCGTAGACAAGCTCATCGATGTGCATGCCGATGATGATCTTGTCCTCCATGCCCTTGATGGCCTTGGAGTGGTAAACGCAGTTATGCCGCATCACCGTATCCATTATGCGCGGGCTGAGCGAGAGGAAGCTCTTCACCTCGTCCGGAGTAGCGTCCGGGGTGGGAGTGTACTCAGGCATATGGACAAACGTGTAAGGTATCTTGAAGTGGTCGTGGATCCGGTTGACGTTGCCGCCGATGACCGTGTGGATCCAGTCGCGGAGGCGGTAGGCAAGGGTAGTGGTCCCCGAGTACTCGCAGCCGGCTAGAATAAGTCGCATGAGGCCTCCTGGGAACGTCGCTGAAGGGCTGGGCGAAAGGGTAACACAGAGGGATGGTAGTTGGTAGTAGGTAGTTAGTAGCTGGCCAATCCAACAGCCGGCTGTATGTCTGGCCAACTACCAACTACCCACTACTTACTACTGGTACTTCTTCAGCCACTCTTTGAGCTGCGGGGCCAGGTCCTCCCGCTTCATGGCGGCGTAGACGGAGGCCTTGAGCATGCCCAGCGGAACGCCGGTATCGAAGTGTGCGCCGTGGAACTTGTAGCCGTAGGCCTTGCCGGTGGAGGACATAAGCGTGGCCATTGCGTCCGTTAGCTGTATCTCGCCGATGGCGCCCGGCTTCGTGCGGTCCAGCACGTCGAATATCTCCGGCGGGAGAACGTACCGTCCGATTATGGCCAGGTTCGACGGAGCGTCCGCCAACTTCGGCTTCTCCACCATCTTCGTCACCTGGTACACCTGGTCGGCGATCTGATTGCCGGCGACGATCCCCAGGTTAGGCACCATCTCGTCCGGCACCTGCTTGATAGCCAGGACGATTGACTGGTACTGGTTGTAGAGATCGATCATCGATCCGATAGTCGGCTTCTCTGACCAGATGATGTCGTCTGGAAGGAACACGGCGAACGGCTCCCTGCCCACTACCGCTTTTGCAGTCTTCACGGCGTGGCCAAGGCCCATCTGCTCGTGCTGGTAGACATAGCTGATCTCCACCATCTTCGGGATAGCGAGCATCTTTTCCAGCATCGCCTTGTTGCCCTTCTTCTCCAGTGCCAGCTCCAGCTCGGTGTACTTGCCGAAGTAGTAGCCCATCGCTTCCTGACGCTGAGACATGACGAGGACGATGTGTTCTATCCCCGCTTTTGCCGCCTCCTCCACCGCAAAGTGGATCACGGGTGTGTCCAGCACGGGCAGTAGGTTCTTGGGCACGGCGCGCGTTGCCGGCAGGAACCTCGTGCCGAAGCCTGCGACGGGGATTACAGCCTTTCGTACCTTCAATGGGGCCTCCTGGAAGTTGCAGCTTGAGAGGATGGGGAACTCGCTTCTAACCGAGTATAGCAACACATTCCAACTGACTCTACTACCTGTGCTAGGATATTTATGTTGACCAACCGGTCAATCCCGGTCCCCAGGAGGCCTGTATATGACACTCTGGCGCGAGAAATGCGGTGTATGCAGGAGGGACTCACCGAAAGTTACGGATGCGGAAATCGTTGAGCTGAAGCCGCTGGTGCCCAACTGGGAGCTTACCGAGGAGCAGGGCGTTAAGCACCTTGAGCGCACGTTCAAGTTCAAAGACTTCGCTCAGGCGCTGGCATTTGCCAACAAGGTGGGCCAGGCCGCCGAAGAGGAGGGCCACCACCCGCGCCTCGTGGTGGAGTGGGGTAGGGTGGGCGTCGGCTGGTGGACGCACAAGATCAAGGGACTCCACCGCAACGACTTCATCATGGCCGCGAAGACGGACCAGATCGCCGGTGGCGGGTAGTTAGTAGTTGGTAGTAGGTAGTCAGCCAAGCCAACAGCCGATCGAATTTGGTCTGGCCAACTACTAACTACCTACTACCAACTACTGCCTTATCCGACTGCCCGCTGCTGCCGTTTATGATATACTCGCGAAGGTCAAAATCAGGACAGTTGCGCCAACTTCGAATCAAGGGGAGTTGTGATGACGGTCAGTGCCGTTTTGGGCGCCCAGTGGGGCGATGAGGGAAAGGGAAAGATCGTAGACTTCCTTTCCAGGAATGCCGATATTGTCGCCAGGTTTTCCGGGGGCAATAACGCCGGCCATACAATCATCACGGACAAGGGCAAGCTGGTCCTTCACCTCGTGCCCAGCGGCATCCTCTGGCCGCAGACCCTCGGCATCATCGGAAACGGAGTCGTCGTCGACCCCGACGTCTTCCTCCACGAGATCTCAAGCCTCGCAACCAAGGGCGTGGATGTCACCGGCCGACTGATCGTGAGTGAGCGCGCCCACATTGTCATGCCGTACCACGTCCTTCTCGACCAGCTTTCTGAGAAGGCGAAGGGCAAGGACGCAATAGGCACTACAGGACGCGGGATCGGACCTGCGTACATGGACAAGGCCGCTCGCACCGGCATCCGCGCGGCGGACCTGAAGGACCTGGAGAGCCTGCTGCCGCGGCTTGAGAGCGTGCTCAGCCACCACAACGCAATCATCACCAAGGTGTACGGCCACAAGGCTGTAGACCTCAAAGATGTCTTAGACAAGTGCAAGGCGTGGTCGTCCAAACTTGCCCCCTACATAGGGCCGGCCGAGCACATCGTCAGCCACGCGGCGGATACGGGCAAGAATGTGCTCCTTGAGGGCGCACAGGGCGCGATGCTGGATATCGACCACGGCACGTACCCGTTTGTGACCTCGTCTTCGCCGACTATCGGTGGCGCCCTTACCGGGCTTGGCCTGCAGCCACGGCAGATTAACTCGATAGTCGGCGTCTACAAGGCGTACAGCACCCGTGTCGGCGGCGGGAACTTCGTGACCGAGCTGTTGGACGCAACGGGCACCTCGATTCGGGACCGCGCGCAGGAGTTCGGCGCCACCACGGGCCGCCCGCGCCGCGTGGGCTGGTTCGACGCCGTCACCGGCCGCTACAGCAGCCGCATCAACGGGTACACATCGATCGTTCTCACGCGTCTGGATGTGCTGGACATCTACCATGTTATCAAGGTGTGCGTAGGCTACGAGCTGGACGGGGAGATCGTGCATGACTTCCCCGGCAGCGCGACGGAGCTGAGCCGCTGCGTGCCGATTTACGAGAACCACAGGGGCTGGGACACACCCACAGCCGGCGCGCGCCGCCTGGAGGACCTCCCCAAGAACGCCCGCCGCTACGTTGACCGCCTTGAAGAGCTGGTCGGCGTCCCCATAGACGTCATCTCCACCGGCCCCCACCGCGACGAGACAGTTATGGTTAGAGACCTCATGAAGGTGTAGAGTTTGGGGTTTAGGGTAAAGACGGAAGAGAGAAGCGCCGGGGTGAAGAGCCTCGGCGCTTTTGTTTTACGGCAATCAGGGGGTAAGTATGTTCGACAAGGTCAAGCTGGTCAACCAGGGCCTCGAGCGGCGGTTCCCGAACGGCAAAGACCCGTTCCAAATAATGACTCGCATACTGGAAGAGGGCGGCGAGCTGGCGCAGCAGGTGAACCACTTCGAGGGGAGCGGCAGCAAGCGCCATAAGTACGGTGGGCCGGACCGCGTGAAGCTGGCTGGCGAGGTGAAAGGCCTGCTCCTGGCGGCGATGCAAGTAGTGGACTACTACGGGCTAGAGAAGGAACTGGAGGAGTCGCTGGACCAGAGCATAAGGCGGCTGCGGGAGCAAGGGTTTCTGGAGTGAGCCGGTCCTCGTCAGGCCTCTACAGATTGATCACGCCGCTTTCCAGGAGCACCAGCAGAGATTGCGGCTGAAATGCTCTAATCGAACCTTTAGCAAACCCCTTCGGGTCTCTTGTGACGATGGCGTCAGCACCGCAATTCCGCGCTACTTCGTGTAAGACCGCATCCTCAAAATCGGCAAAACTCAACTTCAATGCACTTCGGATAACGTCGTCATTAACCTCGGCGATTTCAAACGTTCCTATCAAAGACTCGACGAGTTTGTCGGCTCCGGACTTACCCACGTTCTTTGAAGATACGTAGTGTATGGTCGTTATCGAGGTGGCCGACAAGATGCCGGTGATTTCGGAACGGGCCACATACGCGAACAACTGCGAGGCAATTTCGGAATGCGGTGACCGGTCCAGGAGGACGTCCAAATCGACGTTGGTGTCGAAAGCTACTTTCACCTGTGCTTGGATTCCGGGTAGCGGTAGTAGTCTTCTTCGTCAGCGGGGCCTTTTGCAGCGCCGCGAAGCCGCTTGACCACCTCTGGGAGGTCTAAGTGGGCCTTTTCTGGGCGTGACTTTAGTACCGCGATATATGCCGCGACCATTTCAGACACAGACGTACCGTGTTCCTTGGCGTACTCTTCTGCGTACTTGATCAGGTCTTCATCGAGGTGAATTGTCAGTTTGGTCTGCATGGTCTCCTCCTCAAGCCCAGGTCACCCGTTACCAGACCATCATACGACCGCTATCGGACTACTACCCCATGACGTCCATCTTGTACTTGTCCATTACCGCGTCGAAGCGGGTGTTGAAGTCTTTGTCCGGCGCGTACATGGGCAGGCGGACGGGGCCGGCGCGGAAGCCGGCGCGGTTGACGGCGTACTTGATGGGGACGGGGTTGGTGACCCAGAAGAGCGCCTTGAAGATCGGGAGCATCCGCAGGTGCTCTTTGGCGGCCTGGTCCACCTTGCCCTCGACGATGCAGTCCATCATCCCCTTGATCTGCAGGCCGATGATGTTGGAGGCGACGCTGACGATGCCGTAGCCGCCAGTGCACATGATCGAGAATGTCTCGTTGTCGTTGCCGGACCAGACCTTGAACCCCGGCGGGGCCTGGTCGATGATCTGGGCGATCTGGTCGGCGTCGCTGGAGGCCTCTTTGATGCCGATGATGTTATCGATCTGCGCCAGCCTCAGGGTTGTAGCCGCGGTCATGTTGAGCGCAGTGCGGCCGGGAACGTTGTACAGGATTCCCGGAAGGCGCGTTGCGGCGGCGATGGCCTTGAAGTGGTGGTACAGGCCGTCCTGGGAGGGCTTGTTGTAGGCGGGGACGGTCAGGAGCAGGCCGTCGACGCCGAGCTTCTCCGCTTCCTGCGACAGCTCGATGGAGCGGCGGTGGTTGTTGTCGGTCGTGCCGGCGATGACGGTCGCGGTGACGCCGACGGCGTCCTTGACCTCGCCGAATAGCCTCAGCTTCTCTTCGTCGGACATCGCCGGGGCCTCGCCGGTTGTGCCGCCGATGACGAGGCCGTCGCTGCCGGACTTTACAAGCGCCTTCGCGAGTTTTCGCGCCTGGCCGTAATCGACATCGCCGTTGTCGGCGAACGGGGTGACCATTGCGGTGAGAAGTCTGCCGATTTCCATGGGAGTCTCCTGTGCGGCGATTATGGCGGCGTGCCCGGCGGGTGTGGAAAGCGCTGGCGCGTCGATTTGACGACTGTTACAACGGAACTGATGCTTTGGCAGGGGCTTCGGACCATGCCATGACCCCTTCCGTACCCCGTACCCCGTACCCTACACCCGCGCCTTCCGGCCTACCAGGTCCCTGCGCAGAAGCTCCTCTGCAATCTGGATGCCGTTGAGGGCAGCTCCCTTGCGGAGGTTGTCTGAGACCAGCCACATGGCGATGCCGTTCGGGTTGGAGGCGTCCTCCCGGATGCGGCCGACGAAGACCTCGTCCTTGCCCTCCGCCATGAGCGGGGTGGGGTAGACGCCCTTCGACGGGTCGTCCACGACCTTGATGCCGGGCGCATTCGAAAGGATCTTTCGCACTTCGTCAGGGGTGATCCTCCCCTCGAAGTCTATGTGCACAGACTCGCTGTGGCTGACCATGACCGGGACGCGCACGCAGGTGGCGGAGACGGCCAGGTTGGGCAGGTGGAGTATCTTGCGAGATTCCATCGTCATCTTGATCTCTTCCGTCGTGTAGCCGTTCTCCTTGAACGTCTCAATGTGCGGGAAGAGGTTGAAGGCTATCTGGTGCGGGTAGACCTGTTTCGTCACAGGCTCGCCTTTCACGATCTGTGCAGTCTGCGTCCGGAGTTCATCAATGGCCTCAACGCCTGTGCCGGAAACGGACTGGTAAGTGTCCGCTATGACGCGCCTGACCTTGAGCCTGTCGTTCAGGGGCTTGAGAACCATGACCAGGGGCGTCGTGGAGCAGTTGGGGACGCTCGTGATGCCCTTGTGGCCGACGAGGTCGTCCCCGTTCACCTCGGGAACTACGAGCGCGCAGTTCGGGTCCATGCGGAAGGCCGAGCTTTTGTCGACGACGACCGCGCCCTTTTCAACTGCGATGGGCGCCATCGCTTTGCTGATGTCGCTGCCGGCGGCGATGAAGACGATGTCCACCTCGCTGAAGAGCTTGGGGGTGGCCACCTCGATGGCGATCTGCTCGCCGTTGACGGTGACCTTCTTGCCGACGGACCGGGCGGACGCGCATAGCCTTATCTGGCTGGCGGGGAATTTGCGCTGCTGAACGATATCCAGGAAGACCTGGCCCACGGCGCCGGTTGCGCCCACGACTGCAATGCGACAGTTTCTCACGATGGTCTTCGAAAGCCGCCGTGCGGCTTCTCCTCCCCGCTACGATTTAACAGAAATGATAGCGACTATCCCCCGGCAAATCCAGCCTAGAGTCCCAGGAACTTGTCCAGGCCGATAGTCAGGCCCGGGGTCTTGAGGACCTGCCGTATGCCCAGCATAACTCCCGGCATGAAGCTCTCCCGGTTGATCGAGTCATGGCGTATCGTCAGCGTCTGGCCGGTGTGGCCGAAAACGAGCGAATGGTGCGCCACGGTGCCGGGCATGCGGGCGGCGTGTATGTTTATCCCGCCCTGAACGCCGCCGCGCGCGCCCTTGACGAGCTCCTTGTGCGATTCCGGCGATTTGAAGGGGCCGCCGTGGCCGTCCACCGCCGCGTTGGCTATCGCGACTGCTGTGCCGGACGGGGAGTCCAGCTTCATCTCGCTGTGGAACTCTATGAGGTCCGCGTACTCGAAGTGCTTCGCGGCGATCTTCGCGAGGTGCATCATTACCACTGCGCCGATGGTGAAGTTGGGCGCGATGAGGATGCCGACGCCATGCTGCTTCGCAAGCGCGCCTACGGCCTCGTAGTCGGCCTTTGCAAAGCCGGTAGACCCGACAACCAGGTTGACCTTCCGGGGCGCGGCGGCGCGGACTGCCTGCATGGCGCCCTCAGCGTTTGTGAAGTCGACGACCACATCTGCGCCCTCAAGCACGTCTGCGATCGACCGCGACAACGGGATAGAGTCGCTGCCGGATGGGAGCGCTATAGTGCCGGCCCCGGCGTTGGTGTCCACCGCACCGTGGGGCCTCATGTCCGGCTCTTTCGAGACCGCCTTGAGCACCTCCTGTCCCATCTTACCGAGGACGCCTTGAATTACGACCTTTGTTGGTGACATTGCCCTCTCCTTGAGGGGGTAATCTATGCGGCCCCTGCAATGCATGCGTGCCGCGGCTAAATTGAGCAAAGAGAGAGTAAGGTAATGGCAATGGAAAGTAAAGGGTAGTAGCTGGGCGGGCAGGGGACGGCATCCGAGGGAGACCTGGCGGCGAGTTAGCCCAGCTCCTGGTCTATCCCTGTGCGGCGGTCGGCAGAGGGGAAGCGGGCGCGCAAGTTGATGCGCACGGGGACTTCCCCCGGCACGGGAGGCGGCTTGGCATGCGGCGGCGAAGCGGCGCCGGTCGCCGAGTTAACATCTTCGGCTGCGTTGGCTGGTTCGACAAGGCTATCCTGCGACCGTTTGTGTTGATTTCGGTCCGCACCCGTGCCCACGGAGACCTCCGTTACTTCCGGCAAAGTACTCCGCTTATATTAGGATTCTCGGCGAAAATGTTGACTGTCTTTTGTGACTGTCTTGAATAGTCTTGAAGGACTAGTCGATCTCCCGTTACCGACCGGTAATTTCGCTGAAAAAAAGGACCGGGCGGGAAAAGCTTCCCGCCCGGTCATGTGTATCGTGTGTTCAGCCCTGTGGGCTAGCGCCTTCCGCCGAAGCCGCCTGGGCGCCCGCCGCCGCCTGAGCGGGGAGGGCCTCTGCGGTCATCACGCCGTCCGCCGCCGCCCTGTCCGCCCCCGCCTTGAGGACGCGGCTTGTACCCGGAACCATGTCCGGCCTCTGCGCCGTCGCCGGCGGCCTCGCCCTGGGCCTTGGCGCCGTCGCCCTCCAGCAGCGCTCGCCGGGAGAGTGCGATCTTGCCGCTGGGATCGACGTTGATAACCTGGACGGTTACATCGTCGCCGACTTTGACGATATCCTCGACTGCCCCAACGCGGTAGTCGGCAAGCTCGCTGATGTGGACCATGCCGTCCTGGCCGGGGAAGATCTCTACGAAGGCTCCGAAGTTGGTGGTGCGGACAACCTTGCCGGTATAGATATCGCCAACCTTCGCCTCGCGGGTCAGGCCCTCGATGATCTCCACTGCGCGCTTGGCGGCCAGCCTGTCGGTGGACCCGATAGTCACCGTGCCGTCGTCCTCAATGTCGACCGTCGCCTTCGTCTCTTCGATAATCGCGCGGATCATCTTGCCGCCCGGGCCGATGACGAGGCCGATCTTCTCCACCGGGATCTTGATGCGCGTCATGCGCGGTGCGAACTCGCTTATGTCCGAGCGCGGCGCTTCAATCGCTTTCTTCATGATCCCGAGGAGGGAGTCTCGCGCCTCTTTCGCCTGGGACAGCGCAGCCTCCACGACTGCCAGGGTGATGTACTGGGACTTGATGTCTAGCTGAATGGCGGTGATCCCGTGGGCCGTGCCGGCGACCTTGAAGTCCATATCGCCGTAGTGGTCTTCCATGCCCTGGATGTCTGTCAGGGTGGTGAATTTGCCGTCCTCGCCGGTGATCAGGCCGATGGAGATGCCCGCGACAGGGGACTTGATAGGGACGCCGGCATCCATAAGTGCGAGCGTGCCCGCGCAGGTGCTGGCCATTGAGGTGCTGCCGTTGGAACCGAGACACTCGGCAACGACGCGTATGACATACGGGAACTCGTCCTCGTTCGGAAGGACGGGCTCGATCGCGCGTTCCGCGAGCGCGCCGTGGCCGATCTCTCTGCGGCCCGGTGATCCGATGCGCTTCACTTCGCCGGTGCTGTATGGCGGGAAGTTGTAGTGGAGCATGAAGCGCTTCGTGGAGTCCGGGGGATGGAACAGGTCGTCGACCCTCTGCGCGTCGCCAACCGAGCCGAGAGTGGTAATACCCAGGACCTGGGTCTCGCCGCGCTGGAACAGGCTGCTGCCGTGCGTGCGGGGGAGGAGTGAAACGTCCGCTGAAATGGGGCGAATCTCCTTGACGCCGCGACCGTCAGGCCTTTCACCGTGCTCCAGGACGCGCTTTCGGAACTCCTTCTCCGTATACGCCTCGAAGGCGCCGGAGATACTCTTCGGCTCGTACTCGTCCTGGAACTGCTCAAGCAACTCCTGCTTGATGCTGTCCATTGCCGTGTTGCGCTCGGCCTTGGTTGTGCCCCGAACAAAAGCGTCGGCGATGCGCGTGCCGACCTTCTCGGCAACCAGTCGCTCAAGCTCAGGCGTCGGGCCGAAGGGAGTGTAGGACGACTTGGCCTTGCCGACCGCCGCCGCCATCTCCTCCTGGAGGGTTATTGCCTCAAGGTTCGCCTTTTGGGCAATCTCGACGGCCTGCAGCATGAGGTCTTCCGGGAACTCGTATGAGCCGGCCTCGATCATGATGACGCCATTGCGGCTGCCGGCGACGATAAGGTCCAGCTCGCTCTCTTCCATCTGCTGGTAGGTGGGGTTGACAACGAACTCGCCGTTCACGTAGCCCACGCGGCACGCGCCGATCGGCCCGTTGAACGGGATGTCCGATATGCTGAGAGCTGTTGACGCGCCCACCATTGCGACGATATCAAGCGGCCTCTCCATATCTGTGGATAGAGCCGTAATAATGATCTGGACCTCGTTGCGGAAGTCCTTGGGGAAGAGCGGGCGAATCGGTCGGTCAGTCAGGCGGGCGGTGAGCGTTGCTTCGGTGCTCGGTCGCCCCTCTCTGCGGAAGTAAATGTTGGGGATCTTGCCCTTGGCATACATCCGCTCTTCGAAGTCCACGGTGAGGGGGAAGAAATCTATCCCTTCACGAGGTCTGGACATCGTGGCGGTTACGAGGACCACTGTATCGCCATGGCGAACGAGGACGGAGCCGTTGGCCTGTAGCGCCAGGCGTCCGGTCTCCAAATTGAAGACGTCACTACCTATCTGGCGTTGAAAAGAAGACACCATTGGAAAAGAAAGCCTCCTGGTTGGGTGCGACAAAGTAGCCCCGCGGATGGTGGGGGCAGGGGTGCTACTTGCGTATGCCCAGCTTGGCAATGAGGGAGCGGTACCGCCCCACATCTTCCGCATTCAGGTAACGCAGGAGCCTTCGCCGCTGGCCGACCAGCTTGAAGAGGCCTCGCCGAGTGGCTTCGTCGTGCTTGTGGGACCGAAGGTGGTTGTTCAGCGTCTCAATCCTCTTGGTGATGAGAGCAACCTGCACTTCGGTCGAGCCTGTATCGCCATCGCGGGCCTTGAAATCGCCGATAACCGTGTCCTTGACGCTCTTGTCCAGTCCCATGCGAAAAACGCACCATCCCATTGCTTTTATGTTTATTTCGTAAGATTGTAGCACAGCGCGCCCCGCTGTGCTATACTGCACTGCGGCGAATACAGTTTCGTATTCGAAGGATATTTGTGCCCCTGAAATGCAGGAGGGTGAACAGACTAAATGGTGCAACAGTTGGAGGAAACCAGGGCAGAGCCGGTAAGGACTCAGATCACGATGAAGTCTTTGCTGGAGGCCGGCGTTCACTTTGGACACCAGCGCAGGCGCTGGAACCCAAAGATGAAGCAGTATATCTTTGCCCATCGTAACGGCATCCACATTATAGACCTTCAGCAGACGCTCCAGTACCTTGAGCGTGCGGGGGCGTTTGTGGAAGAGGTTGCCGCAAGCGGGCAGAAGGTCATTTTTGTGGGTACCAAGAAGCAGGCCCACGACACCGTGCAGGCGGAGGCGCAGCGCAGCGGCTCCTTCTTCGTGAACACGCGGTGGCTCGGCGGCACGCTTACCAACTTCACCACAATCCAGTCGCGCATCGACTATCTGGTAAACCTGGAGCAGCGCAAGGCCAAGGGCGAGCTCGATGTCCTCTCCAAGAAAGAGGCCCAGGGAATTGAGGAAGAGATCCAGAAGCTGAACAAGTACCTCGGCGGTATCAAGGAGATGACCTCCATGCCCGGGGCCCTGTTCATCATCGATGTGGGCAAAGAGTCAAACGCCGTCGCAGAGGCCCGCCGCATGGGCGTGCCGATCGTCGCCCTCGTGGACACGGACTGCGACCCTACGTACATAGACTACCCTGTCCCCGGGAACGACGATGCGATTCGCTCTATCCGGCTTGTCACTGGCCGCATGGCCGACGCCGTAATTGAAGGCACAAACCGCAGGGACGTGGTTGTGTCGGACACAACCGCTGCCCCCGGCGACGCCGACCGGCCCCAGCCCGGCTCCATGGCAGCCAAGGCCGCCGATATCTCATTCGAAGAAGATGAAGAGTCCGCCGAGAACAGGCGAAAGGCCCCTCGCGGCGCTCAGCAGCAGTAGGAGGACCCTTTTTAGTGGAAGCGACTCTCGATCAGATAAAGGAGTTCCGGGAGCTTACCGGCGCCGGTATCATGGACTGCAAGAAGGCCCTGGCGCAGGCGAACGGCAATATCGCCAAGGCCCAGGAGATCCTGAAGGCCAAGGGCGTTGCAACGGCCGCCAAAAAGGCGAGCCGCGATGCCAAAGACGGCCTGGTTGACTGCTACATTCACAGTGGTGGCCGCGTTGGCGCCATCGTCGAGATCAACTGCGAGACCGACTTCGTCGCCAGGACGGAGCAGTTCAAGCAGCTCGCGCACGATATCGCCATGCAGGTCGCTGCGATGTCGCCGCTTTACATAGACAAGGCGCTGATCCCTGAGGGCGACACAGCCAAGCCTCAAGAGGTCGCCCTGCTGCAACAGACTTTTATCAAAGACTCCTCGAAGACCGTGCAGGACCTCATCAACGAGGTAGTGGCCAAGGTTGGAGAGAATGTCCGCGTCAGAAGGTTTACCCGGTTCTCCATCGGAGAATAGGTAGTGACCACAAACGGCGCAAAGTATAAGCGAGTTCTGCTCAAGCTTAGCGGAGAGTCGTTCAAGGGCAACAGGGGATTCGGCATAGACCGGGAGGCTATCTATTACATCGCCTCCCAGGTCAAAGACATCGCCGACATGGGCGTACAGGTCGGCATAGTCGTTGGGGCCGGCAATATCTGGCGCGGCGCTGATGCCGAGGCGCAGGTCGGGATGGACCGCGCCACCGCCGACTACGCCGGTATGCTGGCGACTCTGATGAATTCCGTGTCGCTCCAGGATGTGCTTGAACGCAATTACGGAGTAGAGACCCGGGTGCAGTCGGCCCTGCTCATCCAGCAGATGGCGGAGCCGTTCATCCGGCGCAGGGCGATCCACCACCTTGAGACCGGCAGGGTAGTGATATTTGCATGCGGGACCGGCAACCCGTTCATGACGACTGATACAGCAGCGGCCCTGAGGGCCATCGAGATTAACGCATCGGTGCTGTTGATGGCCAAGCATGCGGTGGACGGCGTCTACGCCGCGGACCCGGCAAAAGATCCAACGGCGCCGAAGCTGGAGTTCCTCACTTATCGGGACGTCCAGGAGAGAAGGCTGGGAGTCATGGACTCCACAGCGCTCTCGCTGTGCATGGATAACCAGATGCCTATCGTGGTCTTTGACCTGTTCGCCCAGGGCAATCTCAGGCGGATTCTCAGCGGCGAGAGGCTGGGGTCACTGGTGGCGGAGAAGGTGCCGTAGCGGACCGCAATTCCGAAAGAGTTTATCCGGGGCCCCGTTAATCGGGGCCCTGTGAATCTCAGGGGATGTTCAAATGCCTACTACGCAAGAAGTGATGGCTGAAGCCGAGAACAGGATGAAGAAATCGGTCCAGTCGCTGTCAAAGGACATGGACTCCATTCGAACCGGCCGCGCAAGCGCAGCACTGGTGGAAAGCATACCGGTCGAATATTACGGCGCCCCGACGCCCCTGAGCCAGGTGGCCACCATCTCCGTGCCGGAATCCCGGGTAATCGCCATCCAGCCGTGGGACAAGACAGCCCTAGCCGCCATCGAAAAGGCGATCATGAAGTCTGACATTGGCATCACCCCCCGCAACGACGGCGCAATCATCCGTTTGACGATGCCCCCTCTCACGCAAGAGCGGCGCAAGGACCTGGTCAAAGTGGTCGGCAAGAAGACCGAGGAGTCGCACGTAGCCGTTCGAAACATCCGAAGGGACGCCCTCGAAGAGATCCGCAAAATGGAGAAGGACAAGTCCCTCTCCCAGGACGACAGCCGCCGCTCCCAGGAACAGCTCCAGAAGCTGACCGACTCCTACATCGCGAAGCTGGACAAGATACGACACGACAAAGAGGCCGAGGTGATGGCGGTTTGAGCCCGGAGCCCTTCAAGGCCCAGTCCCCTCGAAGCGGCAGCAGCCAGGCAGAGATCGTTCCCCTCCCGGTAGTGCCCGCCCACGTCGGCATTATCATGGACGGTAACGGTCGCTGGGCCAATGCACGCGGCCTCGCTCGCACAGATGGACACCGCGCCGGGACGGACAACATCCGCCGCGTCCTCCGCCACTTCGCCCGCTACGGCGTGAAATACGTCAGCCTGTTTATCTTCTCCACGGAGAACTGGAACCGCCCGCAGGACGAAGTGAACGCCCTCATGCACCTTCTCAGGGACACCATCAAGAAGGAGCTCGAGCCGCTCCACGCGGAGGGCGTCCGCATACGGCACGTCGGCCGCAGTTACGACCTTCCTCCTGACCTCCGCGAGGCGATCGACGACGCTGCGGCCCTCACAAAGAACAATACCAGCCTCACCCTAGGCGTTGCCTTCAACTACGGCGGCAGGGCGGAGATTCTTGATGCAATTCGTCGGGTAGTCCAGGACGGTATTCGGCCGGAACTCATCACTGAGGAGCTGTTCGGCAGCTACCTGTATACGGGCGGGTTTCCAGACCCGGACCTCATAATTCGCACAGCCGGCGAGATGCGCCTCAGCAACTTCCTCATCTGGCAGGCCGCTTACGCCGAGTACTATACAACCCAGGCGTTCTGGCCGGACTTCGATGAGGAAGAGGTCACCCGGTCACTCGTGGCCTTCAGCCGCCGCACACGCCGTTTCGGCAAGGTAATGACGCCGCCCGATAGCGACAGATGACTCCAGCCACTCCGGCCCCATCCGCTCCTCTCCCCGCGCCCGCAAAGAAGGGCACCCTGAAGCCCCGTCTTCTGACCTCTGCCGTGGGCATTCCAGTGCTTGCTGTGGCCGTCCTGGCCGGTGGGGCATGGTTCGCGTTCCTGGTAGCCCTTGCGGCCTGCCTGGGGGCGTTTGAAGCGGCCCGTATGGCGCGAAACATCGGATGGCGCGCATCCGACTTCATTTCCGGCCTATGGGCGGTCGCGCTCGTATGGACCGCTTACCTGTACGCCTCTGACTACCAGGGAACGGTGTACGGGGCATTGCTCGCAGCCCTTGGCGCAACAGCGGCCATATCCCTCCTCAGGCTGATGAAAGGCGTGAACATCGGCCTCCGGGGCGTCGGGGCTACGGTTGGTGCTGTGCTGTACGTCGGCGGTACACTCGCCCACGCGCCGCTGCTCCGGGGCCTCGACCAGGGGATGGAATGGGTCTTCTTCCTCATCGCCGTTACGTTCGCAACTGACACGGCGGCGTTCTTTGTCGGGCGCGCCATCGGCCGCCACAAAATGGCGCCGAAAATAAGCCCGGGCAAGACGTGGGAAGGAACATTTGGCGGATTCGCCGGCGCGGTCCTCGCGGCCGTTGCGGCCATGTACGCGCTCGATTTGCAAGTACCTGCCTTGTCGGCCGTCGCGCTCGGCGCTGTGATGGGCGTGTGGGGCCAGCTCGGGGACCTGGCGGAGTCAAGGCTAAAGCGCATTACGGGCGTGAAGGACTCTGGCCGGATTATGCCCGGCCACGGGGGAGTCCTGGACAGGTTGGATTCAATTGTCTTCAATTTGGTCGTGGTGTATTATTTTGTCATATGGGCACCATAGCTAAGGGACTGGCCGTACTCGGCTCCACGGGCTCCATCGGCACCCAGACTCTCGATATCGTCAGGACATTCCCGGACAGGTTCCGAGTGGTCGGCCTGGCGGCGCGGAGGAGCCTCAACACACTGGAGTCCCAGGTACGGGAGTTCCGGCCCAGGCTCGTCAGCTGCGAAGGCTCGCGGGACGAGAAAGCCCCCCTCTTTCTCAACGGCTCGCGGGAGTCCACCCTCGATGAAATGGTCCGCGACCCGGAAGTGGACACGGTTGTCACCGCCACCGTAGGCGACGTGTCTCTTGCACCAACCATCGCCGCCATCAACGCCGGCAAGCACATCGCCCTTGCGAACAAGGAGTCGATAATTCTCGCTGGCGGCATGCTGACCGAGCTCGCCCGCAGGCGAAACGTACAGATCCTGCCGCTGGACAGCGAGCCTAACGCCATTTGGCAGTGCCTGCGCGGCGAGGATATGAGCATATCCAGGTTGATCATTACGGCGTCCGGCGGCGCGTTCCGAAACCTGGACCCCGCGCAGCTCGCCGCCGTTACCCCCGAGCAGGCGCTCAAGCACCCCACGTGGACGATGGGCAAAAAGATCACCATCGACTCCGCGACGCTGATGAACAAGGCGTTTGAGGTAATAGAGGCGCACTACCTTTTCGGAGTGCCGTGGGAGCAGATTGAAGTCGTCATTCACCCACAGAGCCTCATCCACTCCATGGTGGAATTCGTGGACGGCTCCGTGAAGGCACAGATCAGCCCGCCTGACATGCGGCTGCCCATCCAGTACGCCCTCCTCTACCCGGACAGGGTGTACAACAAGAACATCACCAGGTTTAACCCTGTCGTTTCGGCGGCGCTGACGTTCCAGGAAATGAGGCCGAAGCGCTACCCGTGCTTCGAGCTTGCCATCGAGGTGGCGAAGCGGGGCGGCACCTGGCCGGCGGCGCTCTGCGGCGCGGACGATGCGGCTGTGGACATGTTCCTCGCCCGGAAAATAGGCTTTCTTGACATTCACAGTGTCATCCGGGAGGCGCTGTGGGACTTCGAGTCGTGTGATGACCCGTCGATAGAGGACGTGCTCCTGGCGGCCTCCATTGGGCGGGAACGGGTGCGCAAGGTAGTGGAGGAGGCATAATTGCTTTTTGGCCTGCCGTCGTGGCTCCTTATATTTCCTGTCCTTGGCTTCCTGGTCTTTATACATGAGCTGGGCCACTTCGTCACAGCCAAGCTCTTCGGCATCAAGGTCCTGGAGTTCGGATTCGGCTTCCCGCTGCGGATGGTAGGTTTCACCTACCGCGGGACGATCTACTCCCTGAACTGGCTGCCCTTCGGCGGCTTCGTCAAGATGGCCGGGGAAGAAGACCCAACCGACCCCCAGAGCTTTGCGCGCCAGCACCCGGCGAAACGCTCCGTGGTGCTAGTCGCCGGCTCATTTATGAACTTTCTGTTTCCCATCGTCGTCTTCACGACCCTGTTTACTCTCCCGCACGATGTCCCCGTCGGCACAGTGGTAATCACCGGCGTCGAACCCAACTCTCCTGCCCATCAGGCGGGCCTGCGGTCCCAGGACGTAGTCCTGGAGGCCAACGGCGCGCCTGTGAAGACGCATATAGACCTTGCCCAGGTCATCAACTCGAACCTCGGCAAGCAAGTCCAGCTCACCGTGCGCCGGACCGTCATCGTCTCCGGCCTGCCGTTCTCGCCGGACACCGCGCCGGTAGAGAATGTAACTGTTGTTCCGAGGCTCAACCCGCCGACCAGGACTGTTGTTGAGACCGTGACCGACCCGGCCACGCAAATACCGCTGGTTGAAGCCCAGCGGCTCAACCCGAACGTCAAGCTCGGCAACAAGTGGAAGGAAGGCGCCGTAGGAGTCAGGATCGGCACGGCGAATGTGCACATGGTGAAGGAGAGCTTCCCAATATGGGAATCGGTCCCGATGGCGTTCGGCCAGGTGTGGGAAGTAATTGTCCTCACCAAGAACGGCTTCACGCAGTGGTTCGCAGGCGGCCCTGACCCCGGCCTTGCCGGGCCGGTCGGCATCGCCCAGGTGACCGGTGAAGTCGCAGAAGTGGGCGGCCTCATGCCAATCCTGGAGCTCATGGCGCTTCTAAGCATCAGCCTGTGCATCATCAACGTGCTGCCGATTCCGGCGCTGGACGGCGGCCGCCTGCTGTTTGTTGTGATAGAGTGGGTGCGGCGCGGCAAGCGCATCTCGCCCGAGCGCGAGGGCCTCGTGCACATGGTCGGCTTTATCGTCCTCATTGGTCTCATCGTGGTGATAAGCTACAGGGACATAATCAAGATTATCAACGGCGAAAGTTTCCTGAGGTAAGACAACCTAACCCCTTGCCCCTTCCCTGAGAGGGAAGGGGATTAAGCCGAAGACAAACTGGGAGTCCAATCGTGCGAAAGCGGCGAATCAGCAAGCAGATACAGGTGGGCAGCGTAAAGGTCGGCGGCGGCGCGCCCATCACCGTCCAGTCGATGACCAAGACCGACACGCGCGACGTGGCCGCGACGGTCGCCCAGATAAAGGGCGCGGAGGAGGTCGGCTGCGAGATCATCCGCTGCGCCGTGCCGGACATGGAGGCCGCGAAGGCGCTGGCGGATATCAAGAAGCAGGTCAAAATCCCTGTCGTGGCGGATATCCACTTCCACTACCAGCTCGCCCTCGAGGCGCTCCGGAGCGGCGTGGACTGCCTCCGCCTCAATCCCGGGAATATCCGCGACCCGGAAAAGGTCAAAGAGGTCGTCCGCGAGGCAAAGTCCCGCCAGGTGCCTATCCGCATCGGCGTCAACTTCGGCAGCCTGCCTCCGGTGGGCAGCATTGGCAAGGCGCGCGGCCAGTCCCGCCACACCGACGGAGTGAACAAGCTCAAGAAAGCCGGCGACGCCGTCGAGGGCGAGTACAACGTCGTCGACCACATGGTCGAGACGGGCCTTTGGGAGATCGGCCTGCTTGAGGCGCTCGACTTCGACCTGATCAAGATATCGCTCAAGGCGTTCGATATCGATACCACCGTCGAGGCCTACAAACGCATGGCCGACCTGGTGCCGTACCCGCTGCACCTCGGCATCACGGAGTCCGGCACGGCAAAGTCCGGCAGCATCCGCAGCGCCATCGGCCTGGGCACGCTCCTGTACGCAGGCATCGGCGACACCATTCGCGTCTCCCTGAGCGACGACCCCAAGGAAGAGGTCTATACCGGCTTCGAAATACTGAAGTCGCTGGAGCTCCGCAAGCAGGGCGCCGTGCTCGTCGCCTGCCCGAGCTGCGGCCGCGCCGACGTGGACATCCGCAGGCTCGCCAACACCGTCGGCGACCTTCTCAAGACCACGAAGACGTCAATCAAGGTGGCCGTGATGGGCTGCGAGGTTAACGGCCCGGGCGAGGCGAAGGACGCGGACGTGGGCATCGCCGCAGGGGCAGGCCGCGCCATCATCTTCCGCAAGGGCCAGAAGGCCCGCATCGTGGAAGAGACGGACATGCTGACGGCGCTCATGGAAGAGGTCAAAAAGGCGGAAGGGGAGCTGGCGACGGCCGCGAAGTAGTCAGTCGCTAGATTCACGGCGGTCCATGTTGTCATCACCATGGGCCGCTTCTTTTTTGCGTCTGCGGCCACGGTACCATCGGAATAAATACCCCAATTTGCCATTCTGAGCGACAGCGAAGGGTCTAAGAGCGTAGCAGGTCATAGCGGTCACTATCCCAGGTGCGGTTCTTAGACCCTTCGCTGTCGCTCAGGGTGGCAGGGGGTTGGCCACCGGCTATTTCGGACGCTCCCTCGCGTAACCGCTTCCATACGTTGCAGACTGCTCTGAACCAATTCGTCGTCGGCACGAGGTCATACGCCAATGCGCCTGTCAAAACTCTTCGGCAAGACTCTGCGGGAGGAGCCGGCGGAGGCAGAATTAACCAGCCACAAGCTCATGCTGCGGGCGGGCGGCATCTACCAGGTCGCCTCCGGCGTCTACAGCTACCTGCAGCTGGCGTGGCGCTCCCTCCGCAAGATCGAGGAGATCATCCGGCAGGAGATGGACGCCGAGGGCGGGCAGGAGCTGCGCATGCCCACGCTTCAGCCCCGCGAGATATGGGACCAGACCGGCAGGACGGCAGCGTTCGGCCCGGACCTTTTCCAGGTCACGGACCGCAAGGAGCGCCCCCTCGTCATTGCGCCCACCCACGAGGAGGTGCTGACGATGATGGTGCGGGCGAACGTCCGCAGCTACCGCGACCTCCCTCTCACGCTCTACCAGATACAGACGAAGTTCCGCGACGCGCCGCGCCCGCGAGGCGGCCTCATCCGCGTCCGCGAGTTCGACATGAAGGACGCTTACAGCTTCCATGCGGACTGGGCGGACCTGGATACGACCTACCAGGCGATGGTGAAGGCGTACAACAACATCTTCAGGCGGTGCGGCCTCAACTTTATTATGGTAGAGGCGGACAGAGGCGCGATCGGCGGCAAGGACTCGAATGAGTTCATGGCGCTCTCGGACGCTGGCGAGGACACACTGATCGTCTGCGGGCGGTGCTCTTACGCCGCCAACGCCGAGAAGGCCTCGTTCGTGAAGCCGCCGCCGGACTTCATTGAGCGCCCGCGCAAGCTGGAGGACGTGCACACGCCGGGGCTGAAGACGATAGACGAGCTCGCGGAGTTCCTGGAGATAGAGACGATGAAGACGCTCAAGGCCGTCTTCTACATGGCGGACGGAAAGTTCACGTTCGTGGTCATACGCGGCGACCTGGACATTAACGAGGTCAAGCTCAAGAACACCCTCAAGGTGAGGGACCTGCGCATCGCGTTGCCGGAAGAGGTGAAGGCCAACGGCATCGTCGCCGGTTCGGCGTCGCCGGTCGGCGTGGCAGGCGTTCGGGTCATCGCGGACGACCCGATTAAGCTCGGCGCCAACTGGGTCGTTGGCGCGAACAGGCCGGACTACCACATCAGGAACGCGAACCTCGATCGCGATTTCACGGTAGACCTGATCGCAGACATCGCCCAGGCGCGCGAGGGCGACGAGTGCGTTAGGTGCGGCGGCCCGCTTGCGACGAAGCGCGGAATAGAGGTCGGCCACGTCTTCAAGCTCGGCACGCGCTACTCAGACGCGCTCAACGCGGTCTTCGCCGACCAGTCCGCCGCCGGGGAGCAGCACCCCATAATCATGGGTTGCTACGGCATCGGAGTCGGCCGCCTGCTGGCGGTGGCGATAGAGCAGAACAATGACGAGAAGGGGATTGTCTTTCCCCGCGAGGTCGCGCCGTGGCAGGTCCACCTGGCGGCGCTCAACGTCGACAAGCCGGAAGTGGCCGAGGCGGCGGACGCGCTTTACAGGGAGCTAACGGCCGCAGGCGTCGAGGTGCTGTATGACGACCGCGTGGAGTCCGCCGGCGTGAAGTTCAATGACGCGGACCTTATCGGCCTGCCGGTACGTCTGGTGGTCAGCCCGCGCAACCTCAAGCAGGGCGTCGTTGAGGTCAAAGCGCGCAAGGACGGCCAAGGTGAGGCGGTGGCAAAGGAGCAGGTGGTGGTGGGGGTGAAGGGGATGTTTTAGCCCGCGCGATTCATCGCGCCCGGGTTGCTGACGGCCATGGCTTGTGAACGAAACAGGCGCGATGAATCGCGCGGGCTACGGTTTGCTGAGGAATTCCCGCACCGCCGCCTCGTACCGCGCTCTGTCCACGTTCCACGACCCCACGTGCGTCGCGCCGGGCGTTTCGATGTATGTCACGATGTCCGGCCGTGCCGCCGCCAGCGCGTCGCTCGTGGACTTTGGCACCGTCTCATCCGCGTCGCCATGGAAGAGGAGGATCGGCGCCTCCAGCCTGTCCACGTCCCTCAGGTAGTCCAGCTTTCCCCAATGCACGCCGAACCGCACCTGCGCCACGTACTTTGCGAGCCAGGCGAACGGCCCCGGCAGCCCGCGGTCCTCCGCTCCCTTGTCCACAGTCGCGTTGAAGTTGAGCATCGGCGAGTCCATGACCAGAGCGCGGACGTCCTTCGTGCGGTCGGACTGGTACATGAAGTTCGTCACTATTGCTCCGCCCATGCTGAAGCCGACGAGCACCACATCCTCAGCGCCATTGTCTGTGGCGTACTTCACTGCGCCTTCGAGCTCCTCCCACTCCGTCTGGCCGAACTCGTAGAGGCGCTTCTCGGTGGCGATGCCGTCGGGGTCGTTGCGGTACGATATGACCAGAGCCGGGAAGCCCATGTCCAGCACAGTCGGGAGCATGCGGTAGGCCTCCTCGCGGTTGGCCGTTCTGCCGTGGACGAATACGACCCACGTGTCGCGGCTCCCGGGGAAGTACCACACGGGGAAGCTGCCAAATGGTGACGCGTACTCGACGTCCTGGTACCCCAGTCCAAGCGCCGTCAGGGGATCGTTGTCGTATGTGAACCTATCGATGCGGACCCGGTCTCCGGGCTCGAACGTTCCGTGCACCTGCTCGAATTCTCGTTCAACTTCGGAGTCGGTGAGCTCAAGAATCGTCCCGAACCCTGCCGTAGTCATTCTCTCCCTGAAGCCCGATTCGCCCGCAGTCTTCCACCGGATGGCGTCGCCTGTCAGCTCGGACGTGCGAAGGCGTATAGAGTCAGTGTCCACGGCTACCACCGCGAGGTCGTACACTGGCGGACCATCCCTCACGATCAGCCCGTCGTGCTTGAGGATGCCCGATACGTACCACGCCCCCGCGAGGAGGCCACAGCTCAGCAGCGCGGCCAGCGAGGCGGCGGCAATGAGAGTGATCTTCAGCGGGCGGTTCAAGAGGGTGCGTCTCCCAAGTAAGTCTCTCAAGGCCCAACGGGCCGGGATGACTCAGTAGCCCTGGGTTAGGAGCGAAAGGGTCGCCCCTTCGCGGAGCCTACGAGGCTCCTCCCTGGGCTGAGCCATTACGGCCCTTTGGGCCTTGAGGTAAGAGCGATACGCGTTAGGTCAGGTTGTACGCAATCCCCAGCTCCCTGCAGATGCCCTTGAACCACTCAATCACTTCGGGGTGGTAGGGTATGCCGTTGGCCTTGCGGTCGGCCATCGCCTCCGCCTCCAGGATGCCGGCGTAAATCACACGGTCGTGGCCGGGAGCGGTCTTCGTCGTCCTCAGCATCGTGAGGAACTCGTCCATCTTGTCCTTGAACTCCAGCGTATCCATGAACGCTTCGATACTGTAGGCGGCTACATAGTGGCCGAAGTTCGGCCGGCCGGGCACAAGACCGTACCCGCCGCCGGACAGTACGCCACCGAGAATGTCCACCATCGCTATGAGGCCGTACCCCTTGTGCGATCCCAGCTCGCGAGTGCTGCCGAGGGGGAGGAGGTAGGCCTGCGGTATGCCGTCCGCCCCGAGCGGGGGAGCAGGTGAGTACTCCATGATCGGGGTGCCGTCAGGTGCGGCCACCCAGCCGGGCATGAGCTGCGATTTGAGGCGGTTGGCCAGGCTGAGCTTGTTGCCGGGGATTGTGCTCATCGCCGCGTCAAAGACAAACGGCACCTCTTTGTTCGCAGGCGCGGCAATGGCGATGGGGTTGGTGCCAAGGCGCGCCTCCGCGCCGAAAGTCGGCACAACGTACACCGGGCACGATGTCATGCACATACCTATCATGTCGTGTTTCAGCGCCATCATCGCGTGGTACGAGGCCATACCCAGGTGCCGCCCGTTGCGGAGCGTCACCACCCCCATGCCGACCTTTTTCGCCTTTTCTATGGCCATTTCCATCGCCTTCGGCACAAGGATAATGCCGAGGCCCGCGTCCGACTCGATGTTCGCCGTGGACGGCGTTTCTCTCAGGACGCGCCAGTTGGGACGCGCGTTAAGCTCCCCCAGCCGATAGCCGCGGACGTACAGGCGGAGCATGTTCGATACTCCGTGACTCTCCACGCCGCGGAGGTCTGCCGCCACGAGCACGTCGGTTGCGATGTCGGCGTCGTCCGCCGTCACATTCATCTTTCGGAAGATGGCGGAAACGGTCTCGCGGAGCAGCTGCTCCTTGACCCTGATCGCCTGTGAGGGGTCTACCATGAAGGGCTTTAGCAAGTTTGGTTCTCCTGAAATGCCGTGGGGGTATTCTATTTCGGGGCATGCGGCGGCGCAAGGATAGGCGGGCCGCGGTGCTGTTCTGGCGGGAGGGTATGGGTTTTGCTACACTTTCCGGTGGCGCAACGTCCCTTTCCGGAGATAACCACTTGACTACTACAGAGAACCTGAGAGTAAGAGACCGGCTCTGCTCAGTATTTTCCAGGACGAACAACGAGGACCCCGGCGGGTCGGCCAACTGGTGGAAGCGGCTTCTCGTGATCGAGGTCGCCGAGCCCTGGGTGAAGGAGATTATAGATAGCAAGGCTTTCCCGCACGCCGTCTCGGCCACCGTGGCCAGAGCGTCGCAGATGGGCGCGTCCACGCGCCTGCAGGCGGTGAGGAAAGACAAGGAGTACTCTGTCCTTGGCCACTCGCACGTCATGCTTTTCACCCGAGCGGACGGGCTCGCGGCAGGCTACTCCAAGCTCCATTACCTCGTTCCGACCGAGAACGTGAGTGATGTGGTCGAGGCGCTCCTTATCAGGCCTGACGATCTGGCGAAGTTCGTGAAGTACCAGGAGCGCAACTCGGGCTCCAGGGACCTCTTTGTCTGCACTCACGGCAGCCACGATACTTGCTGCGCGACCAATGGGATACCGATCTTCGACGCTCTGCGCACGAATTACACCCGCAAGGCCGGCGGCGACCTGCGAGTGTGGCAGGTCAGCCACCTGGGCGGCCATCGCCTTTCTCCTAATGTGCTGGACATGCCGGACGGCCGGTATTGGTCGCGCGTGGAAATGGGCTTCCTGGATTCGCTGGTGCTTCACACAGGGTCCGCCGCCGCGGCAGGGCGGTACTATCGCGGATGGGCTGCCATGCCGTCGCCCTGGGAGCAGATCGCCGAGCGGGAGATCATGGTACGTGAAGGGTGGAGCTGGTTCGGGCGGCCTGTTGCGAGCAAGGTGACATGGCTCAGCGACGACAAGAGACTGGCACACGTGCGCGTCGATTTCACGGATGCCAAGGGCGCCAATCCGGGCGCTTTCGAGGCCGCCGTGGCGATGACAGGCACAGTGCCGACGTTTACCTGCCTGGGAATGGCTCCCACAGGTACGGCGAATCAGTATGCCGTCAGCAGGGTGACGAAGATCGGCTAGGTTGACCGATGGGCGCCATGCATCCATTTGCCCGGGCTTTTGTTTGACATCACATTCGACTTCGTGCATACTAAGTGGTGTAGGGCATACACCCTCTGCGAAATGCAGTGGGGCTGTAAACCCGGGACATTCGAAGGGGTATTGCAAAGATGCAAGTCACGCTCGGGCGCAGGCCGGTCACTAACGCACTCAACACCAGGACAGAACTCTTCCGTTCCCGCCGCCATGAGCGTGGTGCGTTCATGCCGGCATGGATGGGCGGCGTGCTCCTGGCAACTGCCTCCGTTCTGATCGCAGTTGGCATGCTCATCAACTAAAGGCCCGCTCCAGCAAAGACAATCGAACTTCGGCGCTCCCATCACCGGGAGCGCCGATTATTTTTGCCCGTTCATGCGGTCATGCAAAGTAATGCGGCGCGCATACGCCCTGCTCCAGGCCATTCGCAATAACGGGCGCTGTTAGTTCACATTCCGGAATTGTTCCCTACCATGAACACTTACGATAGGTGGAGAGAACACACAGGGTTTGGCAGGTTTAGCTATAGTAGAAATTGAAAATGATAATCTTCTCGTCGACATGTTGACATTGGATGGTCTATTTCCTACTATGCGGTTAAGGACGTTAAGTACTAACAGGTTTAGAGAGGAGACGACTATGCCCAGGACAAGCAGGACGAGCGTATTCATCAACTCCGACCGGGAACAAGTTTTCAACCACGTCAAAGAGTTCACGAAAATGGCGGAGTGGAGGGGAGACCAGGTCAAGATTGAAAAGGTTACGCCGGGGATCCTTGGCATCGGCTCCAGGTTCAAGGTAGAGGCCGTGGACGGCAAGCCCGCGGCGGAGATCGAGGTAACAGATTACGAGTTTCCGCTGCGGTTTGCATACAAGGCCATCGCGGGAAAGTCATCTCATGAGCATATATTCGACTTCCATCTCAAGGAAAGCGGCAAACAATACGAGGAGACCGTAACGTCACGCGGCCCATTGCTTTCAACTTTAATGCCCAGGCAGGGGCTTGCGGCGCCCGCCTCAAAGAAGGCCCTCGAGACACTGAAGGCGCGCATGGAGCAGCCGGTCTCCACCGAAACAATCAAGTCGCCCTAGCCGCCTTCGACCCTTACTTGAACGGCCCCGTCCTATCGGGGCCGTTTCTTTTTGTCGAACGTTGACAGAAAGGTTCAGGAAATGCACCATTTCGATAGCTCTCAGCATATTGTCGGCGCACAGGAGAGGCGGAATGCCCCACCCACGGCTGATCTACTACCAGGACGCGCACCACTTCCATGCCAAGCGCCTGGACCCGCCAGTGACGCTGAATATGTTGCGCTGGCCGGTTGATGAGCTCCTTGGCACCGGCGTGGATGCGCTCGCTTTTGGACTTGGCTACGGCGACGTCTATTTCCACCAGAGCAAGGTCGGTCGCGTTGTGGGCCAGAAGCAAGACGTCTGGACCTCCTTTATCGACTGGCGGATCATGCGTATGGTCAAAGACACTGCCGCCATGGGCACCGACCAGGTCCGGGAGGTCATCAACAGGGGGAAGGAAACGGGGCTGAAGGTCTTTCCGAGCCTGAAGCTCCAGAGCTGCGACAAGTTTGGCTCAGACAGATGTGGGATATTGAAGTGGGACCACTGGCAAGAGGTGTGCCTGGGTGAGAAGGACCCTAACCATCCGCGCTATGAGTGGTGCTACGACTACGCCAACCGCCGCGTTCAGGACCACAAGCTGGACGTGCTCCGGGAGCTCCTCGAGGATTACGAGCCTGAGGGCATCGAGCTCGATTTCATGTTTGTGCCGAAGTTTTTCCGCACAGGCACAGAGGAAAAGAACATCCCGGTCATGAATGAATTCGTCGGCCGCGTTCGCGAGCTCGCGGACCGAATAGGGGCGAAACAGGGGCGGCGGATACCGATCGAGGCAAGGGTGCTTGACCAGCGAAATGCCAACCTCAAGCTGGGGCTGGACGTAGAAGCGTGGCTCAAGAACAAGAGCGTGGATTTGGTTGTGGGGCAGGCCGCCGAGCAGCTGGTTGACACGGGTACGATCGATATCCGTTGGCTCGTTGATGCTGCCAGGCCGGCGCAGGCCGGGGCGTACTTCCGCCCTCCACGGCGGATTTACGATGAGCGCGTGGTGCTTCCTTCCGAGGATATGTACCGTGCCCTGGCCCAGACGCTCAGCGTTCAGGGCGCAACCGGCATGTACCTTGGCTACCTGCCGTGGCCGTTCGCCGAGCGGGAGTACCAGGTCCTGCGGGAAATGGCGCACCCCAGCGCGCTCGTGCTTCGTGAAAAGAGATACCTCGCCCAGCCGCGCGAACCTGGGATGACCTTCGAAGAGATGCTGGACTACGGCGGCGAGTTCGGCACCATCAAGCGCCAGGCGGAGGACGAGATCACGGAACCCCCCAGGCGCGTGTTGCCGGTACAACTGGAGGAGGGCAAGACAGCGCTCGTTCCAATCGTTGTTTCCGACGACGTTGATGCGGCCCGAAAGAACGGCGAGATGAGGTCTCCGCAGCTATCTGTCCGATTCTCCGACTTCTGCGTTGAGGACGAAATCGAGATACGGTTCAACGGGCGGGTGATGGCCCGGTCTGAGGCAGAGGTCACGGACGAGCGGGCGCTTCAGATGAAAATCAAGCCACGGACCAGCCCACTTTTTGCGCCATTGCGTATGGCGGCGCACTGGTTCCGGTATTCCCTGCCGATTGACATCCTCAAGCAGGGTGAAAACGTTCTGGAAGTTACAGTGGTCAAAATGAGCAAATCGGCTGGGTTCGCCAGGTACATCAACGGAGTTGAAGTGCTTACGCGATACAAGGAGTTTATCCGGCCCGAATCACTCAAGCAGGAAAGGGTAGAGCCGGTCTCCGGCTAGGAAGGCAAAAGGACAGAATGAAGCTGAGGACGCTGGTCTTAATCGGGTCATTATTCGCGCTCGGCATTTCGGCCGCCGTTGCGTGCACGCCGGATGCTGACCCATTTGCCGTGGGCCAGAGGCAAGACGAGCGCATCGGGACTGCAACGCCAAGGCCGCTGGGGGCTACGCCGGTAGTTGTTGATGGCGAAGAGCCGACTGTCGACGACACTCCGGCGAAGGGCGTTGTTAACTTCGCGGAGGTGAACGACAACACCGTCAAGATCGTAAACTTCATCACCGCATATGTCATAGTCTATGGGTATTTCTATACAGTGGAGCTTGTTACTCCCGCCGGCGAAGCCTAAGAAGAGGCTGTGTTGACAGGGGAAGTCGACGCCGCTCTAGTGGCCAACAGGACCGAAATCGCGGACTGGTACGAGAAGAATGTAGAGTCCGGTGCCCTGCTCGACCTTGGCACGGTCTACAATGACCAGTCGGACTACCGTATCCTCGCCTCACCAGCCCTCCAGGCAAAGGCCCCTGAGGTCGCCGACTTCCTGTCTCGCGTGAAGATCCCAGACGCGGTTGTTGCAGAGGCCGCCGGCAGGATCACCACAGGTCGCATCGGCGTGTCGCCGGCCGTGTCATCCCAGATATTCTTCAAGCAGCAGGAAGCCGTCTGGACTCCATGGGTGGACCAGCAAACGGCCACTTTCGTTAGGGACGCCATTGCCCGAGGCGAGAACAGCCTCAATCGCAAGTGCATAAAGGTCCCCGGCGCCATAGGTATGGTCTGCAGCGACACCTAGAGTTCCATCCTCACTCGGGCCTTGTCAGGGGTGCCTTTTGAAAATTGTCAATATTGATTCGTTTCCGATATACCCCAGGATCGCTGAGCGTTACAAATCGCACGGCCGAACTCACGACTACTACTCCCGGATGTTTTATCGGGTAACCACCGATAACGGGATCGTTGGCTACGGGGACTACGATTGGGAAGGCGCGAGGCAGAAGGAGCCGAAGCTTGACCGAATTGTAGACCGCAACCCCTTCGACTTTCTGAACAACAACTTCAATCCCGGTCTTGGCATGACGCTCTACGACGTGATGGGCAAGTACCTCGAGGTGCCTGCCTACAAGCTGATGGGACAGAAGGTGAGGGACGGAGTTACCGTCGCCGCATGGACCGGCTCGTGCACGCCGGCGCTGTACCGCGAAGAGATAAAGCGGGCAGTGGCGCTGGGCTACATGGTCTTCAAGATGCACATGCGCGGCTTCTGGGACGTGATGGAGCACATTCGCATGGCCGAGGAGGTTGCGCCTCCGGGCTTCAAGCTCCACTTCGATTTCAACGGCAACCGGACTATGGGGGGCGTCCTTGACCTGGTCAATCGCATGGAGCAGCACCCTATCGTCGGGTTTATTGAAGACCCGTTCCCAAATCACGCTCTGGATGACTGGCGCAGGCTCAGGGAAAAGTCGCGCATCCCTATCGTCATGCACAAGAATCCTCTGAGCGGCTACCAGGAAGCCCTGACAGGCGTTGCAGACATCTATATGATCGGGGACGGGTACCCCACATGCAGCATCGGTGACACCCTGTCGAGAGGCAACCTCTACTCGAGGGCGAACATTCAGACCATAATGCAGATGACGGGCGGCACGCTCGGTAAGGCCCTTGCTCTCCACATGGCGGCCGTCCTGCCGAGCGCGACCGGACACTCGATCAACCTGGAGGACCAGTGCGATGACGACGTGGCCACGAAGAAGATCCCGATAATCGAAGGCTTTTCTCCCGTGCCGGAAGGTCCCGGGCTCGGTGTGAATGTGGACGAAGCGGCTATCAAGCGACTTTCCGCGCCGCGCCCGCAGGCGACCACCCGCCGGCTTGGCATCACATACATGCCGGGCGGCAAGAAGCTGTACACACCGTCCAACCCGGACCTCACCCGGATAACCGGATGGGAAGAAGGAACGGTCCGCGGCGCGGACTTCGAATACTGGTTCGACGACGGCTCGAAGGAGTTCGCGGCCATGCACGCCAGGGTGGCTGCCGGCGGTCCCCAGTGGGAGTGACCAGGAGAATCTAATACCATGACCGACCGACGCCTTGTGACAATTACCGTGTTGCTGCTTCTGGCGTCGGTTATCTCCTGCACGCCGAAAGCCGATCCGTTCGTGGTAAGCGACAGGCGATCGATGATTGAGGGAACGCCCACGCCGAGGCCGACGCCGGCAGGGATCCCGGTCGGCTCGCCTACGGGCCCGGACACCTTTTCTCCGTATGACACACCCGCCAGGGGCACCATCCGCCTGGCGCAGTGGGACGACAACGCCCTCCAGATTGTTAACTTCGTCGCCGGGTACCTGGCGGTCTACGGGTATATTTACTCCGTAGAGATGGTCCAGGTGCCATCCGATCAGTATCCCGATGCTCTTGCGAATGGCGCCGTGGATGCCGTTATGGACTTCGACCGTGGACGCTTTTCCGACTGGTACGCGTCCAACGTGTCCGCGGAGAAGTTCGTGGACCTGGGCTCGGCGTTCGGGGCGAAGGAGAACAGCCGCATAGTCGTGTCGTCGCTGGTTGCCGGGCAAATGAAGGACGCCTGTGCCGTGTTTTCGGCCATGACTCCCGAACCGTCCGCAATAGAGAGGCTTGCATCCATAGTTACCGGCGGGCGCACAGGCATATCGGTGGCGGTTGCTGGGCTTATCTACTTCAAGGAGAACGAGGCCTCCTGGACCGCCTGGGTGCAGCCGGAGGCCGCGACGCTCGTGAGGCAGGCGATCGCCGACGGCAGAAACAGCCTCAAGCGCAAGTGCACGCGGGCGGGGATATCGGCCAACCCCTGCACGGACTGACGGCGAGATCAGCGGCGTACTGACTGCACGGGCCGCCGCCTGCCATGCTACTGCGGGTTGCGGGGGAAGAATATCTCGATCTTCGTCGGGTCGCGGCCGTAGCCGTCAAGCACACGGGGCGAGAGCCCAGGGTTTTCGATAGCGGCGCGAACGATGCTCTTGTTGAAGATGCTCACGCTATCAATCCCCAGGTAGTCGTCCACAGACATCCACCGGCACTCTTCGATTTCGTCTTCCTGCTTGCATATTTCGTTGGAGAGAGGCTCAAGGCGGCACACGAAGTAGATGTCCGATTTGCCGTACCGGTAGCCGTGCTGGTTCCGCAGGCTGACGAGCGACTGGAACCTGGTCTTTATGCCCGTCTCCTCCAGCACCTCTCGAATTACCCCGTCCACCAGATGCTCGCCTGCGTGAAGCGCGCCGCCCGGCAGCTTGAAGTTGCTCGGGATTCCCTGTTTGCCGCCGCGCTTCTCCCTCACCACGAGCAGCTCCCGCCGGTCGTTAAGAACAACGCCGCCCGCGCCGATGTAGTGCGTCGCATACGCCGGTATGAACGCCGTTTCCACCAGCCGGCAGGTCATCATCAGGTACCCTTCGCCTGCGTGGTGGTACGAAAAGCCAAGGTCCGCCGCAATAGGCACCAGCCTGGCGCGACTGATCGGCAGTTCAAGCCAGACCAGCTTGTAGCCCTCTTGCCGCCACGCTTCGATTGAAAAGGCGAGCTTGCGACGGAAAAGCTCCGGCTCAGTAGGCAGAGCTTCAGGGCTCACAACAAAGCCGCCGAACGCGTTGGCGGCGCCTGCAAGTGATTCCACAGACACCTCGAACGAATAGTGAATTTAGAATAGTGAATAGTGAATTAAGGACAAGCCCGGCTGTTCAATTCACTATTCTACCTAGTCCACGGGAACGCGTACGACGGCTTGTTAGCGTACCGCTTCATGCCGGCGCTCACGCGAATTCCGGTCGCGGGCGGCAGGACTACCTCGAAATAGCTATTGTTAACGGGCACGGAGCGGTCCGTGCTGGTGGCCTTTGCCCGAATCCACGTCCCCGGATTCGTCCCGGTCCAGTTGCGGTCCGTCTCTGTGTAGCTTACGTCAGTAAACTGGTGCTCCCCGTACGTGCCACCCTGCACAATGACGCGGCGGGACTCTACTGGGTCCAGGTTGACGAGCTGCACACCCGTGCGGTCGGCCTTTATCTCGTCCACCAGTACGCCCACGTCCTCCGGCATGCCGGGCCGCGCGCGATCGGGGTCGAAGATGCGTATGCTGCCGGTCTGAAGGCCGCCGTTGTACAGGTGCTGCGGGCCGCCTGTGACCAGGTGCGTCAGCCCCTTCATCACGAGCGGGTTCGCCGGCCAGATGTTGTCTTCCAGTATCTGCTCAAGCGAGCGGTGGTCGTTGACGAAGCTGCTCGTGACCGTCTGGGAGAACTGTATCTCCGCCTCCACGAGCCGCTCCGGCCAGTCCGCCAGCTTGCCGTCGTAATACTGGAAACGGCCCGTGTCCGTGCGACCGCCCTTGGGGTCCGGCCCGGACGGCACGTCGTTCCAGTCAGCTGTGCGGTTGCCTTCCCGCAGCATCGCTATCATCTGGTAGTCCTCGGGCTTTTGCGATGCGTTGAAGAGGTGCACGAACTCCTTGATCGTCCATGGGCGATGCTCCGCCCACCCTTCGGGGCCGTACCTGTTCGGCAGCAGTAGCTGGCCGTCTTCGCGCTTGATGGAGTTGTCCAGCAGCAGGCGCAGCTGCGACCTGAGCAGGTCCAGGTAGCCTGTATCCCCGCTGACGAGCGTCGCTGCCTCCACGCCGATCGCGATCGCCGTGAACATGCGGTCGCAACCGCCGCGGCGGTTCCAGCCGTGCATGCCTCCCCACCACTGGCCGTTGCGCTTTTCGCCTATTTTGCCGGTGGGGCCAATGTTGTCCGGCATAATTCCGCCGTTCTTCTTCGTGCGGTCAATCCACGCGCCTACGTAGTCCTCAACCCACTGGCGGTACTTGTCCTCGCCTGTGTACATGTACGCCATTGCCATCAGGCCCGTGCAGGGGAGGTTCGTCGGCTCGTCGCCGTTGAGGACAATGTCTTCGAACAGTCGCAGGATTTCGTCCCGGCGTTTCGGGTCTTCGAACCAGTTGGGCTCAAGCTCTTTGACGATGGGGTACAGCGGAGTCATCAGCTTCCCTGCGCTCGGCTTGCTGGCGACGCCGCGACGGTGGCCGAAGTCGCCGTACGACGCGGGGTCGAGGAAGTACCGCGCCAGGTCCATCGCGTTCGAGACGTAGCCGCCCTCGTGCACCATCGGCGGAGCGTCGATGGCCCGGAGCATTGGCCCCTTGCTGCCTCCGAAGGGGGAGCGGATGATCTTGTGCTTCGGGTCGTAGTTCGGCGCGCTCGGGTCCTCGCCGTTGTAGAACGAGGCATACCGCCTGGCGCGCCGGATGTTCTCTTCAATGGTCGGGTCGACCAGCGGCAGCTCGTGGAACGACTGCAGCCCTTCGCCGATGTGGAACCAGTCCGCGTTGAATGGGATCGCGAGCGTCCAGAACTCGTTGTGGAGCTGGGCCATATACATGGGATGGATAGAACCCGGCTTCCACCGATTACTCCTCTCCCCCTGGGAGAGGATGTCCGGCTTTGCGGACAGGTGAGGGTGCTGCTCCACAGGCGAGGGCTTGAACTCTTCGCTGTAAAAGCGGGCCGTCGCGTTCCACTCGCGGATCGCCAGGTCCTTGAACTTGCTGCTTCCGCCCACCGAGTAGAGGAGGCCGCGGTTGACGCGGCTCTCGAACACGTCATCCACGTCGTAGATGAAGTGCATGTTACCGTCGGGCGTCGTGTACTTCTCGTTAAAGACCTCCACGCCCTTTTCCATCGTCGTTATGAGCTGCCGCTCCAATACGGCCCACGCGGGCGGAGGAGTGATCCGGCTGGCGGTAATGGTTGCTATGCCGGGGATGGAGATGGGCTTGTTGGCGGGCAAGGGATGCCTCCACGGTGGTGAATATTTCGAGCGGGCCGTCGTTGCGGTGGCAGGGTATCAGGGGATAACGAAGGTTGTCAAAGGAGGGTAGGCATAGTTGAATGGAGGTGCGGCGGTCATCTTGTAGCCCGCGCGATTCATCGCGCACGGGTCGCCAACGGGCGACCCTGGCGAGCACGACGGGCGCGATGAATCGCGCGGGCTACAGGGGACCGGTTATTTCCCCACGGACTTCTCGCTGAAGCTCACCTGCACGAAGCACTCCGGGATGTGGGAGTCGTAGAGGCCGTGCATGTTCCACACCCAGCCGGGGCTGTCCTTGACCACCCAGCTCGGGAGCGGCTTCGTCTCCTTGTCGTACTGCTGAAAGCGGGAGAAGTCGATACGCCACACGTCGCCCTCTTTGGGCGGCAGTGAGCGGCCGTTCGCCAGCCACTTCATGCTTTTCCAGGGGAACGCGATCTCCGCCGTCCAGCCTTTATCCGTGTCGTCGCGCTTGTTCAGCGTGCCGTCGATGTGAATCGCCGTCTTGAGCCCCTTCATGTCCCAGTCCAGGAAGCCCCAGCGCGCGCCGCGCGGGTGCTTGCGGCCGTCCAGCCCGTTCAGGACCCAGACGTTGCCGCCGAAGAGGTCGAACTCGGGGATATCGAACTTACCGCCGCGCTTGTACACATCCTTCCAGATCCAGAAGATCTCCAGGACGGTCCCGAGCGAGTTCATCTCGAACTCGTAGTACGTGTCTCCGCCGTCGATGAAGACCTCGACGTCGTTGTCGTTCCAGATGAACGAATCGCGCTCCGTCAGCGTGCCGCGAACGTCCGGCTCCTCCACCCAGAAGCCCACGTACAGGTAGTCGTCGTCCCACAGGACGGCAGCGCGGGTGTCGTGCTCCACAGGCTGGCCGGTGACGAGGTCCACGAAGCGTGTCGACTTCTGCGCCAGCTTCCACGAGGGCTCGTCCAGCTTGCCGTCGATCTTGATCGGCCCTGCCGCGCGCTTGGCGGTGTACTTTGACTGCGCCGTCGCCGAGCTTCCGTAAACGTGTGGCATGAGTGAGTCCTGAATTAGATTTAGTCCGTCTAGTATAGCGATGTCTTCGTCGTCAGGCGGTCCCAGCGCGCAGTGAACAGGTGGGCGAGCACCGCCTCGCGCGATTCGGCCGTATCGATCCGGTGCAGGGCGTGGAGGGCGTTGCCGACGACATAACGATTGCTGTCGCCCAGGGACGAAATTAGCGCCTTCGTGGCCCCTTTTGCATGGGGGCCGATCTTCGCCAGTGAGAGCGCTGCGAACCTGCGCACGGTCTCATCCTGGTCCTTGAGGGCAGGGACGAGGGCCGCAACGCCTTTCGACGTCCCCTGGCTTACCGTGCCCATAGCCTCCGCTGCGAACTGGCGCACAAGCGGAGAATCGTCTTTGAGCGCCGCAGCAATGGCCGGGACTGAGGCCTTCGCGGCCGGCCCGATGTCCATCAGTGTAACGACCGCGCTCGCTCGGTTCCACATATTGCGGCTGGAGGCGAGGTCGACCAGCAAAGGGACGGCAGGGGCGCCCATCGCCATCAGGGCATAGCTTGCGTTCGCGGACGGCGATGTCTGCCCGGGCGGCCTGCGGGTCAGCTCGGTGTACCACTTTTCGGCGGACCCGTCGCTCAGTAGCTTCACCAGCGGGCGGGCGGCTTTTTCGCCCACCTTCGCCAGCGTGTACGCGGCGTCGAATGCGACGCGCTCAGAGTCGTTTGAAAGCGCCGCCACCTTCTGCCTGATCTCCTTTTCGCTCATCTCAAGGGTGCCGGCCCTGCCCTTTGACAGCTTGCCGTAGTGCCAGTCCCACATGTGCGACCACATGGCGGTGTGCTGGTCGCCCTTCTTTGCAACCCAGGCATCGCCCGTGCTCCGCCAGCTCGGAGCGGTGGGCTCCGACATGCGGGTGAAGAGGTACTTGTGCATATACCGGTTCTTCTGGCTACGGTTAGGCGTCGCGCGGTGCCACACATCGTAGTTCGCGATCACAACGCTGCCTGCTGGGCCGGCCATGAAGCTTTCGGGCGTGTCCGTCTCCGGGTTGTACTTGTTGAAGTAGTGGCTGCCGGGCACTACGCCCGTCGGCCCCATCTCAACCGTCGTGTCCTGGGGGAAGTAGAAAGTGACCATCCAGCGAGTGTGGTGTCTGCGGCGGGTGAACGAGTCCTTGTGCATTGTCTGGCCGGGGCTGCCTGGAGGGTTGAAGTGCATGTGGCGGTGAGGCTGCATGAAGTAGTCGTCGCCCAGGATGCTGGCGAGCGCCCCCGCGACGCCGGGATCGTCGTAGATTTTTTGCATGGCCGGCACTTTGGCCAGCAGGTTGTTCCCCGGGTTGCCCTCTTTGTTCAGCTCTTCCGATGCCCTGAAGATCTCCCGGTGGAACTCGGGCGGCAGGGCCGTCTGCACCCTTACAAAGCCATTCCGCACGAAGTCCCTCATCTGGGAGTCTGTGAGCTTTTTCATGGGCATGGTCCAACTCTCCTGCCGTTCCGAGTCGTCTCTAGTTCTGGTTCATCGTGGGGACTTTGAGGGGCGGGGCCACGTCCATTTCCGTGAGAACAATGGCCTGCTTCTTGTACACCTGGATGCGGTAGTGGTCGGCCTCCACCACAAACATGTGGCCCTCGGAGTCCACCCGCACGGAGCGCGGGCCGGCGAAGAGCTTCTCCTGCTCGTTGTCAGCCTCAATCCTCAACCGGTTCTGCTTGGCCGAGTGCCGCCTCAGGTAGACCTCGATCTCCTGCCTGGAGAGCGTGGCGTCTCCGAGGAACTGCTGGATATAGCGTCCCGTCTTGTCGAATAGCTGCACCCTGTTGTTGCCCCAGTCACACACGTAGATGTCGCCATCTTTGTCCACGGCTATGCCCATTGGCCTGTTGAGCTGCCCCTTTCCGCTGCCGGACTCTCCGAACTGGAACTGGAACTCCCAGTTCATATCGAAGACCTGAACGCGGTCGTTGCGCCAGTCTGCCACGTAGATCTCGTCGTGCTCGCTGTCCACGTGGGTGCCCCACGGCATGTTGAACTGGCCTGGCTCCGAGCCGAGCGAGCCGAACATTGAAACAAAACGCCCATTCTTGTCGAACTTCTGGATGCGGTGGTTGAGAGAGTCGACGACGTACAGGTTATCCTGAGCGTCCACGGCAAGGCCCGATGGACGGTTGAACTGGCCGGGGCCGGTCCCGGCCTCTCCAAACCGGCCAAGATACTCGGCGTCCCTGTTGAAGACCTGCAGGTAGTCGAAGGCCTGGTCCGAGCAAAACAGCCGATTCTTGCCGTCGATAACGATCTGGCAGGGCCAGTGGAACTGGCAGTGGCCATACGGCCCGTACTGGGCGTTCCGCCACGCCATGCTGCCGATGTACTCGTCTTCAAGGTTAGTGATGTAGATCGGCCCGGGGTTGCCCTTGCCGTAGTTGGTGCCCTGGCACAGCGTGTAGATGGTGCCGTCCGGCGCAATGGTCATGTCGTTAGGCAGGATTGTCCTCCCGCGCGCTCCGATCGTCTTGTAGTACGGGAATCCCGCACGAAGCAGGGCATAGGGTCGGGACATAAGTCACCTCCCACAATACAAACATTGGGCGCTAGTTTGAGGGGTCGAGCTCCGGCCCCAATTTGAGTGTTGCAAAGTATGTGCGAAAGTAACGCTGGTCACGAGTTAACAGGCGGTCGGCCTGTAGCAACGCATGGCCACCAATGAGAAAGTCTGCGAGAACTCGTTGGCGGAAGCTGATTGTTTGGGAGCAATCGATGCAGACGATGTCTTGTTCTCGTCCGCAAGAGCCGCACTGCACTTTGCGCCTCCGGTTTGACGCAAACTTCGTCCAGGCAACTCCCGCTTCCGCCAATGCCTCTGGCGTGCTGGCTGACAGGCGAATCCGGGTTTCTTGCATGAAAAAGTCCAACGCCGAACCATCCTGAAAGCGGGCAGCCACCTCCGCATATACGACCTCGCAGATCACGAGGGCGCCCTCTCTACCGGCCCTTTCCAGAAGGGCTTTTGAAGTTCGGACGTCCGCCGTGTCGGGGACTACGATATCAAGGATGATATTCGTATCCAGGGCCGTTATCATCTCTCCCCACGCATCTCCTCAATGAGCTCGTCCGTGGTCCTCCCCTTGAGGTGCTTCAAGTAGCCCACGAACTTGTCGAATGGGGATCCGGTGAAATGTTTAGCGACCTTGATTTCGCCGTCACTCTCGACGAACTCGATCTCATCCCCCGGCTCGATTCCAAGCCGTTCGCGAACATCTTTGGGTATAGTTACTTGCCCTTTGCTGGTCACTTTTGCCACCACCATGTATCCCTCCTTGCATGAAGGTAAGGAGAATTATTCCTTACCTGGCAAGTATACCATACTGCCGCTATTGAAACGGCGCCGGTATCTTCTCGCCGTGCCACGGGAAACCGTATGACGGCTTGCTGGAGAATCGCTTCATGCCGGCCTGCACTCGCAGGGCCTTTCCGGGCGGAAGACTCACTGCGAAGTGCTTGCCGTGAACGGGCAGGGTGCGCTCGATTACGGACGGGCCAATCCCCTTCTTCCTGTCGATTGTCGAAGGATCGTCCTCGCCGTACCGCACCTCCGTGAACGTGTGCTCCCCGAACGCGCCGGCCTGAACGATCACGTTCGCGGCCCGCTCCATGCTCATGTTGACGAGCCGGATGCCGGCCTGGTCGTCCTTGATCTCGTCCACGAACGCCGCAACATCCGGGGGAAGGCCCGGGCGTGCGCGGTCGGCGTCGAAGTACCGCACCGTCGCGCGCAGGAGGCCGCCGTTGTAGTTGGACTGCGGCGCCCCGAGCATCGTCTGCGTGAGGCCCTTGGTGACGACGGGATTGTCCGGGGAGTCGTTGTTCTCGATTAGCTTGAGCATGTCGTCCGGGTAGGCCTTCATCCGCCGGATGGCATCGGAGGCAGTCACGAACTCAGCAGAGAGTATCTGCTCCGGCCAGCCCGGGTTCTTGCCGTCGTAGTACTGGAAGCGGGCCATATGCTGGTGGCCGTCCCGCAGCTGCTGGTTCTTCTCGTGCGTCGGCTCCACAACGTTCCAGTTGCGCTCCACGTCTCCCGCTCGTATCTCGCAGAACAGGTCATAGTCTTCTTTGGATAGCGAGCCGTGGTAGAGGTGGGCGATCTCGAAGATCCGCATCGGCATGAACGCGGCCCAGCCCTCGGCGGTGTAGCGGTTGGGCACGACCAGCTGGCCGTTGTCCTTGCGCTTGCCGTTGGAGAGCAGCATCCGGATCTGCGAACGCAGTAGCTCCAGGTAGCGCGAGTCCCCGCTGAGGAGCTGTGCGCACTCCACGGCCGTGACCAGGCCGTGGAACATGATGTTGTAACCCTGGTAGTGGTTCCAGCCGTACAGGCCGCCCCACCATTGTCCGTTGCGGTTCTCTCCCACCTTGCCGGTAGGGCCGACGTTGTCAGGCAAGATGCCGCCGTTCTGCTTCGTGCGGTCTATCCACGCCTCCACGTAGTCCAGCACCCACCGTCGGTACTTCTCGTCGCCTGTGTACAGGTAGGCGTTTGTGACCAGCGCCGTCGCTGCCAGGTTGTTGGAGGAGTCTGTGTTCAGCACCAGCTTCTCGAAGAGAGCGTTGATCTCATCGCGCCTCTTTGGGTCCTTCCACCAGGTGGGCTCAAGGTCCTTCACGAACGGTTGGAGGCTTGAGCGCACGCCGTACCACGAAATCGAGTCCAGCCCTTTGCCGCCGAGGAGGTAAGAGTGCGTGTACTCCGTCGTCGTCTTGTGCCAGGGCCCCTCGCCGGACTGCGCGGGCGACCGAAGTATTCTGTACTTCGGGTCCCAGTTCGGCGCCTCGGGGTCCTCACCGATGTAGTAGCCTGCGAACCTGCGCGCCCTCCGGACGTTCTCCGAGATCGTGGGGTCCGCGACTCCGAAGTCGTAGAAGGCCATGTTGCCTTCGCCCTTGTGGTGCCACTCGGCGTCGCCGGGGTGGTTGATGCTGTAGTACTCCTTGTGGCTGGAAGCGTGGAAACGGGGGTGAACGCGGCTCTTGATGCTCCTATCGTGGAACCGTGTCGTGGCGTTCCAGCTTTCCAGGGCCATCGTGAGTATTTTCTTGCTCGCGCCCATGGCATAGAAGAGGCCCCAGTTGTTCACCTGCTCGTAGAGGTCGTCCATGTCGTCAGCGTAGGTGATAACGCCGCCGTTCTCTGCGTGCTTGCCGATCATGTACTCCGCGCCCTCTTCCATCACGTCCATCAGCTTGCGCTGCAGCAGCGCCCATCCGGGCGGCGGCGCCAGTCGAGTGGCAGTTACGAAAGGCAGGCAGGGCATGTTAAGCATGTGTTGTGACCTCTTTTTGTGATTCGTTATATCCTGTACCCCTTACCCCTTATCCTTCACCCCGTACCCTACTCCTGCGGCACTGTGCCGCCGTGCCAGGGGAACGCCGCGCTGGGCCTGTTCGCGAACCGCTTGAGCCCGAGGTCCAGCCGTATCGACGTCCCCGGCGGCAGCTCCACGCCGGCGTACTTCGAGTCGAGCGGCAGGGAGCGCTCAACCTTCGTCCGCTCGGCCCTGGCCCGCTGCTTGGGGTTGTTGTCTTTGAACGCGACCTCGGCGGCGTTGTAGCTCACGCTCTTGAACTGGTGCTCGCCGAACACGCCGGACTGCACGATAAGCCTGCGGGCCTCGGTGGGGTTGGTGTTGACGAGCTGGATGCCGACGACGTCCGGGCCGAGCTTGTCCACGAGCGCGGCCACGTCACTCGGCAGGCCCGGGCGGTTGCGGTCGGTGTCGAAGTAGCGAACGGTGCCCCGGTTCAGGCCGCCGTTGTACAGCGTCTGCGGCGTGCCCATTGTGACCTCCATGAGCCCCTTCACGACGACTGGGTTGGGCGGCCAGTTATTGTCCTCGATGATCTGGGCGGTGTCGCGCGTGTCGTGCTGCATTGCGTCGTACTGCATGAACGCCACGTGGTAGTCGGCTGCGAGGATCTTCTCCGGACAGTCCGGGTTCTTGCCGTCGTAGTACTGGAAGCGCGGGAACTCCGAGTTGCCGCTGCGGCGGTCGCCTTCCACGGGCGCGGCGTTCCAGTCCATATCGCGCGTGCCCTCGCGGAGGCGGCAAATGAGGTCGTAGTCCTCTTTGCTCATCGAGACGTGGTAGATGTACGACAGCTCGCGCAGCCGCATCGGCTGCCAGGCGCCCCAGCCGTCCGGCCCGTGGCGCGCGCCGACGAGCAGCTGGCCGTTCTCGTCCGTCTTGGCGCGGTCCAGCAGGTACTTGACCTGTAGACGCAGGAGGTCCAGGTACTTCACATCCCCGCTCAGCATCACGGCGTTTTCCGCGGCGACGGCGCAGGAGATGAAGATTTTGTCCAGGCCGCCCTTATCCCCGGTGTTCCAGCCGTGGATGCCGCCCCACCACTGGCCGTTACGGTTCTCGCCGATCTTGCCCGTAGGGCCGGTGTTGTCCGGCATGATGCCGCCGTTCTTCTTCAGCCGCTCCAGCCACACGTCCGCGTACTCCAACACCCACTTTCGGTACTTCTCCTCGCCTGTGTACAGGTACGCGTTGGTGACGAGCGACGTCAACCCCAGGTTCGCGGGGTCGTCGCCATTGAGGGCAATGTCGTCGAATAGCTGGAGAATCGTGTCGCGCAGCTTGGCGTCCTTGAACCACAGCGGGTCCAGGTCCTTGACGATGGGGTAGAGCGTCGTCGTCAGCGGCTTGTTTCCGGGCTTGTCGCCCAGGCCGGTGCGGTGGGAGAAGTTGCCCATTGAGCCGCGCTCAAGCATCTCGCGGACGAACTCCAGCGTTCCGGTCGTGTGGCCGCCGACGTGGATGAGTTTGTGCGTGGTGAAGCTGTTCTTGAGGAACGGCCCACTGCCGCCGTGCATGGGCGAGCGGATGATCTTGTGCTTCGGGCCCCAGTTCTGCGCCTCGGGGTCGTCTCCAATGTACATGTTGGCAAAGCGTTTGGCGCGGCGGTACATCTCCGCGTTGTTGGGGGACGCCATGGCGAAGTCGTAGAAGAACTGGCTGCCCTCGCCCTCGTGGAACGCGTCGGAGTTGTACGGGATGGCGAGGTTCCACCACTCGTTGTGGAGCTGCGCCATGTACATGGGGTGGGTGGGCTGGTCGTCCGGGTGCTTGATCCCGTCGTCGTAGTAGCGCGTGATGGCGTTCCACTCCTTGAGCGCGATGTCCAGGAGGTCGTCCGCGCCACCCATTGCGTACAGGAGGCCGCGCATGGAGCGGCTCTCGTAGACGTCGTCCGTGTCCAGTACGTAGTAGGGGAGGCCTGCGGAATTGCAGTACTTCTTGTGGGCTAGGCGCGCCGCGTCCTCCATCGTTGAAATTAGTTTGCGCTCAAGCAACGCCCACGCCGGCGGCGACGCTGTCTCCGTTGCGGTGATAGTCACGAGCCCTGGAACACTTGCGGACATTGGAGCCTCCGGATAGTTGTGAATCGAATGGCGACGGCGCGACGCTTGGGGACGCCGGTCGGGCGGCGAATCTGTGAATGGTGACCTCGCCCGTGGGGCCGGACACCGCCCCGACCTCTCTCCCCCTGGCCCCCTCTCTCCGTACACGGAGAGGGGGGGAATAGAGCCCTGGGGCTCCGCCCCAGACCCCGGTGCGGGGCTTCGCCCCGTGCCCCACTGAGGGCTACGCCCTCAGACTCGCGTAGAGGCGGCTTTGCAGCCTATCTCAGAACCCCTCCCTCTCAGGGAAGGTCCTTGGATCCCGCATGACCCCTATGCTTCATCGGGGGAATAGGGAGGTAGGGGTTAGGTGGCTGCCTGACCCATTCTTACCTCTCCCTCGACGGGAGAGGTCTTCGGCGCTCTGGCCGAAGGGTGAGGGTGCCGACTGTTACGGCTGTTGCCCCATACCCCATACCCCGTACCCCTATATCACCGGCACCTTGCCGTTGTGCCATGGGAACGCATAGCTCGGGTCGTTTGAAAACCGCTTCAGGCCGGCGTCCAGGCGGATGCTCGTGGACGGTGGGAGTGTCACCGCGAAATATTTCCCGTTTACCGGCACAATCGCCGGCTCCTTGCCCGCCGATTGGGTCCTTACCTCCGTGAACGTGTGCTCGCCGAAGACGCCGGACTGGACGATCAGTTTGCGCGTCTGGGTGGAGCTGGTGTTGACGAGCTGGATGCCGATGTTGGCGTCGCCCAGCTTGTCTACCAGCGCGGCGACATCCGGCGGGAGGCCGGGGCGGCCGCGGTCCTCGTCGAAGTAGCGGACGTTGCCGCGGTTCAGCCCGCCGTTGTATATGGTTTGCGGACCGCCCATCGTCGTCTGGATGAGCGCCTTGACAATCACCGGGTTCGGCGGCCACTTCGCGTCCCGGGCTATCGCCGCGGTGTCGCGAGGGTCGTTGATCATGAACTCGTAGTGTCCCAGCGCGTCCTGGTAGTCCGCGGTAAGGGTCTTAAGCGGCCAGTCGGGGTTCTTGCCGTCGTAGTACTGGAAGCGGCTGTACTCGCTTCCCGCGCCGCCGCGGTCGCCAATGACCGGCGCCTCGTTCCAGTCGATCTCGCGCTCCCCCTCGCGCAGTCGGACGATGTAGTCGTAGTCCTGTTTCGCGAACGAGGCGTGGTAGAGGTGCGCGAGGTGGAAGATGCCCCGGCGCGGGCGCATTGGGCCGTAGCCGCCCCAGCCCTGTTCGTTGTGCTGCGTGGGGAAGATAATCTGTCCGTCGTCGCGAATCTTGTGGTTGTCGAACATCACCTTGATCTGTGAGCGCAGGACCTCCAGGTAGCCGGCGTCGCCGCTCAGCAGGTGGGCAAGCTCGGCCGCGATGGTGATGGAGATGAACATGCGGTCGGACGCGCCAGCGGTCATCCAGCCGTGGAGGCCGCCCCACCACTGGCCGTTGCGTTTCTCGCCGATCTTGCCCGTGGGGCCGATGTTATCCGGGATGATGCCCTTGTTCTTCTTGATCCGGTCCAGCCACGCGCCGGTGTACTCCAGCACCCACTTCTTGTATTTAGCGTCGCCGGTGTACAGGTAGGCGTTGGTAACGAGCGCGACTGTGCACAGGTTGCTGGGCTCATCGCCGTTGAGGACGATGTCGTCGAAGAGCTTCATTATCTCGTCGCGCCGCGCCGGGTCCTCGAACCAGAGCGGCTCGAGCTCCTTGACGATGGGGTGGAGCGGCGTCACCAGCGGCTTGTCGCTGGGCTTGTAGTCCACCAGGCGCGAGCGCCTGTGGCCGAAATCGCCGAGCGAGCGCGAATCAAGCCAATGGCGCACGAGCTCCAGCGCCCCGGTGGTGTGGCCGTCCTCGTGAATGAGCCGGTACTTAACGTCCGCGTGCAAGAGCGGCCCTTCGGAGCCGTGCAGGGGAGAGCGGATGATCTTGTGCTTCTTGTCGTAATTTGGCGCCTCAGGGTCATCGCCGATGTACATCTCGGCGAAGCGGTTCGCGCGCCGGCGCATGTCCGGGTTGGTAGGATCGGCGACGCCGAAGTCGTAGAACGACTGGTTGCCCTCGCCCATGTGGAACCAGTCCGCGTTGAATGGGACTGCGTGGTTCCAGTATTCGTTGTGGAGCTGCACCATGAACATGGGGTGCGTGGGGTCGCTGGGTCGTCGGACGGTGGCGTCGTTGTAGAACGCGGTGGAGGAGTTCCAGTACTTGTGGGCGATTTCCAGCATCTTGTCGCCGCCGCCCATAGCGTAGAAGATCCCGCGCATGGAACGGCTCTCATACGTATCGTCCACGTCGTGGACCGAGTAGCACCCGCCGTCGGGGCGCGCGTACTTTTCGGATGCGAGTATCCCTGCGTCCTCGACGAGTTTGAACAGGCGGCGCTGCATCAGGGCCCATGTGGGCGGGGGCGCGACCTCCGTAGCGGTTACGCGGTGAAGTCCGGGCATGGAAACCCTTGCCATTGATCTTCTCCATGAAAGGTGCTTGTCGGACAGACGCCGGGTGGGCGGGAGGGCCGTATTATACACGACGGCCTGAATTCTTCAAGCCGGCGAAAGTTCTTGCTGGATTCAAACTAGTCCGGCAGTTGGCGCCCATACTGCCTTTGTACGAAGTGGACCGTTGCCGGCGGGCCTATTATGTGCGCATAAGGGCCATGAGGGTGGTAGGGAAGGCGGTGGAGCATGGGATGGACTTCGAAGGCTCTGGTCGCCGCAGTGCTCGCAGTGGCGGCGCTCGCGGCCGCGGCGATTGGCGATTCGGCGCGCGCGGACTTCTCTTCGGGCGTCGTTTACGATGACGCGGCGTACTGGCAGAATTGGAGCTGGAACACGACCGTGGACCCCGCCGGCACATCGCCGGTGTTTGAAGGCTCCAGATCGATGGCCGTGACACACAACGCGGCCTGGGCCGGTCTATCGTTCCATGCGCCGGCCCCGTTCTACGCCGGGCCGTACACGCACCTCCGGTTCACGCTCCATCCAAAAGGTAGGCCGCTTCCGGATCTTCGCGTCATGCTGCACGACAGCAGCGGGGGGATCATAAAGAGCATCCGGCCGGCATCTACATGGACCCAACGTCAGGCGGCTGGTACACCGTCGCAGTTTCGCTGAACGAGCTCGGCGCAGTAGCCACTACCATCACGCGGGTGACCATTCAGGAAAACGCCGGGGCTGCGCAGCCAACCTACTTCGTAGATGACATGCGCTTCGTCGGGTCGAGCGATCCGCAGTCGCGGGCGCACGACGTGTACGACGAGTCGCTCCGCTGGGACAACTGGAGATGGGACGCGACCGTGAACCCCATCTCGCAGTTTCCGGTCTACGTGGGGACGAAGTCCCTTGGCGTGATGTTCACCAGGCTTGGGGGCGGGCTGCAGCTTCACAGGGCGAGCTTCGACACGACGCCGTACTCGAACCTGCAGTTCTTTATCAGCCCGAATGGGGACCCGTTGCCTGACTTGCGAATCGGCCTCAAAGACAGCACGGGCAGGCTGATCAATCGTGTATCCATATATGCGGTTTCCCGGCCGACGAGCGCCGGATGGTACCTGGTCACCATCCCGCTCGAACAGCTCGGAGCGAGAGACCGGACAGTCACCGGTGTGGTGGTGCAGGAGGGGGCGGGCATAACGCCGTCGCCTTTCTATATCGACGACCTGCGTTTCGTGCGGTTGGAAGGCGCGCCGCCGGGGCCTTCCACCGATCGGTTCGTTTACGACGAGGACCTTCATTGGGATAACTGGAGCTGGGATGCGGAGGTTGACCCGAGGGCGCTGTCGCCAGTCCTCACGGGCGGGAGGTCGATGGAGGTGAGGTTTAACAGGGGGTGGGCGGGGCTGCAGCTTCGCAAGCCGACCTTCAACACCACGCCATATACTCACTTTGACTTCGTGATTAATCCCAACGGCAGCCCGCTGCCGAAGCTGATCGTGGCAATGCGGGACGCGAACGGGCGGACAATACGGCGCGTCGCTATGAACGAGTACGCTGACCTCGGGCCGGAGGGCTGGTACTGGGTAAGCATCCCGCTGGCCGACCTCGGAGGCGCGAACACAACTATCACGCGAGTGGTTGTGCAGGAGGCTGCCGGGACGTGCCGCCGCCTTTCTACATTGAATCGTTGTGGTTCACGGACACGCCGTCAGGCGGAGCGCCGTAGCCGCCTCGTGGTGCCTGGAAGAGTGCGGGCCGTGTAGCTGCACAGCATGCTGTGCAGCTACACTGCATTCTGTCCCGTAATCCCGTATCTAAATCACCGGCGCCTTGTCCCCATGCCAGGGGAACGCGTAGCTGGGCTTGTTGGAGAAGCGCTTCAGCCCGGCGTTGATCCGAATGCTCGCGGAAGGCGGCAGGACAACCTCGAAGTGCTTGCTGTTGACTTGGAGGGGGGGCGAAGACCCCCTCTCTGTATCTCTCCCCCGAGGGGGGAGAGAAGAGCCAGCCCCCAGCCCAGGATCCCCAACCCCCACCTGGGTGAATTCGTGCTCGCGAAACGCTCCCGCCTGGATGATCAGGCGGTGAGTCTCGGTGCGGCTGGTGTTTGCCAGGTGGACGCCCACGTGGTCCCGGCCGAGGCTGTCCACCAGTGCGGCAACGTCCGGCGGCAGGCCGGGGCGGGCGCGGTCTGCATCGAAGTAGCGTACGGTAGCCCGGTTCAGCCCGCCGTTGTAGATCGTCTGCGGAGCGCCCATCGTGACCTGCGTCAGGCCCTTCACCACACACGGGTTGGCCGGCCACCGGCTGTCCCTGGCTATCTCCGCCGTAGACCGCGGGTCATTGACCATAAGCTCGAATTGCTTGAGCACCTGCTCGTACTCGGAGGAAAGGATGGTCACAGACCAGTCCGCGTTCTTTCCCTCGTAGTACAGGAAGCGCGCCCGCTCGGAGTTCCCGCTCCGGCGGTCCGGCTCAGGCCTGATCTCTCGCCAGTTGCTCTCCTTGTCACCCTTGTAGAGGCGGTTGAAAAGGTCGCGGTCGCCCGGCGCCATCGATGCGTGGTACAGGTGCGCCAGCTCGCGCACCCACAAGGTCTTGTACTCAGTCCAGCCCTTCTCGGTGATTCGGGTTGGTATGAGCAGGTGGCCGTCCTCGCGCACCTTGCCCATCTTGACGAGGGCCTCTATCTGGCCGGGGATCAGCTCCAGGTAGCCATAGTCCCCGGTTAGGAGCAGCGAGCAGGTGGAGGCGATGACAGCCCCCATCATGATGTGGTCTCCGGACCAGCGGCTGTTCCAGCCGTACAGCCCGCCCCAGAACTGCCCGCCGCGGTTCTAACCCGTCTTTCCGGTCGGCCCCACGTTGTCGGGGATAATCCCGCCGTTTGCCCTTGCGCGCTCCAACCAGACCTCAGTGTAGTCCAGGACCCACTTCTTGTACTTGTCATCACCGGTGTACAGGTACGCGTTCGTGATGAGGGCGGTGCAGATGAGGTTGTCCGGGACATCGCCGTTCAGGATAATCTCGTCAAAGAGACGGCAGACCTCCTCGCGGCGCGCAGGGTCGTCAAACCAGTTATTGTCCAGGTCTTTGATTACGGGATGCAGGTTCGTGCGCTGGGCGTATCCCCGGTTCTGCTCGGGTTTTCCATAGACCGGGTCCAGGTACAACCTGGTCCTATCCGGCTCCATCTTGAACTTGGGTCCGAGAGAGCCGTGAAACGTGGAGCGGATTATCTTGTGAACGGGGTCCCAGTTCGGCGCGGATGCGTCCTCACCCAGGTAGAGGCCGGCAAAACGGCGCGCGCGGGCGTGCATCTGCGGGTTAGTGGGGTCGGCCAGGCCGAAGTCGTAGAAAGACTGGTTTCCTTCCCCCATGTGAAACCAGTCGTAGGGGCCTGCGTCCGTATAGTACTCGTTATGAAGCTGCGGCCTGAACCGAGGGTTCGTGAAGGCAGGATCGTCCGGCCTGCGGGCCACGCCGTCGCTGTAGAGCGCCGTCGTGGACTCCCAGGAGCGGTATGCGATCTCCAGCATCCGGTCGCTTCCGCCCATGGCATAAAAAAGGCCACGCATCGAGCGGCTCTCGTAGGTGTCGTCTACATCGTGGATTGCGTAGCAGTTGCCGTCCGGCCGAGAGTACCTGGATGCGGCAAGCTCGCAAGACTCTTCAATAAGCTTGAAGAGCCTGCGCTCCATCAGCGCCCAGGCGGGAGGCGGCGTGACCTCTGTGGCCCTGAACGACTGTATTCCCGGGACCGTGACGGGGCGGGGCCACGAAAAGGAGGCCACCATGCTGCACCTCGTGATGAATTATTTGAACGACAGGTACTATGGTAGAACACAACGCTTCTGTCAAGCGGAACGGCCAGGTCACGTAATTGAATCCAGATACCGATTCGCGTACGATGCAGAAGAGGGTAAATCGTTCAGCATCAGCGAATGGAGGGATCCAGCATGGCACGTGACGAGAAGGACAAGCGCCCTTCAGGGATAGTCTTGCTGGCGATCAGGTTCCTTATTAACGCCCTGGCCCTATGGCTCGCGGCGGAGCTATTGCCGGGCCTCGACATCGCCGACTGGAAGGCGCTGCTTGGCACCGCACTGATTTTCGGACTGGTTAACGCGGTCATCAAGCCCTTTGTCAAGCTGATCGGACTGCCATTGACGTGCCTCACACTGGGGCTCTTCGCGCTGGTCATCAACACGCTCATGTTGCTTCTGGCGGTCTGGCTTGCGAGTCTGCTGGACCTGGCTGTCGAGGTGGAAAACATCATGTGGGCGTTCGTGGCGGCCCTGATCGTGGCTGTCGTCAGCACGATTCTGAACACTCTTCTTGGCACGACGGACGAATAGCGCCCTTTAGCGCACGCTTTTCACGGATTCGGCGCCCGTGTTCACGGCGATTTGACGGTGAACCGCAAAAATGTAACTGTGAATGAGTGTCCGTTTCCTGTCAGGCCAGAGGAGGCGACATGAATAAGAGAATGTACAAGAGTAGGAAGAACCGCATGATTGCCGGCGTGGCCGGCGGGATCGCAGAGTACATCGACGTCGATCCAACGTTGATTCGACTTGCCTTCGTGCTGCTGGTCTTCGCCGGGGCTTCAGGGATCATCATCTACATTGTCCTCGCCATAATACTTCCAGAGCAGGAGTCCATCGTTCCTCCTGCGTCGTCTTCCGGCACCCCGCCGGCTGATATTGCCGGCCAGCCGGCGCCGGAGATTGCGCCCGACTTTTCACCTCGTCGATATTCCGAGTCTCGCAACAAGGGCGCGCAGGTCATAGGGCTCGGGATAATTGCCCTGGGCATACTGTTCCTGCTGATCAACTTTGGGGTATTCAGCTGGCTGGAATGGGGCGTTATCTGGCCCGTCGTATTGATCGCCATCGGCCTGTTGTTGATACTCGGCAGGGCGCGGAGGTAAGACCATGTTAAACGGCAACAGGGTCGGCATACCAATCTTCGCTGTAGTACTGGTCACCCTGGGAGTCATCTTCCTGCTCCAGAACCTGGACGTTCTTCCAAGCTCCATATGGTCGGACCTCTGGCGCCTCTGGCCGGTGATCATAATCCTTGTGGGAGTCGGTATCATATTCAGGTCCGCTTCGCAAACAGTAGCTGCGGTCGTCGCTGTGGCGCTCATTGCAGTCCTGGTTGGCGCAATTGTGTACGCCGCAAACAACGATGTGTTCAGCTCCGGCGGGCAGGTTACGACATTGTCAGAGCCGCTCGGCGACATTCGCACCATCCAGGCGAACGTGGATTTTGGAGCAGGGCGACTGCGGGTAGGGACGTTACCTGCCGGGTCAACTAACTTGTTCGAGGCGCGCCTGCAGAACCCTGGGGAGCCGGCGGAGGCCGTGATGACTAGGAACGGCAGTGACGGGACGCTCACAATCAGCCGGACTGACGGCGGGCCATTCTCCTGGTTCGGCAGGGGTGACGTAGAATGGACCATCAACCTGTCACGTTCCCCAACAGTCAGATTCGACCTGGATAGCGGCGCGGCGGACATGGAGCTTGACCTGATGGAGCTGCGGGCGACGAGTGTGGACATCAGCACCGGCGCAGCGGACCTGGATGTGACCATGCCGGCGAATGCTGGAAACGTGATCGCCAAGATCAGCGCCGGCGCGGCGGACGTGAGCGTACGGATCCCGCAGGGCGTGGCCGCGAGGATCACAAACGAGTCCGGGCTCTCATCCATAGACATTGCGAGCCGCTTCCCGAAAGTGGGAGACGTGCACCAGTCCTCGGACTACGACACGGCGACGAACAGGATCGATCTGAGGATTTCTGCGGGGGCTTCAGACGTTACGGTGAGGTAACGCCGGCTGTAGAAGTAATCAGGAGTAATGAAGGGAGCCGCGCCTATCCTCTGTTCGGCAGGGGAAAGGCGCGGCTCCTTTGTCGGTCTGGGGCCACGTTACCGTCCGACCAAGGGTGACTGCTCCTGGAGCGCCTCTGTGAGCTTCTGGAAGGCCGTCTCAAGAAGCGCCTTGTCATCCTTGCTGTTGCTGGCGATCATCAGTACGGTCGCGAACGCGTTTTTGCCGAGGAAAATGGCCTCCTTGTTGGGCACAATCCAGCGGCTGACGGTGTTTGTCCTGTTTATCTCGATGTTTTGTCCGGCGTACTTGGCGGACATGAATGCGGCGTAGGCGTCGTAGAACTCCTTGGCGTCCAAGTTGGTGTCCCACACGATGTTTGCGATGAGCAGCTTCTCTCCGCTCGGGCCGACCATCAGCGAGTAGCGGTCCCCACCCCAACCGGCTGCGGCGTCGCCCGCCTGCTGGTCGCCGAGGAATTCCAGCAAATAGGTGCGAATCAGCAGCTCACCCATGGCGTTGCCGCTGACCTGGCTCCAGCCGCCGCCCATGCGGTTCGCGATATTCGGAACGATGGTGTGAACCACCTCTTCGTTGACGAAATACTTGGCCGGGTGTATGACCTGCTCAGTGGAAACCGGAGGCCGAGTGTAGGCGCGGTCTACGCCGTTCCAGCCGTCCTCGCCGAATAGCTCGTAGCTGAATGTCTCGCCTTCCTGTGACTGGAAGTTATTTACCGCTCGCACCACCTTCGGGGCGGCGAGTAGCTTGTTCTCAGCCAGTGGCGCGGACAGCGTCGAAATCTCCGCCTGCGTCATGTTCCTAGATATGTACCCGTCGAGCACCTGTGCAATATCGCCCTTAATCATGGCGTCGACTGCGCGAAGCTCATCAAGGCTGAACTCGCCGGCTTTTCGACGGATTTCTGCGACGTTGAAATTCTGCTGCTGCATGCCGCTCATGTAAGCGGCAACTATGGCGAGCTCGTCGCGCGGGCCGACGGTCGTGCCGTCGTTGACGACGTAGAACCTGCCGGCAGCGTCGTCGAAGAGTGCTGAGACCTGTTGCGTTTGAATACCGACCAGAATCTCCTCCAGGCTCTCGCTCTCAGCCATCATTCCCAGGGCCTTGTAAAGCTCCTCGGTCTCGAAGACCTGGTCACGTAGCGCCTCGCGCTTGAAGAAGCTGCGGGTAATCCCCTCGAGCTCGGTCCGGGTCTTGAAGTCCGCTTCCAGAGGCGACTTCGCATCAATCTGTCGTATCTGGGGAATTGCCTCTTTGGCATCGTTTTGCATGCGGCTGAGCGCGGAGAGTATCTCTGCAGGACTCATACCGGGCTGTGGCGTGCTCGTGGCCACCGCGGCTACCGGTATGTTGGTTGGCACGGGCGTGTTGGCAGTCTCTCCGCCCTTGCCGCCGTTCATGAAGATGAATGCGCCGACCGCGACGGCCGCCACCACGGCCACGGCGCCGCCCCGTATGAGCGCCATGGGCGGGCCCTTCTTGGCAGGCAAAGGCACCGGCACGGTCCCGGGCTTGGCCGCCGTGTTTGGCCGGGTGCGGTTGGCGGCGCGGCGGCGCGGCCCGACGCCGCAGTTGGGCGTTGAGCGGGCTTGGCTGCCTGGGTTCCGCGCGAGGGCGCCTGGTACTTTGGAATCGCCTGAGTGGCGCCCTGCCCCATGACGAGCGTTGCGCCCTCCATGTCCGGCGCGCCCCGCACCTTGGAAGTATCGATCACGGCAGTCGCGCCAAGGTCGGCCTCGTTAATCAAGTCCTTCTTTCGAGAGGACATTGTCAGGGCGTCTATGAGGTCCCCGGCGGACTGGAAGCGGTCGTCCGGCTCCTTGGCCAGGGCCTTGAGGAGTGTGGCCTCAAGGCGCGGCTCGATGTTCGGGTTCAGGGTAGTTGGCAACGGCAGCGGCCAGTGGACATGGGCCATAAGCGTGGCCGCGGGCGTGTCTGCCCGGAAGGGAGTCTGTCCCACCAGGAGCTGGTAGATAATGATGCCCAGGGCATACAGGTCGGACCTGTGGTCGGCATCCGCGCCCATCGCCTGCTCAGGGGCCATATACTCCGGGGTGCCCAGGGCCTGGTTGGCCTGAGTGAACCTGACGGCAGACTCCATCATGCGGGCGAGTCCGAAGTCCGCCAGAATGGGTTTGCCGTCGGAGCTCAGGAGAACGTTGGAAGGCTTCAAGTCCCTGTGAATTATGCCTTGAGCATGGGCATAGTCCATAGCGCTTGCCAGGGGCGCCATGTACTTGACAACTTCGTCCAGGGGGAGTGGTTCGCCCTTGAGCTTGTCTTGAAGGTTGCCGCCCGGGAGGTACTCCGAGACGATGTAGGAAAAGCCTTTGTCCGAGCCGAAGTCGTAAATCTGAAGGATATTCGGATGGTTCAGCTTGGCTACGGTCTGGGCTTCCTGGGCGAAGCGGGCGATGAAGGTGGGGTCATCGTTGTAATAGGAAGGCAGCACCTTGACGGCGACGTATCGGTCAAGGTCGGGATCGTGGCACTTGAAGACCGTGGCCATGCCGCCGCGCCCAAGTTGCTGAATAACCCTGTACCTACCAAGACTGCTCCCCGGCGGTATAGACACCATTAACGTTAGCCCCCGAATTACAGTAAAGCTGATGCGTCAGATGAAAAGGTAGCCGAACTCACCGACTGTGATAATGTGGGTCGGTTTTGCCGGGTCGTCGCCCAGCTTCGCTCGGACCCTGTTGACGGACTCGGATACCAGTAGCTCCGTGTTTACGCCGGCAGGAAGCTCCGGCCACACCCGCTTCACGATATCCTCGCGGCTCACAACTTCGCTACGTCGCGATTCCAGATACTTGAGCAGTGCGGTGTCTTTGGGCGCCAGTGACTCTCCGGCATCCTCAGTCGCCGACGCCTTTCTGCTCGAAGAGACCGCCTCCCCCGCGAAGGCAGGCGGGGTATCCATTTTGACCGTGTTGTACCCCTCCTGCAGGTAAACGATAACTACTTCGCTGCCCGCCAGGCGGATGCGGTCTCCGCTCTTGAGCGAGTGCTCGCAGGAGCCTACTCGGTCGAAATTAACGTATGTGCCGTTGGTGGTGTTGAGGTCGCGAATTACGACGCCGGACGGGGTCTCCATGATGAGGGCGTGGCGCGGCGGTATACGGTGGCCTCGTCGACGACGATGTCATTGTCGTATCGCCTTCCGAGGGTAACCGGGCGTTTAGAAAGGGTGACGGTCATGCCGCTATTAGGGCCGCCGCGCACCGTCAGGGACGCCTGCATGGTATTTATCATCTGTGCCGTCCAGGATGGAGAAACGTTAGGCCGCACTCCGACGCAGTGGCTGTTTCCGCTGACAATTCCCCAATTTTGCACAAGGGGACTAGTTTAATCCACTGCCGACGTCTCTCCTATTCTACGGTGACGGACTTGGCCAGGTTGCGGGGCTGGTCAACGTCGCAGCCGCGGCGGACAGCGATGTGGTAGGCGAGTAGCTGGATCGGCACCGCCATCAGCATTGGGCTGATGAGCGGGGACGACTTCGGCGTGAAGATAACGTCGTCTGCGATCTTCGGCAGCTCGACATCGCCCTCGGTGCAGATCGCGATCACCTTCCCGCCGCGCGCCCTTACTTCCTGGATATTGCTGAGCATCTTCTCGTACAGGTTGTCGTGGGGGATCAGGGCGACGACCGGCATGTTCTCATCGATGAGCGATATCGGTCCGTGCTTCATCTCGCCGGCAGGGTACCCTTCGGCGTGGATGTAGCTGATCTCCTTCAGCTTGAGCGCGCCCTCCATCGCCATCGGGAAGTTTATCCCGCGGCCCAGGTAGAGGACGTCCTTGTAGCGGGAGTATTTATCTGCAAGGCGTTCGTAGACAGGATTCGGAAGCACCTGGTTGCCGAGCATCTCCGGCAGGTGGGCGAGCTCCTTGATGAGGCCGGCGACGCGCTCCCCGTTTAGTGTGCCGCGCTTGATCCCAAGGTAAATGGCGAGCATGTGCAGCGCTGTCAGCGAGCACAGGAACGTCTTTGTGGCGGCTACGCCGATCTCCATTCCGGCACGTATGAGAATTGTCCCGTCGGCGATGCGCGTCGTCTGAGTGCCATCGTAGTTGGTAAGCGTTATCTGTTTCGCGCCCTTATGGGCGGCGCCCTCCATCGCGGCGAGGGTGTCTGCCGTCTCCCCGGACTGGCTGATAGAGACAACCAGCGTGCGGTCGTTCAGGATTGGGTCCCTGTAACGGAACTCCGATGAATTGTCGACCTCAGTCGGCAGGCCGGCGAACTGCTCCATCCAGTGGCGCGCCACCATTCCGGCGTGCAGGCTGGTCCCCACGCCTACGATCACGACGCGGTCTATCCTGTCGACGTCAATCTTCGCCAGCAGCGATTCCTCCATTTCGACCGTGGCCTTGTCGAAAGAGACGCGATTACGCATCGTGTTGATAACGGCTTCCGGCTGCTCGGCTATCTCCTTCTGCATGAAGTGCTTGTAGCTGCCCTTCGCTGCGGAGACGGCGTCGTAAGGGACGTGGGTCGGGGATTTGGTGATCGCTGACCCGTCCACGCGGCGGTATGCGGCGCCGCCAGGCGTCAGCACCACCGTCTCGCCGCCTGCCAGGTACGCGATGCGCCGTGTATGCGGCAGCAGGGCAGGGAGGTCGGAAGAGAGGAACATCTCGCCCTTCCCGTAGCCGAGGACGATGCCGCCTGCGTTGCCCAGCCGGAACGCGACGATCTTTCCGGGGTCGCGCCGGGAGACGGCGACGACGGCCTGCGCGCCGCGGAGCCTGCCGGCGGTCTTCATGACCGCCTCCTCGAACGGGTACTCCTCCATGAGGTAAGTCTCGATGAGGTGCGGGATGCACTCCGTGTCCGTTTGCGATAGGAACTCGTGGCCTTTTGCCTGTAGCTCCCGCTTGATTTCAAGGTAGTTCTCAACGATGCCGTTGTGGACGACTGCGACCTCGTTTCGGCAGTCGGTGTGGGGGTGGGCGTTGTCGTCGCTGGGGCGGCCGTGGGTGGCCCAGCGCGTGTGGCCGATGCCGCAGACGCCCTGGGGGACCTGGCCGTTGAGCGTGGCGCGCAGGTTGGCCAGCTTGCCCTGGGACTTCCGCACCTCCGGGCTGCCGCCTGCGCCGATGACGGCGATGCCGGCGCTGTCGTAGCCCCGGTATTCGAGCGTGGCAAGTCCATCAAGCAGGAGTGGGGCGGCCTGGCGCGCGCCTGTATAGCCAAGAATTCCGCACATAGGTGTTCAACCTCGCGATCTGGGGAGCCTGAAGCGTGATGGAGATAATTTAAGCCCTCACCAAGAGTTATACCACGCCTGAAGGAAAGTAGAGAGGGGAAAAAGGGGTCGGCGGGTCCGGCATGGGCAGGTCTCAGACCCCCATACCGAATTCAGCGGCGGCTCACTGTTTCGGCGCGTCCGCCTTCGCCTGGGCCTGGGACGCCTTTGCGCCCTGCTTGTACACGCCCTGGTAGCTTTCCGGAAGCATCATGGCTATGCGGCCCATGATCATATCCGTCATCGAGTCCAGGACGACCCTGTCCGGCTTGCCTTCGATGATGGGGAGGGTGAAGGGTTGGCCGATCTTGACGCGTATCTTGCCGGTGGGATTGAAGACGCGGAGCCACGAGCCTAGCTTTTCGGTGCCGGTGATGGCGACAGGTAGAATCGTAGCCTGGGACTTGATGGCGACCTGCGTTACGCCGGGGAGCGCGCGCTTCATTCCGCCGCCGCGGCTGCGCGTGCCCTCCGGGAAAATCACGAGCGCGGCATCCTTGCTGAGCTGCTCCAGCATCCACTTGTAGGCTGTGATGTCCAGCCCTTCGCGGTTTACCGGGTGGGCGCCGTACGAGGTAAAGAACCACCTAAAGAACGGGTTCTTGAACATCTCCCGCTTGGCCAGAAAGCGGACGCGCCGTGGCAGGCTGGTCGAGAGCAGGGGAGGGTCGAAGTTGCTGCAGTGGTTGGCGACGATGATGATCGGTCCCATGGGCGGGACGTTCTCTTTCCCCTCCACCCTGTAGTCGGCGAAGATGCGCAACGTTATCCGCTGCAGGAAGTTGCAGGTAGGATTAAGGGATTTCATTCGCGGTCTTCACCCTGGCGAGGCCCATGATGCGGTCGACGATCTCATCCACCGTAAGGCGGTCCGTCTCGATCAGCACGGCGTTGCCCGCCTGCCTGAGCGGGGACTCCGCGCGCTCGCTGTCGATCTTGTCGCGACGCAGCAGGTCGGCGACCACCTCCTCGTACGTCACGCCGCCCGCCCTGACTTCCTCGTAGCGGCGCCGGGCGCGAATGTCCAGAGACGCGGTGAGGAAGACCTTTACCTCGGCGTCCGGGAGCACCACGGTACCGATGTCGCGTCCAACCATTACGATGCTGCCCTTCGAGGCAATGCTCCGCTGCTGGGCGACGAGCGCCTCGCGGACGCCGCGCACGGCCGAGACGGGCGAGACATGGCACTGGACGTCGTGGTCGCGCAGATGGTCCGTCATGTCGATTCCGTCCAGCACCAGCCGGTCCCCGTTGTCTTTGCCGGGGACGAGCTCCATCTGGATGTGGTGGGTCAGGTGGGTAAGCGCGTCTTCGTTGAGGATGTTCACCTGGCGGTGAATGGCGGCCCACGTGACGGCCCTGTACATCCAGCCGGTGTCCAGAAAGCGGTAGCCCAGGCGCCTTGCGGCGCGGCGGCCGACGGCGCTCTTGCCGGAAGCGACCGGCCCGTCTATGGCGATCATCGGCATTACCCTCTACCCAGGTAGAGCTGGTCTACTGGCAGGACGATCGACTCCAGCATGTTCACGTAGGGCGGCAGGACCGCCATTGCGAGGGCTGCCACCGCTATGTCGTCCGGCGTCATCATGGGCTCGTGGTCCTGTGGGCGAATGCTTGAGGCGCGCAGCTCCGTGCGCACGTTGCCCGGGTGCAGGGCGCCGCATGTGATGCCGTATTCCCGGCCCTCAAGCGCGGTCGCCTTGGTGAGTCCCACGAGCGCGTGCTTGGTAGTGGTGTACGGCGCGGCGTTCTTGCGGGGCATCTGCGCTGAGATGCTGCCCATGTTAATAATACGACCGGCGCGTCGCGGCTTCATAATTTTCATCGCCTCGCGGGTGCAGAGAAAGACGCCGGTGAGGTTGACCCCGACGACCTTATTCCATGTCTCCAGCGATATCTGGTCGATGGGGCCGCCGTCGAAGACGCCGGAGTTGTTCACGAGCAGGTCCAGCGCGCCGAACTCCTTCATCGTCCCCTCGAACAGCGCGATGACCTGTTTTTCGTCCGTCACGTCCGTGGGAACGACGATCGCCTTTGCGCCCAGGCTATGGGCCTCGGCGGCGGTCTCGCGGAGGTGCTCAGTGTTGCGGGAAGCGAGCACCAGGGACGCGCCCTCCCGTGCGAACGCGCGGGCGATGCCCTTGCCGATGCCGGTGCCGGCGCCCGTGATGATGGCGACTTTTCCTTCAAGCTGACCCATGAACGCCTCGCGGGAAGATGGACTTGCGCAGCTTCGCTACGAACCTGAAAAGGTAATCACGCGGGCGGGCGGAATGTCAAGTAGCGGCCTCCTGTAAACGCCAGCGCACCGAGAAGCGGCCTGATACGAGAGGTCGCTGTCACCGGCGGGGCCGGTTTTCGTAGGGGCGCACAGATGTGCGCCCGTTGCTATCCGACTTGTGGCTGCCGTTACTCTATCCAGAACGAATACAGTCGCGCGTTCTTCAGGTGAAACGCGAGGCGGGCGTATCGCTTCTTGTGGGGCGACAACGTTTCATGGCCGCGCCATCCGACGCGCGCCCGTGGGGAGTCGCCAACGACGACCGAGCTATCGGCCTCGGTGAAGCCAGGCAGCGGCTCGGCCGTGTCTTCATCCACGACGGATGCGCGCAGGGACCCGTCCTTGCCGGCGTCGACGTTGACGTGGAGCCTGCCTTCGACTTCGAATACGAACGGGCGTGTGATAACCAGTCCGCCGTCCGGTCCCGCGTTGAGCGAGGCGAAGCCGTCTCGCCGGAGGATGCCGATGCCCATCGCGTGGCCCCATGTGTTCTTGGGCCCGTCGATCGTGCTGCCGCGGTAGTAGAACCAGAGCTCGTCGCCCTTGACGATGGGGCCGCCCGTGGTGACCAGGTTCACGGCGCGGAGGTACCCGGAATTCCATGCTCCGTCAGGCCCGAGGGGGACGAGGGGTTTGCGGTCGCCGAAGTAGTACCAGTGGCGACCGTTGCGGCTGGCGGCTGCCCGGATCCAGTTGCGCTTTATATAGGGGCGCGAGTCCATCAAGTTATGGTCGCGCATTTGCCTGTTGGTGGCGGGAGTGTAGTTGGTCATGGACAAATTGCTCATCCACATACTCTCGTACGGGTACCCGTCCGCCTCGTAAATGCCGTGCATGCCGTTCAGCGGCTGGTGGGCGGCGTTAATGCTGTCCGGGTAGGCATAGATGCGTGGGGCGGACCAGTGGGTAAGGTCGTCGCTCTCGATCTGGCCAACGACGCGGGCGGAGTGGAAAATAGAGGAGAGGCGGAAATCAGGGCCGATGCGGTGCTTCGTATTGCCGACGTACTTGCGGAGCACGGGGTCCCAGCGTGTTCGGAAAACGTCGCTGCCGGCATAGGGCTGGTAGGTCGGCGCGTCGAAGTCCGCCGTTGGGCCCTTCCAGTGGTTCGTTTCGGCCTCGAATTTCCACCTGTACCCGTCCGGCGAGACCCGGAGCTCGTACGGGACGCCCATCTGGTCCCGCTTCTCGGGGGACAGGTTCAGATAGGGCCAGCGCTTGTGCTTGAACGTTCTGGTAGTCGGACGGACGATCATCTTCCAGCGGCGGTCGGGGTCAGGGTCGTGCGGCTCGTAGAACAGGCCGTTTATCTCACCCGCGCCGATGACGTTGTTCGGGCCGTCGGGAATGTGGGAGCGGTCGAAGTCACCCACATTGAGGTCCGGCAGGTCCCAGTTTATGCCGTCCTTCGAGTGGGCCACATGCTGGACCCAGCCGCCGGCGTGATTGTAGTAGAGGCGGTAGCCGACTTCCGGGTCGGGAACGATGTAGTGAGGGTAGTTGCGGTGCGGGTTGAAGACCGGGTTGGCGGGGTGCTCACGGACAGAGTGCGTTTCCCGTGTAACGCCCTCCATGTGACCTATGATATGGGGTTGTCCACGAAGAGTTGGCGCTTGGAGTCCAGCTTCATGCGGGCGAGGGCCATGTCCACTGGGAACTGGTATCGCTCATTCAGGAGGATGCCGTAACCGGTCGGGAAGGGCGTCCAGTCGGTCAGCGCGGCCGCGTCGTTCCAGGTGCGCTCCACGAGCTGTTCGTCGATTTCCACAGGCCGTGGTTGAAGCTCGGTCATGGCGCCCTCCCTGTGCGTTTTGGTTAACAGAAATTGTTGACTCACGCTACAATACGTGGCGTGGCGACCGTTTGCAATGAGAACCCCGTTTACGAAAGTCGCTTGTGCGGTATATGCACCGGCGCTATAATTGTGAACGCGAAAATCTATTGGATGTGTCCCGGGTAGCCGGGGCGCCTTGAGGGAGGGTTCACGAGAGATGTCCTACATTATCGCCGAGCCGTGCGTAGGCGTTAAGGACGCGGCTTGCGTAGACGTCTGCCCTGTAGACTGCATCTACACCACAGACGATGACAACCAGTACTTCATCAACCCGGAAGAGTGCATCGATTGCGCCGCGTGTGAGCCCGTGTGCCCCGTCGTAGCGATTTTCGCAGAGCCGGACACTCCAAAGGAGTGGGACAAGTACATAGACCTCAACTACAAGTACTTCAACCAGACCAGGGGCTAGTCCAGGCCCTGTGTCTGCGATTATTGCACAGGACTTCCAGAACACGGCCCCGAACGTATCGGGGCCGTGTTCTATTTTGATAATCTTAATAGAGAATGGAATATCTGGAGGATACCGGTAATGGTTGAGATTAATTCGACTCCGGAGATGGTGACGCGGGTGTACGCCACCATGGAGAAGAACATGAAGGCCGTCAGGAAGAACCTTGGCCGGCCTCTGACACTTGCGGACAAGATACTGCTCTCGCACCTGGACGACGCCGTCAACCAGGAGCTGATTCCCGGCAAGAGCTACCTGCAGGTGCGCCCGGACAGGGTGGCGCTGCAGGACGTTTTGGGCCAGACGGTGATGCTGAATTTCATTCAGACGCTGCGCTCCAGTGCGGCGGTGCCGACGACGGTCCACTGCGACCACCTTATCCAGGCCCGGACAGAGGGCGGCCTCGACCTGGTGCAGTCCATCGAGGAGAACAAAGAGGTCTATGACTTCCTCCGCACGGCCTCGGCCAGGTTCGGCGTGGGCTTCTGGGGCCCGGGCGCGGGCATCATCCACCAGGTGGTCCTTGAAAACTATGCCTTCCCGGGATGCGTGATCATCGGCACGGACTCCCATACCCCGAACGCGGGCGGACTGGGTGCGTGCGCCGTGGGCGTGGGCGGCTCGGACGCCGTGGAAGTAATGGCGGGCCTGACGTGGGAGATCCTGTACCCCAAGCACGTCGGCGTTTACCTCACGGGATCGATGAGCGGCTGGACCGCTCCGAAGGACGTCATACTGTACCTCGCTGGTTTCCTGACGGTTGAGGGCGGCACTAACTCGATAATTGAGTACTTCGGGCCGGGCGCGAGCTCGATCAGCTGCACCGGCAAGGCGACGATTACCAACATGGGCGCGGAGATCGGCGCAACGACCTCCATATTCGAGCACGACGAGCGCATGTCCCGATACCTCGTGGCGACGGGCCGCGCGGCTATTGCCCGCCTGGCGGAGAAGAACCACGAATTGCTGGTGCCGGACGCCGAGGTGGTGAAGAACCCGGAAAAGTACTTCGACAGGGTTGTGCACATCGACCTTACGAAGCTGGAGCCGCACATCGTAGGCCCGCATACGCCGGACCGCGCGCGGCCTATCTCGAAGCTGAAAGCCGAGGTGGCAGACCCCGCGAGCAAGTTCATCGACAAGATCGATACCGCGCTTATCGGCAGCTGCACGAACTCTTCCTACGAGGACATGAGCCGCGCGGCGGACGTTGCCCAGCAGGCTGCTTCCCGTGGTATCAAGACCGCGGCCGCCTTCATGGTGACGCCCGGCTCCGAGCAGGTCCGCGCGACAATTGAGCGCGACGGGCAGCTACAGACGCTCAAGAAGGTGGACGCCATCGTTCTCGCGAACGCCTGCGGCCCCTGCATCGGTCAGTGGAAGCGCGAAAAGATGCTGGACGGCGTGCCGAACACGATCGTCACTTCTTACAACCGCAACTTCCCCCGCCGCAATGACGGTCGGTCCGAAACGATGAACTTCATCGGCAGCCCGGAAATCGTGACTGCCCTGGCCGTGGCAGGCAAGCTGTCGTTCAACCCGCTGACAGACACGCTGACCGGCGCGGACGGGAAGCAGTTCAAGCTCACCGCGCCCAAACAGGCGCCGGAAGTGCCTTCGAAGGGCTTCGCAAAGGGCAACCCTTTCTTTGTCGCGCCGCCGGACGACGGCAGCAAGATCCAGGTCAGCGTTTCGCCCACGAGCGACCGCCTGCAGATCATTGAGCCGTTCCCGGCCTGGGACAAGAAGGACTACGTCGACATGCCCGTGCTGGTGAAGACAAAGGGCAAGACGACGACCGACCATATCTCCCCGGCCGGCCCTTGGCTGAAGTACCGCGGCCACCTGGGCAAGTTCAGCGACAACATGTTCATGGGCGCGATCAACGCCCATACAGGGGAGACGGGCAAGACGACCAACCAGCTCACCGGCGAGAAGGGGCAGTCGATATCCAAGGTTGCCCGCAACTACAAGGCGAAGGGCGTGAAGTGGGTCGTAGTGGGCGACTTCAACTACGGCGAGGGCTCCAGCCGCGAGCATGCTGCCCTCTCTCCCAGGCTGCTGGGCGGCGCTGCCGTAATCGCGCGGGGCTTCGCGCGCATCCACGAATCGAACCTGAAGAAGCAGGGGCTGCTGCCGCTGACCTTCCAGGACCCGAAGGACTATGAAAAGGTCCGCGAGGACGACAGGATCAGCCTTGTGGGTCTGGCCGATTTGACGCCGGGCAAGCCTGTGACGTGCCTCATCAAGCACTCAGACGGCACGACCGAGACGCTGAACCTGAACCACAGCTTCGGCGCTAACCAGGTGCAGTGGTTCTGGGCGGGCTCTGCGCTCAACCTCTTCCACAAGAAGAAGTAGTGAGCAGTGGGCAGTTAGCAGTGAGCTAGCAGCTGGAGTCAGATAAGAAATTCAGGGGGGCGGTCGGCATGCCGACCGCCCCCCTGACGTTTGTGTTGATAGCGAGGCTGAGTTATCTCGTAGCGCGCGCCGCTGCGGCACCGGGGTGTATTGCGCCCCTGAAGGCCGCATGCGGGGTTGTGGGGCTGTGCGCCGTAGACGGGTGCGGCGTTGTCGGATGGACCGTTCCCGCGTGTGCCGGGGCGTCCGCCTGGCCGGTGCCTACCCAGCCGGTGTGCGATACGTCCAGCAGGACGCCGTTCGGGCCGGCGTAGGTGAATGCGACGTTTCGCCCGTTGTACGCCTTACCGAGCTCGGAGCGCTTTGCGCCGTTAATGTCGTTGCGGGGCTCGGAGTTCGCTTTGCGAAGGCGAGTGTCGGTAACGGACATGTCCTCCACCTGGAAGCCGATGTGGTGGATGCCCGTGTACTCCTTGCCGTGCTCGTTGCCGGCCATTGCGTCGTTCTTGTACCGCACGATGGCCAGGTTCACGTTGCCGTCGGTCAGGTAGTAACCCTCCAGGTTGTCCGTGTCCACCTTGCCCACTAGTCGCAGGTCGAATGTCTCGCGATAGAACTTTGCCGTCTCCTCCGGTTGCTGCGTCGCTATGGCTATATGCTTGATCTTCGCCATACTTCTCCCCCTCTCAAAACGGCTGCTGGTCCAGTCTTCAACTCACTGCTAACTTCCAACTACTAACTTCTATTCCTTCGTCGGCTCCCACACCGACTTGTCCTGCGGGTAGTACCCGATCACGCGGCGTCCGTGGTCAATGTCATACATGGGCCATGTGCTATCCGAGACGCCGAATACGATCTCGTACTTCACGCCGGGTTGAATGGCCGCGCGCTCAAAGACCCGGACGGCGTCGCCGTGGCTGAGCTGGTGCGGGTGCTCAGGCAGGTCGCGTGTGCGGCTGAAGTTGCCGATGCGGACCCCAAGGAACTCGATGCCGTACCTGAGCTGGTACATCCACCCCATACCCTCGCCGAAGATCTTGCTGGCGGAGTAGTAGCTGTCCGGGCGCGGGACCTGGTCCACCGTGCGCATCGTGTCCTTCACCCATCCCAGGATGCCCGCGCGGCTGGCGTAGACGACCCGGCGCACGCCGTTCAAGCGGCATGCCTCGAAGACGTTGTAGCAGCCGACGAAGTTGCTCGGCAGCACGGCCTCCCACGGGTAGCCGCCGCCGGGCGCGCCGGCCAGGTGTATGACGACCTCAACGCCCTCGGTTGCCCGCTTGACCGCCTCCGGGTCGGCAACATCGCCGACAATGGCGTCTGCCATTTCTGGCATCGGCTGCCTGTCAAACCCGCGCAATTCGTAGCGGTCTTTCATCCCGCGAACGAGCGTCGATCCGACGGCGCCGGCAGCGCCGGTAATGAGCACCTTCATCTGTTACCTCACTTATCTTTTTAGACTAACCCATCGGTGCGAATCACTCAATGCGAATATCTACCTATTTTCCGCTATCATGTACGACACTTCGATGCCTTTGCAGGTGAAAACATGCGCCCCCAGGCCCAGCTTCTGTATTTCCGGTCCAAGATCGATCTGAAGCTTCATCCCTATGCGGTATGTGCGACGGACGACCTGCCCGGGCCGAAGCCGTTGATCTTGGAGATCAGCCCCGGCGCCATCACGAACCTGCAAAAGGCAGTGGAGGACACGGAGAAGATCGCAGACATTGCCAGGCGGGGAGGGAAGTCGTGCGTGGTGCTGCGCCCGACGGGGTGCGGGCCGGGCTCGGTGCACCAGAACTATGGCGAGGTGGACGTCTTTGAAGCCATTGAGGCGGTGGCGGCAAGCCACGAGATCGACCGTGACCGCATAACGGTCATCGGCTCATCAATGGGGGGCGCGTCGGTCTGGTACATGGTGTCGCACTACCCGGACTTCTTCGCCGCCGGCGTGCCGATCTGCGGCTACTGCGACTACCGTCTGTGGGAGAAGCCCGGCGGCGCCACGTTCCACATGAGCGAGTGGGAGGAGCCGTCGTGGCAGGCCCGCTCGGCGGCGCTGCTGGTGGAGAACCTGGAGCACACGCCGCTGTGGATCGAGCTCGGCGCGTGGGACAGGGGCGTCGGCGGGGGAGTGCCGGTGGAGCACTCGCGGCAGATGTCGCGCCTGCTCAGGGAGAAGGGGTTCCAACACCAGTACACCGAGACTGCGAAGCTGGGTCACGAGGTGCCGCCGAACCCCATGTACGAGCAACTCATCCTGTGGATGCTGGAGCAAAACAAGGTCCGCAACCCCCGCCACGTCGCGCTCGCCACGTACCAGCTCCGCCACAACCGGTCGTACTGGGTGACGGTAGACCAGATCGAGCGCTACGGCCGGAGGGCGCTGGTGAACGCGCGGCTGGAGGACGGCGGCGCGGTGACCGTGTCCACGGCGAACGTCCGCGGCTTCTCCATCGGGCCGGTGGGGTCGGGACGCGGCCGCGTGGCGGTGGACGGGCAGGACATGGGCGTGCTGGAAATCTCGAAGCGGCTGACGTTCCGTATTAATGGCAAGAGCTGGTCAGTTTCGACGGCGGGCACGCCGGGCGAGAAGCGACGCGGCATGTCCGGGCCGATATCGGACCTGTTCTTCGACCGCGCGCTCATGGTGCCGGGAACGGCGGGCACGGACGAGGAGACGCACTTCAACACATGGGCTGCGAAGGACGCGCAGGCCTACTTCAAGAAGCGCAACGGCGGCGTCCACCGCGGCGGCATCATGGGCGAGAACTCCGTGGACCTTGCGATAGTACCGGACAAGGAGCTGGCGGACGACGACCTCAAGGCAAACAATATCCTCCTGTACGGCACATACGCCACGAACGCCGTCCTGGCGCGGTTCAAGGGCAAGCTTCCGTTGGAGTTCGGGGCGGGCGCGATCACGCTGGCGGGGAAGAGATACACGGGCGAGCGCTTATCCGTGTTCGCCCTCTTCCCGCACCCGCTCAACGGTGAGCGGTACGTCGCGGTCCACGGCGGCGTGACGCCGGATGCGGTGTGCTGGGGCAGCCACCTCGGCATGATGCTCCTGCCGGACTACATCGTCTACGACGGCGGTCGGATGGTGGACTGGGGGTTCTGGGGGAACGAGTGGAGGTGAGGGGTCGAAGGAACGGGCCGCCCGCGTGAGCTAATGTCCCTCGTCCATGCCCAGCAGCGCGCGGATGGCCTTGAGCTCGGCTTCGTCGGCCTGCTTGAGGGCGAGGGTGGGGTCGTGGAGGAGGCGGTTGGTGATGGAACGGGTGAGGGCGTCGATGATCTCAAGCTGCTCGGGGGGGAGGTCGCCGAGCTTGCGGACGGCGCGGGCGAGCTCGCGGGCGCGGGTATCCTCCGCCTGGGCGCGGAGCGACTTGACCAGCGGCAGCGCGTCCAGTGTGCTCCACCACGACATGAAGGCGTCCGTCTCCTCATCCACGATCTTCGCGGCGGCGTCGGCGGCGTTGCGGCGATTTTGAAGGTTCTCCTCGGCGATGGCCGATAGGTCGTCGATGTCGTAGAGGCTCACGCCGTCCAGCTTCGCCGTCTGCGGGTCGATGTTGAGCGGGACGGAGAGGTCGAACAGGAATACCGGGCGGGCGTTGCGGTGCGCGAACGCGGCCTTGAGGTCGGACGTGCGCAGGACGAACTCCGGCGCCTCGGTGGCGGCGATGACGATATCGGCGTCGATCAGGGCGGACGGGATATCGGCGAACGGCACCGCGCGGCCGGACAGCTCGGAGGCGAGCTCCTCGGCCCGGGAGAGCGTGCGGTTGGCGATCATAAGGTCCGCCGCGCCTGTGGTGCGCAGCGCCCGGGCGACAAGCTGGCCGGCATCGCCGGCGCCTATCAGGAGCACGCGCTTGCCTGCGAGCCTGCCCATTACTTTTTGGGCAAGCTGCACTGCCGCGTAGCTGATCGAGAGTGCGTTGCGCGATATCTCAGTCTCTTCGCGCACCCGGCGGCCGGTTCGGATGGCTCGGTGGAAGAGGCGCGACACTTCGGATGCGACTGCGCCGTGCTCGGCGGCGAGTGCGAATGCCGTCCGGACCTGGCCAAGTATTTGGGACTCGCCCAAAATCATAGAGTCAAGGCCGGCAGAAACGGTGAAAAGGTGGTGCACAGCCTCGCGGCCTGCGCGGTCGTACAGGTGAGGAGAAACGTCGCCCATCGCGACGCCGTGAAAGTCGGCAAGGAAGCTGCGGATCTCGAGCGCCGAGTCCTCGGGGCTGTCGGTGGCGGTGTATACCTCGGTACGGTTACAGGTGGAGAGCACCACAGCCTCGCCGGTCCTGGCCGCCAGCAACGGCAGCGCGCGGGAGAGCTGCTCCTTCGAGAAGGAGACGCGCTCCCGGACCTCTACCGGGGCAGTCTTGTGATTTAGGCCTGTGAGGAGGATTTGCATGAATCCAGACTACATAATGCGCGGCGAAAATGCATCGCGCACGAGTGTTAGGTAGGTGTTAGCTGGATTGGTGGCTCTGTCTACCGCTTCTGGGCAGTTATGCCGCCGGGAGCCGGTGATTCTCGGGGCCGCGCGCTATACCTTGGTCGCGGACTTGTACTGGGTCCTGAGGCAGCGCGTGCAGAGAGTCATCTTCTTCGACTCTCCGTTCTTGAAAACCGTGGCCTTCTGAATGTTGGCCACGAAGCTGGTCTTCGTGTGCCTCTTGGAATGGCTCACGTTGTAGCCGGAGGAGCTGGACTTGAGGCAGATTTCACATCGCATTGTGGAGTAGGCCTTTTGACTGTAAATTGGTCTTGAAGTAGAATCCGAGCTTAACCCGGAAAATATATCATAACATACCCCGGCAGGCAACCTTGGTAAATGGTGGAGCAGAGTCAAGAAAGGGCGAGGAGCGGCTTGACGGCGACGACCTCAAGGCGATGCTGTCGGCGGCGGCCCGGCTGCTGGAGCAGAACGTCCAGGCGATCAACGCGCTGAACGTTTACCCGGTCCCGGACGGCGATACGGGCACGAACATGTTTCTCACCCTGAAGGCCGTAAACGAAGAGGCCGCTCCCCTTCACAGCGCGCCTGCGAGCGCCGTTGCCGCCGCCATGGCGAAGGGCGCCATCATGGGCGCCAAGGGGAACAGCGGCGTTATCCTCTCGCAGTTCTTCAAGGGCCTCTCCACCGGCCTCTCCGGCTCGGTGAACTTCGGCCCGCGCGAGCTCGCCGCAGCCCTCAACCAGGCGCGCGCATACTCGTACAAGGCGGTAGGCAAGCCCGTAGAGGGGACCATCCTTACTGTTATAACCAGCGCCGCGGCCGCTGCCAACGATGGTCTGGACGGCAAACGCACAGTCCTGGGTGTTGTGGCATCCGCGGTTGACGCCGCCAACGATGCCGTGGCCCGCACGCCCTCCATGCTCGAGGTCCTCCGCAAGGCCGGCGTGGTGGACGCCGGAGGGCAGGGCCTCGCGATAATTCTCGAGGGCATGCGACGCCACCTCGCGGGGGAGGCTCTCGTTACTCCGGACGCCGTCGCCGCTCATTTCAGGCAGGGGTCTCCGGCCGGCCGGGTTTCCAACGCGTTCCTCCAGGACGCCGACGATGAGATGTACGGCTACTGCACGCAGTTCATAATCAAGGGCGCAGGGCTGGACGTCGATGCCGTCCGGGCGCTCATGGCCGAAACGGCGCGCTCCGCCGTCGTCGTGGGGGATGACACGATGGTGAAGGTGCACGTTCACGCCGAGGACCCTGGCAAGGTGCTGAGCGCCGGCGTCCGGTACGGCACGCTGGCGCAAGTCAAGATCGAGAACATGGACGAGCAGCACGTCGAGTTCGCGGCGGCGCGCAGGCAGGAGGCGACCGCATCGGATATCTCGGTCATTGCGGTCGCAGCGGGCGAGGGGATGGCGGCGGTCCTGACCGACCTGGGCGTCGCGACGATCATCCAGGGCGGCGATACGATGAACCCCAGCGTGCGAGAAATCCTGCTTGCGATAGAGCAGGCGCCCGGCGGAAGCGTCGTCGTGCTCCCCAATAACGGCAACATCATCCCGGCGGCGAGGCAGGCCGCGGAGCTGGCTTCAAAGCCGGCGAAAGTCATACCTACCAGGTCCATCCCCCAGGCCGTCGCAGCGCTGTTCGCCTTCAACCCGGACAGCGGGCTGGACGGCAATCTCAAGGAGATGGAGTCCGCGATCGAGGGCATACGCACAGGCGAGGTGACCACCGCCATCCGCGACATTGAGCTGGACGGCGTGACCGTCCGGGCCGGCGCCCTGATCGGCCTGCTGGACAGGCAGGTTGTCGCGGCGGGGGACTCGCTTCCCGGCCTCGTGCGCGCGCTGCTGGAGAAAGCGGATGCATCGGCGGGCAGCCTCGTGACGCTATACCGCGGCGCGCCGGTCTCGGAAGAGGATGCCGAAGCGACCCTGAAGTCCATCGGAGAGGCCTTCGTAGGCGTTGAATGCGAGCTTGTGTACGGCGGACAGCCGCACTACCACTTCATAATTTCCATTGAGTAGGAAGGATAATCAAATGCCCGTCAAAGTAGTGACAGACAGCGCTTCCGACCTGCCCCTGGAGCTGGCAAAGAGCCTGGGTATTACCGTTGTCCCCGTGAAGGTCATCTTCGGCGAGAAGACCTTCAAGGACGGTGTTGAAATAGCGCCGGACGACTTCTACAAGCGCCTGATCGACGGGCCGGTCATGCCAACAACGTCCGCGCCATCAATTGGAGACTTCGTGGAGGCTTACGAGCGAGTAGCGAAGGACGCCGATGCCATCGTCTCCGTCCACGTCTCCTCCAAGGTGAGCGGCACGTACAACGCAGCCAACCAGGCCAAGTCCGAGGCCAAGGTCTCCTGCCCGATAGAGGTGATAGACACGTTCCAGGCGTCTCTGGGCCTCGCGATGGTCGCCATCGCTGCCGCGTGGGCGGCCAACCGTGGAGCGCCCGTGTCGGAGGTCGTCAGTGTCGCAAACAGCGCCATGGGCCGGGCGCAGTGCATAGCCCTGTTCGACACCCTGGAGTTCCTCCAGAAGGGCGGAAGGATCGGCAAGGCGCAGGCGTTGCTTGGTACGATTCTAAAGATCAAGCCCATGATCATCGTCCGAGATGGCGAAGTCCAGCCGCTCGGTAAGGCGCGCACCTTTGCCAAAGGCGTTGCGGCGCTTGAAGAGGCGGCGCGCGGGTACGCGCCCATCGAGGAGCTGTGCGTCGCATACTGCACGGACCCCCAGATAGCTCACGAGATCGCCGGCCGGCTCAAGGACCTCTTGCCCGTGCGCAAGGAGCCGTTCGTCGCGCGCTTCGGACCCGGCGTCGGCACCCACGTGGGCCCGGGCGCCGTCGGGATCGGCCTGCTCAAGGCGGATGGCGCCCGCCCGTCGTAAGGGTACTGTTAACGCCAATCGCGCTTGCCGTTCACCCCACACGTAGTACAATTGTGCTGGCATGGCTACACCCACACCCCCGAAAACTGAGCTTCTCCGCAAAATGCTCGCAAAGGAGGCCGCGGAAGGCTTCCTGGACAAGGCCGTCATTGGCGGCCTGGACTCCTTCCTGACCAGGTGGGAAGGCGAGCTCAAGCCGGTACTGGGGAACTACCCATCGTACTCTTCTCGCACGCCTGAAGAGCGCAAGGATTGGGCGAAGCGCGCGATCGACAAGATAAACGCCGCGCCGGTCCCGGCGGCCAACGGCGCGACCTCGGCTACCCCTGCGAAGCCCTCGACGCCATCACGCAAAACGGCCGGGAAGCTTGCCGCGCCGATAAAGCTCAGCGACCCCGTGACCGTCCTCCGCTACGTCACCGACAAGACCGTCCCAAAGCTCAAGCGGCTGGGCGTTGAGCGGGTGGAAGACCTCATCTACCTCTTCCCGCACCGGCACAGCGACTACTCGAAAATCCGCACCGTCTCCGAGCTGAAGTTCGGCGAGGAGCAGACCGTTGTCGTCAACGTGTGGGAGGCAACCGAGACGCAGCTAGGCTCAAAGCGATCAACACAGGCGGTCATGGGCGACGACACGGGCAATGTGCGTGTAACGTGGTTCAACCAGCCCTGGGTCGCAAGGACGCTCAAGGTCAACGACCGCATTGTCCTGAGCGGCAAGGCGACCGCCTTCCGGGGCGCCTTCGTCTTCGAAAACCCGGAATATGAGGTCCTGGCGGGACAGGAAGACCTACTCCACACGGGCCGCCTGGTGCCCGTCTACCCTCTGGTGGAAGGACTCTACCAGCGATCGCTGCGAGGCTACGTAAAGCAGGCGCTGGACGGCGCGCTGACCCATGTCGGTGAGTACCTCCCCGATTCGACACGCCACCGCACCGGCCTCTCAGGCATCCGGAACGCCATATCAGGAATGCACTTCCCCTCGGGCAAGGAAGACCTCGAATCGTCCCGCCGCCGGCTTGCATTTGACGAGCTCTTCATGTTGCAGATGGCCGTAATGTCCCGCAAGCAGGCATGGCAGGTCGAGGAAACCGGGGTGGCGCTGAAGGTAGACCGGGAAATGCTCTTCGCCTTCCAGCGCTCGCTGCCGTTCAACCTGACGGATGCCCAAGCGCGCGTTCTGAATGAGGTGCTTGGGGATATCCAGAGCACGAAGCCGATGAGCAGGCTCCTGCAGGGTGACGTGGGCAGCGGCAAGACCGTTGTCGCATTTATGGCACTGTTGATGGCCGTCGCCAACGGCTATCAGGGCGCTCTTGTGGCCCCGACCGCCATCCTTGCCGAGCAGCACTTTCTCAGCATCCGCAGGATGCTCTCCGGCAAGCCGACCGTCGCCCTGAGCGATAACGTCATCGCCGTCACCTACGAGGGTCTGCCCAGGCCGCTCGTCATTGGGCTCTTGCTGGGAAGCCTGTCTCAAAAGGTGAAGCGGGAGATACAGCAGCAGGCGTCCTCCGGCGAAATCGACCTGGTCATCGGGACGCACGCGGTCCTTCAGGACAGCGTCGCGCTGCCCCGGCTTGCGATTGCCGTTGTGGACGAGCAGCACCGCTTCGGTGTGATGCAGCGCGCGGCCCTGCGGGAGAAGGGGACAAGGCCGCACCTGCTTGCAATGTCGGCCACGCCGATACCCCGTTCGCTACAACTGACGCTGTACGGCGAGCTGGACGTATCCGCCATCGACGAGATGCCCCCGGGACGCCAGCGGATCCGCACGCGGTGGGTGGAGCCGGACCGGCGCCAGTCCGCATATAACTTCATTCGCGCCCAGGTGGAGCTTGGCCGGCAGGCGTTCGTCGTGTGCCCGTTCATTGAAGGCTCGGAGGCGGTCCAGACCCGCGCGGCTGTGGAGGAGTACGAACGGCTTTCAAAGCAGGTCTTTCGGGAGCTCAAGCTGGGGCTCCTCCACGGCAAGATGCCGCTCAGGGAGAAGGCCGCGGCGATGGAGCAGTTCGTGCAGGGAAAGACGAATATCCTCGTCTCAACGCCGGTCGTTGAGGTGGGGATCGATGTCCCGAATGCGACGGTAATGCTGATCGACGGAGCAGACCGCTTTGGCCTGGCGCAGCTCCACCAGTTCAGGGGCAGAGTAGGGCGCGGGAAGTTCGAAAGCTACTGCCTGCTGCTGGCGGACGAACCCGGCGAGGAGGCGCGAAAGCGGCTCAAGCTGGTCGAGCACCTGTCGGACGGTTTCGAGCTTGCAGAGGAGGACCTGAAGCTCCGCGGCCCCGGCGATTACCTCGGCACACGGCAGAGCGGCCTGCCCAGCCTGCGCGTGGCGAAGCTGTCCGACCAGGACATCATCGCCATGGCCCGCGCCGAGGCGCGCCACATCCTGGAGTCCGATCCTGACCTGGCCAGGCCGGAGCACGCCGCCCTCGCACAACGCCTCAAGGCATACGAGGCCGGCCTGACGGACGAAATGTCGTAGGGACGACCCACCGGGGGGTCTCTACGTTAGCGCCTCCGGCCCCACCCAGAAGTGCGGGTTCCAGGCAACCTCCCACAGGAAGCCGTCCGGGTCTGCGAAGTACCCGGCGTGCCCGCCCCAGAACACGTCCTGTGCCGGCTTCACCAGCGTCGCTCCGGCTGCGACGGCCTGCTCCAGCACCGGCTTCACATCCGCCTTGTTCCGCACGTTGTACGCGAGCGAGAAGGCCTGGTACCCTCGGCCTTCCATCTTAACGCCGGTGTCTTTCGCCAGCTCAGCCCGAGGGAAAAGAGAAAGCCATGTGCCGTGCAGGACGAAAAAGGCAACTCCGCCGCCTGCGTCCCCTCTCACCGGCAGACCGAGGCCGTCGCGATAGAAGCGCAGGGCGCGTTCCAGATCGGACACGCCGAGCGTTATCATACTGATTCTAGGCTCCATTCAGTCGCTCCTTCACAGGTCAAACGGGAGTCAGACCAGATGCGGGATAGCGGCGCCACAACTGCGGGGTACTCAGGCACACCGCTGGCGAAAAAACTCGGAATCAAGGCCGGCATGACCATCGTTCTGCTGAACGCGCCCGAGGGCTACGATGAAACGCTCGCTCCGCTGCCGGACGGCGTGACGGTGACCGGCGAGGCGCAGCCTGGGTCCCCCTTCATCCAGGTCTTCACAACTTCGGCCGGGGAGCTTGCCCATGAGTTTCCCCGCCTGCGGGAAATGCTGGCGAGGGACGGTATGCTCTGGGTCTCATGGCCGAAAGGGTCGTCCCGCGTCATGACTGACCTGACCGAGAAGGTTGTTAGGGACATCGGCCTCAGCTGCGGCCTGGTGGACGTTAAGGTCTGCGCAGTAGACCGCGTCTGGTCCGGCCTCAAGTTCGTGCGGCGGTTGAAGGACAGGGGAGAATTATGAATGATGAATGACCCATCCGGACTCTCTGGCTGTTAACTTCATACTTCATCATTCATACTTCATCGTTCTCTTATCACGCACGTTCCCGCCAGAATGTCGTGATAGCCCCGCCGGTCCGCTCGTGTGGCTATCATAATTCCCATGACCAGGTATCCGAGGCCGATGGTGAATGCGCCCGTGAGGCTAAGCAGGCTGCGCAATGTGGCGACGTAGTAAGAGAGCTCGCCATTGCCTGGGTAGCTGACGATGCGGAGATTGAGGATCTTCTTCCCGGGCGTTCGGCCGTCCCAGTTCACGAGCATGAGCACCGTAACAATCAGAATGATGAACCCCTGCAATAGGTTCGCCGTAGAAAAGAGGCTTTCGAGAGGCGTCGCGTCCGGGTTGGCTGTAACATCCATGAATATTGAGACCAGCAGGAGAGCCGGGATACCCATAACGACGAGGTCGATTAGCCCGGCGGCCAGGCGTATGAGCGCCCCGGCCTTTTGAGTCTCGCCAGGTTCAGGTGAATCGGAGCTCATGCGATTTGCCGTATCAGTAGCATTGGTTGCCATGAGAACGCCTCCTACAAGTTGCCGGGGACCCGTCCGCAACGATAGCCGATATCCTAGCGACTGCCGCCCGGCCGGTCAATTAACACGCCGCACGAAACCCTCTATAATTGACATCGAAAAGTGCTGCTGAATATCATAGACGCGGAATGTTACGGATTTCACAATCGACTATTCGACCCGTTCGCTGTTGCGCCCAGTCTTAGTTTCGACCGGGACGGGAGCGCGGCAGGCAGGAGTCCACATGGCACACTACACGAAGGGCGAAGCGAGGGACTGGGCCTGGGATAACCTGACGGGGCAGTGGTCAACACTCGTAACCCCGTTCAGCCCTGACGACCAGGTCGACGAAGCCGGCCTCCGGAGGAACATCCGCCATATCCGAAGTCTTGGCGCACGTGGCGCGGGTGCAACCTGGGGAATGGGAGAGTTCTGGAGCCTGACCCGCGAGGAGCGCTTCAAGGTTTACGACATCCTCGCGGACGAAAGCCGCGGGGAATGGCTAACCGCCGCCCACGTGACGCACACCTCTATTAAGGAAGCGACATTGCTAGCCGACTACGCTCAGTCGGCGGGAATCGAACTCCTGATTGTCGCCCCTCCTTATATTGTGACGCGCAAGGAGTCTCAGGTTATCGACTTCGTCCGCCTGCTGGCGGGTAAGACGGACCTGGCGATTATGTTCTATAATTCGCCGCAGTTCGGCATCGTCCTCGGTGCGCCGGCCCTCAAGGAGCTTTGCGCGATCCCGAATGTCGTTGGTGTGAAAGAGGCGAGCTTCAACCGCGATATCACCATCGAGGCGCACCGGACGATAGGCAAGGATGCCATCATCAGCGCCCCGGATGAGTGGATTCTCTTAAAGGGCAGGGAGCTGGGCATCCGGCAGCAGGTGATGTTTGCCAACACGTCGGACTGGCGGTTCGACCGGCCCGGCGCAAACTACTACACGGAGTTCATAGACCGCGCCACCGCAGGCGACATCGACGACAACTTCTACGATTCGCGTATCCGCCCCATCAAGGCGGTCTCGGACAGGTGGTGGCAGCGTATGGTGCAGCAGGCCGGCGGCGTTCTCCCGGCGGCGATGTGCAAGCACTGGGGCGAGGTTATGGGAATGGCCGGCGGCGGAGTCCGGCCCCCGCTCGTCGACCTGACTCCGGATGAAAAAGAAGAGCTGAAGGCCGATATCCTGGCAGTCCAATCCAAAGTGCCTTCAACGGTGGGTGATTAACATGATTCTCATGGTGAGCGTTCAGAACCTGGAAGAGGCGATGCAGGCGCTGAAGGGCGGCGCGGACATCGTCGACGTTAAGAATCTCCAGGAGGCCCTCGTTGGCTCGGCCAACCCCTGGGTGGTCAAGCAGGTGCGCGAGGCGGTCCCATATCCGCACCACGCCAGCGTCACCCTCGGCGTCGTGCCTAACCAGGTCGGCACCGTCGCCATGGCGGTGTACGCCGCGGGCGTGCTCGGGGCCACCTCCGTGAAGGTAGGCTTCATGCAGACCGAGTACGCTCTGGCGGTTGAGACTCTTCTCGCCTCAAAAGAAGCTCTCAAGGGCACAGAGACGAAGCTCATCGGCTCCCTGTTCGCAGACAATCTCCTGTACGACTGCGGCCTGGACCCGCTTCGCATGGTGGAGCTTGCCAAGGACGGCAAGTGCGACGGCTGGCTGATCGACACGCTCACCAAGGACGGGCGGAACCTCTTCGACTTCATCCCCGAGCCAACCCTCCGCGAGTTGGTTTTCGAGGGCAAGCAGCTCGGCATGAGCACGGCGCTTTCCGGCCACCTGAAGCTCGATAATCTGGATGAACTGGCCCGCATTAACCCGGACATCGTTGGCGTGCGCGGCGCGGTCTGCTCCAAGGGCGATAGGAACGACGGGGTGCACTGGGAGGCAGTGGCTGAATTCAAGCGGCAAGTCGACCTGCGCAAGGCCGGTGCTATCGACGTGCGCGACGGCGCTCACGCGAACGGCAACGGCAATGGCCACAAGGGAGGGTGGGTGATCATCGACGGCACGGGCAAGACCTGCGCCGGCATCATCGCTGCTCTCACCGCGCAGGTCCAGGCGGACAGGGGATCGTTCGTTGAGGTTATAATCCCGGACGCGCTGAACACGTACGATGTGATCGTCTGGGCGGAGAAGGGGGGCCATCGTGTGCTTACCCAGCGCAAGGACGGCCAGTCCGTAAGGATGCTCGTTCAGCCCTAGCAGAAATTCAATCCAAAAATCACTAACAAAGGGGATGAGGCAAACGTTATCCCCTTTGTGATTTCCGCGTGTTGCGGCCATTTTTACCCCATGCTACGATGGAGTCAAGTGGCCCGAAATCACCGACAAAGGGATTTCCTTGGACGTACCCGTATGGCTTCAGTGGATTGAGTACATTGCAAGCATCATCCGAGACGTAATCTTCATCCTTTTCCTTGTTATCCTTATAGTTATCGCCCTCCTCCTGTATAGCAAGGTGAAGAAGCTCATGGCCACGGTGGATAGGACCACCAAAAAAGTGGGAGAGACAGTGGCAACCCTTCAAAAGACAATAGCCGCGACGGCTGCGGCGGGTGCGGGCACTGCGTTTACGGCAGGCAAGTTCGCGGCATTCATGCGGGGATTCTCGATGGGGCGGAGGAAGAAGAAGGACAGAGACGAAAACTAACAAACCGAGGTGGACCCATGGCACACTATGACACAGATTCGGATAGGGTAGCAGCGGCGGGCGCGGCAGGCATGATGACAGGCATTTTGCCTTCATCCTTGGTGCGGCGCTGGGCGTAGTTGTTGGCATGCTGATGGCGCCGAAGTCCGGCAAGGACACGCGGCAAGAGCTGATGGACCGCGGCGATAAGCTCCGCCATCAGGCCGAGGAAATGGCGGCCAGCCTGAAGGAAAAGGTCGGCCCCAAGGTTGAAAACGTGCGAGAGCAGGTCAACGAGCGCGTGGCGCCGCTGGCCGGCCGGATCTCCAATCGCGGCAAGTCCGCCGATGGCGCTAACGGCGAGCAGTCCTAGTCCCAGGCCTAGTTTTCCCGAATAAGTCGAAAAATACAGAGGACCGGCATTGCGCCGGTCCTCTGGTGTTTCTTTCCCGCTGCGGGCCTACTGGCCGGGCGAGCCGTTGGTTGGACCTTCAAACTTCGGATACGACCCGAACACCTTGAACATGGAGACCTGCTTCTTCACCGCTTCCAACGCATCGCCCAGCAGCCGGTCCTCCCGGTGGCCTTCAAGGTCCACGAGGAAGACGTATCTGCCAAGGCTCTGCTTTGTTGGGCGCGACTCAATTTTCTCCATGTTGATCTTGCGCGTGGCGAACTCCCCCAGGACGCTGTAGAGGATTCCAGGCGCATCCGCTGCGAACGAGAAGCAGATGGATGTCTTGTCCCGCCCCGTGCGCGGATGGTCCGTGCGACCCAGCACAACGAAGCGCGTCATGTTGCTCGGGTTGTCCTCAATTCGCTCAACGAGAATCGTCGCCCCGTACAGCTCGGCCGCACGCTTCGGAGCGATGGCGGCTACCTCGCGCCCCAGCTTCATCATGTCTTGCACGGCGGCCGCCGTGCTGAGCGATGCAACCAGCTCCACCTGCGGCAGGCTCCGCGAGAGGTACTTCCGGCACTGGGCAAGCGGCTGTGGGTGAGAGTAGACCACCTTGATGTCGGCCAGGCTGGCGCCGGGGTGCGCCATCAGGTAGTGCCACACCGGCACCACAACCTCGTTGCGGATGCGCAGATCGGAGTCGTGTATCAGCAGGTCCACATTGATGGCAATGGGCCCTTCGATGCTGTTCTCAATCGGCAGGACGGCTTCGTCCGCTTCGCCCCTGTCCACGGCGGAGACGGCGGCCTGGAATGAGGGGTAGGGGAGATGGAGGTCCGCCGGTCCGTAGGTAACGCACGCCAGCTCTGAGAAGGTGCCCGCCGGGCCGAGGTAGGCGAGGCGTTTCGGGGACTGGGTCACTTTTCGAGCCTTTCCACAAGCAGGTCTCGCAGCTCTTGCTGCCAGTTGGAAGAGGTTACCACAATAACCTCGTCCCCTGCGCGCACAGGAGTCTCCGGCGAAGGCAGCGTTATCGCTCCGTCCTGGCCGATGACCAGCACAGCAAGCGCGCCCTCTCCCAGGGCGATTTCCTTCAGCGGCCTTCCGACCTTACCGAAGGAGGGCGCAATCCTGACCGATACGAGCATCCTGTCCTCGTGGTTGGCGATGGGCATCAGGTGTACTACACCGTGACCGGACAGGCTCTCCTGCAACCGCGTGAGCAGAAGGGATGTGACGCTGACAGGCGCGTCAATTCCAAGCAGGGTGAATAGCTCCACGTGCTCAGGGTAGTTGACAACCGAAACGGTCCTGGCTGCCCCGAAGAGCTGCCTGGCTATCTGGCATGTCACAAGGTTTACGTCATCGTCCCCGGAAGTGGCGATGACAACGTTCGCGCGGTTCGCGCCGGCTCGGGCCAGCTTCGATACGTCCACCGAGCTGCCGTGCACGGATACGCTGCCGAGCACCTCGTCGAGGAGTGCGCATTTGGTCGCATCTTCCTCGATGACGGCGATTTCATGGCCGTTGCTGACCAGCCACCTTGCGAGGGCCGTCCGAAGCTTGCCCGCGCCGGCGATGATGATATGCATGCGGTCGGCCCCCTACGGCTGAACGGCCTCCAGGGCGTACTGGCTCACCAGCGCCGTGGGGCTTATGGGGATGATTCCAAGGTCCTTGTATATGCTCTGCACGGTTGGGTCGTCGATCTTGCAGATAACGAGGGGGGTCTGGTACATGTGCTTGGCCATCTGCGCCGCGAGTATGTTGATCGTGTCCACGGCGGTCATGGCCATGAAGACATTCGCGTCCCGTATCTCTGCCTTGATAAGGTCCTGCTGTATGTTTCTGACGGAAAGCAGGGGTACGATCTTCCCCTCAGCCACGCGCGCCTGGGGCAGCATGTCCAGGCACGCCGTGCTTTCGTCTATGACGTGCACTGTGTAGCCCTGTTCTGAAAGAGCGGTCGCGACTGCGATTGCCGATGGGCGGCAGCCCAGGATGACTGCCCTTCTGAATTTGTGCTCCGAGCGCGTCAGCTCAAGCAACGGCCCTTCTCCTTGGATACCGGACCCGCCGGTTACCTGATGCTCCTGCCCGCGGTTGCGGGCGAGATGGTTTCCCGCCACAGTACTACCCGGCAGGGCGCGTGGGTGAGAACGTATTGTGCGGTCTCGCCCATGCTGAATGCGCCGTAGACCTGCCTGTAGGGGATGCCCACAATTACGGCGTCGACCTTCTTGTCGATCGCCTCCTGGACTATGGCAAGGCCGGCCTTTCTGGACTGCAGTAGTCCGGCCTTCGGCTCGATCCGCAGCTCCCGCGCTACCACCTCAACCTTCCGCAACACCTCTTCCCCCTTCGCCGTCGCAGGGGCCAGCTCCGCGTCTACCGGCAGGCCTCGGCTTACCTCGATTACATACACGATATACAGGTCGCCTTCCGGGTCCAGGAGATTGCACGCCGCCTGGACGGAAGGCAGGTCAGAGGGATCGCCTGTCACCGCAACCAGGATGGCGGGCAGGCCGCCGACCTTCGCTTTGCGGGACCCGCCGAATGGCTTTGGAAAAGGCATAAGAGCGGTCCTTGCCGGCACTCAGCCAATAGTTCGATCGTTCACGCGGCGCGGCCCGCAACCTAGCTTGGCAGCCGGTCAAGCAGCTCGTCCTTGCCGGCCAGGATGAGCAGGTCGCCCGCATGCAGGCGGTCGTCTATGTCCGGGTTAAGCGTGATGTCCCGCCCGCGCTTGACCGCCAGGACAGCCAGCCCGTACTTGTCGCGCGGACTGGAGAATCCCAGCTCCTTCAGGGTCTTGTTGGCGAACGCCTGCGGCGCCCTGATACGGCTGAGGCCGAAGTTGGGCGCCAGCTCCAGGTACTCCTGCACGTTCGGGTTGAACATGTTGTGCGCCAGCCGCACGCCCATCTCCGACTCGGCGTGCACCACCTTGTCCGCCCCGATGCGCTCCAGCGTGTTGCCGTGCAGGTCATTGTGCGCGCGCGCTACGATATACGGCACGCCAAGCGTCTTCAGCAGCACCGTCGTCATCACGCTCGCCACGATGTTCGAGCCGATCGCCACCACCGCCGCGTCGTAGTCCGGCACGCCCAGCTCTTTCAGCACGGTCTCGCTCGTGGCGTCGCCTGCGACGGGGAAGGTGACCTGGCCCATCATCGTCTGCACGCGGTCCTCTTCTTCGTCGATGGCAAGCACGTCGTGGCCCAGGTTATACAGCGAGCGGGCCACGCTTGAGCCGAACCTGCCGAGACCGATCACGACAACCTGCTTCTTCAATGGGCCTACCCCGTTCCGGGAAGCTACGCGTGGCGCGGTTGAACGCGCGGCAACTGCCTGCGATTCTATGTTCGCCCAGCTAACCCTGTCAACCGCACGACCCATATTCACGCGGCATCCCGCGAGCGCTCATGCACGCGCGCCGTCGCCTGGCGCCCTCGCCATAAGCGCAATGGACTACCCGCCCTTAATTCCTGGCTGTAAATCGGCCTCCCGCACACCCGCTCGGAATAGCAGTTTCGTAGTACTCAGGCGTGTCAATGCTCAATGACTTTGTCAGTCTTACTGCTCAGTGATTTTGTCAGTACGACTGGTTTTGGTTGAGTCAGTCTCGATCTCCAAGGGTGATCTGGAGCCAGCTTTCGATCCTTGGGCGAGGAGAGGGGCGTGCTGGAGACGGACCCGTCTCCAGCACGCCCCTCTCCTCGCTTGCCCGCCTGAGCTTTTCTTCGCCTTGCTCGCAGGACTGCGGGTCTTAGGGGAGCAACCGTGCTGGCCAGCTCACGCCCCTTGTGCATGACCACGATGCGCCCGTCCAGCCGCTCCTGTACCTCTACGGTCGCCCTGGCGTATGTGCTCCGCTCGCTGTCAGGCTCGATCTGCAGGTCCTCTCCACCAAAGCTCACCGTGTTATCCGCGGCCACTGTCCGCTGGTATCGGAAGCACAGCACACTGT
>Ga0194132_10000304_pt1 | contig 102589 bp, 102 predicted proteins | sample TA2KigOf80mmetaG_FD_148612 | JGI IMG/M metagenome (GOLD analysis project Ga0194132, IMG submission 148612) | Freshwater microbial communities from Lake Tanganyika, Tanzania - TA2015054 Kigoma Offshore 80m | ecosystem: Environmental > Aquatic > Freshwater > Lake | place: Tanzania: Lake... | reverse complement strand
AAGAAGGCTGCTCTCGGATCGGCCTGGGAAACGTTCGCGGCGCGGACTTCGTTGGTGCCGTTCGCGGCGATCGTTTCGGGCCGGGCGCGGTTCAGCCTCGCGGAGATCGGCTGGGGACGCCTCGGCCTCGCGCTCGCGATCTACATCGGATTTCTTTATGGCCACCGACTTATGTTCGGCGTCGCGCCGATACCGTGGTTTTCGGTGTAATATCCGGCACAGCCCGCAGGGAAGGAGACGAACGATGCGCACAACGAGGCAAGGCATGGCGGCGATCCTCGCCGCCACGATCGGGTTGGCGGGGGTTGAGGCCGAGGCCGCCATGTCCGCCGACGAGGTTCGCCGTCAGGTCGAACAGGCTTCGGGCGGCAAGGTGATCAAGATCGAGCCGCGCAAGTACGGCGATCTCGCCGCCTTCGCGGTGACGGTGATGAACGCGGGCGGCAACGACAACGGCGCCTTTCAGGTTTACACCGTGATCATCAATGCGGAAAACGGCACCATCGTTCCCGAGCAGCGGTAGACCCAGCATTACTGAACGGGCCGTCAGCGGTCGATGACGGCGACGCCGACCATACTGTCGCGGGTGACGAGGGCCGCGAGCGCCGCCTCGTCCATGCCGTCAGTGCGCGGCGGCCGCATCGGCAGCACCAGGTAACGGAGATCGGCGGTGCTGTCGTGGACGCGGATGGCGACGTCGTCGGGCAGGACGGTGCCGAATTCCGCGAGCACGGCGCGGGGATCGGCGACCGCGCGGCTGCGATAGGCGCGCGATTTGTACCAATCGGGCGGCAAACCAATCAGCAGGCGCGGGTAACACGAGCAGAGCGTGCACACGATCATGTTGTGGACGCCGGGAGTATTGGCCAAGGCGCGAATCGGGATCGGCCCCGCGTCGATGCCGAGTTCCCGAGCGGCGGCATTGACGTCGGCCAGCATCCGCTCGCGGAACCCGGCGTCGATCCAAGCCCGCGCCACCACCCGCGCACCAAGCGCGGGCGTGATCGCGTCGATGGCTTCGACGGTGCGACGGAGCTCGGCGGCCCTGAACAGGCCCTTGTCGATCAGGATCTCGCCAATCGCCTCAGCCATCAATTGATAGTCGTCGTAGCCGGAGTCCTCGATGTCGTCGTGTGGATGACTCATGGAACCGGGTCCAGCCAGTGCTCGAAAATATCGGCGACGAGGGTATCGGCGGTCTTGCCCGGGTAACCGGGCCACAGGTCGGACTGGCGAAAGACGACGCGATAGAGCGCCCGTCGCGGCAGGCCGGGGCGGCCATAGGCGAGTTCTTCGGGGTTGGGAAAATCGCCGGCGAGCGATTCGATCCGGCCGTTCTTGCCGCGCAGGAAAAAGGGCGTGCGCACGTGGCCCGGTGGAAAAGCGGCACGGACCCTGACCGCGGTTCCGGGTTGCAGACGATCGGTCATGGCTCGATATCCCGCCGCGTGCGCCCGTCGGCGCGCCAGCGAGCCTCCACATCGGCCATGCGCCGGCCCAATTCGTCGACGCCGATTACGCCGCGTTCGATCAAAATGTTGGCGATGGAGGCGATCCAGCGCTGATAATAGTTGAGCCGGTCGTAGGCGCCGGGCCCCAGGTCCTCGATGCCCCGGCGCAGTTCATCCACCGTCATCGTTTGCCGATCGGGGCGGGTGAGCAGGCGCATGATCGCGTCGACCCGCTTTTCCCACGGCGCGTAATCATGCCCGGCGGAATCGATCGATCCCGCCGGCAGTCCGCCCATATCGTGGATACGGCGCATCCGCGAACCCTACACCCGGCGCCTCAACCGGGGAAAGCCCCGGCAACAGCGGCGGCCTGGGCTTTCTTGGCGGCCAGCTGTTCGGCGGTTTTCGGCTTGTCGACGATGAATCGGGTATGGGACCCGCGCCCGACCACCTCGATCGCGTCGCGGACCTCGAACGCGAACGTCACCCGCCGCTTTTCGACCGCGGCGATCTCGATCCGGATGTTGGCCCACATGCCGAGCAGCGTCGGCGCGAGGTGGTCGATTTCCACCCGCGCGCCCACGGAATCCTGCCCATCGGCGAGATGTTGCACCAGAAAATCCCGGCACGTGTATTCCACGTCATTGACCATGGAGGGCGTGGCGTAGACCCGCATTTCCTCTCCCATGAAACCGATGGTTCGGTCGCGGCCGACGGTCAGGCGACGCGAGTGGACGGTGCCCGGAGCCAGTTGGGGAGACATGGGGATTTCCTTTCGTGTGTCGATGGGTCGCGCGCGGCAATCTAGCGCATGACACGAAACTATAGAAAGCCCGGATTGGCCGGATCACGGTTGTCCGGCCGTGACACCAGGATTACAAATGTCCGCTTCGGAAACGGCCTGGTCGGGAGAGGACGAATGGCGCGCGCACGGTCAAAACGACAAACGGGGCAAATCTTGGCGCCCACCGTGCTCGCGCGACGCCTGAAAAGAATTCGCTTGCTGTCGTTGGACGTGGACGGGGTCTTGACCGATGGCGGTCTTTACTACGGCGACGACGGCAATGTCCTGCGGAAGTTCAACGTCCACGACGGAGTCGGAATCAAGCGGGTTCTCGCGTGCGGGATCGAGGTGGCCTTCGTTTCGGCGGGCACGACCCGCTCCATCCAGCATCGTGCGCGGACGCTGGGTGTGCGCCACGTGCTGACCGGGGTGACGGACAAGCGCGCCGAGGTCGGGAATCTCTGCCGCAAGCTCGGCCTGTCCCTTGACGATGCCGCCCACATGGGCGACGACCTCAACGACGTTCCGCTGTTGCGTGCGGTCGGGCTCGCGCTCACGGTACCCGCCGCCGCGCCCGAAGCGCGCCGGGCGGCGCATCACGTCACGCGCCGGCACGGAGGCGAGGGGGCTGTTCGGGAAATTTGCGATCTTTTCTTTGCCTTCGCGGCGGGCGGCAACACGCGAGGTTCCAATGATGGTTAACGGATGGCGGTTCCCCAAAGCCTCTGGAATCGCGCGCTTCCGGGGTCGATTGTTCGCCCGTTCCGGGCCGGTGTAAGATTTTTGCATGCGTATCCTGGGCAGGCGCGGTCATCGAGCTGGGCTGTGGGCGACGCGCGCGTGGCTAGCCATCGCCGTCGTCGCGCTGGCGTCCGCGTGCGCGCGGCCGGAGCCCTTCGTCTACAAGCCGGCCGAATTCGACCGGCGCAACATCGGCAAGCCCGCGCCCGTGCCGAGCATCGTGCAGGTTTGCTATCACGGCCCCGCCACCAGCGCCGACGCGGTTTTGCACCTGGCGGAGGAGGAGTGCGCCAAATTCGGAAAATCGCCGCAACTGATCGGACAGGAAATTACCGTATGTCCGATGGCGACACCGGTCGCCGCCTCTTACCTGTGCTGCCCGACGACGATCGATCCCAATCAGCGCTATCGTTGCAGCGCCGCCGGCGGCCAGGTCGAACGGCTCAACAACGACCAAGTTCGCGAAGCGTTGGCCGCTCAACGGCGCGAATCGCGGCAACAAACCCGATAATGTTTTTTTCGTGCGTCCCAGAAAGAGGAGAACACAGGTCATGACAAAGAATTGTCGAGTGTTCGGATGTACCGCCGTCGTCCTCGCCGCCTTGGCGGCGAGCGGATGCGGCCAGCAACGTTTCAACGCCGCCGACGTCACCGGGGCGACCTTGGGCGGCGCCCTCGGCGGATACGTCGGTCATCAAATCGGCGGCGGCTTGGGTCAGGTTTTTTTCACGGCCAGCGGAGCGCTTCTCGGCGGTGCCGCCGGGTACATGATCGCGCGCCGCTTCGCGCCCTCCGATCGCGCCATGTATAGCCAAACCCTGGCGGAATCGCTTGATACATCCAACGACGGTGAAATCCGTTATTGGAGCAACCCGGAAACCGGGCTGAGCGGCACCATCCGCCCGGTTCGTTCGTTCCATCGCGCCGAGGAAAACCAGCTCTGCCGCGATTATCGTTCGGCGGTCAATTTCGAAATGGACGTGGCCACCGGCTCGGGCACCGCGTGTCGGGCGCCCGACGGCCAGTGGATCCCGCTCGCGGCGGCATTCGGGTAACGCTTATTCGCTTGGACATCGCGAAATTCGTCCTCGGCGCCGTTGTTTTTTACGGCGTCCTGGTCGGCGTGTTGTATCTCATTCAGCGCGCCATGATGTACTATCCCTGGTCCGACGTACCGGTGCCCGCCGAAAGCGGCGTGCCGGAAATGCGTCCCGTCCGCTTGGCGACCGCCGACGGATTGACGTTGACCAGTTGGCACGCTCCGGCATCCGCCGGTCAACCGACGATCGTCTTTTTTCACGGAAACGCCGGCCACATCGGCCATCGCGGCTTCAAGGCGCGCGGAATTCTCGACGCCGGGTTCGGCCTCGTCCTGGTCGGTTATCGCGGCTTCGGCGGCAATCCCGGCCGACCGAACGAGGCGGGCCTCTACGCCGACGGACGCGCCGCGCTCGCGTTTCTCGCCGCCCAAGGGATCGCGAACGGGCGGATCGTCTTGTACGGCGAATCGCTGGGCTCCGGAGTAGCGACGCAACTGGCTTTCGAAGCGGCACGCGGCGGAAATCCGGTCGGCGCGGTGGTGCTCGAAGCTCCGTTCAGTTCGATGGCCGCGGCGGCGCAGCATCATTATCCCTATTTGCCCGCCTATTGGCTGGTGAAGGACCGCTATGCCTCGATCGACAAGATCTCGAACATCGGCGCGCCGTTGTTGGTGGTGCACGGGGAGCGCGACGGCGTGGTCCCCATCCGCATGGGCCGGGAAATTTTCGCCGCCGCGCGCGAGCCGAAAGAAGCGCTCTGGGTTGCCAAGGCCGACCATAACGATTTGTTCGAGCACGGCATTGGGCCTGCCGTGGTGGCGTTCATCGGCAGGCACCTGAAACCGTAACCGGGTTTCCGATTCGCCGCCGTTGGCCGTCGAGTCCCGCACCCGAGAACTCTTCGTGCGAATTTCTCGTCTTGTAGCCGCTTGGAATCGTTAAGCAAATTTTTGGTTAAGGATTTGTTGATCCGCTCTGAATTGATAATAAAATTCCAATGAAATTAAATATTTCCCCTTCCCCGCCGTCGGGGAAGGGTGGTCTTTTTTGGGCGCGGGTTTCAAGGATCGATCTGAACGCAAATGGCGCAACCACCCAAAATTCCGGTCATCGCCAATACCGGGCAGCTCGCGCCGTCGCGTTACGTTCCACCCGCGGCCAGCGCCGCCGAATACAATCCGTACGTAGAGCCCGCCGCGGCCGGTACGGGCGTCATGCTCAACGGCGCGGAGTTTTCTTACGAACAGCCGAGGCACAATTACGGGTTCGCCTACGATCCGCGCCGCGAGCAGCGCTCGTTCCCGCAAAGCTGGTCGCTGATCCAGACGCCGAGCTAAACCTTCGCGCGCATTCTCGAAAACATGGCGGCCGGCGTCGAAGGCGCGAGCGACTCGGTTCGGGGTTCCGCCAAGCGCTTTCAGGACGTGATTTCCCGCGCCATCGCGACCTACGAAGCCAACGCCAAGATCATCCACGGCGAAACGGTCCCGATCGGCGGCGCCGTGTCCTTCCGGCTTTAAACCCGGATTTCCGGCCTTTTGCGGCTGTGATGTCCGTCACACGCGGGACGGCCGCGGGCGGGTAAGCTGATCTTGAGGCGCCCATGGCCATCCAGAACGTCCTGTCGACCGCTGTTTCCGGCCTTTTCGCGCAATCGGCGCGCGCGGCCGAAATCGCGCACAACGTCGCCAACCTCAACAGCGAAGGGTTTAAGCCGGTCGAGGTTTTGACCGTTTTGATCCTGGCGGGCGACGAGGGGGCCGGGGTATCCGCCCGTCGGCGTGAACCGGACGGCCAGGCCTTCGGCGACGACGAGGGTGGGGATACGGAACTCGCCCGCGAATTCGTCAAGCTGATCGAGATCGAGATCGCCTACAAGGCCAACGCCCAGGTGCTGCGGGCCGCCGAAACAACCCTCGGCCGCGCGATCGACCTCGTCGCCTAAGGATTGGACGTGCGACCGACGCGCGGCATGTCGGCCAACAGACGCCTTTTCTCCTCGCCCTGGTATTTGCTAGGAAGTTGCCAGCAGGGCCGCGCGCGAACCCAAGGAAGCGCTTCGGCCGCCGGGATCGCGCATGACCACCGAAGTTGATTCCGCCTTCGATATCGCTTTCTGGTTCATGGACATGGCCGAACGCACGGCCGAACGCATGCAGCCGCAAAAGCTGCAGCGGCTGCTGTTCCTGTCCCAGGCCTATTACGGTGTCGCCTTCGAGGGTCGCAAGCTGATGCCGGCGGTGTTCGTCGCCGACGAGCGCGGGCCGATTGAACCGAACGTTTACGTCGCGTTTTCCCGGGGCCGGCCGAAACTCGATGTCGAACTGTTCCTGCCGTTCGAGGTTGAAACCTTTCTCGATGCACTCTGGCGCCGGTTCGGCCATTACAGCGCGGACCGGTTGACCCGGATGGCCAAGGACACGGTCGCCTATCAGCGTGCCTTCAAGCAAGGGCGCCGGGCCGAAATCACGTTCGAAGCGATGCGGCTCTCGTTCGCCCGCGGCGCGGAGGCGCCGGCGCTCGACCAGGTGGTGAAGCCGAAGGTGATGCGCACCCAATCTGGACGTACCGTCGCGGTCAAGGCGTGGAATCCCACTGCCCGGCCGGCGCCCAAGACTTCGGACCGGTAACGCTTGCGCCCGCCACCGAATAAGCTGGTCCGTTTCATCGCGGCGCTCGTGTTGGCGACGGTGCCGTCGATGGCGTTTTCGCCGGACGCTTTGGCCGCCGAAATCCGCTTCGAGCGTTCCGAATTGACCGTCGTCACCGCGCGCGGCGAACACCGGTTCCGCGTCGAGCTTGCCCTCGACGAATCGCAACGCGAGCGCGGCCTGCAGCACCGGCCGTTCCTGGCCGAGGACGCGGGCATGCTGTTCGTGTACGAGCGCCCGGGCCCCATCTCCATGTGGATGCTGAACACGTTAATTCCGCTCGACATGATCTTCATCGGTCCGGGCGGCCGGGTACTCAACATCGCCGAGCGGACCCGCCCCAAAAGCCTCGATGCGATTCCTTCGGCCGGGCCGGCGATCGCGGTGCTCGAAGTCCTGGGCGGCACCTCCGCGCGTCTCGGCATCCGTCCGGGCGACCGGGTCGTCCATCCGCTCGTCGATGGACCGGGTTCGCGGCGCTGAACCCGTTAACCCTCCCGCCTTCTTGCGCCGCGCGGACCAAGGCCTTACCTTCGCGGGCGCGGGGAGTGGCGCAGCCTGGTAGCGCACCAGCCTTGGGCGCTGGGGGTCGTGGGTTCGAATCCCGCCTCCCCGACCAGTTCGAGCGAAGGACCATCACGAGCAGCACCATGACAGTCGCGCGCATCTACCGCCCAACAAAGACGGCCATGCAATCGGGCCGCGCCAACACCCGGAAATGGATTTTGGAGTTCGAGCCGGGTGCGGCCAAGATCGTCGATCCGCTGATGGGATGGACCGGATCGGGAGACATGGAATCCCAGGTGCGCCTCCGCTTCGCCACCAGCAAGGAAGCCGTCGATTTCGCCAAGCGCCACGGACTCGCCTATCAGGTGTACGAGCCCCACGAGCGGATTGTCCGTCCGCGCAGTTATGCGGACAATTTCGCGTTCAATCGCGTCAGATGATGCGATCTCGACAGGCGGTCGCGCGCTTGCTCGCCGACGCACGACCCCGTAGCTCAGTTGGATAGAGCACCAGCCTTCTAAGCTGGGGGTCGCAGGTTCGAATCCTGCCGGGGTCGCCACCGTTTTTCCCGCGCCGCGGACCGGCGTCGGCCATGTCGAACGAATTGGGGATGCTGGGAACGTGTGCGGGATAGCCGGAATCGTCTCGGCCCGGGGACCGGCCAACCGGGCGGCCGTGGAACGGATGATCGCGTTGATGGCCCATCGCGGGCCGGACGGATCGAATACCTGGGCGAGCGCCGACGGCCGGGTCGCGTTCGGGCACCGGCGTCTCGCCATCATCGACACTTCCGCCGCCAACGCCCAGCCGATGATCGCGCGCGCGGGCGAGCTCGCGCTCACCTACAACGGCGAAATCTACAACTACCGAGAACTGCGCGCCGAGTTGGAAGGGCTGGGCGCGCGCTTCGCTACCCAGGGCGACGTGGAAGTGATTCTGGCCGCGTGGCAAGCCTGGGGAACGGAATGCGTCGCCCGATTCAACGGTATGTTCGCCTTCGCGCTATGGGACGGCGAACGCCGGATCCTATTTTGTGCCCGTGATCGTTTTGGCGAAAAGCCGTTTCTATACGCTTTGGGGGACGATTTTCTCGCCTTCGCGTCGGAATACAAGGCGTTGTTCGCGCTGGATGGCATTTCTACGGACATCACGCCGGAACGGGTGGCGAGGTTCCTGTGTTCGCCCGCCGACGGCCTGGATCGCGGGCAGGAAACCGTGTTCCCTTCCATCGCCCAGTTGCCGCCGGCCCATTGGATGACTTTGTCCGCCACTCTCGATCCTCGCATCGAGCGCTATTGGCACGGAAAGCCTGATCCCGCCGCCGCCGGACTCGATTTTGCTGCCGCCGCCGATCGCTTCCGCGAGCTGATCTACGACAGCGTCACGCTCCGGCTGCGCAGCGACGTGACGGTGGGATCGTGCCTGTCGGGCGGTCTCGATTCCGGGTCGATCGCCTGCCTGGTGCGGAAACATTTGGGTGACGCAGCGCCCTACCACACTTTTTCGGGACGCTTTCCCGGCACCGACGCCGACGAAGGCGCTTACATGAAAATTCTTACCGACGCGGTCCGTCCGCTCGGCCATGACGCGCATCCCGATCCGGCGGAACTGGTCGTCGAAATGGGCCGCTTCGCCTGGGCCAACGAACTGCCGGTCGATTCCGCGAGCCAGTACGCGCAATACTGCGTTTTTCGACGGGCATGCGAGGAGGGCGTCGAGGTCTTGCTGGACGGGCAGGGGGCCGACGAGATTCTCGGCGGCTACGAACAGTATTTCGCGGCCTATCTCGCCGACGCCGGGCGCGCCGACGAAGCGGCCATTCGCGCGCGCTATCCGGGCGCGCTCGATCAAGTGGAGGCGTGGCATCTCCGCCTGCCGGCGCCGATCCGTCGCGGGCTGGCGGCATTGACCAGGCGCGGTACCGACGTTGCTTTCGGCCTGAAACCGGAACTCGTGCCGCCGGAGCGCCGTGAACGGCCCCGGAACTTGCGCGCGGCGTTGCGGCGCGACTCCCTCGATGGATTCTTGGGTACCTTGCTTCGCTACGGCGATCGCAATTCCATGGCTCACTCGGTCGAAGTGCGCCTGCCGTTCACCGATCACCGATTGTTTGAGTTCGTTCAAGGCCTGCCCGCCGAGGCCCTCATGGGCGACGCACAAACAAAACGGATCCTGCGCGCGGCCATGAACGGAATCTTGCCCGAACCGATCCGCGCGCGCTGGCGCAAACAGGGATTCGTTCCGCCCCAGGACGTGTGGCTCGGCCGTGGGCTGTTGAATTCGGTCAAGGGCGTGATCAACGATCCGTCCTTCGCGCGTTCGCCTTTCTGGGAACCGGATTGGTGGCGGAAAGCCGTGCGGCGTTTCGAAGCGGGGGAAAACGGTCTCGCGTCGGCGTTATGGAAACTGCTGGCGACCGAGGCGTGGCTTGCGCACTTCGTGCGCCCGGCCGCGGCGCAGGCCAAATTCGCGCCGATCATATGAAGCTGGTGTTCGTCAATCATTGCCATCCCGACATGCCGCACGTTTGCGCGACGCGTCAGCGCGAATTCGCCAAAGCGTGCGCCGGAGCGGACCATCAGGTCGTGCTCTTGACCGAAACTTTGCCGGGTCAGCCGTCGAACGCAACGCCGACGACATTGCCGGCAGCCCTCGACCGTCACGATTGGCGCGCGCCCTTTCGGCTCGCATGCGCGCCCGTAGCTGGGCGGCTGGTTGCCGCCGCGCGCGAAGGACGCCTCATGGTGCCCTTGCGCAAGCCGTTGATCGCTGCCGAATATCTTGTGCGCGGCGGATTGTTCACCGATTGGCGCGATGCCAGCCGACCGTATTGGGAGGTCCTGGCACGCGCGTTCCGTCCCGACGCGGTATGGGCGTCATTCGGCAACACCGATGTCTGGGCCATCGGCCAGGGCATTGCTCGTTTGGCCGGTTGCCCTTGGATCATGGACGTCAAGGACCCCTGGTCGGTGTTTATTCCGGTCCTGTTCCGCAAAATCTTGGCCGCGCGCTTTGCCGATTGCGCCGGTGCAACGGCGCTGTCGGCGGGACACGCCGACGACGCCAGGCGTTGGTTCGCCCACGTGCCGACGGTTGTCTATTCGGGTATCGACGAATCGTTTTTGCCTGTTCCGCCCCTGGCGCCGATACAAGTGCGCCGTTTGCTGATCGTCGGCGCTCTTTACGACCAACGGCATCTGGCGACCTTGATGGACGGAATCGAGCGCTGGTGCCGGGGCGGCGAGGAAATCGTTTACGCGGGCGGCGAGAGCGAGCGCTTTCTCGCCGCCGCGCGGCGATTCGCCGATCGCGTGCGGCTGAAGGCTCCAGGCTTCGTCAGCCTGGACAACTTGCGCGTGTTGGCCGCCGGCTCGGCCGCGCTTCTTTACGTGCGCAACCCGAACGCCCTTTATCAACACAAGTTGATCGAACTGCTGGCCATGGATCGTCCGGTTTTCTGCCTGCCGGGCGAAAGCGCCGAATCGCGCTCGATCGCCAAAAGTTTGGGTGGGCGATTGATCTCGTGCGACGGGGCGGACGAGCTTGCCGCCAGTCTCGATCGGGAAATCGCGGCCGAGCGTCCGGCCATCGACCGCGCGCGGCTTGTCTCATACACATGGTCGGCTCAGTCGCGACGCTTGCTCGATGTGCTGAAGGGAAGGGCATGAAGATCGCCGTCGCCACCCACGGCCGGTTCCACGCCTTCGAGCTGGCGGGGTGCCTGCAACGCGCGGGCTTTCTCGTCCAATTGGCGACCACATACCCCGCGTTTATCGCGCGGCGTTTTCTTCCGCCCGGAACGCCGATCGTCGCCGCGCCCTGGTTGGAGGCCCTGCGCCGTGCACATGCCTGGACGGGAATCGGATCTTCCCCGGATTTCATGATTGCCCGCGCCTTCGGGCGTTTTTCCGCCCGTCACTTGCCCGACGCGGATGCCCTGGTCACCTGGAGCGGCGCTGGCATCGAGGCGATCGGCGAAGCCAAGCGCCGGGGTATGACCGTGGTGATCGAACGCGGGTCGACCCACATCGTCCAGCAAAGCGAAATTCTGCGCGGTGGATTTGCCCGCTGGGGGTTACCGTGGCCGGAAACTGACGCCCGCCTGGTGGAGCGCGAGCTGGTGGAATATGACGCGGCCGACCTGATTGTGACTGGCAGCACGTTCGCGCGGGAAAGCTTTCTCGCGCGCGGCTTCGCGGTCAAGCGGATTGCAATCAATCCTTACGGGGTCGACCTGGCGCGCTTCCATCCCGAGCCGCCTTCCGCCGCGCGTCGGGAGAAGCGCGTATTGTTCGTGGGCGAGGTCGGCATCCGCAAGGGGGTGCCGTGGCTGCTAGAAGCGTTTGCCTGCCTGCCGTCCGATTGGACACTGCATCTGGTCGGCCCCATGGCGCCCGGGTTCCGAGACGTGTTGGTGCGGCTGCCTCATGAACGAGTTGTGGTGCGGGGCGTGTTGTCGCGCGAGGCGTTGGCGGAAGCCTATCGCGAAGCGGACATTTTCTGTCTGCCCTCGATCGAGGAAGGGCTCGCCCTGGTCATATTGCAGGCGATGGCCTCGGGCCTGCCGGTGATCGCTTCCCGCGCTACCGGCGGTCAGGACGTGGGCGGCGACGGCCGCGAATTGCTGATCGTCCCGCCGGGGGATTCGTCGGCCCTCGGCGATGCCCTTTGCCGGCTCGCGGGCGATCACGATTTGCGCCGCGCGCTCGGCGCCGCTGCCGCGATGCGGGTCGCCGCCGGGTTTAGCTGGGACGACTATGGCCGCCGGGCGATCGGAATCCTTCGCGAATGCCTGGCCCGGAAATCATGACCGCAGCATCCGAACGTTCCGCGCCGCCGCCGACCTTGATCGGCGTCTTGCGGCAATGGAGCCGCCAGCGATGGATCCCGTTCGGCGTGCGCGACCGGTTGCTAAGGCTGTTGCTGACCCTGACCGGATGCCGTCGATGCCGTTCGAGTGCGATTACGCCGGTCTGCGCTATCAAGGCGACTTGTCCGGTTATATCGACCGGATGGTGTACTTCTATGGAGTTTACGAGCCGGGTGGGCTTGCCTTTCTGCGCGACGTGGCGGCGGTCGCCGGCCCCTGCGCCGTATTCGTCGACGTCGGCGCGAACGTGGGAACGCACACCCTCGGCTTGGCGCGTCGGGTTTCGCGCGTGCACGCGTTCGAGCCGTGGCCGACGGCTTTTTCGGCCTTGCGTCGCAACGTCGAGATCAACGCTTTGGACAATGTCGTGCTTCATCCCTACGGACTGGGCGATGCGAACGCTCAGCTGACCTTTCACGTGCCGATTACGGCCAACCGGGGAACCGGGGGTTTCGTTCCGAACGTCAATGCAAACTGGCCCGGCAAAACCTTGCCCGTTCGCCGCGGCGACGAGGTCTTTGCCGACGTCGTGGAGCGGGTCGACCTCGTGAAAATCGACACGGAAGGATACGAGCTGAAGGTACTCGCGGGCATGCGCGCGAGCTTGGCAAGCTTTCGCCCGGTCGTGGTAGTCGAAGTATCGCCGGCCACCCTCACGGAGCGGGTCGGGAAACTATCGCCGTCGATCGCGTTGACGGAATCCTTGGGCGAAGGTTGGCAGATCTTTCGCCTGTCCGGCGCGGAAAGATACCGCCTAGAGCCTTTTTGCTACGCGGAAGGCGAAATCGCGACCGCGGTTCTCGTCCCGGAAGATAAACTTATTCGCCTGCCCCGCGCGGGATGTTGGTCGGACGTATGAAAGCCAAACCGCCCGCGAGAGTCGCGAAGGAACAGGCGTACGCCAGCGACAAACTGGCCGCCAACAACGCGATCGGGTCGTCCGCAGCGACAGCGGCTATGCCGCCGGCAAGGAAGATCGCGTATTGAACGACGCGCCCGGCGAAAAGGACCCTCATGCGCCGTTGCGAGAAGCAATAGGCGCGCAGCAGATCGAAGCCGGACATGAATACGATCACGCCGGCCATGGCCGCGATGGTTCGGGCCGCGGGCCGCCAATGCTCGCCGAGCACCAACGGTACGAGCGGATCGGCAAAGGCGATCGCCGATCCGGCGACGAGAGCGAGCGCGGCCAAGGTCACCAGCGTCAGGCGGATCAGCAACGTTCGGCGCCGCGCGTCGTCGCCGATCCGGCTGAACACGTTGGCCGACATCCGAAACACGACCGGCGATACGAATTGGTGCGGAACGACGGCGAGGCGCAAGCTCTGGCTGAAAACCCCCGCGCCCCGTGCGCCGCCGAGGCTCGCCGCCGCTAAAACGATGATCCGCGCGAAGCCACCTTCCATCACGCCGTCGATCCACAACGCCCGGGCTTCGGCCACGAGGGTGCGCAATTCGTCCCAACGTGGCAGTCGGATGCGAGGCTGCTCGAGCGCGCCGATCCGTGCGTAAGCCGCCATTCGAACGAGCGCGGCGACAGCTTCGCGCAGATAAAGCGATGCCGCCCCGGCACCGGATAAAACAAATATCACGGCGCAGATGTGGCCGACGACTTGGCTTCCGGACTCGACGGCCGCAATCGGGCCATAAGCCAGCGAGCGTTCGTAAAACGCGGCGGCTTGGTTGGTCCATTGGCCGACGGCGAGCGCCGCCACCAAGACCGCCGCGTAAATCGTCAACAGCCCGGATGCCGCCAGCCAGATCGCCGTTACGGCGGCGGCGGCGGCGGTTTCCCAGACCAACGCGGCGCGGTAACGCTCCCGCCGGGCGGCGGTCAATTCCGTGTCAGTGGCGCGAACGATCAGAACGCCGAGCCTCAGGGATAAGAACACCTGGGCCAGGCTGGCGCCGGCGAGAACGATCGCGAATTCGCCGAACTCCTCGGGCAACAAAAGCCGCATCAGGATCAATTGTGCGCCCAACCCAACCACGGCCTGAACAATCGCGCCGGCGGTAAGAAAGATCCCGCCGGACAGCAAATCGCGCCCGTCTATGGAAGAGTCTTTGGCCGACGTCGATTCGCGTTGAACCATACGGCGCCTTGAATGAAACGATCCGGATTTCAACACTATCCGACCGGCGCGGCTATTTGAGCCGATTGATCGCGATCGGACAATTCGATTATTGGCGTTGGCATTTCGGCCGCCCCGTGGCTATGGTTTCCGCCGGACTCCGCTCCGGATAGACCGTTATTCCATGGAACGCGCTTTCGTCGATATTCTCGCCTGTCCCGATTGCGCGAATCGCCCGTCGCTGGACTTGAAGGTCGACGAGGAGACAGGCACCGACATCATCGCCGGCCGGTTGTCGTGTCCCGAATGCCGCCGGATTTTTCCAATCGTTCGCGGCATACCGCGGTTTGTCGCCGACGCCGAGAACTACTGCGACAACTTCGCCTACGAATGGACCCGTTGGGGCCGGGTGCAGATCGATCATCTGGCGGGTCACCGGTTGTCCGAGCGCCGCTTCCTCGCCGACACGCGCTTGCCCGAAACCTGGTTCAAAGAAAAGCTCATGCTCGACGCAGGATGCGGCGCGGGCCGTTTTGCCGCTGTCGCCGCCGCTTTAGGGGCGCGCGTCGTCGCCGTCGACATCAGCGGCGCGGTGGACGCGGCGCGGGACAACGTACCCGCGTCGGTTTATTTCGCACAGGCCTCGCTTTTGCGGTTACCGTTTCGGCCCGAAACCTTCGACGCCATCTATTGCTTCGGCGTGATCCAGCATACGCCCGACCCGACTGCGACCATGTCCCTGTTGCCGCGTTATCTCAAAGCCGGAGGTCGGCTGGCGTATAATTTTTACGAAATCGACTGGCGAACCTGGTTCCAGCCCGTCAAATACCTGCTGCGCCGATTTACACCTAAGCTGAGCCTGACGGCGCTTCATCGCCTCGTGTGGGCTTTGACCGTGATGTTCTTTCCCTTGAGTTGGGCGCTCAGCCATATCCGCTTCGTTCGTTTCGTCAATATCATGTTGCCGATCTGCGCGTCCCACAACCGTAATCTGAGCATTCGCCAGCAGTTCACCTGGACACTCCTGGATACGTTCGATTGGTATAGCCCGCGCTATGAAATCCGGCAATCGCACACGGCGGTGGCGGATATTCTCCGCCGCGCGGGATTAACCGAGGTCGCAAGCGAACCCGGCCTCGCCTGGGGCGTCATGCCGCCGCGGAGAAGATAAGACGCGCGCAAAGGGGAGGGTCAGGTCTTGCGGATGACCTCGGTCATGGTCACGCCGAGCTTGTCGTCGACGACGACGATTTCGCCGTAGCCGACGAGCGCCTCGTTGGCCCGCAGTTCGATCGGTTCGCCCACCTTGCGGTTCAGTTCGACTACCGCGCCGCGGCCGAGCTTCAGGATCTGCGATATCGGCATCATTGCGGTGCCGAGAACCGCGGACACCTCCACCCGCACATCGAAAACGGCGGACTGGCCCGGTCCGCCTAACGTGTTCGTGGGATTATCTGCCATGAAAACTCCCAAGGGACGTAATCGGATCGACTTGGCGAATATCCTACCACAATGGTTAGCGGGAGCCTAACGGCCCTTCCAACCAGATCGGCGCTAACCAAATCTTAGGACGAAGGACGTACAAAAAGCCGCGAAACGGCATAGGCCAAAACGAGAGAAGTCAGAATGACTTCGGGAATCATCGACCGCGGCGGGTCGGAAACGGACCGGATCGCGGCTCCGGACGCGGCATCCTTCCGGACGGACACATCCTCGGTGGCGCGGCGGCGCACGCAGCGCTTGCTGGTGCCGGAACTTCGTGTCCGGATCGAAAAACGAGAATATGTCGCCGTCGACTGGAGCCTCGGCGGGCTGCAACTCGAAACCTATGGTGGCGCGCTGCGGGCGGGCGAGGATTTCCCGATCGTCGCGGTCGGTCCCGTTTGCGGTCCGCTCATGCCCATCGGCATTCGCGCCCGCGCCCTGCGGCGAAACGAAGAGATGCTCGCCGCGCAATTTATCGAACTCGACGATCGCGCGTTCGACGCCCTCGACGCCCTGATGCGCCGCCGCCAGCAATATCTGGCGTCGCTCGCCGCCACTGCGCGCGCGGTGGCGTGATCCCGTTCAATCCTTGTAAAGCGATTTCGGATCGACCAAAGGCTTGGCGATCTCCACCGGCTTGCCCCCGCGGATGGCGGTGAAAAAGCAGTTGCGCCGGCCGGTGTGGCAAGCGACGCCGGTCTGATCGACCAAAAGCAGAAGCGTATCGCCGTCGCAATCGACGCGCATCTCGATCAGTTTCTGCTCCTGGCCGCTGCTTTCGCCCTTGCGCCAGAGCTTGCCGCGCGAGCGCGACCAGTATACGACCCGGCCGGTTCGCAGGGTTTCGGCCACGGAATCGCGATTCATCCAGGCCATCATCAGCACTTCGCCGGTATCGTGCTGCTGGGCGATGGCGGGAATCAGACCGGATGAATCGAATTTGATTGCGGCAAACACATCGTCGGGCATGGACAAAAGGTCCTACGCCCGGTTCAGCCTGTCAACCGCCGCCCAGGCACTCGCCGAGCGCCCGCGCGTTGGCGCGCATCAGATCGAAATAATGATCGGGGCCTGGCGTTCCGATGCCTCCTTCGGGATCGAGGACGGCGATTCGCGCCTCGGTGCCCTCGGCCACCGTTTGTGCGAGCTTGCCCGGAAACTGGGGTTCGCGGAATATGCACCGGGTACCGCTCGATTTGATGCGTCCGCGCAAGGTGGCGAGCGTCTTCGGGCCTGGTTGTTTTTCCGGTGCGACCGCGATCGCGCCGAGGGCGTTCAATCCGAACGCATCCTCGAGATACTGGTAGGCGTCGTGAAACACCACGAAGGGTCGCCCCCGGACCGGCGCCAGCGCGGCCGTCATTTCCGATTCCAACGCCGTAAGCCGCTCGCTCAATTTCCGGCCGTTGGCGCGATAGCGATCGGCATTGGCGGGGTCGGCCGCGGCCAGGACATCGGCAATTGCCGCCGCGAGAATTCTTGCATTGGCGGGCGCGAGCCAAATGTGCGTGTCCGTATCCGCGTGTTCGGCCGTATTCGTCCGATCGACTTTTTTCGTTTTTTCCTTGTTCGTCCGTCCGTGACTGTGCCCGTGATCGTGGCCGTGATCGTGGCCGTGGGATGAAACCCAAGCCGCTCCCTTGCGATAGGGCAGCAGGCGAAGGCCCGGCGTTTCGATCAACTCCACCACCTTCGCCTTGCCGGCCAGGGCGGCGAGCGGCTTGACGAGAAAGGTCTCCAGACCCCTCCCGACCCAAAATACGACCGTCGCGTCGGCCAGCGTTTTCGCGTCCGACGGCCTAAGCGCATAGGTGTGGGGTGAAGCGCCTTCCTTGACCATAAGTTCGGGCGGCGCCACCCCTTCCATCACACCGGCGACGAGGGAGTGGATCGGCGCAATCGAGACCGCGACCCGAGGCGTTTCGGCCCGGACCGGCAACGCCGGCGCGAGACCGAGCAAAAGGAAGACGGTCCAACGGAACATGACGGAAACCTCGGGAGAAAAACTGGAACAGGGGCGGATCACGCCAGTTATGATATATTATAACATTTTTGTGTCAACGCCCATGCCGCCCGCCCAGCGCCGCGGCCCGGTCAGAAACCGGCGCCTTCGCTGTCCACGGATGCCAGCAGCAGAAGCAAGCCGAGAGCGGTCACCGCCATGGACCCGGCGAGGCCAAGGCCGAGATGGACCCACTCCGTCCAGGTCGGGCGTAAGGCGGTCCTTTCCGCCAGGCGGCGCGACATCACCGTCAGCAGGGCGAGAACGGCGACCGTCAGGCCGGTACCCACGGCCATGGCGACGGTGGCCGCCATGCCCGCGGCGAACATCCCGATCGCCTGGCCGAACACCAGGACCAGCAGGGCACCGCTGCAGGGCCGGAGGCCGATGGCCAGAATGACCGAGCGGTCGATCCGGCCGGTGTTCATTACGCCCCGAACCGCGCCGTGGACCGCCTCGTGGCCGCAGGCCTCGCCGTGTTCGTGGCCATGCTCGGGCGCGTGCGCCGCATGGCCGCATCCGGGCGCCACGCCGGCGCGCCGACGGTGAAACGCGGCAATCGCGCCCCAAGTCATCCAGGCGCCGATGAAGGTTATTAGTATCGCGCCGGCGGACTCGAGCCACGCGGTCGCCGCGCGCACGTGGCTTGCCGTGAAATTGAGGACAAGAACGAGGGTGCCGATCAGGACGATGGCGGTGACCGCTTGGGCAAAGGCCGACAGGAACGACAGACGGATCGCCGGCCACAAACCGCCGCCGGCCGCGAAGATATACGACGAAATGATCGCCTTGCCGTGACCGGGCCCGGCCGCGTGCAAAACGCCGTAGATGAACCCCGCTACCACCAAGCCGAAAAACGCCGGCAACGATCCCTCGGTCCGAGCCCGGCGCAAGGAATCAACCAGGCTTTTCTGCATGGACTTCTGCTGTTGGCGCAGGAACGCGACGATTCCGTCGCGAGCGGGTTCGGGCGCCGTAACGGCCGGCGCGGCGCGTGGCGGAGCGGCGCCGAATGGATGAGGCGGCGCGCTTTGCGCCAAGGCGGAACCGAAAAAGACCAGGAACCCCCACAGCAAGGCGGCGGAAAGGCCCCCGGGATACGTCATCGTCTTCCGCAGGAAATCGCGACCCATTGAGCGTAAGCCGCCGCAATGCTGCTGGCGGCGGTCGCGTCCTGAAATACGACTTCGGAGAGGGATTTGGATTCGATCTCGCGCGTATTTTCCTTGATCCGGCCGGTGCAATCGGCGGATGCCGAACCCGTGAAGGCCAAGGATCGATTGTCGGCGACTTCGATCGCCACGTAAAACGAGGGATCATACATGGCAAAGGTCACATCCGAGCGGCGCGGGTCCGCGGCCTCGGCCAGCGGCAACGTGAAACGCAGCGTCAGGATTCCCTTTTCATAAACCGCGTTCGCATCGACCGGCGCGGCGAATCCGCTGGGTTGGCCGTCGACGTTAAGAACCGTGAAATAATCGTAGGCCTTAAGGTTCTTGAGCATGTCCGCGACCATCGGCGCAAGTTCGTTCGCATCCACCTTGCCGTCGCGATTCTTATCCAGGCCCTGGACGGTGAATACGCTGTACAAGTCGTCGAACGCCCAATGAATGCCGAGCGCGGTCAAACGGCCGGCCGGGTCGAAAACAAAATTGGCGCGGCCGTCGATCCAGACATGCGGATGAGCGCCGGCGGGTGCGGCGGCGAGCGCGACGAGGAAAGCGAGGGGAAGGGCGAGCCTGGTCATGATGCTTCGCATCAGATCTTCGATGAAATCGCCGCCGAAGGATGTTACAAGATAACATCCAAACGTCAACCCGAGCGAATCCGCCGATGGTCCGAGCCCGCGCCCACACCGCAGCGATTCCCCCATTCAAGAGCGGGAAGCATGACCATCGCCGGTGTGTGGCGGCCGCGCTCGGTCGCGCAGCCAAGGTCTGCGCCGGCAAGGGCTCGCGGCTGACGGCGCTGCGCCGCCGGGTACTGGAGCTGGTTTGGCGCAGCCACCGGCCGGTGCGCGCCTACGACCTACTCGCGACGCTCGCGCGCGAGCGATCGAGCGCGGCGCCGCCGACTGTTTATCGGGCGCTCGATTTCTTGCAGGCCCAAGGCTTGGTGCACCGGATCGAAAGCCTGAACGCATTCATCGGCTGCGATCGCCCGGGCGAGCCGCACGCGGGGCAATTCCTGATCTGCCGCGAATGCGGTCGCGCCGCCGAGATGGCCGACGGCCGCATCGAGGCGGCGATTCGCCACGGCTCGGCGGCGGCCGGCTTTTACCTGGAGCATCCGACGGTGGAAGCGATCGGGCTCTGCCCGGAATGCCTTCCGGCGGCGTCAGCCGCCAAATCGAGGGTTCGGGCGACGGAAATGCCGCCGGTTTCTTCGTTTTTGGCGCGTGCGCGCCCGGCGGCCAAGGCCAGTCATGGCTGACGCGACGGCGAGCGCCTCGCTGGTCGAAGCTGCGGACGTCGACGTCGATCTCGGCGGGCGGCGCGTCATCAGTCGCGTGTCGGTGTCAGTCGCGCCCGACGAAGTGGTTGCCCTGATCGGGCCCAATGGCGCGGGCAAGACGACGTTGGTGCGCGTTCTGCTCGGCTTGGTGGCCCCCAGTCGCGGAATCGTTCGGCGAAAACCCGGACTGCGTACCGGCTACATGCCGCAACGCATGACCATCGATCCGGCCTTGCCGTTGACCGTCGAACGGTTGCTCCGTTTGGCCTTGGCGACCGGTACGGACGCCCGGACCCGCGTGCGCACAGCTCTCGACGAAATGGGAGCCGGGCATTTGGCGAACGCGACGGTTCAAGAATTGTCGGGCGGCGAATTGCAGCGCGTTTTTCTCGCCCGCGCGCTGCTGCGCGAACCGGAACTGCTGGTTCTCGACGAGCCGGTCCAGGGCGTCGATGTGGCGGGACAAGCCGAGCTTTACGGCCTGATCGCGCGCATCCGCGAGCGCCGGCATTGCGGGGCCCTGGTCGTTTCGCACGACCTGCACCTGGTGATGGCGGCGACCAATCGGGTCATATGCCTCAATCACCATGTCTGCTGCGCGGGCCATCCGGAAACGGTCAGCCGCGATCCGGCGTTCATCGCCCTGTTCGGTCCCCAGGCGGTCCAATCGTTTGCCGTCTATCACCATCATCACGACCATCAGCACGACGCACACGGCGACGTATTGCCGCTCGAAGCCGAATCCAAGGTCAAGATCGGAACCGGCGTTCATGGATGATTTCCTGTGGCGCGCCCTGGCGGCGGGCATCGGCGTCGCCGTGCTGAGCGGGCCGCTGGGATCGTTCGTCGTCTGGCGACGGCTCGCCTATTTCGGCGACACGCTCGCCCATGCCGCGCTGCTCGGCGTTGCCGTCGGATTGATTGCTGGCGTCGATTACACTGTAGGGGTTATCGCGGTCTGCGCCGCGGTCGCGGTACTGCTCGTGTTCCTGAGCGAAGGCAGGCGCTTTTCGGGTGATACCGTGCTCGGGATACTGTCCCACGGAACGCTGTCGATCGGATTGCTCGCGGTCGCCGTGGTCGAAGGGCCGCGCATCGATCTTACGGCGTACTTGTTCGGGGACATTCTCGCGGTGACCCGAGGCGATTTGTGGGCGGTCTACGGTTTCGGCGCCGCCGTTCTCGCCGCCCTGGTCGGGCTTTGGCGGCCGCTGCTCGCGGTCACGGTCCACGAGGACGTGGCCCGGGTCGAAGGCGTGCCGGTGCGAGCGATCGGCATCGGATTCATGCTGCTGATGGCGACGACCGTGGCGTTGGCGATGAAGGTGGTCGGGATTCTCCTGGTGACCGGCTTGCTCATCATCCCGGCCGCGGCAGCGCGACGCTTTGCGCGTACGCCGGAGGCGATGGCGGTATTGGCCGCGACGGTGGGTGTCGGCGCGGTGGTCGCGGGCTTGAGAGGGGCGGTCGCGCTCGATCTGCCGGCGGGCCCGGCCGTCGTCATCGCGGCCTTGGGGTTGTTCGCGATTTCGGTCGCGGCGGCGGCCTTCAGGTCGAAACCAGACGTTTGAACCCCGCCGCCAAATCCTCGATCAGATCGTCGGGATCCTCGAGGCCGGTATGAATCCGGATGGCCGGACCCGGGTGATTCCAACGGGTCGCGCTGCGCACCTTGGCCGGGTAAATCGGCACGATCAGGCTTTCGTACCCGCCCCAGCTGTAGCCCATGGCGAACAGTTCGAGCCCGTCGAGCATGGCGGCGACCGCTTTCTTTGAAAACGGCTTCAGCACCACCGAGAACAATCCCGATGCGCCGGTGAAGTCGCGCTTCCAGTATTTATGCCCCGGACATTCGGGCAACGCCGGATGAAGGACGCGCGCCACCTCCGGCCGTGTTTTCAGCCAGCGGGCGAGTTTCAATCCGCTGTCCTGGTGCCGAGGCATGCGCGCCGCGAGCGAGCGCAGGCCACGCAGGCCGAGATAGCATTCGTCCACGCCCGCGCAAACGCCGAGATTGACGGCGGTCGTTTTGACCCGCTCGTAAAGTTCCTTGCGCACGGTAATGACGCCGAGCATGGCATCCGAATGCCCGGCGATGAACTTGGTCGCGGCCTGGATCGAGACGTCGATACCATGAGTAAACGGCTGGAAGTAGTAGCCCGCGCTCCAGGTGTTATCCATGATCGTCACCGCGCCGCGCGCGCGCGCCGCCTTGGCGATGGCGGGGACGTCCTGCACCTCGAAGGTGAGCGAGCCTGGCGATTCGACGAACACCACCCGCGTGTTCGGCCGGATCATGTCGCCGATCCCGGCCCCGATCAGCGGATCGTAGAAAGTCGTCTCGACGCCCCAGCCCGCGAGCAGCCCCTTGCACAGGCGGCGGGTCGGGAAATAGACCGAATCGACGATCAAGGCATGATCGCCCGTGTTGAGGAACGCTTGTAACGCGCAGGCGATCGCCGAGAGCCCGGAGGGAACCGAAATCGCCCTGTCGCCGCCTTCGAGCGCTGCGACGGCTTCTTCCAGCGCCATGGTCGTCGGTGTGCCGTAGCGGCCGTAATGGACATGGTCGAGGGGCGCGGCCTGGGATGCCTCCAGCTTGGCGACGGTCGGGAAGACGACGGTCGAGGCGTGATAAACCGGCGGATTGACGATGCCGTGGTTGGCCGTGGGATCGCGCCCGGCGTGGGCCAGCACCGTATCGCGGCGGCGGGATTTTTTCTTTTTCACTTTTCGATGGGGACGTCGTCGCGCCCGCCCCACTCGGTCCAGGACCCGTCGTAGATCGCCGTGCGCTTGTGCCCGATCAGATAAAGGCCGAACGCCAGCGTGCAGGCGGTAATGCCCGAGCCGCAACTGGCGACGATCGGTTTGGTCACGTCGACACCGGCGGCCGCGAAGGCGGCCGCAATTTCGCTCGCCGGCCGGACCACGTAATCGCGCGACGGATCGAGGATCGACGAGAAGGGGACATTTCGACTTCCGGGTATATGGCCGCCCTTCAAGCCCGGGCGCGGTTCGGGATCGGTACCCTTGAAACGGCCGGCACTGCGCGCGTCAACCACTTGCTCGCGTCGGCGCGAGAGGTTGGCGCGCATCCAATCCAGATCGCGCACCAGGGTATGATCCATGCGGGCGGTGAAATGGCGCGGACGCGGCGCCGGCGGCGTGTCGACCAGCGGACGATTTTCCCGGCGCCACTTCAGCAATCCGCCGTCGAGAACGGCGACATCCTCGTAGCCGAAGACGCGAAACATCCACCAGATCCTATGCGCCGACAGGAACCCGCCGTTGGAATCGTAGACCACGATCCGATTGCCGTCGCCGAGGCCGAGGGCGCGCACCCGGCTCGAGAACTGTTCCGGGCTCGGCAGCATATGCGGCAGCGGCGAGTTATGGTCGGATACATCCTCCACATCGAGATAGACCGCGCCCGGAATGTGGGCCTCCGCGAATTCCTTGCGCGTGTCGCGCTTGACGCCCGGCATGAACGTGGTCGCGTCCACGACGCGGAGATCGGGGGCCGACAGTTGTCGGGCCAATTCCTCGGTCGAGATCAGAATTTGGGGGTTGGCGTAGGTCACGGCGCGCGATCCAACCAATCCGGCACCGGTAATTTTTGGGCGCGGAGAAATTTCGGGTTGAACATCTTGCTTTGATAGCGGGTGCCGTAATCGCAGAGCAAGGTAACGATGGTATGGCCCGGCCCCATCTCGCGCGCGAGCCGGATCGCGCCGGCGACGTTGACGCCGCTCGATCCCCCGACGCACAGGCCTTCGTACTTGAGCAGGTCGAAGACGATCGGCAACCATTCGGAATCGGGAATCTGGAACGGCGCGTCGACCTTGAGGCCTTCCAGGTTCTTGGTGATGCGTCCTTGCCCGATGCCTTCGGAGATCGAGGAGCCTTCGGCCTTGAGGCTGCCGTGCTTGTAGTAGTGATAGAGCGCTGCGCCGAGGGGATCGGCAAGGCCGATGACGACCTTCGGATTTTTTTCGCGCAGGAATTGGGCGACGCCGGCGAGCGTGCCGCCGGTGCCGACAGCGCAGATGAAGCCGTCGACGCGGCCGTCGGTCTGGCGCCAGATTTCGGGACCGGTGGTGCGATAGTGTCCGTCGCGGTTGGCGACATTGTCGAATTGGTTGGCCCAGATCGCGCCGTTGGGCTCGCTTTGCGCCAGTTCGCGGGCCAGCCGTTCCGAAACATGAACGTAGTTGTTGGGATCCTTGTAGGGCACCGCCGGAACCTCGCGCAGGTCCGCGCCGCACAGGCGCAGCATGTCTTTCTTTTCCTGGCTTTGGGTTTCGGGGATGACGATGACGGTACGGTAGCCGCGCGCGTTGCCGACCAGGGCGAGACCGATGCCGGTATTGCCGGCGGTGCCCTCGACGATCACGCCGCCCGGTTTGAGTAGTCCCTTGTGTTCCGCGTCCTGGACGATGGCGAGTGCCGCGCGATCCTTGACTGAACTGCCGGGGTTGAGAAATTCGGCCTTGGCGAGGATGGTGCAACCGGTTTCCTCGGACGCGCGGCGCAGCCGAATCAGCGGCGTGTCGCCGATGGTATCGAGAAACCCGTCGCGGACTTGCATGAAATTGTTTCCGATTTCGCGTGGCCCGGGGAGATTAAACAGGAGAGGCCAAGCGATCAAGCGCGCGCGGGCATTTTCCAGCGCGCGCGGAGCCGCTCTCGGTTCGCGCGGAACCATTGCAGAGCAATGATGATCATGGAGTTGCACGCCAAGCCGGAATCGAGCCACGCGAGCGCCCGCGCCGAAGACACGACATGGACGCGAATGTCCTCGTGCTCGGCGTCGATCCCGTGAATCGAACCGTGGCGCGGCGCGCGGACCCGGCCGCAATACAAAATGACGCTCTCGGTGGAGCCCCCGGGCGATACCAGATAGTCTTGCGCGTGAACGAGATCGAGAATCTCGCACCCGGCCTCCTCGACCGCTTCCCGCCGGGCCACGTCTTCCGGCTTTTCGCCTTTTTCCACGATGCCCGCGACGACTTCCATCAGCCAGGGCGAGACCCGGCGGCGAAAGCGAAGTGCGGGCTGAACGGCGTAAGCGCCGATGCGGAACTGCTCGACCAGGACCACCACGTCCCGATCCGGATCGTAGAGCAGCACGCCGACGGCATGCCCCCGTTCGAACACCTCACGGGTCATGGGCGTACTCCAACCGCCCTCGAACAAGCGGTGACGCAGGCGATAACGGTCGACCCGAAAATATCCCTTGAACGGCAAATCTTTTTTCGCGATGCGGACGTCCCGGATTGTCAGCGAGCGGCGGCGGAAGCGGCGGGATCCCGGCATTACGCTCACCACAACCGACCCGAGGCGCCGACGGCGACCGTGAGCAGCCCAAGCATCAGATTGAACGCGACGATTCGGCGAATCACGGTCAATAGGCGGCCCGCCGAAGGCCAATCCTGGGTGGCGACGGTGGCACGGAAACGCCGGAAGGGGATGAAATAAAGAAACGCGAAAATTCCGATCATGGTCCAGCCCAGGCCGTGCATGATGGTGACGTGCAGGCCGGTCTGGGTGAACCCTCCGAAATCGGCGTACACCGCGTAGTACCCCGACGCCAGCAGCACGGCCACGGTGGCCCAGACCCACAGCAAAAAACGGTCGAAGACGCGGTTCCACAGAGACAGGCGCAGCGGCGCTTCCAAGGCGCCCGCCGCCGGACGGAGAATGACGTAGGCGAAAAACATTCCGCCAACCCAAATAACCGCGGCCAAAGCGTGAAGGGCGTTGAACAAGGGCGACCAAATCAACATCGAAGGCCTCCGGAATGACGGAAAAAAATCATGCGCGGACGGAACGGGAACTGGGGAATTGCAGCCGCACGGTGGTCCCGACCCCCGGCGTGCTGTCGATCGCCAGTTTACCTCCATGCAGTTCCATCAGACTCTTGGTCAGCGGCAGGCCGAGACCGGCACCGTCGTGCGGACGCGCGTGCGACCCGTCGGCTTGGCCGAACATGGCCATCGCCTTGGGTAGCTCTTCGGCGCGAATGCCGATCCCGGAATCCTTGACCGTGAAGGTCACGCCGCCGTCCGCCTCGACCGACGCGCCAAAAAAGATGTTTCCACCTTCGGGTGTGAACTTAACCGCGTTGCCCAGGATATTGAGCAAGGATTGCTTGACGCGCAACTCGTCGGCATGCAGCGCGGGAAGGTTCTTCGGCAAATCGAGTTCGAGATGCACCTGGGCTTCGTGGGCCCGCCCCAGCACCAGCCGGTAGCAGGCGGTCATCAGGCGCGGCACGTCGATGGTTCGCTCGCTCAGGACCAGGACGCCGCGTTCGATGCGCGAGATGTCGATGACGTCGTTGATAAGACGAAGAAGATCGCGCCCGGCGTCGTTTACGTCCTTGAGGTAGGAATCGTACCGGGGGTCGTCCCGGCCGAAGCGCCTATTGATCAAGATGTCGGTGAATCCGATGATCGAATTGAGCGGCGTGCGCAGTTCGTGGCTCATGTTGGCGAGAAACTCGGTCTTAGCCCGGTTGGCGAGTTCGGCCTCGGCCGTGGCGGCGCGGAACTCGTCCTCGATCCGCTTCAGCTCGGTCACGTCCGCCGACATGGTCACGGTGCTTCCGTCGGGCAGACGGTGCTCGACGATCCGCAGAGTTTGCCCGCGCTGGCGCCGCAGTTCGAACGGGCCGCGCGATCCATTCTTCCTCGCGGCCTTCCGCTTCCGGAACCAGGCCGGCCTTGACGATGCGGCGGATATGTTCCTCGAAGGTCGCACCGACGGCGGTCGAACCGATCGCGGCCCGATTGAGATCGCGGAACTTCTGGTTGGTCACAACGATCCGATCGTCGGGGCCAAAGAGGACGAATAGCTCAGGGGCGGATTCGATCGCGGCGATGAGCCGCTGGGCGGATTCCTCCATCCGACGTCGGTCGGTAATGTCGAGTGCGACCGAAACGAGGTATTTCGGTTTGCCCGACTCGTCCATCAACGGCATCTTGCTCACCAGCAATACGTGCTTGAGCCCGAAACGGTCCGTCCATTCCACTTCCCGGTTCAACATCGGACGACCAGAGGCGAGCGCCTCGAGGTCATTGGCAGTAAATTCTTTTCCTTGAGACCCACCTAGAACCTCTTCCAGGGTATGGCCGATCATGCGATCGGCTTCCATCCCGTATGCCTCGGTCTGATACCGGTTCACCGAAAGAAAACGCGCGTGGCTGTCTTTCAAGTTCACAATCGCCGGCACGGTGTCGATAATGGTGCGCAGCAATTCCTGGGCGTCGCGTTGACGTTGTTCGGCCAGTTTGCGCTCGGTGACGATGCTGCCGGTGCCGCGGTAGCCGGCGAACGTGCCGTCGGCTTCGAAAATCGGATTGCCGCTGATGCCAAACCAATTGACGCGGCCGGAGGAGTCGACAACCTGGTATTCGAAATTGCGGAACGGGCGACGATGGGCCAGATCGTCGAGATGGCGCTGCCAATGTTCCGAATCGATCCACTCGGAAGCAACCTCGTCGCGTCGGCGACCGATAAAAGTGTCGGGGTTGACCCCGGTTACCTTCTGAAAATGATCGGAAAAGAACCGGAAGCGAAGGTCCGGGTCCATTTCCCACAACCATTCATAGGTCGATTTTGTGAAGTCGTTGAGCCTCTCATGGCTAAGCGCCAGTTCGCGCCTGATCTTCTTTTGTTGGATCAACACCCAAGCGACCAGCAACACCAATATGACGGTTGGAATTCCGACGACTATCGTGTCGGCGATCAAATCGGCCAGCGGAGAAGGGGTGCGGGATTGCTGGTATTGGGGAAAAGCCGCCAACAAGAAATCGGCGTAGCCCAGTTCCCATGCCGTCAACAGCGCCACGTCGGCGATCAGCAGAGCGACCACCAAGAAAACGATTTGGCGAAAGGACATGATCGACGCCGCCCCCCGATTGCGTGCAAGGGATAGGATAGACCACCGGCCGGGGTCGTCCCACCCTTCTTGTCTTCTCCCTCGGGCCGGGTTTCCCGATCCCGATCAACGTCCTATGATGGCCGACGACGGTATTTCATGTGGGAACAGGCCCTTCTCACGGCCGAGGAAATGGGGCGCGCCGATGTGCTCGCGCAGGCGGCGGGAGTTTCCTCGCTCGCGCTCATGGAAAACGCGGGCGGCGCCGTGGTCCGCAATATCCGGCGCCGCTTTCCGCCTCAGGCGGTCGCTGTGCTGTGCGGCCCCGGCAATAACGGCGGCGACGGCTTGGTGGTCGCGCGCCTGCTCAAGGATATGGGCTGGCCGGTGCGCGTGGCCCTGCTCGGTCCGCGCGATGCCCTCACGGGCGACGCCGCCGCCAACGCCGCCCGCTGGTCCGACGACGTGCTGCCCTTGTCGCCCTGGGTTCTCGACGGAACGACCCTGGTGGTCGATGCCTTGTTCGGCGCAGGATTGGCACGGGCGGTCGAGGGCGCTGCTGCCGAGACGCTGCGCGCGCTCGCCGACAAAAATCTGGCGTGCGTCGCGATCGACATCCCGAGCGGGGTGGACAGCGACACCGGCGCGATCCGGGGCATCGCCCCGACGGCGTCCCTGACGGTGACCTTCTTCCGCCGCAAGCCGGGGCACCTGTTGTTTCCCGGACGCGAGCGTTGCGGCGAGGTGGCGGTCGAGGACATCGGAATTCCGGATACGGTTCTGCGCGATATCCAGCCCAAGACCTCCGTTAACGATCCCGAGCTGTGGCTCGACGCCTTGCCGAGACCCGCATGGAGCGACAACAAATACCGGCGCGGCAACGCGGTCATCGTCGGTGGCGACATCATGACCGGGGCGGCGCGCCTGGCCGCCCAGGGCGCGCGCCGCGTCGGGGCCGGTTACGCAATGATCGCGGCGCCCGCCCGTGCACTGTCTGTCTATGCGGTCGGAGCGCCGGGCGTGGTCGTGGTGCCGTTGCGTTCCGGAACCCGGGGCGAGACGGATTTTCGCAAGTTGGTCCGCGATCCGCGCCGCAACGCCGTGCTGGTCGGTCCCGGCAATGGTGTCGGAAACACGACCCGGCGCCGGGTTCTGGAGGCGCTCCGTACCCGGCGAACCGCGGTGCTGGACGCCGACGCCTTGACCTCGTTCGCGGGGCGTCGCCGCGAATTGGCCCGCGCCGTTCGCGGACAGTGCGTTATGACCCCGCACGAAGGAGAATTCGCACGCCTTTTCGGCATAAAGGGGGATAAGCTTTTGCGGACGCGATTGGCAGCGGCCGCCGTGGGCGCAATTTTGGTTCTAAAGGGCCCGGACACGGTCGTCGCGGCGCCCGACGGGCGTGCCGTCATCAACGGCAACGCGCCGCCGACGCTCGCAACCGCCGGCAGCGGAGACGTGTTGTCCGGGGTGGTTCTCGGCCTGCTGGCCCAGGGCATGGATCCGTTCCGGGCCGCCGCCGCCGCCGTCTGGCTGCACGGCGAAGCCGCGCGCGGGCTCGGCATCGGGCTGATCGCCGAAGACATCCCTGAGGCCTTGCCGGGGGTGATACGGCGCCTGCTCGCGCCCATCGAGGGATAATGCGATCGGTCCTTGTCGATCGTAATAGTCGGACCAAATAGAAATTATGAACGAACCGCTCACGCGCACCTTTCTCTCCAAGGCGATCGCCAATCTCAAGGATGTATGGCGCGGTATCGCCGATTCCGGCTACAGCGCCGAGACCGCGAGCCTGCGTCCCGAGTTGCCCGACGGCGACCTGGACCGGGTCCGGCGCCAGATGCGCGAATGCCTGGAATCGCGCGGCGGCGAGGTTTCCGCGCGCGCCCGCGCCGCCGCGCTCGGACGCGCGTATCTGGCCCTCGACGCGACCGGACGTAAACGGTTTCTCACGGTGATGGCCGAGGATTTCGAGCCCGATCCGGCCGCGATCGACGAGGCGATCCGGGCGCTTCGGACGGCCACGGACCGCAGGGCCCAGCAAGACGCCAGGGCGGCCCTGCGCCAAGTGCTGGAAAGCCCGCGGCTCCGCCTGCTCACCCAATTCAACGCACTGCCTGAAGGGGTCAAGTTCCTGGTCGACATGCGCGCCGAAATATTGAGCTTCCTGCCGCAAGAGCCGACGCTCGCGCCCCTCGAGCGCGACCTCAAGGGATTGCTCGCGACGTGGTTTGACATCGGATTTCTCGAACTGAAACGGATCGCTTGGGATTCCGCGCCCGCGACCCTGCTCGAAAAGCTGATCGCCTACGAGGCGGTGCATGCCATCGGCGGGTGGGAGGACCTTAAGAACCGGCTCGATTCCGACCGTCGCTGCTTCGCCTTCTTTCATCCTCGCATGCCGAGCGAACCCCTGATCTTCGTCGAGGTCGCGCTGACTCACGGGCTTGCTGAAAATGTCGGCGAACTGCTCGACAAGTCCGCGCCGGTGCAGAACCCCAGGGACGCCGATACGGCGATTTTCTATTCGATCTCCAACGCGCAGAAGGGGCTTGCCGGCATCAGCTTCGGCGGATTCCTCATCAAGCGGGTGGCGGACAGCCTGTCGGCCGAATTCAAGGGGCTCAAGACGTTCGCGACCTTGTCGCCGGTTCCGGGGTTCCTCGCTTGGTTGGAGGGGGTGAAAGGCGACGAGGGAACGGCTCTGTTGCTGCCGGAGGAAATCGCCCGCATGACAGAGGCCGGCATCGCGGCGGAAACGTCCGCCGCGCTCGCGAATGCGTTGCGCGGCAAGGATTGGGTTTCCGACCCTGCGCGTGTCGAGGCGCTGCGCGAGCCGTTGCTGCGGCTGTGCGCCCGTTACCTGGCGCGCGAGAAGGCCGGTGCCAAACGAGCGCTCGATCCGGTCGCCCATTTTCACCTCACCAACGGCGCCAGGCTCGAGCGGATCAACTGGCTGGCGGACACCTCGGCCAAGGGCTTGGCCCAATCGGCAGGCATTATGGTCAATTACCTCTATCGGCTCGGCGACATTGAGGACAATCACGAGGCCTATAGCGACCGCGGCGAGGTGCGCGTGTCGGCGAGCGTTCGCGGCAGCCTGAAATCCTGAAAATACCGCCCTTTGGCCGCGCCGGGTCGCGTTGACAGGTGGGGGGGATGGTATAAAGTTCGCGCGGCCTTAGCCCCGGGCCCGATATCCGCCGGCATGGCGGGCGTGGTGGAATTGGTAGACACGCGGGATTTAGGTTCCCGTGACGCAAGTCTTGGGGGTTCGAGTCCCTCCGCCCGCACCACTCTCCGCCAGGCCGAACACGGACGACCCGGCGCAGGCTGATCGACCCTTTCAGGAATTCAGGATCGCGCGATGACGTTGCAAGTGACAGAGACCAAAGCGGAAGGCCTTAGGCGCGAATACAAGATCGCCGTGCCGGCCAAGGAAATCGAGTCGCGGATCGGCGACCGCTTTAGCGATCTCGCCCGCAACGCCCATTTGCCCGGCTTTCGTCCCGGCAAGGCGCCGATCGCCGTCCTCAAGCGGAAATACGGCGATGCCGTGCGCGGCGAAGTGCTCGAGCGCGCGCTCAACGATTCCAGCCGCCAAGCGATGACCGATCGCGGGCTCCGCCCCGCGACGCAACCGAGCATCGAAGTCACCGCGTTCGGAGAAGGCAAGGACCTCGAATACACGATGGCGTTCGACGTGATACCCGACATCAAGCCGATGGATTTTTCCAAGCTGTCCCTGGAACGGGTGGTGGTACCCGTCGACGAAGCCAAGGTCGAGGAGGCGCTCAAGCGCATCGCGGCAAGCCGCAAGTCGACCAAACCCGCGCCCGCCGGGCACGCCGCCGCCAAGGGCGACGTGGTCGTGATCGATTTCGTCGGCAAAGTCGACGGCAAGGAATTCCCCGGCGGCAAGGCCGAGGGTTATTCGCTCGAACTCGGCTCGGGCAGCTTCGTGCCGGGGTTCGAGGACCAATTGATCGGCGCCAAGACCGGCGCCGCCCTCACGGTTAAGATCGCATTTTCCAAGGACTATGCCGCCGAGGATCTCGCCGGCAAGAACGCGGAATTCGCGGTGACGGTGAAGGAGATTCAGCTCTCCGAGCCGGCCGCCGTCGACGACGCGCTGGCCAAGGCGGTCGGGCTTGCCGATTTGGAGGCCCTCAAAGGACGCATTCGCGAGGAGCAGGGGCGCGAATACAAGGAAATTTCCCGCATGCGGCTCAAGCGCCAGCTCCTCGACCGGCTCAGCGACACTCACGATTTCGAGGTGCCGCCGACCATGGTCGAAAACGAGTTCAATGCGATCTGGCAGCAATTCGAACAGCAACGCGAGCAGGCCAAGCAGGGCCAGGGCGGAAACGCCGAAGCCATGACCGAGGCGGAAAAAAACAAGACCGACGACGAGCACAAGGCCGACTTCCGCGCCATCGCCGAACGGCGGGTCCGGCTCGGGCTGTTGTTCGCGGAAGTGGGACGCGCCAATAACATCCAAGTCAGCCAGGAAGATATCAACCGGGCCTTGATCCAACAGGCGCAGCGATTCCCCGGCCAGGAACAGGCCGTGGTCGAGCATTTCCGCAAGAATCCCGAGGCGATGCAGAGCCTGATGGGTCCGATCCTCGAGGACAAGGTGACGGATTTCATCCTGGAAATGGCCAAGGTCACCGACAAGCCCGCCACGCTCGACGAGCTGCTCAAGCCGGACGACGATGAGGGCGGCGCGGCGGAGAAGGGGACCAAGAAACCGGCATCATCCAAGAAAAAACCCGCCAAATGATACCGGCCTGCGCGAAGCCGAAGCGTCGTCGCTTCGGCGAAGGCAGGCGGACGAGGCGAACATTAAGGACAAGGGCACCGCGCAATGAGCAATCCGGTCGAAACCTACATGAACTATCTCGTTCCGATGGTGGTCGAGAGCACCAACCGGGGCGAGCGGGCCTACGACATCTATTCGCGCCTGCTCAAGGAGCGGATCGTTTTCATGACCGGCGGCGTGGACGACGGCGTTTCCAGCCTGATTTGCGCGCAGCTTCTTTTCCTCGAATCCGAGAATCCGAGCAAGGACATCGCGTTCTACATCAATTCCCCGGGCGGCGTGGTGACCTCGGGCCTCGCCATCTACGACACCATGCGCTACATCCGTCCCGACGTTTCGACGGTGTGCATCGGCCAAGCCGCGTCGATGGGCTCGCTCCTGCTGTGCGCCGGTGCCAAGGGCAAGCGTTTTGCCCTGCCCAACGCGCGCATCATGGTCCACCAGCCTTCGGGTGGCGTGCAGGGGCAGGCGGCGGACATCGAAATCCACGCGCGCGAGATCTTGGCGCTGCGCGACCGATTGAACCGAATTTATGCTCACCATACCAGCAAGCCGCTCGAGGAAATCGGCCCGGCTATGGACCGGGATCGCTACATGACCCCGGACGAAGCGCGTCAATTCGGACTTATCGACGAAGTGGTGACAAGCCGCCCGCTGCCGTCGCAAACCGCGGAAAGTGCTGCCAAATCCGACGATCGTTCTAAGGCTTGATCCCCAGTCTTTACCCCTGTTTCCGTCGATTTATCGGGTTTTTCCGTGCATTTTTAGACGCAATGCCGGCGTTAAGGTTGCGTTAAGGATTTTCTCGCCAATTTCTTATGTAACGGAAGCGCACCGGCTTCCGAATCGAGCGCGGCCGATAACGATATGAATTTTCATTCTTTTCGGGATTGTGTCCGTCCGATGCCAAGCGTTAGACTTAAACTCTTGGCGTTGGATCGAGGCAACCGCCCGAGAAACGAGCGGGGAAGCGAGTGATGAGCAAAACCGGCAGCGGCGATTCCAAGAACACCCTCTATTGTTCCTTCTGCGGAAAGAGCCAGCACGAAGTTCGCAAACTTATCGCGGGACCGACGGTCTTCATCTGCGATGAGTGCGTCGAACTGTGCATGGACATCATCCGCGAGGAGCACAAGACCAGCCTGGTCAAGACCGGCGACGGCATACCGACCCCGCGCGAAATCTGCAAGGTTTTGGACGACTACGTCATCGGCCAGCAGTACGCCAAGCGCGTGCTCTCGGTTGCGGTGCACAACCACTATAAGCGCCTCAACCACGGCTCCAAGAACAACGACGTGGAACTGGCGAAGTCGAACATCCTGCTGATCGGCCCGACCGGCAGCGGCAAGACGCTTCTCGCCCAGACGCTCGCGCGCATCCTCGATGTGCCGTTCACCATGGCCGACGCCACGACGTTGACCGAAGCGGGATACGTCGGCGAGGACGTCGAGAACATCATCCTCAAGCTGTTGCAAGCCGCCGATTACAACGTCGAGCGCGCGCAGCGCGGCATCGTCTATATCGACGAAGTCGACAAGATTTCCCGCAAGTCCGACAACCCGTCGATCACGCGCGACGTGTCCGGCGAAGGCGTGCAACAAGCCCTGCTCAAGATCATGGAGGGCACTATCGCCAGCGTGCCCCCGCAGGGTGGGCGCAAGCACCCGCAACAGGAATTTCTGCAGGTCGATACCACCAATATCCTGTTCATTTGCGGCGGCGCCTTTTCCGGCCTGGAAAAGATCATTTTGTCGCGTGGGCGGGGCACCTCGATCGGCTTCGGCGCCGACGTACGCTCCGCCGACGACCGTCGCCAGGGCGAAGTCCTGCGCGACGTCGAGCCGGAGGACTTGCTCAAGTACGGACTGATCCCGGAATTCATCGGCCGGCTGCCGGTTATCGCCACGCTCGAGGACCTCGACGAAAAGGCCCTGATCGACATCCTGACCAAGCCCAAGAACGCGCTGGTCAAGCAGTACCAGCGCCTGTTCGAGATGGAAGGGGTGCGACTCACGTTCTCCGATCCCGCGCTCGGAACCATCGCCAAACGGGCGGTCGAACGCAAAACCGGCGCGCGCGGCTTGCGCTCGATCATGGAAGGGATTCTCCTCGAAACCATGTTCGACCTGCCCGGCTTCACCGGCGTCGAGGAAGTGGTTATCAGCGCCGAAGTGGCCGAGGGTAAGGCCCAGCCGCTCTATATCTACGCCGAGCGTCGGGGCGACCTCGAAACCTCCGCTTAGGGTTTTTCCCGAATCGTGAACCGGCGACACCGGGCAAACGCGCCCCGGCCGAATCGTTATACATGCCGAACAAGGCGTTCCAGCCCGCGTTTCCTCTTGCGCTTGGGTAGGATCGAGCCCACTTTAACTCGGTGATGCGAGGCCGTTGTGGGCCGCGCGTCGCCCGAGCCCGAAGCAAAAGGACACCCCGTGACCACCCCCGTGATATCCCAGGCCCACGTTTTTCCGATCCTGCCTCTGCGGGACATCGTCGTCTTTCCGCACATGATCGTGCCCTTGTTCGTCGGGCGCGAAAAATCGGTGCGGGCGCTCGAGGACGTGATGAAGGACGACAAGCAGATCCTGCTGGTCGCCCAGAAGAACGCTGCCCAGGACGATCCCGGCGTCGACGACATCTACCGGGTCGGCACGGTTTCCACGGTCCTGCAATTGCTCAAGCTTCCCGACGGCACCGTCAAGGTGCTGGTCGAAGGCGTGCGCCGCGCGCGCATCCAGCGCTTCGTCGAGAATCCGAATTTCTTCCAGGCCGAAGCCGACCTGATCGAGGAGAAGAGCGGGGACGCGCAGGAAATCGAGGCGCTGTCCCGCTCGGTGATTTCCCAGTTTGAGCAGTACATCAAGCTGAACAAGAAGATTCCGCCCGAAGTTCTCGTGTCCATCAACCAGATCGAGAATGGCAGCAAGCTTGCCGACACGCTCGCGTCCCATCTGGCCCTCAAGATTCCGGACAAGCAGGAAATCATCGAAATCGAGTCCATCACCGAACGGCTCGAAAAAGTGTTCGGCCATATGGAATCGGAGATCGGCGTTCTTCAGGTCGAGAAGAAGATTCGCAACCGCGTCAAGCGGCAGATGGAGAAAACGCAGCGCGAATACTATCTGAACGAACAGTTGAAGGCGATCCAGAAGGAACTCGGCGCAACCGATGACGGCCGCGACGAAGCTTCCGAGATCGAGGAGCGCATCAAAAAGACGCGCCTCAGCAAGGAAGCGCGCGACAAGGTGATGGCCGAGCTGAAGAAGCTTCGCTCCATGAGCCCGATGTCGGCCGAGGCCACCGTGGTGCGCAATTACCTCGACTGGATGCTCAGCATCCCCTGGAAAAAGCGCAGCAAGGTGAAGATGGACATCGCCAAGGCAGAAGAGGTGCTCGACGCCGACCATTACGGCCTGGAAAAGGTCAAGGAGCGCATCCTCGAATATCTCGCGGTCCAACAGCGCGCCCAGAAGATGAAGGGCCCGATCCTGTGCCTGGTAGGCGCGCCGGGCGTCGGCAAGACTTCGCTCGGCAAGTCGGTGGCGCGCGCGACGGGACGGAACTTCGTGCGCATGTCGCTGGGCGGCGTCCGCGACGAGGCCGAAATCCGCGGCCATCGGCGGACCTACATCGGCTCGATGCCGGGCAAGATCATTCAGGGCATGAAGAAGGCCAAGACCTCGAACCCGCTGTTCCTTCTCGACGAGGTGGACAAGATGGGCCACGACTGGCGCGGCGATCCGGCCTCCGCCTTGCTCGAGGTGCTCGACCCCGAACAGAACAACACCTTTAATGACCATTATCTGGAGGTCGATTACGACCTGTCGGACGTCATGTTCGTGACGACGGCCAACACCCTCAACATGCCCCCGGCGCTGCTCGACCGGATGGAAATCATTCGCATCGCCGGCTACACCGAGGATGAAAAGGTCGAGATCGCCCGGCGCCACCTGATTCCGAAGCAGCTGGAGGCCCATGGCCTAAAGCCCGAGGAATGGACGATCTCCGATTCCGCGTTACGCGACGTTATTCGCTATTACACGCGCGAATCCGGCGTGCGCAATCTGGAGCGCGAACTCGCCAATCTGGTGCGCAAGGCGGTCAAGGAACTCGTTTCCGACAAGGACGGCAAGAAGAAATCCGTCAGTCTCACCAGCAAGACGCTCGGCAAGTACGCCGGCGTCCGCCGCTACCGTTTCGGCGAAATCGAGGCCGACGACTTGGTCGGCGTAACCACTGGGCTGGCATGGACGGAAGTGGGCGGCGAACTGCTCTCGATCGAGGCGGTGATGGTGCCCGGCAAAGGACGCATGACCATTACCGGCAAGCTCGGTGACGTGATGCAAGAATCGATTCAGGCCGCGAAGTCGTTCGTGCAGTCGCGCGCGGTGCAGTTCGGGATTACGCCCCCCATTTTCACCAAGCGCGACATCCACGTGCACGTGCCCGAAGGCGCGACGCCCAAGGACGGCCCATCGGCCGGCGTCGCTATGGTCACGTCGATCGTGTCGGTGCTGACTGGTATTCCGGTCCATCGCGAAACCGCCATGACCGGCGAAATCACGCTGCGCGGCCGGGTGCTGCCGATCGGCGGCCTCAAGGAAAAATTGCTCGCGGCGCTCCGGGGCGGCATTAAAACCGTGCTCATTCCCAAAGAAAACGAAAAGGATCTCGACGAAATCCCGGACAACGTCAAGCGCGGGCTCACGGTCGTGCCCGTGGCCACGGTCGACGAAATCCTGTCGCGGGCCTTGGTCCGGCCGCTCACGCCGATCGAATGGGACGAATCGGCCGGTGCCGATTCCCGCCCCGGCGCGGGCGAGGGGGGCGATGAAGAGGACGTCGGCGGGGTCATTACGCACTGACGGGCCGAGTATCTTTCGTTTGCCGCAACGGCATGGCGCGCCCCGCCGGGCGTACGCGAAACGGCGTTCGCGCACGGTGATCGCGCAGCCAGCGCGGGCATCCAGAGCCTCGCTTAATCGTTTGAACTAAAAAGAAAAATTTTGAGCGCGAACGCCTGGGCTAATCTTTGCGCGTCCGGACTTCGCTCCACGCCCGCCGCCGATGACCCGGCCGATTCGCACGCACTGCGCACTGAGCGAAGGCGCGAACATCAGGAAAATCCTGGCGATTCGAGCCGTTCGGCGTTGACCGGCTTGAAATACACCCCGTAAGATTTTCCACAGGCCGTTCGCGGGCACCCCAATCCCGGGACCACGCCGCGCGCCGCGACGCCATTCAGCGGAAGGGGACTGCGATGAACAAGGAAGACTTGATCGAAGCACTGACAAGTTCCGCCGGTCTGACCAAAGCCGATGCCGGCCGGGTCGTTGACAGCGTTATCGACACCATCACCAAGACCCTGAGCAAGGGGGAGGAAGTCAGGCTCGCGGGCTTCGGCGCCTTTGTCGTCACCAAACGGGCGGCCAGCACCGGCCGTAATCCGAGGACCGGCGAGACCATCCAAATCCCGGCGTCGAAGAATCCCAAGTTCCGGGCGGCCAAGGCGATCAAGGACGCCTTAAACTAACGCCCTTGCACTGAACGATCCGACCCGCCCCACCGCGCCGCACGATCGGAAGCCGCGGACGCGCGGTCCCGCCGGCAGGCGGGCGGACGACGGATTTCCCGTGCGCTATAATTGATGCACCCCAACCGGGGCGCACGGCCCAATTCCCGCGCGCTATAATCGAGTTAGCTCTGTCGGGCGGTTAGCTCAGTTGGTAGAGCGCCTCGTTTACACCGAGGAGGTCGGCGGTTCGAGCCCGTCACCGCCTACCATTGAGTGGGCGATCGAGCGGATTTTCGCTTCGCTTCTTGGCTTGGCCCCGTTCCTTGACTTGGTTTTCTTGACTTGCCTGGGGGGGTGGATTACATCGGGGGCCCTCCCGCGCGGGGTTTATCGCGTCGCCCACGCATCGGGGGTGTAGCTCAGTTGGTTAGAGCGCCGCCCTGTCACGGCGGAGGCCGCGGGTTCGAGTCCCGTCACTCCCGCCACTTTTTCCATTCCGGTAACAAACCCATCGGGGCAGATCGCCCCCCGAAAACCCGAATTGCGCCGTCCGGTTAACGGGTTGCCCGCTCCCGTTGGCCATTGAAGCGGTTATTGTGCTCCCTTACACTATCGGCTTGGTGGGATGACACGAATTATTCGGGGGGACCTTCGGGAGACAAGACTAGGCGCTTGTCGGCATCCACTAAACCGGGAATTTGAATGGTCTCTCTCCTCGCCAATTACCTGCCGATCTTGATTTTTCTCGGCATCGCCGGGGCTATTGCGGGGATCGCGGTCCTCGCCTCGCTGATCGTCGCCCGCCAGCGTCCCGACGCGGAGAAGGCCGCCGCCTACGAATGCGGTTTCGACGCCTTTACCGACGCCCGCCATAAGTTCGACGTCCGGTTTTATCTGGTCGCCATCCTGTTCATCATCTTCGACCTGGAAGTCGCCTTCCTGTTCCCTTGGGCGGTGGCGCTGGGCCAGATCGGCCTGTTCGGATTCTGGTCGATGATGATCTTTCTCGCCGTGCTGACAGTCGGGTTCGTCTACGAATGGCGCAAGGGGGCCTTGGAATGGGAGTGACACAACCGCCCCCGGCCGTTCTTCCGCCCGGTGCCGCGCAGGACGCGGTGCTCGGCCAAGTCATGGGCGAGTTGACCGATAAGGGGTTCGTGCTCGCCAACGTCGATCGCCTGGTCAATTGGGCGCGGACCGGATCGCTGTGGCCGATGACCTTCGGTCTCGCCTGCTGCGCGGTCGAGATGATTCACGCTTACATGAGCCGTTACGACCTCGACCGCTTCGGCGTGGTGCCACGTCCGAGCCCGCGCCAGTCCGACGTCATCATCGTCGCCGGAACACTCACCAACAAAATGGCGCCGGCGTTTCGCCGCGTCTATGACCAGATGGCCGAGCCGCGTTGGGTGATCTCGATGGGCTCCTGCGCCAACGGCGGCGGCTATTACCACTATTCGTATTCGGTCGTGCGCGGATGCGATCGCGTCGTGCCGGTCGATGTCTACGTGCCGGGATGCCCCCCGACCGCCGAGGCCCTGGTCTACGGTATCCTACAGCTGCAAAAGAAAATCCGCCGGACGGGAACTCTCTGGCGCTAGCCGGGGAGCGGAAAGCAAGCGATGGACGTGGCCCTGAAGGACCTTGGCGATTATGTCGCCACCGCGTTGCCCAACGAGGTGCTCGGTGTGACCATCGACCGTGGCGAACTTGCGTTCACCATCCATCGCCATGCCGTGATCAAAGTTCTGAAGTTTCTGCGCGACGACGCCAACTGCCAGTTCAAGCAGTTGATGGACGTGTGCGGCGTCGACTATCCGGAACGCGAAAATCGCTTCGACGTGGTCTATAACCTGCTCAGCCTGGTGCACAACATCCGCGCGCGGGTCAAGCTCGCGACCGACGAATCGACCCCGGTTCCGTCCGCGAGCGGTCTGTTTTCGAGCGCCGGATGGTGGGAGCGGGAAACCTGGGACATGTATGGCATCCCGTTTTCCGACCATCCCGACTTGCGCCGCATCCTGACCGACTACGGCTTCGACGGTTATCCGCTGCGCAAGGACTTTCCGCTCACCGGCTACGTCGAGGTGCGCTACGACGACGAACAGAAGCGCGTGGTCTACGAGCCGGTCAAGCTGACCCAGGAATTCCGCAATTTCGACTTCCTGAGCCCGTGGGAAGGCGCTCCGCGCCTGCCGGGCGATGAAAAGGCGACCAAGGATTGACGGATGTCCGAAACCCGCATCCGCAATTTCAACCTCAACTTCGGGCCGCAACACCCGGCGGCACACGGCGTGCTGCGCTTGGTGCTGGAAATGGACGGCGAGGTGATCGAGCGCGCCGATCCGCACATCGGACTTCTGCACCGCGGCACCGAAAAGCTGATCGAACACAAAAGCTATCTTCAAGCGGTGCCGTACTTCGACCGGCTCGATTACGTCGCGCCGCAGAACCAGGAGCACGCCTTCGCGCTGGCGGTGGAAAAGTTGCTCGGCATCCAGCCGCCGCCGCGCGGTCAGTACGTCCGTGTTCTCTACGCGGAGATCGGCCGCATCCTCAACCATATTCTTAACGTCTGTTCCTACGCCATGGACGTCGGCGCCATGACGCCGATGCTGTGGGCGTTCGAGGAACGCGAATTGTTGATGGAGTTCTGCGAGCGCGTCTCCGGCGCACGCCTGCACATGGCCTATTTCCGGCCGGGCGGCGTCACGCGCGATTTGCCGGTCGGCCTGATCGAGGATATCCACGCCTGGAACGAACGTTTTCCCAAGGTGATCGACGATCTCGAAACCTTGTTGACGGAAAACCGCATCTTCAAACAACGCACCGTCGACATCGGCCGTGTCAGTCCCGAGGCCGCGCTCGACTGGGGCTTTTCCGGCCCGAACTTGCGCGCGTGCGGCTTTGCCTGGGATTTGCGCAAGGCGCAGCCCTACGACGTCTACGGCGAGATGGATTTCGACGTGCCGGTCGGCAAAAACGGCGATTGCTACGACCGTTATTTGATTCGCATGTACGAAATGCGCGAAAGCGTGAAGATCATCCGCCAGTGCCTGGAACGCATGCCGCTCGGCCGGGTGATGACCGACGACCGCAAGATCGCGCCGCCGCCGCGCGGCGACATGAAGGGCTCGATGGAAGCCTTGATCCACCATTTCAAGCTCTACACCGAGGGCTATCACGTGCCCGCCGGCGAAACCTACACCGCGGTCGAGGCGCCCAAGGGCGAATTCGGCGTCTACTTGGTGTCCGACGGCACCAACCGCCCGTACCGCTGCAAGATCCGCGCGCCCGGCTTCGCGCACCTGCAGGCGCTCGATTTCCTGTCGCGCGGCCACATGCTCGCCGACGTGGTCGCCAATATCGGCTCGATCGACATCGTGTTCGGGGAGATCGACCGATGAGCGCGCGGTCCTTCGCCTTCGATGCCGACAACCTGAAGCGGGCGGAAGCGATCGTCGCCAAGTATCCCGTCGGCCGACAGGCAAGCGCGGTGATGCCGCTGCTCGATCTCGCGCAACGCCAGGGCGGCGGGTCGCTGACCCAGGTGGTTATGGATTATATCGCCGATTACCTCAAGATGCCGCCGATCCGCGTATACGAAGTCGCGTCCTTCTACACCATGTTCAACCTGAAGCCGGTCGGAAAACATCACGTTCAGGTCTGCACCAATCTGCCGTGCTGGCTGCGCGGCTCGGACGTGATCACCGACACCTGCAAGCGCACCCTCGGTATCGGCTTCGGCGAAACCACCGCCGATGGCCAGTTCACGCTGAGTGAGGTCGAATGCCTCGGCGCCTGCGTCAACGCGCCGATGATGCAGATCAACGACGACTACTACGAAGACCTCGACCCCGACACCACCCGCGCGGTGCTGAGCGTCCTCAAGCAGGGCGGCAAGCCGAAAACCGGGTCGCAGATAGGTCGGCGGAGCTGCGAGCCGAAAACGGGCCTGACCACGCTCAAGGACATCCAACCCAAGGGCAAGAAAAAATAGCCGCGATGCTGCAGGACAAGGACCGCATCTTCACCAACATTTACGGCTTCGGCGACGTCGGGCTGGCTGGCGCGCGCGCGCGCGGCGATTGGAACGGTACCAAGGACATTCTCGCGCGCGGGCGCGAGGCCATCATCGACGCGATCAAGAAATCGGGACTGCGCGGCCGCGGCGGCTCCGGATTCGGCACCGGCATGAAATGGTCGTTCATGCCGAAGGAGTTCGGCGCCCGGCCGCATTTCCTGGTCATCAACGCCGACGAGGGCGAACCCGGCACCTGCAAGGATCGCGAAATCCTGCGTCACGAGCCGCACAAGCTGATCGAGGGCGCGCTGATCGCGTCCTTCGCCATTGGCGCGCACGCCTGTTATTGCTACGTGCGCGGCGAATTCCTGCGCGAGGCGGAAGCGCTGCAACAGGCCGCCGACGAAGCCCGCGCCGCCGGTCTGATCGGCCCCAACGCCTGCGGCTCGGGCTGGGATTTCGAGTTCCACATTCACTTGGGCGCCGGGGCGTACATCTGCGGCGAGGAATCGGCGCTGATCGAAAGCCTCGAAGGCAAGAAGGGCCAGCCCCGCCTGAAGCCGCCGTTCCCGGCCAACGTCGGCCTCTACGGCTGCCCGACCACGGTCAACAACGTGGAAAGCATCGCGGTCGCGCCGACCATCCTGCGCCGCGGGCCCGAGTGGTTCGCCGGCATCGGCCGCCCCAAAAACGTCGGCACCAAGCTCTTCAACATCTCCGGCCACGTCAACAACCCGTGCACGGTCGAGGAGGAGATGGGCGTTTCATTGAAGGAACTGATCGAGGTCCACGCCGGCGGCGTGCGCGGCGGCTGGGACAACCTGCTCGCGGTCATTCCCGGCGGCTCCTCGGTGCCGATGATCCCGAAAGGCATCTGCGAAACGGTCAAGATGGATTTCGATTCCTTGCGCGAGGTGAAATCCGGCCTCGGCACCGGGGCGGTGATCGTCATGGACAAGTCGACCGACGTGATCCGCGCCATCGCGCGGCTTTCGCGCTTCTACAAGCACGAAAGCTGCGGCCAATGCACGCCATGCCGCGAGGGCACCGGCTGGCTGGCGCGAATGATGGAGCGCATGGCGCGGGGCGACTCCAAGCCGGACGAAATCGAAGTGCTCGAACAGGTCACCCGCCAGGTCGAAGGCAACACCATCTGCGCGCTGGCCGACGCCGCCGCATGGCCGGTGCAGGGCCTGCTGCGCCATTTCCGACCCGAGCTCGAGCGCCGCATCGCCGAGGCGCGCGCCCGCCAATCGGGCCTCGCGGCGTAAGCGAAGGGAAGGCGACCCCATGCCGAAACTCACCGTCAACGGCCAGGAAGTCGAAGTCCCCCCCGGGCAGACCGTGCTCCAGGCGTGCGAAGCCGCGGGCGTCGAAATCCCGCGTTTCTGCTATCACGAGCGCCTGTCGATCGCCGGCAACTGCCGCATGTGCCTGGTGCACATGGAAAAATCTCCGAAGCCGATCGCGTCGTGCGCGATGCCCGCCGCCGACGGCATGGTCATCCGCACCGACACCCCCGAAATCCGAAAAGCGCGCCAGGGCGTGATGGAGTTGCTGCTCATCAACCACCCGCTCGATTGCCCGATCTGCGACCAGGGCGGCGAATGCGACCTGCAGGACCAGGCGATGGCCTACGGCTTCGATCGCGGCCGCTACCGGGAAAATCGCCGCGCGGTGAAGGACAAGAACTGGGGCCCGCTCATTAAGACGGTGATGACGCGCTGCATCCATTGCACGCGCTGCATCCGTTTCGCGACCGAAATCGCGGGCGTGCCGGTGCTCGGCGCCACCGGGCGCGGCGAGAATATGGAAGTGGGCATGTACGTCGAGCAGGCGCTCAATTCCGAACTGAGCGGCAACCTGATCGATCTATGCCCAGTGGGCGCGCTGACCTCGGCGCCGTACGCTTTCGCCTGCCGCTCTTGGGAATTGCGCAAGACGGAATCGATCGACGTGCTCGACGCGGTCGGCAGCAATATCCGCGTCGACGCGCGCGGGCCGAGCGTGCTGCGCATCCTGCCGCGCGTCAACGAGGACGTGAACGAGGAGTGGATTTCGGACAAAACCCGGTTCGCGTGCGACGGGCTCAGGCACCGCCGCCTCGACCAGCCGTGGGTGCGCCGCGAGGGCACGCTGGAGCCCGCCACCTGGCCCGAAGCGTTCGCGGCCGTCGCCAAGCGCCTTAAGTCGGCAAAGCCGGACCGCGTCGCGGCGGTCGCCGGAGACCTCGCCGACGCCGAATCCATGTACGCGCTGAAAACCTGGCTCGCCAAGCTGGGTACGCCGCACCTCGACTGTCGCCAGGACGGCGCCAAGCTCGATCCAACGTGCCGGGCCGGATACCTGTTCAACACCACCATCGCTGGCATCGAGCGCGCCGACGCCTGCCTGCTGATCGGCACCAATCCGCGGCGCGAAGCGCCGATCATCAATGCGCGGCTGCGCAAGCGCTGGCTGATGGGCGGATTTACCGTCGGCCTGATCGGCGAACGGGCGGACTTGACTTACCGCCACGAGCATCTGGGAACCGGTACCACCGAATTGAAGGCGCTCGCGGACGGTAAGCATTCGTTCGCCAAGACGCTCGCCGCCGCCAAGGCGCCGATGCTGGTGCTCGGCCAAGGCGCGCTGGCGCGCCCCGACGGCGGCGCGATCTTGGCCTTGGCCCGCCAAATCGCCGAAAAGAACGGCTTGGTGAAACCGGACGCCGGCTGGAACGGATTCAACGTTCTGCACACGGCCGCCGCTCGCGTCGGTGGGCTCGATCTCGGGTTCGTTCCGGGTTCGGGCGGGCGCGATACAGACGCGATTGTTGTCGGTGCCGGGCAGGGGGCGATCGAGGTACTGTTCCTGCTCGACGCCGACGAAATCGACACCGGCTGCCTCGGCTCCGCGTTCGTGGTCTACATCGGCCATCACGGCGACAGGGGCGCGGCCCGCGCCGACGTGGTGCTGCCGTCCGCCGCCTACACCGAAAAGAACGCGACCTACGTCAACACCGAAGGCCGTGTCCAACGCACCCGCCGCGCCGTATTCCCGCCCGGTGAAGCGCGCGAGGATTGGGCCATCGTCCGCGCGCTGGCCGAGGCTTGCGGCACGCGGTTACCGTTCGACCAACTGGCCGATGTGCGCGCCGCCATGGCCAAGGCCCATCCGACGTTCGCCGAGATCGACGTCGTCCAATCCGCCCCGTGGGGCAAGTTCGGCGCCGCCGGAGCGTTGGAAGCGGCGCCGTTCCGTTCGCCGATCCGCGATTTCTACCTCACCGACGCCATCAGCCGGGCTTCACCGACCATGGCCGAGTGCGCGCAGGCATTTTCCGGAACCTCAACTGGGATGACGGGGACTCATGGTTGAGCTGTTTCTCGATATCTGGGCCGCTTATCTCTGGCCGCTCCTGTGGATCGTCATCAAAATCGTGGTGATCGTGGTGCCTCTGCTTCTCGCCGTCGCGTATCTCACCTACGCCGAGCGCAAGATCATCGGCGCCATTCACCTCCGGCGCGGGCCCAATGTGGTCGGGCCGTTCGGCTTGCTGCAACCGCTCGCCGACGGCCTCAAGCTGTTCCTCAAGGAAACCGTGATCCCGACCGGCGCCAACCGGGGTGTGTTCATCCTGGCGCCGTGTGTGACCTTCGTCCTCGCGCTCGCGGCGTGGGCGGTGATTCCGTTCGGCGAAGGGTTGGTGTTGGCCGACATCAATGTCGGCGTCCTCTACCTCTTCGCGATATCCTCGCTCGGCGTCTACGGCATCCTGATGGCGGGCTGGGCCAGCAATTCGCGCTACGCTTTTCTCGGCGCTCTGCGCTCATCGGCGCAAATGGTGTCCTACGAGGTCTCGATCGGGTTCGTCATCATTACCGTGCTGCTGTGCGTCGGCTCGCTCAACCTGACCGACATCGTCATGGCGCAAAAGGGCCGCTATGGTCTGTTCAACTGGTTCTGGCTGCCGCTGCTGCCGATGGCGGTAATCTTCTTCATCTCGGCGCTGGCCGAAACCAACCGCCATCCGTTCGACCTGCCGGAAGCGGAAGCCGAGCTGGTCGCCGGCTACAACGTCGAATATTCGGCGATGACCTTCGCGCTCTTCTTCCTCGGCGAATACGCCAAAATGATCCTGATGTCGGGCATGACCGCGGTGCTGTTCCTCGGCGGTTGGCTGCCGCCGTTCGACGTGGCGCCGTTCACCTGGGTGCTGGGGCCGGTCTGGTTCGCGCTTAAGATCGCAGCGCTGCTGTTCGTGTTTATCTGGGTACGGGCCTCGTTTCCGCGCTACCGCTACGACCAGCTGATGCGGCTCGGCTGGAAGGTGTTCCTGCCGGCGTCGCTCGCCGCCGTGGTGGTGGTTTCGGGTGTGCTGGTCGCCTTCGACGCCGCGCCGGGCATGAAATAGGACGGGGAGGGCAAGATGGGTTTCATCGAACGAAGCGCACGCGCCGTCCTGCTGACGGAACTGATGGAAGGCCTCGCGCTCACCTTCAAGTACATGTTCCGTCCCAAGGTGACAATCAATTATCCGTACGAAAAAGGCCCGCTCGGCCCGCGTTTCCGCGGCGAGCATGCGCTCAGGCGCTATCCCAACGGCGAGGAACGCTGCATCGCCTGCAAGCTGTGCGAGGCGATCTGCCCGGCACAGGCCATCACCATCGAGGCCGAGCCGCGCGCCGACGGCAGCCGCCGCACCACCCGCTACGACATCGACATGACCAAGTGCATCTACTGCGGCTTCTGCGAGGAAGCCTGCCCGGTCGATGCCATCGTCGAGGGACCGAATTTCGAGTTCGCGGCCGAAACCCGCGAGGAGCTGATGTACGACAAGGCCAAGCTGCTCGCCAATGGCGATCGCTGGGAAACCGAGATCGCCGCGCGGCTGCGCGCCGACGCGCCGTATCGATGAGACGGGACCGCTAGCCGACCATGATCCAGGCTCTCGCCTTCTACATGTTCGCCGTGACCGCCGTGACCGCGGCCGCGCTGGTCGTGACCATGCGCAACCCGGTGCATTCGGTGCTGTTTCTAATTCTCGCCTTCTTCAACGCCGCCGGCCTGTTCGTGCTGGCCGGGGCCGAGTTCCTGGCCATGATCCTGGTGGTGGTCTATGTCGGCGCAGTCGCGGTGCTGTTCATGTTCGTGGTGATGATGCTCGACATCGACTTTGTCGTCCTGCGCCAGGGATTCATGAACTACTTGCCGCTCGGCGCGCTGATCGGGCTCGTCATGCTGGTCGAGCTGGCGGTGGTGCTCGTAGGCTGGAAAGCGGCGTCCGATGCGCGCTTGCTGGCAGCAGCCCCAGCGCCGGGCGACATCGGCAACACCCGCGCGCTCGGCGAGGTGCTCTATACCCATTACGTCTACCTGTTCCAGGCAGCCGGCGTGATCCTCCTGGTGGCGATGATCGGCGCGATCATACTGACGCACCGCGCGCGCGAAGGCGTGCGTCGCCAAAACATCGCCGATCAGATCGCCCGCCGCCCGGCGAATACCATCGAAATCAAGAAAGTCGAATCGGGGAAGGGCATCTGATTCTCGACATCGGCCTCGCCCATTATCTGACCGTCGGCGTGATCCTGTTCGCGACCGGCATCTTCGGCATTTTCCTCAACCGCAAGAACGTGATCGTGATTTTAATGTCGGTCGAGTTGATGCTGCTTTCGGTCAACATCAACCTGGTCGCGTTTTCGGCCGCGCTCGGCGATCTCGCCGGCCAGGTATTTGCCATGCTGATCCTGACCGTGGCCGCTGCCGAAGCCGCCATTGGCCTCGCCATCCTGGTCGCGTTCTTCCGCAATCGCGGATCGATCGCGGTCGAAGACGTCAACCTGATGAAAGGGTAGGGGACGCATGTACGCCGCCGCGATCTTCCTGCCCTTGCTCGGTGCCGCGTTGGCCGGGGCGCTCTCGTTCATGCCGGTTGCGGACGCCCATGGCAAACATCGCCTCGACCGGGCGGCGCAATGGCTCACCTGCGGCGCGCTGGTTTTGTCCGCGTTGCTATCGATCCTGATTTTCAAGAGCGTGGTCCTCGACGGCCAGCCGCGCACGGTCGAACTGTTCACCTGGATCGATTCCGGCGCGCTCGAAGTCTCGTGGGCGCTCAAATTCGATACCCTGACGGCGGTGATGGTCCTGGTGGTATGCAACGTATCCGCCCTGATCCACATCTATTCGGTCGGCTACATGCACCACGACCCGGACGTGCCGCGGTTCATGTCGTATCTCAGCCTGTTCACGTTCTTCATGTTGATGCTGGTGACGGCCGACAATCTGGTGCAGCTGTTCTTCGGCTGGGAAGGGGTCGGGCTCGCGTCCTACCTACTGATCGGGTTTTGGTACGACCGCCCCTCGGCCAACGCCGCCGCGATCAAGGCGTTCGTCGTCAACCGGGTCGGCGATTTCGGTTTTGCGCTCGGCATCTTCGTCGTCTTCGTCCTGTTCCAGTCGGTCAATTTCGACGTCATTTTCGCCGCCGCGCCGAGCAAGGCGACGGCGACGATCCGCGTGTTCGGCGGCGAGTTCCACGCGCTCACGGTCGCGTGCCTGCTCCTGTTCGTCGGCGCCATGGGCAAGTCGGCCCAACTCGGCCTGCACACCTGGCTGCCCGACGCGATGGAAGGCCCGACGCCGGTTTCCGCCCTGATCCACGCCGCGACCATGGTTACCGCCGGGGTGTTCATGGTCGCGCGCCTGTCGCCGCTGTTCGAGCTGTCGGAGACCGCGCTAATGGTGGTGACCGTGGTCGGCGCCTCGACCGCGCTGTTCGCCGCCACCATCGGCTGCGTGCAGAACGACATCAAGCGGGTCATCGCCTATTCGACCTGCAGCCAGCTCGGCTACATGTTCTTCGCCTGCGGCGTTTCGGCCTATGCCGCCGGCATTTTCCACCTGATGACCCACGCGTTCTTCAAGGCGCTGTTGTTCCTCGGCGCCGGTTCGGTGATCCACGCCATGTCCGACGAACAGGACATGCGCCGCATAGGCGGCATCTGGAAGATGGTGCCGGTGACCTACGGCCTGATGTGGATCGGTTCGCTCGCGCTCGCCGGCATTCCGCCATTCGCCGGATATTATTCCAAGGACATCGTGCTCGAGGCCGCGTTCGCGTCCGGCACGCCCTGGGGCCTTTACGCCTACGTGGCGGGCATCGCGGCGGCGTTCCTGACCGCGTTCTATTCCTGGCGCCTCTTGTTCATGACTTTCCATGGCACGCCGCGCGCGGACGAAAAAACCATGGCGCACGTGCATGAATCGCCCCTGGTGATGATCGCGCCGCTGCTGGCGCTCGCCGCCGGCGCGGCGTTCGCCGGCCTGATCGCCTACGAATTCTTTGTCGGCGGAAAGATGGCAACGTTCTGGGGCGAAGCGATCAAGATGTTGCCTGCCCACGACGCGCTCGCCAAGGCGCACCATGTGCCGGCGTGGGTGAAATTGTCGTCGCTGGTGGTCGGCACCCTTGGCATCGGACTCGCCTGCGTGCTGTACCTGTGGGCGCCGGGCCTCCCCGCCGTCATCGCCCGCCGTTACCAGCGGATTTATCAATTCCTGCTCAACAAGTGGTACTTCGACGAACTGTACGACCGTCTGTTCGTGCGACCGGCGATGGCGCTTGGGCGCAACCTGTGGAAGACGGGCGACGGCACCCTGATCGACGGCCTCGGGCCCGACGGCCTGTCGCAAGCGGTCGTCAACATAGCGCGCAGGATCGCGGCGCTGCAGACCGGCTATGTCTATCACTACGCGTTCGCCATGCTGATCGGCGTCGTCGTACTGATGACCTGGTACGTGCTCCGGCAGGTGGGGTAGGGAACGGCCGATGTTCGATCTTCCCATCCTGTCGCTGCTGATCGTCCTGCCGCTGGTCGGAGCCGGGTTTATCCTGTTCATCCGGGGCGAGGACAAGGTCGTCGCCGACAACGTCCGCAGCGTCGCCCTGTGGACCAGCGGAATCGAATTTCTGCTATCGCTGTTTTTGTGGTTCGGGTTCGACCCCGACAACGCCGGATTTCAGTTCGCCGAGACGATCGAATGGATGCCTGGCCTCGATATCGCCTACCGGGTCGGGGTCGACGGCATTTCCGTGCTGTTCGTCCTCCTGACTACACTGCTCACCCCGATCTGCGTGCTGGCGAGCTGGGACGCGATCCGCGACCGGGTGCGCGAATACATGATCGCGTTCCTGGTCATGGAAACCATGATGGTCGGCATGTTCGCCGCGCTCGACCTGTTCCTGTTTTACGTCTTCTTCGAGGCGGTGCTGATCCCCATGTTCCTGATCATCGGCGTGTGGGGTGGACCCCGGCGGGTCTATTCCGCCTTCAAGTTCTTCCTTTACACGCTCGCGGGTTCGGTGCTGATGCTGGTCGCGCTGCTCGCCATTTACATGGACGCCGGCACGTCGGATATCCCGACGCTGCTCGCGCATCGCCTGCCGACGGCGTGGCAGCCTTGGCTGTGGCTCGCCTTCTTCGCCTCGTTCGCGGTCAAGGTGCCGATGTGGCCGGTCCATACGTGGTTGCCCGACGCCCACGTGGAGGCGCCGACCGCCGGTTCGGTCATCCTGGCGGGTGTGCTGCTGAAGTTCGGCGGTTACGGATTCCTGCGCTTTTCGCTGCCGATGCTGCCGGCGGCGAGCGAAACCTTTGCGCCGCTGGTGTTTGCCTTGAGCGTGATCGCGGTCATCTACACCTCGCTGGTCGCGCTCGCCCAGGCCGACATGAAGAAGCTGATCGCCTATTCCTCGGTCGCGCATATGGGATTCGTCACCGCCGGCGCGTTCAGCTTTACCTTTCAGGGGATCGAGGGTGCCATCTTCCAGATGCTCAGCCACGGCGTCGTGTCCGCCGCCTTGTTCCTCATCGTCGGAGTGGTCTACGACCGCACGCACTCGCGCGAAATCGAGACCTACGGCGGTCTCGTGCACCGCATGCCGGTCTACGCGCTCGCCTTCATGATCTTCATGCTGGCCTCGGTCGGATTACCCGGCACTAGCGGGTTCGTCGGCGAAATCCTGGTGCTGATCGGACTGTTCCAGGTCAATGCCTGGGTCGCAGCGCTGACCGCGACCGGTGTGATCCTGGGCGCCGTCTACATGCTCTATCTCTACCGCCGCGTGATCTTCGGCAAGCTGACCAAGGAGGCGCTGGCCAAAATCGCCGACCTGACCCCGCGCGAGATCGCCGTATTCGCGCCGCTGATCGCGCTGGTGTTTTGGATGGGCGTCTATCCGGCGCCGTTCCTTAAGATCATGCACGCCTCAAGCGTCAACCTGGTACGCCAGGTGGAAGAGGGACGCAAGATCGCCACTATGCCCGCCGTCGCTCCCGCGACGGCACACGTCGCCACACGGTCGCGTTAGGAGGAAAGACATGCCGCTCGCCAGTCTTCCCGCCCTGACGCCCGCGCTGCCCGAGATCCTGCTCGTCCTCGGCGGCATGGCGCTCCTGATGTTCGGGGTGTTCCAAAAAGTGGGCGATCGCGCGGCCGAGGTTCTCGCCGCCCGGCGCGCCGAAAGGCTTGCTCTTGCCGTCCTGCTGGTCGCGCTGTTGGCGGTGCTGGCGCTCGGCAAGGACCGTATGGTCACCTTCGGCGGCCTGTTCGCCATCGACGCCTTCAGCCGCTTCGCCAAGGTTCTGGTTCTGATCGGCGCGGCAGCGGCACTGGTCATGAGCGGCGATTTCCTGGCCCGCCATGGCGCCGGCCGTTTCGAATATTCGGTTGTCGCCTTATTCGCGGTCGCCGGCATGATGATGATGCTGTCGGCCAACGATCTGATGGCGCTTTACGTCGGGCTCGAGTTGCAAAGCCTGTCGCTCTACGTCATGGCCACGTTCCAGCGCGACGATTCGCGCGCGACCGAGGCGGGCCTGAAATACTTTGTCCTCGGCGCGCTGGCGTCGGGCATGCTGCTCTACGGCAGTTCGCTGGTCTACGGCTTCGCCGGTAGCACCAACTTCGAGGTGCTGGCCGAACTGTTCCACCACATCGGCGGCGGCGCCCCGTCGCTCGGCATTGTCTTCGGCTTGGTGTTCATCTTGGCCGGGCTCGCCTTCAAGATTTCGGCGGTGCCGTTCCACATGTGGACGCCGGACGTGTACGAAGGGGCGCCGACACCGGTCACTGCCTTCTTCTCGGTCGCGCCCAAGATCGCCGCCCTCGGTCTTTTCGTTCGACTCATGGTCGGGCCGTTCGGCGACTTGGCGCCGCACTGGCAGCAGGTGGTGGCGGTTATCGCCGTCGCCTCGATGGCGGTCGGCGCCTTCGGCGCCATCAATCAGCAGAATATCAAACGTCTGATGGCCTATAGCTCGATCGGTCATGTCGGCTACGCCCTGGTCGGCCTCGCGGTTGCGGATGCGAACGGTATTCGCGGCATGCTGGTCTATCTCGCCATTTACCTGGTGATGAACCTGGGTACATTCGCCTGCATCCTCGCCATGCGGCGGGGAGGGCGCAATGTGGAGTCGATTTCCGATCTTGCCGGTATCGGGCGCACCCATCCGCTCTATGCCGCCACGCTCGGCGTTCTGATATTTTCGATGGCCGGCATTCCGCCGCTCGCCGGTTTCTTCGGCAAGCTCTACGTCTTCCTCGCCGCCGTCGAGGCGGGCATGTTCGTGCTCGCGGCGGTTGGCCTTCTCACCAGCGTGGTGGCCGCGTTCTATTACATCCGCATCGTGCGGATCGCGTATTTCGACGAGCCGGGCGAAGCGCTCGACAAGGCTCTGCGTCCCGAAATCGCCTGGATCGCCTGGGCGGCGAGCGTGATCGTGATCTTCTTCTTCCTCGTGCCCGGGCCGGTGCTGAAGGCGGCGGCCAAGGCGGCCGAGGCGTTGATCCCGGCTCCGACGCTGTGACGGCCGCGCCCTGCCTACCGGCCGGTTTTACCCTGGTCGCGCTTGAGACGACCGCAAGCACCAACGAGGACGCCAAGCGCCGTGCCGATGGGCCCGAGGCCACGCCGGACGGCCTGGTGGTGTGGGCGCTGGAACAGAAAGCCGGCAAGGGTCGGCGCGGGCGGGGTTGGGTATCGCCTCCCGGCAATCTCTACAGCTCGATCCTGCTCCGGCCCGAACGGCCGCTCGGCCAAATCGCCGGGCTCGGCTTCGCCGCCGCGCTCGCCATTCGCGAGGCGCTGCGGGCGTGGGGTGCGAGAGACGTCGCGCTGAAATGGCCGAACGACGTTTTGGTCGGCGAGCGCAAAATCGCGGGCGTGCTGCTCGAATCCCGCGCCGAGGGAAACGGCAAGATTCCCGACTGGGTGGTGGTGGGCGCCGGAATCAATCTCGCCAGCCACCCCGAAGGCACCGAGTTCGTCGCCACCTCGCTCGCCGCCCTCGGCATCGCGCCACCCGATCCCGCGCGGGCGCTGGAAACCTATATCGCCGCGTTCGCCCGCTGGCGCGCGCGCTGGCTTGACGGGGGCTTGGCCGCCGTGCTCGAAACCTATCGCCGCCACGTGTTGGGCGTCGGCGCGCCGATTTCGGTCCGGATCGAGGGCGAAACGGTGCGGGGGGTGTTCGACGCCCTGGAGGACGACGGCGCGCTTGCGCTCCGCCTGCCGGACGGGCCGGTGCGGCGCATTTCCGCCGGCGACGTGTTCTTCGCCCGCGGCTAGTTCGAGGAAAGGCCGATGATTCTCGCGATCGATTGCGGCAACACCAATACCGTGTTCGCGGTTTTCGCCGACGACGGCAGGACGCGCGGCGATTGGCGCTCGTCGACTGACCATAACCGCACCGCCGACGAGTTCGGCCTGTGGCTCACGCAATTGCTGCGCCTGTCGGGGATCGACCCGGGGGCGATCAAAAACGCCATCGTCGCTACCGTGGTGCCGGCGGCGCTGTTCAGCCTGAAAACCATGTGCCGCAATTATTTCGACTGCGATCCGATCGTGGTTGGCGATCCGGGCGTCGAACTGGGGATCAAGGTTCTCGTCGATCACCCTGAGGAAGTCGGCGCCGACCGCCTGGTCAACGCGGTGGCGGCCAAGGACAGTTACCGGGGGCCGATGATCATCATCGATTTCGGCACCGCCACCACCTTCGACGTGATCGACCAGGACGGCAATTACCGCGGCGGGGTGATCGCGCCCGGCGTCAATCTCTCCGCCGAAGCGCTGCACATGGCGGCGGCCAAGCTGCCGCGCGTCGCCATCGGCCGGCCCGAGCGCGTCATCGGCACCGGCACGGTCGCGGCGATGAAGTCCGGCATCTACTGGGGTTACGTCGCCATGATCGAGGGCCTGGTCGAGCGCATCCGCAAGGAGTACGGCGCCGAGATGGAGGTGATCGCGACCGGCGGCCTCGCGCCTTTGTTTAGCGATGCGGTTCCGTGCATCAAGCGCGCCGACCTCGATCTGACGCTGCGTGGCCTTTACGCCATTTATCGGCGCAACGCCCCGCGCAACCCCAAGACCGGCGCCAAGACCGGCGAATGAGCCGTTCCCCGGTCCCGTCACGCTCCGAATCCGAGTTGGTCTTCGTCGCGCTCGGCGGGGCGGGCGAAATCGGCATGAACCTCAATCTCTACGGCTACGGCCCGGTGCCCGACGGCCACCAGTGGCTGATGGTCGATTTGGGCGTCACCTTCGGCGACGGCCGCGTGCCCGGTGTCGACGTCATCATGCCCGACCCGGCATTCATCGCCGAACGGCGCGGCCGTTTTCTCGGGCTGGTGCTGACCCACGCGCACGAAGACCACCTCGGCGCGGTGCCCTATTTATGGGACCGCCTCCGTTGCCCGGTCTACGCGACCCCGTTCGCGGTTTCGATTCTCTCCCGCAAGCTGCGCGAGGCGGGCATGGACGGAAAAGTACCGATCACCGTCGTGCCGCTCGGCGGACGGATCCGCATCGGGCCGTTCGACGTCGAACTGGTCACCGTGACCCACTCGATCCCGGAGCCGAACGCACTCGCCATCCGCACGCCGCACGGCACCGTGGTCCACACCGGCGACTGGAAATTCGATCCCGAACCGGTGGTCGGCCCGTTGTCCGACGAAGCGGCGCTGCGGCGCCTCGGCGACGAAGGCGTGCTCGCCATCGTCTGCGATTCCACCAACGTGTTCACGCCCGGCGTGTCCGGCTCCGAGGCCGAACTGGAATCGACTTTGATCGATCTGATCCGCGAAGCCAAGGCGCGGGTCGCGGTCGCCTGTTTCGCGACCAACGTCGCCCGTCTTGAAACCATTGCCCGCGCGGCCGCCGCCTGCGGGCGCGACGTGGTCATCGCCGGACGCTCGCTGAGAAGGATCGACGCGGCGGCGCGCGAAAACGGTTATCTCGCCGCCACGCGCGCTTTCCTCGACGAGGAGGCGGCGGGCTGGCTGCCGCCGGACCGCGCGGTCATCATCTGTACCGGCAGCCAGGGTGAGCCGCGCGCCGCGCTCGCCCGCATCGCCGCCGACGATCATCCCAACGTGACCCTCGGGGCGGGGGATTTGGTCATTTTCTCCTCCCGCGTCATTCCCGGCAACGAAACGGCGATCGCCAAGCTGCAGAACGACCTGGTCCGGCTCGGGGTCAAGATCGTCACCTGGCGCGATCATCACGTCCATGTTTCCGGCCATCCCGCCCGCGACGAGCTCGCGCGCATGTACCAGCTGGTCCGGCCGCGCGTCGCCGTGCCGGTGCACGGCGAGTTGCGCCATATGCTCGAACACGCCGACCTGGCGCGCGCCTGCCAAGTGCCCGAGGCGGTGGTTTCGGAAAACGGCGGCGTGATTCGGCTCGCGCCCGGCCGGGCAGAAGTTGTGGACCGGGTTCCGGTCGGGAGGCTCGCGGTCGACGGCAATCGCTTGGTGCCGCTCGACGGCACGCTTGTGCGCGACCGAAACCGCGCCATATACAATGGGTCGGCCGTAGTCACCGTGGTTCTCGACGCGCGCGGCCAGGTCAAGGGCGAGGTGCAGATTTCGACCCTCGGCGTGATGGAAGCGGGCGACGAGGACGCGCTTGGCGTCGTGCGCGAGACGGTCGAGGAAGTGGTCGCCGCGACGCCCGCAGCGCGGCGCGGCGACGACGCGGCGCTCAAGGAGGCGCTCCGGATCGCGGTGCGGCGCGCGTTCCGCGACCGCTTCGACAAGCGCCCCGTCACCAGTATCCATCTGGTGCGCGTTTGACGGTGCGGAAAGGAATTCGCCAGAAAGGAATTGGATCGTGATCGGAAAGCTCAACCATGTGGCGATCGCGGTGCCCGACCTGACGCAGGCGGCGAGGCTTTATCGCGATCTGCTCGGTGCCAAGGTGTCGGACCCGGTGCCCGAGCCCGCGCACGGCGTCACCGTCGTCTTCGTCGAATTGCCCAACACCAAGATCGAACTGCTCCATCCGCTCGGCGACAATTCGCCCATCGCCGGCTTTCTCGCCAAGAACGCGGGAGGAGGCATCCATCACGTCTGCTACGAGGTGTCCGACATCCGCGCCGCGCGCGACCGGCTGAAAGCGCAAGGCGCCCGCGTGCTCGGCGACGGCGAGCCGAAGATCGGCGCGCACGGCAAGCCGGTGCTGTTCCTGCATCCCAAGGATTTCCTCGGTACCTTGATCGAATTGGAAGAGGCGTGAGCGGCGATGAAATGGTACACGGCGCTCGCGATTTACACCGTCATCTGGTGGCTGGTTCTGTTCATGGTGCTGCCTTGGGGCAATCGTCCGATCGCGGCCGAGGACGTGGCCAAGGGCCACGCCGCAGGTTCCCCCGACCGCCCGCGCATCTTGATCAAGTTCGTACTTACGTCGGTCGTGTCGGCGGTCGTATTCGCGGTCGGTTATTGGGTCTACGTTTCCGATCTGATATCGATCCGCCGCTGAGCCAACTCGGCTTGTACCGCCGGCCCTTCCGGAGATATGATCGCTTCATGCACACGCTCATTGCCTCCGCCGCAATTCCGTCCTTGTTTGCGCCCGCCGCCGGGGCGTTCGCGGCGTCGGCCAAGGGCTCGTCGGTCAAATTGAGCCGCAGCGAATGCAGCCGCATCGTCAAGCACCAATCGAGCGCCGAATATAAGCCTGGCACCGACGCGCGCGGCAAAAAAGTCAAGGAATCCGATCTGCCCGGCGGCAGCCCGATCAAGCTTCCCGAAACCATTTCCATCGACATCGGATTCGACCTCGACAAGAAATACGGCCTCGGTTCGGGCAACAAATACACGGGCGAAAGCGTGATCGGTAAGGTCACGGTCAAGGGCGACAAGGTCTATTTCAACGACCAACCGCTCGACCAGCGCGACCAAGCCGCCATCGCCGAAGCCTGCCGGCAAACCTACGGAACGAAAAAATAACCGATGCGCCTGTCCCGCTACCTTCTGCCGACCCTCAAGGAAAATCCGTCCGAAGCCCAGATCGTCTCCCACCGCCTGATGCTGCGGGCGGGGATGATCCGCCAATCGAGCGCCGGCATCTACTCGTGGTTGCCGCTCGGTTTTCGCGTGCTCGCCAATATCCAGCGCATCGTCGAACAGGAACAAGACGCCATCGGCTGCGAGCAGTTGCTGATGCCGACCATCCAGCCCGCGGATCTCTGGCGCGAAAGCGACCGCTACGACGCCTACGGGCCCGAAATGCTGCGTATCCGCGACCGCCACGAGCGCGACATGCTTTACGGCCCGACCAACGAGGAGCAAATCACCGACATCTTCCGCGGCTCGATCAAGTCGCATCGGGATCTGCCCAAGCTGCTCTATCACGTGCAGTGGAAGTTCCGCGACGAAATCCGCCCCCGCTTCGGTGTGATGCGCGGGCGCGAGTTCCTGATGAAGGACGCCTATTCGTTCGATCTCGATTACGCCGGCGCGCGCACTTCCTACAACAAGATGTTCGCGTGCTACCTGCGCACGTTCCAGCGGCTCGGGCTCAAGGCGATTCCGCTCGCCGCCGACACCGGCCCGATCGGCGGCGACCTCAGCCATGAATTCTTGATCCTCGCTGAAACCGGCGAATCGCAGGTATTCTGCCATCGCCAACTGCTCGATTTCGCCTTGCCCAACGCGGTGCCGGACGATCCCAAGGACTTGCAAGCCCTGGTCGACCGCTGGACCTCGGTCTACGCCGCGAGCGACGAGAAGCACGATCCGGCCAAGGGCGCCGCTCTGGGGGCCGATCTGGTCACCGCGCGCGGCATCGAGGTCGGGCATATCTTCTATTTCGGCACCAAGTACTCGAAGCCGATGAAGGCGATGGTCGCCGGACCCAAAGGCGAGGAAATCACGGTTGAAATGGGTTCCTACGGCATCGGTGTTTCGCGTCTCGTCGGCGCGATCGTCGAGGCGTCCCACGATCCGGCCGGAATTGTCTGGCCCGAATCCGTCGCGCCGTTCCGCGTCGGGCTGATCAACCTCAAGAACGGCGATCCCGATTGCGACCTGGCGTGCGAGGAGATTTATAGCACCCTCGGCGAGCGCGGCGTGGCGACGCTCTACGACGACCGCGACCAGCGCGCGGGCGTGAAGTTCGCCGATATGGACCTGATCGGCCTGCCGTGGCAGCTGGTGGTCGGCCCGCGCGGGGTGAAAAGCGGCGTGGTCGAATTCAAGAACCGCAAGAGCGGCGAACGCCAGGAATTGAGCCGCGAGTCCGCGCTCGCCCGTCTTGTCGGCGGTTGAGGCGGGGAAGGGAACGGGCGCGTGTTCACCCGCTTCGAATGGTCGGTCGCCATGCGCTACCTGCGCGCGCGGCGCCAGGAAGGATTCATCTCCGTCATCGCCTGGTTCTCGCTGCTCGGCATCGCCATCGGCGTCGCCACGCTCATCATCGTCATGTCGGTAATGAACGGATTCCGCCATGAACTTCTGTCGCGCATCCTCGGCCTCAACGGCCATCTCGGCATCTATGGCCTAAGCGCGCCGCTGACCGATTTCGATGCCATGGCGCTCGCCGTGCGCAAGGTGCCAGGCGTCGTCTCCGCCACACCCATCGTCGAGGGCCAAGTGATGGCGACCGCGCGCGGTGCGGCGCGGGGTGCCCTGGTGCGCGGTATCCGACCCGACGACCTCGCCAAGCAAAGCCTGGTCGCCCGCAGCATCGTCGGCGGCGGGCTCGCCCAGTTCGAGGGGGAGGATGCGGTCGTGGTTGGCGCCCGGCTCGCCGACCGGCTCGGCCTCGCGGTCGGTGACCGCATCACGCTCATTTCGCCGCAGAGCACGGCGACCGCGCTCGGCACCGTGCCGCGCATGCGCGCGTACCGGATCGTCGCCACCTTCAACGTCGGCATGTTCGAGTATGATTCCAGCTATGTTTTCATGCCGCTGAAAGCCGCGCAAATCTACTTCCGCGTGCCCGAGGCGGTCACCAACCTGGAAGTGTTCGTCACTGATCCCGACGATGCGCCGCGCGTCGGCGCGCACATCTTGGGCGCCCTGCAAGGCAAGGTCCGCATCCACGACTGGCAGCAGGCCAACTCCAGCTTCTTCAACGCGGTCCAGGTTGAACGCAACGTCATGTTCCTAATCCTAACCCTGATCATACTGGTCGCGGCGTTCAACATCGTTTCCAGCATGATCATGCTGGTCAAGGACAAGGGCCGCGATATAGCCATTCTGCGCACCATGGGCGCGACGCGCGGCTCGATTATGCGCATCTTTTTCATGAGCGGGGCCAGCATCGGCGTCATCGGCACGCTCGCCGGATTCGTGCTCGGCGTCGCGTTCGCCCTCAACATCGAAGCGATCCGCCAGGCGATCCAGGGGCTGACCGGCGGCGAGCTGTTCGCCGCCGAAATTTATTTCCTCTCCAAGCTGCCGGCGCGCATCGACTGGTCGGAGGTGACGGCGGTAGTGCTGATGGGGCTCGGACTTTCGTTCCTTGCCACCATCTATCCGTCCTGGCGCGCCGCGACCATCGATCCGGCCGAGGCCCTTCGTTATGAGTAAGACCGTCTTGCAGCTCGCCGGAGTCGCGCGCGTGTTCCGTCAGGGAAGCGATTCGCTCGCGGTGTTGAAGGGCGCGAACCTGTCGCTCCGCGCGGGCGAGATCGTCGCCCTGGTTGGTCCCTCGGGCGCGGGCAAGTCGACGCTGCTGCACATCGCCGGGCTTTTGGAAAAACCGGACGAGGGCGAAGTGATCATCGCCGACCTCGCCTGCGGCGCCCTCGACGACGACGAGCGCACCCGGCTGCGCCGCGCCAACCTGGGCTTTGTCTACCAGTACCACCACCTGCTGCCCGAGTTTTCGGCGCTGGAAAACGTGATCGTGCCCCAGGCCATCGCCGGACTGACGCGCGCCGAGGCGGAGTCCCGCGCGCGCGAACTGCTGGTCACGCTTGGCCTTGCTGAGCGCGCCAACCATCGTCCGGCGCGCCTGTCGGGCGGCGAGCAGCAGCGCGTCGCCATCGCCCGCGCACTCGCCAACGCGCCCGCCGTCCTGCTCGCCGACGAGCCGACCGGCAACCTCGATCCGCATACCGCCGACGAGGTGTTCGGCCTCTTGCTCAAACTCGCGCGCGGCGCGAATCTTGCCGCCTTGATCGCCACCCACAACGTCGATCTTGCCCGGCGCATGGACCGAACGATTCGCCTGCACGACGGCGTGCTTGTGGATAATTAGATCGATTCGGGTGACTTCGCGCGCAGGGTGTGAAATCCTTTCCGCCTCATGCCGCACGCTTCGTTCGTCCACCTCCGCGTTCATTCCGCCTATTCCCTGTCCGAAGGTGCGATCCGCATCGACGCGCTGGTGAAACGCTGCCGTCAACTCGACATGCCGGCGGTCGCGGTCACCGACACCAACAACCTGTTCGGAGCGCTCGAATTATCCCATTACGCGCGCGATGTGGGCGTGCAACCGATCATCGGCTGTCAACTCAACTTGACGCGCGAGGATCCGGCCGGCACACGCTCCGGTTTCGCTCCGGCAAGCGCGAGCAGCCCCGATGCCGACCCGTTGGTGCTGCTGGTGCAAAGCGCCGCCGGTTATCGTAACCTTCTCAAGCTTGTGCGCATCGCCCAATTCGGACGGGAAGGGGGCGAAGCCCCGCTTAACCCGCAAGTCGGTCTCGACGATCTCGTCCGTTACGGCGAAGGACTCATTCTGCTTGCCGGCGGCGCGGCGGGGCCGGTCGGCCGCCTGCTCGCCGCCGGACAAGCGCCCGCCGCCGAAGCGCTGCTGCTGCGCCTCGCCAAGGCGTTTCCCGGCAGGCTCTATGTCGAGTTGATGCGCCACAGCATGCCGGAAGAAAAAGCGACCGAGGCGGGTTTTCTCGAACTCGCCTACCGGCACGGCCTGCCCCTGGTTGCGACCAGCGAAGCGTTTTTTCCCGAACGCCGCATGTATGAAGCCCACGATGCGCTTCTCTGCATCGCCGCAGGCGCAACCCTTTCGGCGACCGAGCGACGGCGGGTGACGGCCGAACACTATCTCAAATCCCCGGACGAAATGCGGGCGCTCTTCGCCGACGTGCCGGAAGCCGTGGACAACACGCTCATCATCGCCAAACGCTGCGCCTTCATGGTCGAGAAGGTGGCGCCAATCCTTCCCCCATTCGATTGCGGCCCGGGCGTGAGCGAAACCGAAGGGCTCAAGATCCAATCTCACGCCGGCCTCGAAGCGCGCCTCAAGGCGAGCGTCTGGAAACCGGGCATGGACGAAGCGACGAAGGAGGCGGTCGCGCACCCTTACCGGGAGCGGCTTGACTATGAACTCGGCGTCATCGCCAAGATGGGCTATGCCGGCTACTTCCTGATCGTCGCCGACTTCATCCGCTGGGCCAAGACGCAAGGAATTCCGGTCGGGCCTGGGCGCGGCTCGGGCGCGGGCTCGGTCGTCGCTTGGGCGTTGACCATCACTGACCTCGACCCGTTGCGCTTCGGGCTTTTGTTCGAACGCTTCCTCAACCCCGAGCGCGTGTCGATGCCCGACTTCGACATCGACTTCTGCCAGGACCGCCGCGACGAGGTGATCCACTACGTCCAGGAACGCTACGGCCGCGACCGAGTGGCGCAGATCATCACCTTCGGCAAGCTCCAGGCCCGCGCCGTGCTGCGCGACGTCGGCCGGGTGCTGGAAATGCCCTACGGCCAAGTCGACAAGCTCTGCAAGATGGTGCCGCACGACCCGGCCAAGCCCGTGACCCTCGACCAGGCGGTCGCCAAGGAACCGCTGTTGCAGAATGCCATTGACGAGGACCCCGCAGTCGAGCGGCTGTTCACCATCGCCCGCCAACTGGAGGGGCTTTACCGCCACGCGTCAACCCATGCCGGGGGCGTGGTGATCGGCGACCGCCCGCTCGACGAATTGATCCCGCTTTATCGCGATCCCAAGTCCGACCGATTGGTGACCGGATTTAATATGAAATACGTCGAGGAAGCCGGCCTGATCAAATTCGATTTCCTCGGGCTTAAGACGCTCACCGTACTCGCCGACGCGGCCAAGCTCGCGGAAAAGGAAAGCGGAACCAAAATCGACCTCGCCAACCTCCCGCTCGACGACGAGGCGACATTTGCCATGCTCGCCAGGGCCGACACCACCGGGGTGTTCCAACTGGAAAGCGCGGGGATGCGCGACGTGCTGCGCAACCTCAAGGCCGATACCTTCGAGGACATCATCGCTGTCGTCGCTCTCTACCGCCCGGGCCCTATGGGCAACATCCCGAGCTACATCCGCCGCAAGCATGGCCAGGAGAAACCCGATTACCTCTATCCGACGCTGGAAGGGATCCTGAAGGAGACCTTCGGCATCATCATCTATCAGGAACAGGTGATGCAGATCGCCCAGGAATTGGCCGGTTTCTCCCTCGGCCATGCCGACCTGATCCGCCGCGCCATGGGCAAGAAGATCAAGTCGGAGATGGACAAGCAGCGCGAGGCTTTCGTCGAGGGCGCCCGCAACCGAAACGTGCCCGAGGCGCGCGCGCGCAACATCTTCGACCTGGTCGCCAAGTTCGCCGACTACGGATTCAACAAATCCCACGCCGCAACTTACGCGCTGGTCGCCTATCAGACCGCCTACCTCAAGGCCCATCACCCGGTCGAATTCCTGGCCGCGTCTATGACCCACGACATGGCCAATACCGACAAGCTCAACGTCTTCCGCCAGGAAGTGGATCGCATGGGAATTCGCTTGCTGCCGCCGGATGTGAACGCCTCCGAGACGCGTTTCTCGGTCGGGCGCGACGCCGATGGCAACCCGGTGATCCGCTACGCGCTCGCGGCGGTGCGAAACGTCGGCGCGGCAGCCATGGACGTGCTCGTCGCCGAACGCCGCGCCAATGGGCCGTTCCGCGACCTCGCCGATTTCGCCCGGCGACTCGATCCCAAGGTCGCCAACAAGCGCGCGCTCGAAAACCTCGCCCGCGCCGGGGCGTTCGATGGCCTCAACCCCGACCGACGCCAGACCTTCGAAGGGATCGAGGAGATCCTGCGCCACGCCCACGCCGCCAACGAGGAGCGGGCCAGTTCGCAAATCTCGCTCTTCGGCGGGGGCGGGGATATGGCTCGGGCCAAGATCGTACTGCCCGACGTCGCCGATTGGCCGCCCATGGACCGCCTCGGCCACGAATTCGAGGCGATTGGGTTTTACCTTTCCGCCCATCCGCTCGACGCCTACCGCCGCACGCTGGCGCGGCTTTCGGTCCGCCCCATCGCCGAAGTCGCCGCCGATCCCGAACCGGGCCCGGTCCGGCTTGCCGGCACGGTGATCGGTAAGAAAGAGCGAACCTCGGCCAAGGGTAACCGCTACGCTTTCGTCCAATTTTCCGACATGACCGGGGTGTTCGAAGCGGTGGTGTTCGCCGAAACCCTGGCCGCGTCACGCGGGCTTCTGGAGGTCGGCCGCTCGCTGCTGGTGCGTGCCGCCGTCCAGGTGGAATGGGAAAGCTTCCGGCTCACGGTCCAGGGCCTGGAGTCCCTGGAGGAGGTCGCGGCCCGCACCGCCGCTGGTATCCGCATCGTGGTTGCCACCCCGAACGCGATCGCCCCAATCGGTGAGATCATCGCCGGCAGGCGGGGAGGAAACGGTAACGGCAATGGGCGCAAGGGACGGGTCAAACTGGTGTCCCGGCTCGATACCGGCCATGAGGTCGAATTCGACCTCGGCGAATATCGTCTGAACCCGGCGGCTCTGGCCGCGGTGCGCAATGTCACCGGTGTGTTGGAGGCGAGAGAAATCTAATTCCAAACGTCAACGTCACAACTTAATGTATTGACGTAAAACAATAAATAACAAAGGGCTACCAACGGATGGTTCGGGCTTGCCACGCCGGGCAGGGGCGGGTATCTAACCGCCCGCTAAATTCTCACGCGGGCTCGCGGCGTCGGGGGTGACCCTGGTAACGCCGCTCCGGTGTCCCGGATCGGGACGCAAGCCTGCGGAGGCACAACCGGAGAAGGACTGAAACGATGGCGCTCCCCGCGTTCACGATGCGTCAGCTTTTGGAAGCTGGCGTTCACTTCGGCCACAACACCCGCCGCTGGAATCCGAAGATGGCCCCCTACCTGTTCGGGGTCCGTAACGGCATTCATGTTATCGATCTCGGCCAGACGGTGCCTCTGCTCCATCAGGCGATGGTCGCGGTGCGCGACGTGGTCGCCGCCGGCGGGCGCGTGCTGTTCGTCGGCACCAAGCGCCAAGCGTCCGACAAGATCGCGGAAGCGGCCAAGCGCTGCGGCCAGCATTACGTCAACCACCGCTGGCTCGGCGGCATGCTCACCAACTGGCGCACGATCTCCAACTCGATCAAACGCCTGCGTGATCTCGACCAGAAGCTCGAAAAGCCCGAGGCGGTCACCGGCCTAACCAAGAAGGAGCAGCTCAATCTCCAGCGCGAGCGCAACAAGCTCGAACGCGCGCTTGGCGGCATCAAGGAAATGGGCGGACTGCCCGATATCCTGTTCGTCATCGACACCAACAAGGAACAGATCGCCATTGCCGAGGCGCGCAAGCTCGGCATTCCGGTGGTCGCGATCATCGATTCCAACAGCGATCCCGAGGGCATCACCTATCCGGTTCCCGGTAACGACGATGCGCTGCGCGCCGTGACCCTCTATTGCGACCTGATGGTCGGCTCGGTCCTCGATGGCATTCAGGCGGAACTGTCCGCGCCCGGCAAAGGCAAGGATATCGGCGCCATGGACAAGCCGCCAGCCGAAGCGTTACCTGTCGAGGCCGCGAACGCGCCGGAAACCCCGGCGGCACCAAGCGCCTGAGCGGAGCCCGCAATCATGGCCGAAATCTCCGCCGCTCTCGTCAAGGAACTGCGCGAAAAATCAGGCGCAGGAATGATGGATTGCAAGAAGGCGCTCGCCGAAACCGGCGGCAATCTCGAAGCCGCCGTCGATTGGCTGCGCAAAAAGGGCCTCGCCGCCGCCGCCAAGAAGGCGGGCCGCGTCGCCGCCGAAGGCTTAGTCGCGCTCGCCGTCGAAAGCGGTCGTGGCGCCCTGGTCGAAGTCAACAGCGAAACCGATTTCGTGGCCCGCAACGAAGTTTTTCAGTCGTTTGCCGCCAACGTCGCCAGGCTCGCCCTCAAGTCCGACGGCGATCTGGAAAAGCTCAGGGCCGCTGCATATCCCGGCGCGGGACGCACCGTGGCCGACGAATTGACCCATCTGATTTCGACCATCGGCGAAAACATGAACCTCCGCCGGGTCGCAATCCTGGAATCGCCGCGCGGCATGATCGGCTCCTACATCCACAACGCCGCAGCGCCCGGTCTCGGCAAAATCGGTGTTCTCGTCGCGATCGAGTCCGCCGCCCCGGCGGACAAACTCGACGGCATCGCCAAGCAGCTCGCCATGCACGTCGCCGCCGCCAATCCCCAGGCCGTGAGCCGGGAAGGGCTGGATGCGGCGGCGATCGAGCGCGAGCGCGCCGTTCTCGCCGATCAGGCCCGCGCCTCGGGCAAGCCCGAGGACATCGTCGCCAAGATGGTCGAAGGGCGCTTGCGCAAGTATTACGAGGAAATCTGCCTGGTCGATCAAGTGTTTGTCATCGACGGCGAAAGCCGGGTCGCTCAGGCGATCGAGCGGGCGGCCAAGGCCGCCGGCCAGCCGATCACGGTCAAGGGCTTCGCCCGATTCGCTCTCGGCGAGGGGATCGAGAAGGGCCAGACCGACTTCGCCGCCGAGGTGGCCGCCGCCGCAGGCCACTAATGGCTCGATTTTGGCGGTTTCGCGCCGGTCAAAGCCCTAAATCGCTTGGGCCGAAACTTTAAATTTACCAAGACCCTGCGGGATTTCCTGGTATAAACTGGCGGAATATCTGGGTTTCCCGCACCAGGATCGCAAATCGGTCGCGATTTTGCGCTCCGGCGCGAGGGGTTTGCGTGTGGCCTAAATAAACGGAACATCATGGCCAAAGCCGTCAAATACCGCCGCATCCTGCTCAAGTTGTCAGGCGAGGGCCTTATGGGCCGGCGCCCGCAGGGCTTCGATCCCAAGACGATGGGCCGTCTCGCGTCCGAGGTCGCCCGTCTCGTCAAGGCGGGCACGCAGGTCGCCCTGGTCGTCGGCGGCGGAAACTTCTTTCGCGGCTCGGAAGGCGAGGAATTGGGGATCGAGCGCGCCAACGCCGATTACATGGGCATGCTCGCCACCGTCATGAACGCGCTCGCCCTCCAGGCTGTCTTTCGCCGCGCCCGATGCAAAGCGCGGGTGATGTCGGCGATCCCGATGAATCCGGTGTGCGAACCCTATACCCGCCGCCGCGCGCTCGCTCATCTGGAGGCGGGCGAAGTGGTGATCTTCGCCGCCGGTACCGGCAATCCGTTTTTCACCACCGACACGGCCGCGGCGCTGCGCGCGAGCGAGATGGGTTGCGACGCCTTGTTCAAAGGCACGCAGGTGGACGGCGTCTACAGCGCGGATCCGAAGAAAGTGCGCGGCGCCAAGCGCCACGACCGTCTCGGCTACGATGAGGTTCTCGCCGGCAACCTCAAGGTAATGGATGCTGCGGCGGTGGCGCTCGCGCGTGACAACCGCATCCCGATCGTCGTGTTCTCGATTCACAGGCCCGGAGCGCTGGCGCGCGTGATCGCCGGCACCGAGCGTCACACCGTCGTTAATTAATCGTCGCCGCCCGAAGGAGCGCGCCATGGCCTGGACCAACTTCAACGCGATGAAGAACGACGCCAAACACCGCATGGATGGAACGCTCACCGTCCTGCACAAGGAATTCTCGGGACTGAGAACCGGCCGTGCTTCGACCAGCCTGTTGGAGCCGGTCGTGGTTGATGCCTACGGCGGCAAAATGCCGATCAACCAGGTCGGCACCATCGGCGTGCCCGAACCGCGCCTGTTGACGATGCAGGTGTGGGATCGCGGTTTGGTCAAATCGGTGGAGAAGGCGATCCGCGAAGCCAACCTCGGTCTTAATCCGCAAACGGACGGGCAACTGGTCCGCATCCCGATCCCGGCGCTTACCGCCGAGCGGCGCCAGGAACTGGCGAAGATCGCCGCCAAATACGCCGAAGAGGGCCGCGTCGCCATCCGCAACGTTCGCCGCCATTGCATGGACGAACTGAAGAAGCTTGAGAAGGACCACAAGATTTCCGAGGACGAGCACCGCGATTACTCGTCCCAGGTGCAGAAGCTAACCGACGAATACATCAAGAAAATCGACGACACGCTCGCCCACAAGGATCAAGAGATCAAGCAAGTCTGAGGCCATGACCGACACTTCCTTCGAAACTTCGCGTCGCGGTTCCGTACCCACCCACGTCGCCATCATCATGGACGGCAACGGCCGTTGGGCGCAGCGACGCGGATTACCCCGCACCGCCGGCCACCGGCGCGGCGCCGACGCCGCCCGCATCGCCGTGCGCGCGGCGGCCGCCCACGGCGTACGTTACCTGACGCTCTACGGCTTTTCTTCCGAGAACTGGAAACGCCCGGCGGACGAAGTCGAGGAACTGATGGGGCTGCTGCGCTTCTATTTGCGTAGCGAGATCGCCGATTTGCACAAGGAAGGCATCCGGCTCCGCGTCATCGGCGATCGGTCCCGCTTGGCGCCCGATATCGTCAACCTGATCGAGGATGCCGAACGCCTGACCGCGAACAACACGACGCTCACGCTGCTTATCGCCTTGAGCTACGGCAGCCGCGCCGAGATCGCCAACGCCGCCCGACAACTGGCCGAGGATGCCGTCGCCGGCCGCATCCGCCCCTATGAGATCGACGAGGCGACGCTCGCCGGCCGCTTGTTCACGGTTGGCGTACCGGATCCCGATCTGCTGATCCGCACCAGCGGCGAGCAACGCATCAGCAACTTCCTGCTGTGGCAGTTGGCATATACCGAATTCGTGTTCCTCGACACCCTATGGCCCGATTTCTCCGAGGAAGACTTTGCACGCGCGATCAAGGAGTACCATGGCCGCGACAGGCGTTATGGCGCTACCGGCGCTTAATTCCGGCAGCGGGGATTTGTGGCCCCGGCTCGCCTCGGCGGCGGTGCTCGCGCCGCTGGCGCTGGCGGTCGCGTATGTCGGGCCGCCCGTGTTCGAGGCGGCACTGATCGCCGTCGCCGGCGTGCTGGCGTGGGAATGGACGGCCTTGTGCGGAAGCCATCGGGCGTCGCTCATGCGTGTGTTGCTGACGCTCGTGGCCGCCGCCGCCGTCCTGTTGGTCGCGGCGGACGAGATGTGGCCCGCCGTTATCGCCATCGGTGCCGGGGCGCTGGTCGCGGCCGCGCTCGAAGGCGACGATGCCGAAGGGAAGGGCAAGCGCCCATGGATGGCGCTTGGCGTGGTTTATATTGCCGTGCCGGTGGCGGCGCTCGAATGGCTGCGTCTCGCCCCGCATGGCCGCGAATTGGTCGTTTGGCTCCTGATCGTGGTGTGGGCCTCGGACACGATCGCCTACGTGTTCGGTCGCACCTTTGGCGGGGCGAAACTTGCCCCCTCGATTAGCCCGAAGAAAACCTGGTCCGGATTGGCTGGCGCGGTAATCGGTGCGGCGGCGGCCGGAGGCTTTTTTGCCCTGGCGTTCGGCGCCGACGACGTTGCCGACTTCGCCCTTATGGCCGCGCTATTCGGTTTGGTCGGACAAGGCGGTGATTTGATGGAATCCGCCATCAAGCGCCGTTTCGGCGTCAAGGACACGAGCCGGATCATTCCCGGCCATGGCGGCCTGTTCGATCGTCTGGATGCGTTCATGGCCGTCGTGGTTCTCGCCGCTGCGGCACGCGCGGCCGGCTGGACGGGAGGGACGACATGGTGATACCCGTGCCCCGCCTGGTGCCGGTCGCTGACACCGATCCGTCGCCGAAGCGGGTGACCATTCTCGGGTCGACCGGCTCGGTCGGACGCAACACTGTCGACTTGATTGGCCGCGCGCCCGACCGTTTCGTGGTCGAGGCTATTACCGGCAACCGCAACGTGGCGCTGCTGGCCGAACAGGCGCGGAGCTTGCGCGCCCGTGTCGCCGTGGTCGCCGACCCGGCGCTCTACGGCGAGTTGCGCGACGCGCTCGCCGGCAGCGACGTGCTGGCGGCCGCGGGCTCCGAGGCGGTGGCCGAAGCCGCCGCCCGCCCGGCCGAATGGGTCATGGCGGCGATCGTCGGAGCGGCCGGATTGAAGCCGACGCTCGGCGCGATCCGGCGCGGCGCGGTGGTCGCGCTCGCCAACAAGGAATGCCTGGTGTGCGCGGGCGATCTCATGGTCGCCGAGGTGCGCGCTCACCACGGCACCCTGCTGCCGGTCGATTCCGAGCACAGCGCGATTTTCCAGGTGTTCGAATTCGAACGCGCCGAATCGGTCGAACGCGTGGTGTTGACAGCCTCGGGCGGACCGTTCCGTACATGGAGCAAGGCGCGCATGGCTCAAGCCACCCCCGAACAAGCGGTGGCGCATCCCAATTGGAGCATGGGCGCGAAAATTTCGGTCGATTCCGCCACCATGATGAACAAGGGGCTGGAAACGATCGAGGCGTACCATCTGTTTCCGATCGAAAAGCATCAACTCGACGTGGTTTTGCATCCGCAATCGGTCGTCCACAGCATGGTTGCGTACGCGGACGGCTCGGTGCTGGCGCAAATGGGCACACCCGACATGCGCACGCCGATCGCCTTCGCGCTCGCCTGGCCGCGCCGCATGGCGGCGCCGGTCGAACGGCTCGACCTGGTGCGCGTCGGGTCGCTGACCTTCGAAACGCCGGACGAGAACCTTTTTCCTGCCCTTCGGCTTGCGCGCGCGGCGCTCGCCGCCGGCGGCTCCGCGCCCGCAGTTCTGAACGCCGCCAACGAAATCGCCGTCGCCGCGTTCCTCGATCGCGCCATCGGCTTCCTTGATATTGCGGCGGTGGTGGAAGATGCTCTCGCCCAAGTGCCGGCACGTTCGCTCGTCGACCTCGCCGCGGTCCATGACGCCGACGCCGAGGGACGGCGCGCCGCCCAAGCCGCCGTTCGGCGCATGACCGCCAAAAAAACGTGAACGGAATCGACAGTCCATGACCATTCTCGGATTTACCTGGTACTACGTGCTGACCTTCCTCGCCGTTCTGTCGGTGCTGATCTACGTGCACGAGTTCGGCCATTATTGGGTCGCGCGCCGGAACAGGGTCCGGGTCGAGGTTTTTTCCATCGGTTTCGGCCCGGAACTGTGGGGCCGCACCGACCGTCACGGTACGCGCTGGAAGGTGTGCGCGATTCCGCTCGGCGGCTACGTTAAGATGTTCGGCGAAATCATGCCCGGGGAAGGCGAGGGCGAGGGCGCGAACGAACGCCCATTGACGCCCGAAGAAAAAGCCGAATCCTTCACCCACAAGCGCCTCGGCCAACGTTCCGCCATCGTCGCGGCTGGGCCGATCGCCAATTTCCTGTTCGCCGTTTTTGTGTTTGCCGCGGTCTTTTCGGTATTCGGCAATCCGGTTCCGCTCGCCGTGGTGGGCGAAGTGGTGCCCGGCACGCCCGCGGCCTCCGCCGATATTCGCCCGGGCGACAAAATTCTCGCGATCGAATCCGAAACAGTGACCACGTTCGAGGACGTGCGGCGCATTATCGGCGCGCATCCCGACGTACCGGTGCGCCTGCGCATCGCCCGGGACAACGCCGAAATCGTCGTCGTCGCCACCCCCCAGTCCGCACCCGTCGCCGACGCCAAGAACGGCGCCAGGATCGGACGCATCGGTATCAAGCCGGACGCGACCGAAGTCGCCTACGAGCGCCAAAACCCGCTGACCGCGTTGTGGATGGGGGCGGAGCGAACCGTGTCGCTCACCGGACAAATCCTATCCTATCTCGGCCAAATCATTGCCGGACGCCAGGATGCCCGTGACCTGGGCGGGCCGCTCAGGATTGCCCAGATGTCGGGCGAGGTTGCCCAGGACGGCGGCTTGGTCAGCCTGCTGCTGTTCACCGCCGTACTGTCGGTCAACCTGGGCCTGATCAACCTGTTTCCGATCCCCATGCTCGACGGGGGACATCTCTTGTTCTATGCCGCCGAGGCATTGCGTGGCCGGCCGATGTCGCCGCGGGCCCAAGAATACGGTTTCCGCTTCGGGTTGGCCTTGGTAGTTATGCTGACGGTGTTCGCGACCTGGAACGACCTGGTTAACCTCAAGGTCATCGAGTTTCTCCGGCAGTTGATCACATGAGGAGGATGAACGACGCCATGCGCCGCTTGGCGCCCGCACTCGCGCTCCTGCTCGCGCTCCTCGCGCCGGGCGGGCTCGCGCGCGCGCAAAGCGGCGCAAGCGACATCGTGCGCGAGATTCATGTCGAAGGCACCCAACGCATCGAGCCCGAGACGGTCCGTTCCTACCTGACCTTCCAGCGCGGCGAGTCTTACGATCCGGCGCGCGTCGATAGCTCGATCAAAACCTTGTTCGCCACCGGACTGTTCGCCGACGTGACCATCCGGCGTCAAGGCGCCAACGTGATCGTGGCGGTGGTGGAGAATCCGGTCGTCAACCGCATCGCCTTCGAGAACAACAAGAAGCTGTCGGACGAGACCCTGACCGCCGAAACGACTCTGCGTCCACGCAATATTTACACCCGCACCAAGATCCAGAATGACGTGCAGCGCATTCTTACGCTCTATCGCCGCAACGGCCGCTTCGCGGCGACCGTCGAGCCCAAGGTCATCCGCCTGCCGCAGAACCGCGTCGATGTGGTGTTTGAGATCGACGAGGGAGCGCCGACCGCCGTGCAGCGCATCCGCTTCGTCGGCAACAAGGAATTCGGCGACGGCAAGTTGCGCGACGTGATTCGCACCAAGGAAACCCGCTGGTACCGATTCCTGTCGTCGGACGACACTTACGACCCGGACCGCCTGACGCTCGATCGCGAGCTTCTGCGCCAATATTATCTCAGCAAAGGGTTTGCCGATTTCCGCGTCCCGTCGGCGGTCGCCGAACTGACGCCCGACCGCAACGACTTCTTCATCACCTTCACGATCGACGAAGGCGCGCGTTACCGTTTCGGCAAGATCGAGGTCGAAAGCGTCCTGCGCGGCGTGATACCCGCCGATGTCGCCGACGCGATCGAACTCAAACAGGGCGATTGGTACAGCGGCAAGGAGCTGGAGAACGCCGTCGACAATTTGATCCTACACGTTTCGGGAATGGGGCATCCGTTCGTCGACGTCCGGCCGCGCATCGACCGCGACCGCGAGAAGCGCGTCATCAACGTCTCTTTCGAAATCGGCGAAGGACCGCGCATGTTCGTCGAGCGCATCGAAATCGTCGGCAACGTGCGAACCCAGGACCGCGTCATTCGGCGTCAATTCCGACTGGCTGAGGGCGATGCCTTCAATGCCGCCAAACTCAAACGGTCGCGCGAGCGCATCAAGAACCTCGACTATTTCGAGAAGTTGAACGTCGAACAGCTTCCCGGCAGCGCCCCGGATAAGACCATCCTCAAGACCGAGGTCGAGGAGAAGTCGACCGGCTCGATCTCGCTCGGCGTCGGGTACTCGACCTCCAACGGCGCGCTCACCGACGTCACGTTGCGCGAGCGCAATTTCCTCGGCCGCGGCCAGGACGTGCGCATCGGCGGCCGCGTCGCCCAGCGCGGCACCCAGATCGATTTCGGCTTCACCGAGCCCGCATTCCTCGATCGCGAACTGAGCGCGGGATTCGATGCGTCCCACGTTACCCGCGACCTGGTCGATATCAGCGGCTATAAATTTAAGTCGACCGGCGGCGGCGTGCGCTTCGGCTACCTTATCACCGAACGTCTGAGCCAGGGCTGGCGCTACACTCTGCGTAGCGCCGAGTTGCAGAACTTCCGCACCGGCATTTCGCCGCTCATCCGGGCCCAAGATCCGACCTTCATATCGTCCGAAGTCGGTCATACCCTCGGCTACGACCGCCTTGATAGCACCGTTAGCCCGACCAGCGGCTACTTCGTGCGCATGAACAACGATCTCGCTGGCCTGGGCGGCGATGTGTTCCATATCCGCAACAAGTTGAGCGGCGGCAATTACTTCCCTTTGCAGGACGACTGGGTCCTGGGGCTGCGCGCGACCGGCGGTTATATCACCGCCTATAACGGCAAAAACGTCCGCATCAGCGACCGATTCATGGTCGGCGGCGACGACATCCGCGGGTTCCGCACCGGCGGCATCGGCCCGCGCGACAGAACCGGCGACACCCTCGGCGGCGAATGGATGTACGCCGGCACCGCCGAAGTCCTGTTCCCGCTCGGCCTGCCGCCCGAGTTCGGCGTCAAGGGCAAGATGTTCACCGACCTAGGCAGCGCCGGCAAAATCGACCCGACCAGCGCCACGGTCCGGGACACCGGCAGCCTGCGTGCTTCCGTCGGCGCCGGCATCAACTGGGCGTCCCCATTCGGGCCGATCGGCATCGATTTCGGCGTCCCGGTTCTCAAGGAAAGCTTCGACAAGACCGAGCTCGTTCGCGTCAACTTCGGCACAAAATTCTAGGAGATTGTTTTCAAAATGCACCCGAGGGTTATCTTTTTCGCGCTGTTGGCTACCGCTGTCTTCGCCGGCACCGCCTTCGCGCAACAACCCGCGCCCGCGGCCGCCCCGGTACTCAAGATCGGTGTCATCGACATCGAACAGATCCGGCGCGAGGCGATCGCGGTTCAGGACGCCCGCAACCAGATCACCGGATTCCACAACACGGTCCAGACGGAAATCCAGAAGGAAGAGAACGAGCTGCGCCAGGCCAACCAAGAACTGGCCCGCCAGCGTACCGTGCTCGCCCCGGAAGCCTTCAACGAGGAGCGGCGCAAGTTCGAGACGCGCTTGGTCGAAGTCCAGCGCAAAGTGCAGGAACGCCGCCAGGAGCTCGACGACCTCCAGAACGACGTGATGCGCCGGATGAACGAGGCAATGGCCGAAGTGGTCATTGAAATCGCCCAGGAACAAGGCTATTCCCTGATTCTGCGTCTCGATCAAGCGGTGTTTGTGGCCGAGCCGTTTCTCATCACCAAGATGGTGCTGGAGCGGCTCAACAAGAAACTTCCGTCCATCAAGATCGCCGAGCCGGCGAGTCTCAAAGGCGCGGCCAAGGCCAAGGGACCCGCCAAGGCCAAGGCCGAGCCGGCGAAGAAAAAGCAATAGCCTCGGTATGGCCGACCCGCGATTTTTCGTCGCCGCCGGACCTTTCACGCTTCGGGAATTGGCGACGATCGCGAGCGCGGAAATTGCGGGCGGCGACGAAACGCGACGCTTCGTCAATGTCGCGCCGCTCGGCACGGCCGGGCCGGACGAGATCAGTTTCCTCGACAATCGGCGCTACCTCGACGCGTTTCGTCAAAGCCGCGCCGGCGCCTGTTTGGTCGCGCCCGACACCGCCAAAGCCGCGCCCGCGGGCATGAGCCTTTTGATCGCCAAGGACCCGTATCGCGCCTACGCCAAGGTCGCGGCCGCGTTCCATCCGCCGCGCGCGTTCGAACCCGGCATCCACCCCGTCGCCCACATCGGCAACGGGGCGCGGATCGGCGAAGGCTGCCGGATCGAAGCCGGTGCGGTAATCGGCGAGCGCGCCGAAGTCGGCCGGCGTTGCCATATCGCCGCCAATGCCGTGATCGGCGAGGGCGTGGCCATCGGCGACGACGGTTGGATTGGTCCCGGCGCCTCGATATCCCACGCCGTTCTCGGCGCCCGCGTAATCGTGCACGGCGGGGCGCGCATCGGCCAGGATGGCTTCGGTTTCGCCCTCGGTCCGCAAGGCCATCTCAAAGTGCCGCAGCTCGGCCGAGTCCTGATCGGCGACGACGTGGAAATCGGTGCCAACACCACCATCGATCGCGGCGCCGGGCCCGATACGGTTGTCGGCGACGGAACCAAGATCGATAATCTCGTCCAGATCGCCCATAATGTCCGCATCGGCCGCGGCTGCGTGATCGTCGCCCAGGTCGGCATTTCGGGCAGCACCAGGATCGGCGATTTCGTCATGCTCGGCGGCCAGGCCGGCCTGACCGGGCATCTCGAGATTGGCGACGGCGCCAAGGTCGCGGCCCAAGCGGGCGTGATGCGCGACATCGAGCCGGGCGTCACCGTCGGCGGCTCGCCCGCCGTGCCGCAGCGGCAATGGCTCAAAAGCGTCGCCATGATCGAACGGATGACGCGCAAGGATTGAGGCCAGGAGACACAGAGCATGAACGAACAATCCAGCGCCGCCGGAACGGTCATCGACATCAACCGCATCATGCGGTTGATTCCGCACCGCTATCCGTTTCTGCTGATCGACAAGGTCACCGACCTTGTCCCCGACGTCAGTGCCACCGGCATCAAGAACGTCACCTACAACGAGCCGTTCTTTCAGGGGCACTTTCCCGGCCATCCGATCATGCCCGGCGTGATGATCATCGAGGCCATGGCCCAGACCGCGGCGGTGATGGTGATGGAAACCCTGAAACGCACTGCCGACGAGGGCTTTGTCGTCTATTTCATGTCGGTCGACGAGGCGCGCTTCCGCAAGCCGGTGGTACCCGGCGACATGCTCCGCATCCATGTCGCCAAGCGCCAGCATCGCGGCGCCGTCTGGAAATTCGAGGGCCAAGCCAAGGTCGGCGACGTATTGAACGCCGAGGCCGTGTTCACCGCCATGATCGTGGAGCCGAAATGACCGATATTCATCCCACCGCCGTCGTCGACGGCAAGGCCCGCCTGGGCAAGGGCGTAGCGATCGGCCCTTATTGCTGCGTCGGCCCCGACGTGGAGCTGAAGGATAACGTCCGCCTCGTATCGCACGCGGTGGTCATGGGCCTGACCACGGTCGGCGAAGGAAGCGTCATCTATCCTTTCGCGTCCATCGGCCATCCGCCCCAGGACTTGAAATATAAGGGCGAGAAATCGCGCCTCGCCATCGGCCGGCGCAACGTCATCCGCGAACACGTCACCATGAATCCCGGCACCGAGGGCGGCGGCATGCTCACCCAGACCGGCGACGACTGCCTGTTCATGGTCGGCGCCCACGTCGCGCACGATTGCCGGATCGGCGATCACGTCATCCTGGTCAACAACGCCACCCTCGCCGGGCATGTCCACGTCGAGGATTGGGCGATCCTGGGAGGGCTTTCGGCGGTGCACCAGTTCGTGCGCATCGGCAAGCACGCCATGGTCGGCGGCATGTCGGGCGTGGAAAACGACGTCATCCCCTACGGCTCGGTTACCGGCAATCGCGCGCGCCTGCAGGGCCTCAACATCGTTGGGCTCAAGCGGCGCAGCTTCTCGCGCGACACCATCCACGCGCTGCGCAACGCTTATCGGCTGCTGTTCGCCCAGGAAGGCACCATGGCCGAACGGCTCGCCGACGTGGCCGAAATGTTCCATGACAACGAGCCGGTGATGGATATCGTCACGTTCATCCAGGCGGATTCTTCGCGCGCAATCTGCCACCCGGCCCTCGACGACGCGGCGTGAGGGGGAAGCGGTGGCCGCGCGCCTCGGCATCGTCGCCGGCGGCGGAACGCTGCCCAAGCGCCTAATCGATTCCTGCCGCGCGTCCGATCGGCCGTTTTTCGTCGTCGCCCTCGAAGGCCAGGCCGATCCGGCGGTCGTCGCCGATGCGCCGCACGATTGGGTCCGCCTCGGCGCCGCTGGCGAGGCGATCGCGCGTCTGCGCGCCGAAGGGTGCGCCGAACTGGTGTTCGCAGGTTCGGTACGCCGGCCCTCGCTCGCCGATCTTCGCCCGGACGGCTGGACCGCCTGGTTTCTCGCCCGCACCGGCGCGTTCGCGCTCGGCGACGACGGGTTGCTCGCGGCGCTCGCGGGCGCCCTCGAACGGGAGGAGGGGTTTCGCGTCGTCGCCCCCGAAACCATCGTTCCCGAATTGCTCGCGCGCGAAGGCGCCTACGGCCGCCTCGCGCCCACGCCTGAGGATCACGCCGACGCCGACGCCGCGATCGCCGCCGCCCTCGATCTCGGCGCGCGCGACCAGGGCCAGGCGGCGGTTGCGCGCGACGGCTACGTCGTCGCCCTCGAACACGCGGATGGCACCGACGCCATGCTGGCCCGGCTGGCCGAAGAGCCGCCGCCGGCCCCGCCCAAGGGGGTCCTGGCGAAGGTCAAGAAACCCGGCCAGGAAGCGCGCATCGACCTGCCCACCATCGGGCCGGAAACCGTGCGCCTGGCCGCCCGCGCGGGCCTCAGCGGCATCGTCATCGAGGCGGGCAGCGCCCTGGTGGTCGAGCCGGACGAACTCGCTCGCGCCGCCGACGAAACGGGATTGTTCGTCGCCGGAGTACGGGTGACGCATCCCCCGGCGCATCCGATCCGCCCGCCGCCGCCGCCGGAAGGCCCGCTGATCTTCCTGGTCGCGGGCGAGCCCTCGGGCGACGCCCTCGGCGCGCGCCTGATGGCCGCGCTCAAGACCAAGACCGGCAACCGCGTCCGCTTCGTCGGCGTCGGCGGGGAAAAAATGTCGGCCGAGGGCCTGGTCAGTCTCTTTCCCATGCGCGAGATCGCGGTGATGGGCCTGCTCGAGGTCCTGCCGCGGATACCCAATATCCTCGCCCGCATCGACGAAACCGTCGAACGCGCCGAGCATTACAATCCCGACGCGGTCGTCACCATCGATTCGCCCGATTTCAGTTTCCGCGTCGCCCGGCGTCTCAAGGCCCTCGACTTTCCGCGCATCCACTACGTCGCACCGACCGTGTGGGCATGGCGGCCGGGACGCGCGCGAAAGATCGCCCGCTTCCTCGACCGCTTGATCGCGCTGTTGCCTTTCGAGCCGCCCTATTTCGAGCGCGAGGGGCTGGCCTGTACCTTCGTCGGCCATCCGGTCCTGGAAAGCGGAGCGGGAGCGGGCGACGGCAAAAGGTTCCGCGCGCGTCACGACATTCCGACCGACGCGCCGGTGTTGTGCGTGCTGCCGGGAAGCCGCCGTTCGGAGGTCCGCGCCTTGCTCGCGCCAATGGGCGTCGCGGTCCGGCGCGTCGCCCGCGATGTCGCGGGCCTGCGCGTGGTCGTGCCGACCCTTCGGGCGGTCGCCGACGACGTGCGCACGGCCACTGCCGCGTGGCCGGGTGTTCTGGTCGTCGAGGGAGAAAACGAGAAGTACGACGCGTTCGCCGCCGCCGACGCCGCCCTCGCGGCGTCCGGCACCGTTTCGCTCGAGCTGGCGATGACCGGGCTCCCACACGCGATCGCCTACAAGGTCAATCCGATAACCGCGTGGATCGCGCGGCGCCTGATCCGGGTGCGCTTCGTCAACCTGGTCAATTTGGTTTTAGAGCGTGCGGTAGTGCCGGAATTGCTGCAGGAGGATTGCACCGGCGAGCGGCTCGCCGAAATCGCATTGAGACTCTTGCGTGATAAGGACGCGCGCAAGACGCAAACGGATGCTTTCGCCGAAGCCCTCCGCCACCTCGGCCAAGGGCGGGGATCGCCGTCGGCGCATGCGGCCGAAGTGGTGCTGGCGGCCATCGCCGAGTATTCTCGAACGCCTTAAGGAGAACGCCATGACCGCGACCCAAACTCAGCCCCGGATGCTGCATACCATGATCCGGGTGTTCGACCTGAAACGCTCGCTTGACTTTTATACCCGCGTGCTCGGCATGCGCGTGCTCCGCCAGAAGGAATACCCTGAGGGGCGATTCACCAACACCTTCGTCGGCTATGGGCCGGAGGAGGAAATGGCGGCGATCGAACTCACCTACAATTGGGACCAGAAGGAGCCCTACCAGATCGGCACAGGCTACGGGCACATTGCGCTCGGCATTTCCGACATCTACGCCACCTGCGACGCCCTCAAGGCCGCCGGCGCCAAGATCACCCGCCCGCCGGGGCCGATGAAGCACGGCACCACGGTGATCGCCTTCGTCGAGGACCCGGACGGCTATAAGATCGAATTGATCGAGCGGAAATGATCGAAAATTTTAAGCGACTGGCTCACTCTCTAACGGTGTATCCACAAAAACTGTTTCGATTTTTCGTGGCGTGGCTCAGACACTTGGGCCCCCGCTCATCGCCATTTTGGAATTTCGCAGCTTTGCTTTTATGGGCCTTCGTTTTTCTTCAAATTGCATTTTTACTCAATGCACTATGCGAAAATATTATTCTCTTGTTCGGTTGGGTATTTCAAATTATCGGAATCTGTATTGTTGGATATGGATTAATGGGGCGAAGCAAATTCTTTGGGCAGGAAATATTAGCCCCGTTAGTCTCCTGGTGGAACAATCGACCACGATTTTCTCCACGTAAAATCGTAGCATCGGCTTATCTCTCCGAAGGCAGAGACACAATGTCAGTACGTGGACATGTTTGGACAACGTCGAACCCATCAGATCCGCTTGAGGTACGAATTAGTGCGGCTGAGAAAAATATCTTGCAATTGCGAAAGGACCTTGCTCGGGCCGAGAGCAGCCTTGATAAAGTTAAGGGACAAATCGAACAGCAGTATCCCAAGCTAAAAGGTAAAATAGAGGAGGGTCAGAATAAAATTGAAAATCAACTGCGCTCTTTTGCGCTCAAAGATATACGCATGGAATTAGCAGGTGTGATTTACCTTCTTTTGGGCGTATCGATGGCTACTTTATCTGCGGAAATTAGCGGATGGTTTGGGCGTTGCTAAAGCGGAATGTGAGAAAGCGATATTGTCATGCCCGCGAACGCGGGCATCCAGTTTTGCGATCAGCGTGGACCCCCGCTTGCGCGGGGGTGACGAGTTAGAGTGGCCTCCGCGCTATCGCGCATAATGGGCCGTCATTCTCGCGAACGCGGGAACCCAGCTCTTTCATGAGCCCGCGCCACCGCCCGCCGGGGCCGATGAAGCACGGCACCACCGTGATCGCCTTCGTCGAGGACCCGGACGGCTACAAGATCGAACTGATCGAGCGGAAGTAGTTCACGTTCCTGCGGGCGCGAAGCGGAGCGAAACACCGTTCATGCAATAGCGCTGCCCGGTGGGCGCCGGGCCATCGGGAAACACGTGCCCCAGATGCCCGCCGCAGCGCGCGCAGTGGACCTCGGTGCGGCGCATGAAGAGAGACGTGTCCTCGCGGTTGCCGACAGCGCCCGTAAGCGGGGTGTGGAAGCTCGGCCAGCCGGTGCCGCTATCGAACTTGGCCGACGAATCGAACAAAGGCTGATCGCAACCGGCGCAATGATAGCGGCCGAATTCGTATTGCTTGTCAAGCGGGCTCGACCGCGGACGCTCGGTGCGGTGCCGGCGCAACACATCGTATTGCGCCGGCGTGAGCGTTTTGCGCCACTCCGCGTCGGTCTTAGTCACTGCGAAATTTTCCCCAGACGATTCGAGGTCGGCCGGTTTCTTGGACCACATAGTGTCGCCTCGTTTTGGTTCGCAACGCGAGGGCGTATTCTTCACTTCCGCGCGTTGAGCGGCACGAAGTCGCGCTGGTTCGCGCCGGTGTAGAGCTGGCGCGGGCGGCCGATGCGCTGCGCCGGATCGCCGATCATCTCGCCCCATTGCGCCATCCAACCGACTGTGCGCGCAACCGCGAACAGCGCGGTGAACAGCGCGGTCGGAATCCCCATCGCCCGGAAGATGATGCCGGAATAGAAGTCGACATTGGGGTAGAGCTTGCGCTGCACGAAATAATCGTCCTCGAGGGCGATGCGCTCGAGTTCGACCGCCATCTCCAGGTCGGGAGAGTTCTTGATGCCGAGCTCGCCCAAGACCTCATGGCAGGTCTTCTGCATGATCTTGGCGCGCGGGTCGTAGTTCTTGTAGACCCGGTGGCCGAAGCCCATCAGACGAACGTTATCCTTTGGGTCCTTGGCGCGCTTGATGAACTCGGGGATGTTCTTCTTGTTGCCGATCTCGGCGAGCATGGTCAGCACCGCCTCGTTGGCGCCGCCATGCGCCGGGCCCCACAGCGAGGCGATGCCGGCGGCGATGCAGGCGAACGGGTTGGCGCCGCTCGATCCCGCGAGCCGCACGGTCGAGGTCGAGGCGTTCTGCTCGTGATCGGCGTGCAGGATCAGAATCCGGTCCATCGCCTTGGCCAGCACCGGGCTCACCTTGTATTCCTCGCACGGCGTCGAGAACAGCATGTGGATGAAATTCTCGGCGTAGCCGAGCGTGTTGCGCGGGTACACGAACGGCTGGCCGATCGAATACTTGTAGGCCGCCGCCGCGATGGTCGGCATCTTGGCGATCAATCGGTGCGACGATATCTCGCGATGGCGCGGATCGTTGATGTCGAGATTGTCGTGATAAAACGCCGCGAGCGCGCCGACCACGCCGCACATCACCGCCATCGGGTGCGAGTCCCGCCGGAACCCGCGGAAAAAGTAGTTCACCTGCTCGTGGATCATCGAGTGGTAGGTGATTTGATGCACGAATTCCTTCTTCTGCGCGGCGTTGGGCAGTTCGCCGTTGAGCAGGAGGTAGCAGACCTCCATGAAATCCGAATTCTCGGCCAGCTGGTCGATCGGGTAGCCTCGATAAAGCAAAACGCCCTGGTCCCCGTCGATGAAAGTGATCTTCGATTCGGTGCTGGCGGTCGAGGTAAAGCTCGGATCGTAAGTGAAGCACCCGGTTTGCCCATAGAGCTTGCGGATGTCGAACACGTCCGGCCCGACGCTGCCCTTGAGGATGGGAAAATCGAACGACTTCCAGGTCCGGTTGTCGGTCACCGTGATGGTGTCCGACTTGGCCTTGCTGGTTGCTTCGTTCATGGATCGACTCCTTTGCAACGATCGGTGAAAGCGGAAAATCAGGCGACGGCGGCGTGTTTCCTGTCGAGCGCATCCTCGATGCGGCCGAGGGTTTCGTCGCGCCCGAGCACGGACATCACCTCGAAGATCGGCGGCGAGATTCCTTCGCCGGTAAGAGCGGCGCGCAAGGGTTGCGCCACCTGGCCGAGCTTGGCGTTCTCGGCTTCGGCAAAACGGCGCACGGCGGCTTCGAGCGCGGCACCGGACCAATCGGTTTCGTCGCGCAGCACGGCGGCGAGGCGGCGCAACCTTTCCTCGGCGCCATCGAGAATCTCCGCAGCCTTGGCCGAGATCGGCAACGGCCGGCGACGGGCGTAGAACGCGGCGCCGGCGGCGAGGTCGCGGAGCGTTTTGGCGCGCTCCTTGAGCCCGCCCATGCCGCGCGCGAGCCGGGCGCGCGCCTCGGGCGCGAGCGACGCGCCGACAATCTTTTCGACTAACGGCGCGACCAGCCCCACAAGCCGCGCGTCGTCCGTTTGGCGCAGGTAATGGCCGTTGAGCGAATCGAGCTTGGCAAAATCGAAGCGCGCGGGCGAGCGGCCGATGCCGGAAAGATCGAACCATTCGATCGCCTGATGATCGTCGATGATCTCGGCGTCGCCGTGGCCCCAGCCGAGGCGCAGCAGATAATTACGCAAGGCTTCCGGCAGGTAGCCCATGTCGCGATAGGCCTCGATGCCGAGCGCGCTGTGGCGCTTGGAGAGCTTGGCCCCGTCGGGCCCGTGAATTAGCGGAATGTGGGCGAAGCGCGGCGGCTCCCAACCGAAGGCGCGATAAAGCTGCACCTGGCGGAAGGTGTTGGTGAGATGATCATCGCCGCGCACCACATGGGTGATACCCATGTCGTGGTCGTCCACCACCACCGCCAGCATGTAGGTCGGCGTGCCATCGCTGCGCAGCAGCACCATGTCGTCGAGCTGCGCATTGGCGACACGCACTTCGCCCTGCACGAGATCTTCCACCACCGTGTCGCCCTCGGTCGGCGCCCTGAGCCGGATCACGGCATCGACGCCGACGGTCGCCTCGGCTGGGTCGCGGTCGCGCCAGCGTCCGTCGTAGCGGATCGGGCGGCCTTCGCGCCGGGCTTTTTCGCGCATCTCCTCCAACTCGGCCGGGGTGCAGTAGCAGCGGTACGCGCGCCCGGCCGCGAGCAGCTCGCGCGCGGCTTCGGCGTGGCGCTCGCGCCGCGCGAACTGGGAGATCGGTTCGCCGTCCCAATCGAGCCCGAGCCACTTCAGGCCGTCGATGATGGCGGCGACCGCTTCCGGCGTCGAGCGCGCCCGGTCGGTATCTTCGATGCGGAGCAAAAAGGTGCCGCCCTCGCCGTAACGCCGCTGGTGTTGGGCGAACAACCAGTTGAACAACGCCGTCCGGGCCCCGCCGATGTGCAGGAATCCGGTGGGCGACGGCGCGAAACGGGTCACGACCTTCATGGCGCGCGGAGGCAATTCTCGGTTAAAATCGGGGCCCAGCAGTCCGACAATGCATATCATAACTTCTTAGCACATGCAGCATGGGGGAAACCCGTATTATTCCCTCGCGATCCGGCGTTAACCCTTTTGTCGAAAGCCGCGCGTGTCTGGAGCGGCTGGTGGCCGAGGAGCAGGATCGACTCCCCCTCTGGTTGCCGGTATGCCTCGGCGCCGGGGTCGGACTCTATTTCGTGCTGTCGGCCGAACCCGCGTGGTGGGTCGGTGTCTTGGCGCTGGCCTTGAGCGTCGGACTTCTCGCCGGATTGCGTCGGCCGACGCCAGCGAGCCTCGGCCGCGTCGCGGCGGGCGCGCTGGTTGCCATCGCAGCGGGATTTATGGCGGCGCAAGTGCGCACAATCGTGGTCGCCGCGCCGGTCCTGGAATCGAAAATCGGTCCGGTCAGCGTTCAAGGACGGATGGTGCAGGTCGAAATCCTGCCGGCGGGAGAGGGGGCGCGCGTCACTCTCGATCGCGTCCGCGCCAGCCAACTGGCGCCGGAACGCACGCCGGAGTTCATTCGTCTCCGTTTGAGGAAACTCCCGCCGGAACCGCTGGTGCCCGGCGACTGGGTCGCGACGCGGGCCGTGCTCGCCCCGCCGCCCGCGCCGGCGGCGCCCGGCGCATACGATTTTAAGCGTCACGCCTATTTCCGGTCGCTCGGCGCGGTCGGTTTCGCCGTCGGCGGCATGACGCGCACCGCGCGCGCCGAGGAAAACGCAAGCGGCGAGGGCGCTTTCTGGCGCGGCCTCGAACGGCTGCGCCAGGACTTGACCGGTCGCGTTCAGGCTGCCCTGCCGGGCGCGGGCGGGGCGGTCGCTGCGGCGCTGATGACCGGAGATCGTTCGGCGATTCCGGCGTCGGTTAATGCGGCGATGCGCGATTCCGGCCTCGTCCATTTGCTTTCCATTTCCGGCCTGCACGTCGGATTGGTCGCGGCGATCCTGTTCGTCGGCTTGCGCGCCGTGCTCGCGCTGATACCGCCGATTGCGCTCAATTTTCCGATCAAGAAATGGACGGCGGCGGCGATCCCCGGCACGCTGGCGTATGTCGCGCTCGCCGGCATGGCGGCACCGACCAAGCGCTCCATGATCATGGTCGGCCTGGTGATGATCGCAGTGCTGGTCGACCGGCGCGCGCTGACCATGCGCACGCTCGCCTGGGCCGCGGCGGCAATCCTGCTGGTGCAACCGGAAAGCCTGCTCAACCCCGGATTCCAGATGTCGTTCGCGGCGGTCGCCGCCCTGATCGCCGCCTACGAATGGAGGGGTGAGAATGGCGCGCCGTCCGAGCGAGGCGGATGGATTCGCGGCACTGCCGGCATGTTCGCCGCCATTGCGGTGACCTCGCTCGTTGCCACCCTCGCCACCACGCCTTACGCCGTCTACCACTTCAACCGCTTCGCCGTGTACGGCATCGCCGCCAACATGGTCGCGGTACCGTTGACCAGCTTCTGGATCATGCCGTGGGCGGTATTGGCGTTCGCGCTGATGCCGTTCGGGCTCGAGGCGGCGGCGCTCGCGCCCATGGGCCTTGGCACCGAACTCTTGATCGCCATCGCCGAAACGGTCGCCGCCTGGCCCGGCGCCGGCATCCTCGCGCCCACCATGCCGACGTGGGGTCTGGTGCTCGCGACCCTGGGCGGCCTATGGCTGTGTCTGATGCGCGGGAAACGGCGGCTGGCCGGAGTTCCGGTCGCGGCCGTCGGCCTCGCGAGCGCGCTTGTTACTACGCCGCCCGATATCCTGATCGACGGCGAAGGCCGACTGCTCGCCGTGCGCACCGAGGCGGGCGGGCTCGCGCTCTCGGCCCCGCGCGGCAATCGCCTGAGCCGCGAAGCGTGGCTACGGCTCGCGGGCGTGGAGGAGGGCGAGGCCTCCCCCTGGCCGCGCCCGGGAGAAGCGGAAAGCGCCGATCGCCTGGGATGCGATTCCATGGGCTGCGTGGTGCGCGCGCGGGGGCGCGCCGTAGCCTTGGTACGCGAACGCGGCGCGCTGATCGAGGATTGCGGCCGGGCCGATCTGGTGGTGAGCGCAATCCCGGCCCGGCGCCTATGCGCGGGGACGTCGCTGATCGACCGAAATGATCTCCGCGCCAAGGGCGCGCACGCGATCTGGATCCGCGCGGAAGGAATCAAGGTTGAGGCGGTCAACGATGGGCGCGGGAACCGGCCGTGGGTGCAAAGACCGGCACGCTATCGAACCGGAAGCGCGCCGCCACCCGCGGAAGAAGATGACGGCGAGGATTAGCTCTCAGTCGTACTTCCGGAGCAAGCCGACCAGGCGGCCCTGCACCTTGATCTGGTCGGGTCCGAAGATGCGGGTTTCGTAGGTACGGTTGGCGGGTTCCAGCGCGATCGAGGCGCCGCGGCGGCGGATTCGCTTCAAGGTGACTTCGTTGTCGCCCTCGATCAGCGCCACCACGATGGCGCCGTTATCGGCGGTGTCGCAGCGGCGGATGACGGCGGTATCGCCGTCGAAAATTCCGGCTTCGATCATCGAATCGCCCTGAACCTCGAGGGCGTAGTGCTCGCCCGCGCCAAGCAGCGCGGCGGGCACCTCGACGGTCGCGGTGTCGCGCAGCGCCTCGATCGGCGTGCCGGCGGCGATGCGCCCGTACATGGGAATCTGCATGGCGTTGCGCGCGGCGGCCGCTTGCGCCGCCGGGAGAAGGCGGAAATCGCCCTTGATCAGCTTGGGCGCGAACCCGGCGCCTTGCGCGGGCGCTCCTTCCATGTTTTCCGGCAGGCGCAGAACTTCCAGCGCGCGGGCGCGGTGGGCTAAGCGGCGGATGAAGCCGCGCTCCTCGAGCCCGGTGATCAGGCGATGGATGCCCGACTTTGATTTCAAATCGAGCGCTTCCTTCATTTCGTCGAAGGACGGCGAGACGCCCGTTTCCTTCAAGCGCCGGTCAATGAATACCAACAGTTCGTGCTGCTTTCGGGTCAACATGCTCGCCCTCCGAGGCCATCGGGAAGGGATGGCAAAAGATATAGAACAAAGACAGTACGTTCGCCATTGTTCTAGTTTGGTTCACTATACGTGTCAACAATTATAATGGTCAGACCCCATTGGGATCAGACCGACATTAGGGTTTCACGGCCTTTTTTCGGTAATTCCGGCTGCTCGCCGCTCAATCCCCGCGCAGGCGCAGGATGCGCACCCGTTCGCCTTTCTTGATCGCGGGCGCCTTGGCGGCGCGAATCACCAAGCAATCGGCGCGGGCGAAATTGGCCATCATCGAGGAATCCTGGCGCTCGAACGGCGTCGCCACTTCCTCGCCCGCGCCGTTGAAGGCGAGCCGGGAGCGGAGATAGTCCTGGCGGTGGTCGTTGGCGGGAAGATCGCGCCCCAGGATCGCGGTCGGCTCGGGCCCAGCGCCGCGGGCGAGTCCGAGCATTTTCGCCATCGCCGGTTTTAGATACACGGCCGCGCATACTCCGGCCGAAACCGGGTTGCCGGGAAGCCCCAGCACGGAAATGCCGGAGAGCCGCCCGAAGATCAACGGTTTGCCCGGCCGCATGGCGACCTTGTAGAAGCCGAGATCGAAACCGGAGCGCCCCAACGCCTCGCGCACCAAGTCGTAGTCGCCGACCGAAGCGCCGCCGCTGGTGACCAACAGATCGGCGCCACGCGCGGTTTCGATCATGGAAAGCAGCGCCTTCGGCTCGTCTGGCGCGATTCCGAGATTGATCGGCTCACCGCCCATCTCGCGCACATACCCGGCGAGCGCGATGCTGTTCGAACTGACGATCTGGTCGGGCCCGAGCGGATCGCCCGGCCACACCACCTCGTTGCCGGTCGCGAGGAGCGCGATACGTGGCCGGCGCCGGACCTGGAGCCAAGGTACATTCATGGACGCCGCCAAGCCTAAATCGCGTGCGGTCAACCGCGTGCCGGCCTTGAGCAACACCTCGCCCGCGCGGAAATCGAGGCCCTGGGGCCTGATCCATTCGCCCGGCTTGGCCGAGACCCGGATGGTCACCTTGTCGCCGTCGCGCGCGGTGTCCTCCTGGATAACAATGGCGTCGGCGCCATCGGGTACCGGCGCGCCGGTAAAAATGCGCGCGCCTGTTCCGGACTCGACCGTTCCTGTGAATCCCGCGCCGGCGGCGGATTCGCCGACCACCCGCAATGTCGTTGGCACCGTTGCCGTATCGGCCGCGCGCACCGCATAGCCGTCCATGGACGAAACCGCCTTGGGCGGATGGGAGACGCGGGCGGCAACGTCGGCCGCGAGCACGCGCCCGAGCGCGGCGGATAAGCCGACTGTTTCCGCCGGAACGGTCTCGACTCCGGCCAGCACCTTGGCCAGCGCTTCGTCGACCGAAATCATCTTATTTTCCCCGGAACACGCCCGACTTGCCGCCCGCCTTGTAGACGAGCCGGATGTCGGAAATCCGCATGGCGCGGTCGATCGCCTTGCGCATGTCGTAAACGGTGAGCGCGGCGACGGCGACGGCGGTGATCGCTTCCATCTCGACGCCGGTTTGCCCGGTAACGGCGCAAGTGGCGGCGATATCGACCGCCGTGCGTTTCGGATCGCACGTCAATTCGACCGTGACCGAGGTGAGCCCGAGCGGATGGCAAAGCGGGATCAGGTCGGGCGTGCGCTTGGCGCCCATGATGCCGGCGAGTTGGGCGACGGTCAGCACGTCGCCCTTCTTGACGCCGCCTTGCATGATCCGCTTCAAGGTCGCGGCCTGCATGTAGACGCTGCCCTTGGCGGTCGCGACGCGCGCGGTGGAGGGCTTGGCGCCGACGTCGACCATCACCGCGTTGCCCTTGGCGTCGATGTGGGTGAGCCTACGCGCCATGGGGCGATCCTTTCGCCGCGCGCTTTGCGGCAGGAGGCGCAAGCAACGCGCGGGTCGCGGCGGCGACGTCTTTCGCCCGCATCAGCGATTCCCCGACCAGGAATCCGCCCGCGCCGGCGGCCGCCATGCGCGCGAGATCGGCCGGGACCGCGAGCCCGCTTTCGGCGACGGCAAAACGGCCGGCGGGAATGCGCGGGATCAGGCGCTCGCCGGTCGCCAGATCTACCTTCAAGGATTTGAGGTCGCGGTTGTTGACCCCGATCAAGGTCGATTTCAGCTTGAGGGCGCGGTCCAGTTCGGCGTCGTCGTGAACCTCCACCAACACGTCCATGCCGAAACGTATGGCTTCGCTCTCCAGCGCCACCGCCTCGGCGTCCGTCAGCGCCGCCAGGATCAGTAGCACGGCATCAGCTCCGATCGCGCGGGATTCGACGATCTGGTAAGGATCGAGCATGAAATCCTTGCGCAGCACCGGCAGCGGCGCCGCCTGCCGCGCCTCGGCCACGAATTCGTCCGCGCCCTGGAAATAGGGCGCGTCGGTCAGCACGGAGAGGCACGCGGCGCCGCCCTCGGCGTAGGCGCGGGCCAAGCGGACAACGTCGAAATCGGCGCGGATCAGCCCGGCCGAAGGCGAGGCGCGCTTGATTTCGGCGATCAGGGCGAAATGCCCGGCGGCCCGAGCGGCGGCGAGCGCTTTGCGAAACCCGCGCGGTGGTTCGGCCTCTTGGGCGCGGACGCGTAGTTCGCTTTCGGGGACGGCCTGTTTTCGCGCCGCCACGTAACGGCGCTTGTCGGCGCAGATTTTCGCCAGGACGTCGTTCGCCATCGGGGCGCTCACTGCGCCGCGTCCGAATTGGTGATCCGTACCAGGGCATAGAGCGCCGCCTTGGCCCGGCCCTGGTTGACCGATTGGGCGGCGAGCTTGACGCCGTCGGCCAGGTTCTTCGCCTTGCCGGCGACCAGCAGCGCGGCGCCGGCGTTGAACTCGGCGATTTCGCGGAAGGGATTCGATTTTCCGTCCAATATCTCGCGGATGGCGCGCGCGTTGACCTCCGCGTCGCCGCCCTTGAGCAGCGCCGGATTGACGCGGGCAAGGCCGACGTCCTCGGGCGACACCTCGAAGGCATGCACGCCGCCGTCCTTCCATTCGGCGACGAAGGAGGACCCGGTGGTGGTCAATTCGTCGAGGCCGTCGCTGCCGTGCACCACCCAGGCGCGCTCGCAACCCAAGCGGCCGAGCACGGCGGCCATCGGCTCGATCCAGGTGCGCGAAAAGCATCCGGTCATCTGGCGCTTGACCCCGGCCGGGTTGGAGAGCGGCCCGAGGATGTTGAAGATCGTGCGCACACCCAGCTCGCCGCGCGCCGGGCCGACGTGGCGCATGGCGCCGTGATGGCGCGGCGCCATCAGGAATGCAATGCCGGCTTCCTTGAGCGCGCGCTCGACCAGGGCTAAATCGCAATCGAGATTGACGCCGAGAGCCTTGAGCACGTCGGCCGCGCCCGATTTCGAGGACACCGCGCGGTTGCCGTGCTTGGCGACCGGCACGCCCGCGCCGGCGACGATCAACGCCGCCGCCGTGGAAATGTTATACGTGCCCTGCGCGTCGCCGCCGGTGCCGACCACGTCGATGGCTCCGGGCGGCGCCGTGATGCGCGTCATCTTTTCGCGCATGACCGTGACCGCGCCCGCGATTTCCTCGACCGTTTCGCCGCGCACGCGCAAGCCCATCAGGAACCCGCCGATCTGCGCCGCCGTCGCTTCGCCCGACATGATGATGTCGAACGCCACCGCCGCTTCCGCTTCGCTCAGCGCCTTGCCGTCCGCCACCTTGGCGAGCAGCGGCTTCAACGAACGGGGGGAAGGGGGATGCTCGCTCATGCCGCTTTCCGCGCGCGGGCGATTGCCAGGAAATTGCGCAGGATCGCGTGCCCGTGTTCCGAATGGATACTTTCGGGATGGAACTGGACGCCATGCACCGACTGGGTGCGATGGGAGAGGCCCTGGATCACGCCGTCGTCGCTTTCGGCGGTGATTTCGAGAATGTCGGGCAATCCCTCGCGCGCGACCGTGAGCGAATGGTAACGCGTCGCGTGCAAGGGCGACGGAATGCCGGCGAACAGGCCGTGCCCGTTGTGGCGGATTTCGCTGACCTTGCCGTGCATCGGCTTGGGCGCCCGCACCACGCACCCGCCGTAGGCCTGGCCGATGGCCTGGTGGCCGAGACAGACGCCGAGCAGCGGAATCCGCCCGGCGTTCCCGCGGATGAGATCGAGGCAGATGCCCGCCTTGTCCGGATCGCACGGCCCGGGGGAAATCACGATTCCTTCGGGCGCCAGCGCCAGGGCCTCGTCGGGCGTGAGCGCGTCGTTGCGCTTGACCAAAACCTCGGCGCCGAGTTCGCCCAGGTAATGGCGCAGGTTGTAGGTGAAACTGTCGTAGTTATCGATGAGCAGCAACATGGATTGAGCCAGGGTAAAAAAGCCGGGGGGGCGGATCATACCGCTCCGGGCCGGATAATAAAAGTTCACACCGCCAGCGGCCGGTCGGTTTGCCCTCATGCTTCGACAAGCTCAGCATGAGGGTTACGCACTGGCCTCACCCTGAGCCCGTCGAAGGGTGAGGCCGCCGGGAGAAACCGGTTCACACCTCGACCTGGGCGCCGAGTTCGACTACCCGGTTGCGGGGCAGCTGGAAGAATTCCGCAGCGCCGGACGCGTTGCGCGTCATCCAGGCATAAAGATGCTTGCGCCAGATAACCATGTCCGGGGTATCGACCGGAATTACGGTTTCCCGGCTGACGAAATAGGTGATCTGGAACACGTCGTAGAAAAAGCCGAGCTGGGCGAGGGAGGCGTTGGCCAGCGTCTTCGGAATGTCGGGCGTGTCCATGAACCCGAAATGGAGAACGACCTGGCTGATGTTGTCGCCGAAATCCTTGTGGGTCACGCGCCGCTCGGCGGACACGTAGGGCACTTCCTCGATCGCCACCGTCAGCAGCACCACCCGCTCGTGCAGGACCTTGTTGTGCTTGAGGTTGTGCAACAGCGCGGTTGGCACGCCTTCCGCCGCCCGGGTGAGGAAGATCGCCGTGCCCGGCACACGCGCCACACCCGAAAGGCTTTTCTTGAATTCGTCGATCGACAAAGCCGCCTGAGTACGTCGCGCCAGCAGCAAGCCACGACCTCGCTTCCAGGTGGTGAGGACGAGGAACATCACGAACCCGATCGCGAGCGGGAACCAGCCGCCGTAAGTGACCTTGGTGACGGTCGCGCCAAAAAACGCGACGTCGAGTAGCAGGAACACGGCGAGGACAAGCGCGATCTTGCGCCAGCTCCATCGCCACAACGCCAGCATGACCGCACCGATCAGCAGCGTTTCGATCATCATGGTGCTGGTGACCGCGACGCCATAGGCTGCCGCCAAATTGCTCGAGCTCCGGAATCCGAATACGAGCGCCAGCACGCAAATCATCAGCAGCCAATTGACGAAGGGGATGTAGACTTGGCCGATCTCGCGGGCCGAGGTGTGCAGGATCTTCATGCGCGGGATGTAGCCGAGTTGGATCGCCTGCTGGGTGACGGAAAACGCACCCGAGATCGTCGCCTGCGAGGCGATCACGCTCGCCAGCGTCGCCAACACGATCATTGGCGCCAGCGCCCATTCGGGCGACATCCGGAAGAACGGGTTTTCGATGGCGCCGGGATGGGCGAGCAACAGCGCACCCTGGCCGAAATAATTGAGCAGCAAGCCCGGCAGAACGATCAGGTACCAGGCAAGGCGGATCGGCAGGCGCCCGAAATGGCCCATGTTGGCATAGAGCGCTTCGGCGCCGGTTACGGCGAGCACCACCGAGCCGAGCGCCAGAAATCCAGTCAACCCGTCGTTCCACAAAAACAAAACCGCATAGTGTGGCGACAACGCCGACAGTACCTTGGGATAGGCCGCGATGTTCTTGAGCCCAAGGATCGCCAGCACCACGAACCAAACCAAAACCACGGAACCGAAAAGCGCGCCGACCTTGGCAGTGCCTTGGCGCTGGATCAGGAACAACAGGAACAGAATGATCGCGGTCAACGGCAGGACAACCGGCTCGAACCACGGGCCCATGACGTTGAGACCTTCGACCGCGCTTAGCACCGAAATCGCCGGTGTCAGCATGGCGTCTCCGTAAAACAACGCCGCCGCGAAAATGCCGAGGGTGCCGACGACGCGCGTCAGGATCGGACGCGCCGCTGCCGCCTGGGTCACCAGCGCGAGCAGTGCCACGCTGCCGCCTTCGCCGCGGTTGTCGGCGCGCATCAGGACGATCGCGTACTTGATCGAGACGACGCAGGTGACGGACCAGAAGACGAGCGAGAGCACCCCCAGCACGTGCATGCGATCGATAGGCAAAGGGTGCGCGCCGGCGAACGTTTCCTTGATGGCGTAGAGCGGGCTGGTCCCGATATCGCCGAACACGACGCCGAGCGCCGTGAACATGAGCGCGCCGACGCCGGAAGACGCGATCCTGGCGGGTGCGGCCAAGCCGTCGCCGGAAGCGGCTGGCGCGGGTGCGGACATGCGGTGCGAACAGGGCGGGGGACGTGCCGGTGGTTTGATACCCCCGTAGGGCAAGCCGGGGAAAGAAAAAATCGGGCGGAATCGCATTTTTCACCCCTTGACCGGGGTACCCCGGAGGGGCCATATCAACGTTACAGTTAACTGTAATGTTTACCGTCATGCCCGACGCCGTGACCCAAAAGGACCTCTTTGAACCCGCCGAGGCGAGTCTTTATACGCTCGCGATCGAAGGGATGACTTGTGCCTCCTGCGTCGCCCGGGTCGAGAAGGCGTTGGGCGCCGTTCCCGGCGTCCGCCGCGCCGAGGTCAATCTGGCGACCAATGAGGCCCGCGTCGCGGTCCAAAACGACGCCGCCGTCGCCGACCTGCTGCAAGCGGTTGTCAAGGCGGGCTACGGCGCCACCGTCGCGCCCGCGCAGATCGATGTCGCCGACGACGAATCGAAAGTGCGCGAACGGGTGCGGCGGGAAGGATTGATCTTCGCGCTCGCCGCGCTTCTCACCGTTCCGTTCGTCGCGCACATGATCGGCGCCGTCACCGGCACGCATCCGTTTCCGTTTCCAACGTGGGTCCAGCTTGGCCTCGCCAGCGTTGTTCAGTTCGGCGCCGGGGCGCGTTTTTATGGCCCCGCGTGGCGGTCGCTGCGCGCCGGAACCGGCAACATGGACCTGCTAATGGTGCTGGGAACGCTCGCCGCCTACGGCCTCAGCGTCTGGTTGATGTTCCGGCCCGAACCGGCAGGACCCGAAGAACTTTATTTCGAGGCCGCGACGGTGGTCATCACCCTGATCCTGCTCGGCAAGTTCCTCGAAACCCGCGCCATGCATTCGACCACCGCGGCGGTGCGCGCCCTGATGAAGCTTCGACCGGAAACGGCGAGGGTTGTTCGGGATGGAATCGAGGTTGAGGTGCCCGCCGCGTCGGTCGCGAGCGGCGAGGTTGTCGTCGTCCGCCCGGGCGAACGCTTGCCGGTCGATGGCGTGGTGATCGAGGGCGTCAGCGAAATCGACGAATCCCTGATAACCGGCGAAAGTCTGCCTGTCGCCAAAAACCCGGACGACAAAGTTACTGGCGGGTCGATCAACGGCAGCGGGCTTCTGCGGGTGCGCGCGACCACGGTCGGCGTGCTATCGACCATCGCGCGCATCATCGCCCTGATCCAGGGCGCGCAGGCGAGCAAGGCGCCGATCCAGCGGTTCGTCGATCGGGTCGCGTCGGTGTTCGTGCCCGTGGTCGTCGTCATCGCAGCCGTTACGACAGTCGGTTGGCTGATGGCCGGGGCCGGTATCGAAACCGCCGTACTCAACGCCGTCGCCGTGCTGGTGATCGCGTGCCCGTGCGCGCTCGGTTTGGCGACGCCGACCGCGATCATGGTCGGAACCGGGCTCGCCGCGCGTCGTGGCATTTTGATCAAGGACGCCGAAGCGTTGGAACGGGCAAAGGCAATCGGCACGGTCGTCTTCGACAAGACCGGAACCCTGACCGAAGGCAAGCCTAAGTTTTTCGAAATTGTTCCCGCCGTCGGCGAAGACCCGGACGCGCTGCTGCACTTGGCCGCTTCGGCCCAGCGCGGCAGCGAACACCTCCTCGGCCGCGCCGTAGTGGCGAAAGCAGTCGAGGCGGGACTGGCGCTGGCCGAGCCCAAGGATTTTGTCGCTCTTCCCGGCCGGGGCCTGCGCGCCACTGTCGCCGGGCGCGCCATTGCCATCGGCAGCCGCCGGCTGATGAACGAACTGGGCGTCGCCATCGGCGCGCTCAAGCCGGCGGCCCAAACTATCGAGACCGAGGGTCGCACCGCCATCTGGATCGCCGATACCCACTCGTCGCGCGCGCTCGGTCTGATCGGCATTGGCGACGCGCCACGCGAAACCGCCGCCGAGGCCGTTACTCGGCTCAAGGCGAAGGGAATCGAGCCGGTCATGCTAACCGGCGACAATGCGCGTACCGCACGCGCCGTCGCCGGACGGATCGGAATTGAATCTTTGCGCGCGGAGGTCTTGCCCGGCGACAAGGCGAACGAAGTGGCGAAGATTCGCGCCGGGGGGAACGCGGTGGCTATGGTCGGCGACGGTGTCAATGACGCACCTGCGCTTGCCGCCGCCGACGTTGGCATCGCCATGGGTTCGGGCACCGATGTCGCCATGCACGCCGCCGGCGTGACCCTGATGCGCGGCGATCCCCGGCTGGTGGCGGACGCCATCGACATCTCGCGCGCGACCTCGGCGCGAATCCGCTGGAACTTGTTCTGGGCATTTATTTACAACATCGTCGCCATCCCGGCCGCCGCGCTTGGGCTGCTGACACCGGTGATCGCCGGAGCGGCGATGGCCATGAGCAGCGTTTCGGTGGTCGTGAGTTCGCTATTGCTGCGCCGCTGGCGCCCGCAACGCTAGGAAAGGAAAGACGATGTATACGCTCGCAACGCCTCTCGATATCGGCGCGTGCGCCCAAGCGACCGGCGTGCCCGCCAAGACCATCCGTTATTATGAGAGCATCGGCATCCTGCCGCCGGCGCCGCGCGCCGACAACGGTTACCGCCGCTACGGCGAGAAGGAGATCGAGACCCTGCGCTTCGTCCGCCGCGCCCGCGATCTCGGTTTTTCGCTCGACGAGGTCGCCAAGCTGCTCGCGCTCTGGCGGGACAAGAACCGGGCCAGCGCCGACGTGAAGGCACTCGCCCTTGAACACGCGCAGGCGCTTGACGAACGGATCGCGATGCTGAAGGCCATGCGCGAAACGATCCTGGCGCTCGCCGCGCGCTGCCACGGCGACCACCGGCCCGATTGCCCGATCCTCGCCGACATCGCGTCCACACCGGAGAAGACATGAACACATTGCGGCGCAAATCCGGTTCGCGCCGCCTAACGCGGTGGGCGTTGGCCGCCGCCGTGCTCGCGATCGTGGCTGGCGCGGCGTGGCTGTGGCAACAAGCGCGCCCCGAGCCCGAACCGGTGCGCACCGACGCGGGCGCGCGGCCGGTGCCTTGGTATCTGACCCAGCGGCCGCCCTCGATGCTGGTGACGGCGCCGGACAAGCCGATCCTGCCCGACGACGACGGCGTGCGCGAAAAGGGACACGCCTACGAAGAAGCGCTCGCGCGCGAGGTGCGGCGCACCTATGTGCCGACGTCACGACCGGCGGCGCGCGCGCTCCTGGTCGTGCCCGACGATCCGTCACTGCCGCCGTGGCGACGTTACGCCCAACCGGCACCCGAGGCCCACGGCAAGCCGCATGTGGTCGTGGTCATCGACGACTTGGGTATAGACCGCGCGCGCTCGGCCCGCGCCGCGCTCCTGCCCGGGCCGCTCACGCTCTCTTTTCTCACCTATGCCCAGGATCTCCCCGAGCAGACCCGTGCCGCCCGCGCCAACGGCCACGAGCTGATGCTGCACGTGGCAATGGAGCCTAACGACAAGGCTATCGATCCCGGACCCAATGTCCTGCTCGTCGGCCAGAGCGCTGATGAAATCCGCAAGAGCCTGATCTGGGGCCTCGGCCGTTTCGAAGGCCACGTCGGCATCAACAACCATATGGGCAGCCGCTTCACCCGCGACATCGACGGGATGAACGTGGTGATGGAGGAACTGGGACGGCGGGGGTTGCTGTTCCTCGATTCCCGCACCTCGGGCAAAACCGTCGCCGCCGACTTGGCCCAGCGCCATCGCGTGCCGTTCGAGGAGCGCAACGTATTCCTCGATGCCGAAGACCGCGCGGGCGAGGCGGAGGCCCGGCTCAAGGAACTGGAAACCCTCGCGCGCCGCCACGGCCAAGCCATCGCCATCGGACATCCCAAGGACCGGACCTTGGACGCGCTCGCCGCGTGGCTGCCGACCCTCGACGCCAAGGGCTTGGTTCTCGTCCCCGCGAGCGCGGTTGCCCGCGTTCCAGAAGGCGCGCGTACGGTCCAACGTTGAACCAAACACAGCAAAGGAGAAACGCCCATATCCACCTATCGAGTCGACGGCATGACCTGCCAGGGTTGCGCCAACGCCGTCGCTAACGCCATCAAAACGTCCGCGCCGCAAGCCAAGGTCGCGGTCGATCTCGCCGCCAAGACCGTGAGCGTGGACGGCACGGTCGCGGCCGACGCCGTACGCGCCGCGGTGCAGGGGGCCGGGTTCACCTACGTCGGCAAGGCCTAGCCGGTTCGCCGCCGCACCCGGCGCGCGAGCCACACCACGATCGCGAACCCGACCGTCGCGGCGGCGATGTTGGAGAGCATGGCGGCTTCGTGCCCCCACGCTTCGATGATCACGGCATACAGCGCGGGCGCGAGCGCGATCGCTAGCAGCACCGGGGCAGTCATGGCGCCGATCAGCGCGCCGTAACCGGCGGCACCGAACAGCACCAACGGCGCGACGCCGCGCGCGATAGTAACGAGGCCGTTGGAAGCGCCCTGGCCGAACGCGAACGCCACCGCACCCGCAACCCCCAACGGCAGCAGTAACACGACGAGGGCCAGCGGCGTCAGGCCGATAGCGATCATGGTCAGCGTCAGCGGATGCAGCGCGCCGCTAAAAACTATTTCCCAGACCCGACCCGCCACTTGGCCAATACCTTTCAAGGACGCGGCTATGACCGCCGCGTCGTGGGAGAGCCCGAACGCAACCAATATATCAACGGCATGGCCCGAAATGGCCGAGTTGACGTACATCAACAGCACCAAGGCCAGCGTCAGCCCGATCACCGCGGCCGTACGCTCGCGCCCGACCAGCAGGCCGGTTCCGCTATCGGCCGCGGCGGCGGTCTTTTCGGACACCGCGACCGTCGGAGCCGACTTCGGCAGAAAGAGCGCGTGCAGCGGTAGGCAGACGAACAAATTGAGCGCGGCGTAGATCCCGAAGGTCGCGCGCCAGCCGAAGGCGGCAATCAACTCCGCGCCCAAGGGCCAGAACACCGTGGTGGCGAGGCCGCCGTAGAGCGTCAGCACCGAAATCGCTCGTCGCGCGTCCGCGCCGCCGGCCGCAGCGAGCGTCGCGAACGCGGCCTCGTAGAGCATAAAGCGCATGGCGAAGCCGAGTACCGCCCACGCTAAAAAATAGAGCGGCAGCGTCGGTGCCAGCGCCGCGCCCCCGAGCCCAAGCGCGGCCAGACCCGAACCGGCGGCCAATGCGGCGCGGCCACCCGTCCGGTCGATCAGCTTCCCGGCCGGGCGGGCGACCAGGGCGCCGATCACCAGACTCGCGGAAAATGCGGCGAACACTTCGGTCCGCCCCCAGCCGGTATCGGCGACGATCGGCGTCGCCAGGATCGCCGGGGCATACATGGTGGTGCCCCAGCCGATGATCTGGGTGAGCCCTAGGGCGTGGGTGGCGGCACGCACCGGACCTGGGATCGCGAACTTGGAGAATATCCGCACGACGACGTTCTCCATGTCATGCAAATCACCCCTCCCCCTAACCCCCTCCCGCAAGGGGAGGGGGGATTCGAAAATAGAACCCCCTCCCCCCTTGCGGAGGAGGGATGGGGTGGGGGGATGGGCACATCAAAATTCCGGTCACGCGAAGTTGGCGGCTTCCTCGGCGGCGCGGATCAGCGCGCGCGCCTTGTTGCAGCTTTCCTGGTATTCGCCCTCGGGCGTCGAATCGGCGACCACGCCGCCGCCCGCCTGGACATAGACGGTGCCGTTCTTGATGACGGCGGTGCGGAGCGCGATGCAGGTGTCCATTTCGCCGTTGGCGCCGAAATAGCCGATGCACCCGGCGTAGACGCCGCGGCGCTCGGGCTCCAGCTCCTCGATGATCTCCATCGCCCGCACCTTGGGCGCGCCCGACACGGTGCCGGCGGGGAATCCGGCGAGCAGGGCGTCGATAGCGTCGAACTTGGGGTCGATTTCGCCCTCGACGTTGGAGGCGATGTGCATGACGTGCGAATAATACTCGACCGTGAATTCCTCGGTCACCCGGACGGTGCCGACCTTGGCGACGCGGCCGACGTCGTTGCGCCCGAGATCGAGCAGCATCAGGTGTTCGGCGCGCTCCTTGGGATCGGCGAGCAGTTCGGCGGCCAGTGCACGGTCCTCCTCCGGCGTCGCGCCGCGTTTGCGGGTGCCAGCGAGCGGGCGGATGGTGACCTTGCCGTCGCGCAGCCGCACCAGGATTTCCGGGCTGGAGCCTGCGACCGCGAACGCGCCGAAATCGAGGAAGAAGAGAAAAGGCGAGGGGTTGAGCCGGCGCAGCGAGCGGTAGAACGCGAACGGCAGCAGCTTGAACGGCACGGCGAAGCGCTGCGACGGCACGATCTGAAACGCATCGCCTGCGCGGATGTAGTCGACCGCCTTCGTCACCATGCGGTGAAAAGCCTGGCGGGTTATGTTTGAGGGCGGCAACCCGGCGGACGCGGCCGACGGCGTGGCGGGACGTGCCTCGATTGCGGCGGCGGGAAGCGCACGACCGAGATCGGCGGCAACCCCGGCCAGGCGCGCCACGGCACGGTCCCACGCCGCCTTGGCGTCCGCGCCGGGCGCGGGGCGGACGGGGGCGATCACGCTCGCCTGTTCGGTCAGGCGGTCGAATACCACCATCACCGTCGGGCGCACGAAAATGCTGTCGGGCACGCCGAGCACGTCGGGCTTGATCGCCGGAATTTTTTCGACCAGGCGCACCATGTCGTAGGCGAGATAGCCGACCAAGCCCGCCGCCATCGGCGGCAATCCCGCTGGCAGGTCGATCCGCGATTCGCGCTCGAGCGCGCGCAAGGAGGTGATCGCGCCCTGGGAACTCGGTTCGAATTTGTCCGGCGCGCGCTCGGGATCGCGGCAGATTTCGGCGCGGTCGCCGAAGCAGCGCCAGATCACGTCGGGCTTCAGGCCAATGAAGGAATAGCGGCCGCGCACGCTGCCGCCTTCGACCGATTCGAGCAGAAAACTGTTGGCGAGGCCTTCGCCCAGCTTGAGGAAGGCGGATACCGGCGTTTCCAGATCGGCGACCAGGCGCGTCCAAACCACCTGCGCCACGCCCTTCGCGTAAAGGCCGGCGAAGGCGGAAAAATCGGGTTGAACGTTCATGATGGCGCCCGGGGTCTTGCTACTAGTAGATCAGCGAAACAGGCGGTCGAGATTGGCTTCGCGGATCTTGACTGGAATATCCCGACGCAGCGCGTTTTCGAACGCCGCGCGCAGTTCATGCCCGTAGGCCTTGGCCAAGTCCTCGGCGATCTTGCCGACGCCGGCGGCGTCCTGCGCCGGATCGGCCGGATGCACCGCGACCAGCCGCACCAAGTGATAGCCGTCGGGGCCGCGCACGGTCGCCACCTCGCCAGGAGCACCGAGGCCGAATAAGGCTGTCGCAACCGGCTGAGAGAGTGTACCGCCGCCATCACGCCCGATCACGCCCGTCTCGCCCGCGGCGAGATTTCGCTTTGCTACCGCTGTCTTCAGATCGGCTACGCGCGCGTCGGCGGCGATCGCATCGGCCGCCGCCTTGGACAGTTCCGCGAGCTTGCGCGCGCGCCAAGCGGCGATAACTTCGCCCCGCACCGCATCGAGCGGCTTCAGCGCCGGCGGCGTAACCTTGTCGACGCGCAGCGCGAAGTAACCGTCGTCGCCCATTTCGGTGAGCGGGCTTTCGGAGTTTTCTTCGGTGGAGAAGGCGACCTGGGCCATAACGTCGAGCGGGGGCAAGCCCTCGCTCGCAACGGGCTTTCCGTCGGGGCCATTGCCGCGCGCGTCCACGCCCGAGATCTTGAGAACGCGGATTCCCACTTTCGCCGCCGCGTCCTCGAGCGAGGCGCCGCCGCCGAGCGCGTCCTCGAAGCGGTTGGCAAGCCCGATCAGGCCGTCATGGGCCTTGTCGCGCGCGACATCCTTGGCGAGCGTCGCGCGCATTTCGTCGAGGGTGGCTTTGCGCGCGGGTTCGACCGCGACCACCTGCACGATGTGCCAGCCGAGCGGCGACTTGAGAGGTTCCGAAGTCCCGCCCGCCGCCAGCGCGAATACCGGATCGGCGAGGTCGGATGGCATCTGGTCGCGCGCGATCAAGCCGAGATCGACGGCGGACGGATCCATTTTCGCCTCGATCCGGGCGATCTGGATGAAATCGCCGCCCTTGGTCAACGCCTCGGCGGCGCGTTTCGCGGCGCCTTCGTCGGCGAAAACCATTTGCCGGAGACGCCGCCGCTCGGGATGGTCGAACTCGGCCGCGCGGGTTTCGAACGCATGGCGGATGTCGTCTTCGGTGACTGCGATCTCGCGCGCCACTTCATCGACGCTCATGCGCGCAATGGTAAGCGCGCGGTATTCGGGCGCGGTGAAGCGCGACGCATTGTCGCTGTGGAAGGCGGCGACTTCCTCGTCCGACGGCGCGGCGGGAGCCGTTTGCGCGTCGTCTCGGATCAGGACCGTTTCCGCCGAACGCTTTTCGAATCTTTCGCGGTAAACGGCGTCGACCGCCGCCTTGGGCGCGGCGGGCGGCACCGGCGCGGCCTCGACCAAGGCGTCGCGCAGCATGGCGCGGCGAAGCAAGTCGACGTAGCCCGCCTCGCTGAACCCGGCGGTCATGAGGAACTGGCGGAAACGTTCGCGGTCGAAGGCGCCTTGGGCGCCGCGGAAGGTGGGTGTCGCCTCGATCTCGGCGCGCAGCGCGCGATCGGGAACGACCAGCCCCGCGCGCTGGGCGGCCTGGTCGAGAACCGCTTCCTGGATCAAGCGGGCGAGGACTGCGTTGTAGAGCCCGAGCGCGCGCGCCTGTTCCCGGTCGAAGCGCGCCCCCAGCATCTCGCGCAAGCGGCGGATTTCGCCTTCCGCCTGGCGTTCCACCTCCGCCGCGGAAATCGAGGCGTCGCCGACGGTGGCGACCACGTTGTCCTGCCGGCCGGGAGTGAGAAAATCGCCGATGCCCCAGGCGGCGAAACTAACCACCAGAAGGGCGAACAGAATCCGGGCGACAAGCGAGCCGGAACTTCGGCGGAGGGCATCGAGAACCATGACGAGCCTGACCTGAACTGACGGCGAACCATCCAATAGTCGCGGGGCGCGAAGCGAAGGCGCGGGATGATAGGGGGGGGGAGCCCCCCTCCGCAACACGCCCTTCCGAGATGCGCGGAGGATACCGGCGCGGCCCCGACGAAAGGCGCTCGTGCGCCGATATGCGACGGGTAAACGTCCCTTAAGCGTTTGATCCGGCGCAAAACCAGAGCGCAAGTGTAGGCTTTTGTGATCATTTTCGTTCGACCCGTCTATTATTCATCGACCTTGCGACCATGCCGCCGTATCGAACCCATCAGCCGGCCCTGCACCACAAGAAGCGCGCCACGTCGATCTTGTCGGCGGGCGCTGTCCGATGCGCGCGAACGCGGGTGGTGACATGCGCCTTCTCGAACAGCCGGTAACCTTGGATGGACGCGGCGCTGGCGGTATGAGGGGAAGGAACGGGGTAGGTTTGGGACAATGGATGGTCTCCTTCGCCATACTGATCGTTTAC
>Ga0194132_10000303_pt1 | contig 102603 bp, 97 predicted proteins | sample TA2KigOf80mmetaG_FD_148612 | JGI IMG/M metagenome (GOLD analysis project Ga0194132, IMG submission 148612) | Freshwater microbial communities from Lake Tanganyika, Tanzania - TA2015054 Kigoma Offshore 80m | ecosystem: Environmental > Aquatic > Freshwater > Lake | place: Tanzania: Lake... | reverse complement strand
GCTTTGAACTCCCCGGAAAACCGTCTCCGCGTCCTCATGGTGGATTATCCTTCGCATCGGCGAATCCACCTTAACCGCCTGTCTCAGGAAGTGGGACCACCTCATATGAACGACACTGGCAGAAAGGTGTTCGGTCAATTGGCCACTAGCGTTGTGAATTCGTGGGGAGCGTGCGGGACTGCTGTGTTGCTCTGTAGCTTGTTACCGGCTTTCTTCAGTTTCAAAGCAGACGTCGAGCGCGCTGCCTTATTAAATGGTGCCAACGATCCAAAGCAGCAACAAGATTGGGTCAAAGAGAATCGGCTGGAGTTTGCCCCTCTCTCTCTCGTAAGCGGAGCGACTATTTCCGCGGCGCCAATGTTGGCCGGCCCAGCGATCGATATAGCCAACGCTCTTATACGTTAGAGGCTGACGGCTGCACTATTCCCATTGTGCTGGCGTCAAACATGAACAAATCCTCCATCCGGTCGTTTCCGACCGGGGCGCCGGGCAGGAACACGCCGGTCCCCGTGATGTAGGCGTCGCGCAGCGCAACCATGCGGCCTGATTGTTTCGCCACGATGGCGAACAATGTGTGACGGCCGGCGCGCATTTGGCGCACCGGCCTCTCCACTCAGGATACAAGGTTCTGACAGCGCGGCCTTCGGCGGCTGTGGATAGTTCACGCCCCCGGAGGCGGCGGCAGAAACATGACTTCGTGCTTGGCGGACAACGCGACCACGTCCGGCGGGTTCTGCTCCTTCATGGAGTGGATGCCCCAGAACAGGTCGTAGAGCCTTCGCGTCGGCGTCACCCAGAAGAAGCACTTCACGGTCTGGTCGGACTTGTTGAAGATGCCGTGCGGGATGTTCATCGGCAGCCGGACCAGGTCTCCGGCGGTTCCGACGAAGTCCTTGCCGTCGAGCACAAAGTCGAGACGGCCGTCCAGCATGTAGATGAATTCGTCCTGGGTCGGATGGATGTGCGGCGGCACGAAGGTGCCGGGCGGAAAGGTCGCGTGCCAGGAGAAGCATTGTTCGCTGAGCGACTTCGGCACATAGGTCTGGCCCAGAATGTTCCAGACGATCCCGTCGAGGCCGGTGTTGGCCTTGGTGATACCGGCGGTCAATTGCTGCATCGAACCTGCGCTCCCCTCATTTGGCGGCCGCAAAGCATTCAACCATGTCTGCAGGGGCTTCGAAACGATCCCGAACGGCACAAAACCCCTCCTTTTCGGGACAGCGTAAACGTCCCGGCGGCCATGGGCTACTCCCGCAGCGACGGCTTGATAACCGTCCCAGCCGTCAGTTCTCGATTAAGCCTGAATCACGCTATACGGATGCCGACTGCCGCATGTGGTAAGAATTGAAAATGGATCTCCGACGGTTCTTTCTTGAGGCCCTGGCGGCCATGGCGATAACCGCCATGCTTGCCTTCGCGTCTCCCGTCGCCGAGGCCCACGGCGGTCACGCCCATTCGCCTGCCACGATTGCGGCCAAGCAGGCCGCCGTGCCGTCCGCCACGCCCGCCGCCGCGCTGCCCGAAACGGAAGCGCAGCAGGCTGGCGAAGCGATCGCGTCCGCCGACTCGTCCGCTATGGCATGGACGGGCGAAGCGGAGTTGCGCTCGTCCACGCTCGAGGCCCGGGACGTCGGTGCCGGGTGCGACGGCAATGGGTGCTGCGCCAGCGGGCCGTGCCCCAATTGTCACGCATTCGTCTTGTCGTTTCCCCCCGAGCCCGCGCAGGCGATGCTGATTTCGCTGGTGTCGCCCGCAAACGCTGCGCCCTCCGTCCAGAACGAGGGCAATCGACTCCGGCGGCCGCCGAAATCCTGAGCCTGAACTGCCTTTGGCTTTCGTGACGTGGCGCGTGCGCGCGCACGCTCGAACCGTGCCAATCCCGTTCATCGGCAAGGAATAGGTTATGCGAAAATCCCTCGCGTCAGCGATTACAGCGGCCGCTCTTTTCGTTTGTGGTATCGCAAACGGCCACGCGCACGAAGGCCACGATCACGGCCCGCAGCCGGTCGTGCAGAAGGACGCCGCGCCACGCGGCGAAGCGGCTTCGGAACTTCTGGAACTGGTCGCGGTCGCGCGGGGAGCCGAGCTAGTCATTTATCTCGACCGGTTCGGCACCAACGAGCCGGTCACGGACGCGACCGTCGAGGTCGAAACACCCGAGGGTCAGGCGGTGGCCAGTGCGTCCACCGGCGCTTACCGGCTCAAGGCCCCCTGGCTCGAAAAGCCAGGTCAGTTCGACCTGATCTTTACCGTCACCGTGGGTGGGGCAGTGGATGTCCTGCCGGTAAGCATCGCCATTCCGGGCGGCGCCGCCGCGACCGCGAGTGTGCCGGCAACCGTCCTGGCGTCGATGCTTCAGCCTGCGACCGGACTGGCGCTTGGTGCGGGGCTGCTCATCGGTATCGGGCTTGCCGCGGTCGGCCGCAGGCGCGCTGTGCCCGTGGCTGTCCTCCTCGCTGCCGCACTCTTGCATGCGAGCGGCCAAGCTCAGGCGCAGCAGCCAACAGCGCCCGATACGGACCGCGCCACGCGCGGCATCGACGGCGCCGTGTTCGTGCCCAAGCCGATCCAGCGCGTCTTTGGACTGCGCACGCTGGTGACCGAGGTTTCACGCCATCCGCGTGCGATCGAGTTGCCCGGCCGGATCATCCCCGATCCCAATGCGAGCGGATACGTGCAGGCGTCCGTCGGCGGGCGGCTGTCGCCGCCGCCCGGCGGTTTTCCGAGGCTCGGCACGGCGGTCAAGCAGGGCGATGTGCTGGCGCTGGTGACGCCTCCGCTGCAGGCTATCGATCTGTCCGACATGCGCCAGCGGCAGGGCGAACTCGACCAACAGATCGACATCGTCGGCCGGCGCGTGGGGCGTTACGAGCGCCTGGCGCCGAGCGGCGCCATTCCGGCCTCACAGCTCGAAGAGTCCCGTCTTGAGCTGCAAGGCCTCAAGGACCGGCGGGCGGCGCTCGACCGCGCGCGCCGCGAACCGGAGGCGCTGGTTGCGCCGGTCTCGGGTGTGATCGCCGACGGCACGGCGATCGCGGGCCAGATGGCGCAGCCCAACGCCGTGATCTTCCATATCGTCGACCCGACGAAGCTCTGGATCGAGGCGCTGAGCTTCGACGCGCTGGCCGCCTCGCAGACCGCGTCGGCCATGACCGCAAACGGCCGCACGCTGACGCTGTCGTTTCGCGGCTCCGGCTTCGCCGATCGCAACCAGTCCATCCCAATGCATTTCTCGGTGAACGGCGAGAGCAACGGGCTTCGTGCGGGCCAGTTCGTCACCGTGTTCGTGGCGAGCGACGAAGCGCGTGAGGGTATCGCTTTGCCGCGCGCGAGCCTGGTGCGAAGCGCCAACGGCCAGGACTTCGTCTACGTGCATACCGCGGCCGAACGATTCCAGCCGCGTCCGGTGCGCGCCGAACCGCTCGACGGCGAGCGTGTCCTGATCTCAGCGGGAATCGAACCCAAGCAGCGCGTCGTGAGCCAGGGCGCCGACCTGCTCGACCACGTACGCTGAGCGAGGCCCGCGATGTTCACTTTTCTCGTCACGCAATCGCTGCGCAACCGGATGCTGGTTCTGGCGCTGAGCGTCGCGCTGATCGTGCTGGGCACGTTCAGCGTGTTCCGCCTGCCGGTCGACGTGCTGCCGGATCTCAACCGGCCGACGGTCACGATCATGACCGAGGCCGATGGCCTCGCGCCGCCGGAAGTCGAGGTGCTGGTCAGCTTCCCGATCGAAACCCAGATGAACGGCGTGCCGGGCGTCAGCCGCGTGCGCTCCGTGTCGGGCGTGGGCCTGTCGATGGTCTACGTCGAATTCGACTGGGGCACGGACATCTACCGCAACCGGCAACTGGTCGCCGAACGGCTGGGTCTGGTTCGCAGCCAGTTGCCGCCGAACGTCGCGCCGCACATGGGTCCGATCAGCTCGATCATGGGTCAGGTGCTGATGATCGCGCTGACAAGCGACCGCGCCACGCCGATGGAGCTGCGCGAGGTCGCCGACTTCACCATCCGGCCGAGGCTGCTCAGCATCCCAGGCGTTGCCCAGGTGATCCCGATGGGCGGCGAGGTGCGGCAGTATCGCGTCGCTCCGCAACCGCCGGCGCTGCGCGCGCTTGGCGTCAACTACGAGCAGGTGGAGCGCGCGCTCCAGCAATTCGGCACCAACACCGGAGGCGGCTTCACCGACCTGCATTCGCGCGAATACCTGATCCGCAACATCGGCCGCACCACGAGCCTCGACGACCTGCGCCGCATCGTGGTCGCCAAGATCGAAGGCCGGCCGGTCTATCTGCACCAGGTCGCGACCGTGGACTTCGCGCCCAAGGTCAAGCGCGGCGACAGCGGCTACATGGGAAAGCCCGCTGTGGTCGTGTCGGTCGAGAAACAGCCGAGTGTCGACACCATCACGTTGACGAACCAACTCGAAGAAGCGGTCGCCGAACTGAACAAGACCCTGCCGCTCGGCATCAAGGCCGATCAGGTGATCTTCCGGCAGGCAAACTTCATCGAGACCTCGATCGGCAACGTGAAGAAGGTCATGGTTGAGGCGGCGCTGGTGGTCGCGGTCGTGCTGTTCGCGTTCCTTTTGAACTGGCGGACTACGGCGATCTCGCTCACGGCGATCCCGGTTTCGATCCTCGCCACTGCAGCGGTCTTTTATTTCGCCGGCCTGACCATCAACACGATGACGCTCGGCGGCATCGCCATCGCCATCGGCGCGCTGGTCGACGATGCGGTGGTTGACGTCGAAAACATCTTCCGGCGGCTGCGCGAGAACCGCGCCGCGGGCAATCCGCGCACCGTGTTCGATGTGGTGGTCGGCGCTTCGCAGGAGGTGCGATCCGGCATTCTCTACGCCAGTGTCATCATCGTGCTGGTGTTCGTACCGTTGTTTGCGCTGTCGGGTATCGAGGGGCGGCTGTTCACACCGCTCGGGCAAGCCTACATCGTGGCGATCCTCGCGAGTCTCGTGGTCTCGATCACGCTCACGCCGGTCATGGCCTATTACATGCTGCCGGGCCTGAAGCGCCTCGACGAGCGAGAGAGCCCGCTGGTGCGCTGGCTGAAGCTGCACTACGAGGGCGGCCTTGCCCGCGCGTTCGCTCACGCCCGGATCGTATTTGCCGTGACCCTGCTCGCGGTCGCGGCCTCTGCGGCAGGCGCCTATCTAATGCCGCGCGCTTTCCTGCCGCAGTTCAACGAAGGCACATTCACGATCAATCTCGCGTTCAATCCGGGCATATCGCTCGCTGAGTCAAACCGCGTCGGCCAGATCGCGGAGCGGCTGGTGCTCGACGTGCCCGACGTCAAATCGGTTGGCCGCCGTACGGGCCGCGCCGAGCTCGACGAGCACGCCGAGGGCGTGCATTCCACCGACCTCGAAATCGACCTGAAGCCGTCGAAGCGGACCAAGGCGGACATCGTCGCCGACATTCGCTCCCGGCTGTCGGTCCTGCCGCTGTCGATCAACGTCGGCCAGCCAATCTCGCACCGGCTCGACCACATGCTGTCGGGCGTGCGGGCTGACATCGCAATCAAGCTGTTCGGTGAGGACCTCGATGCGATGCGCAATATCGCGGAGGACTTGCGGCGGCGGCTCGCCGCGATTCCCGGCATGGTCGATCTCCAGGTCGAGAAGCAGGTCCGCATTCCCCAATTGGAAATCCGCATCGATTATGGCCGGGCCGCACTCTACGGCGTGCAGCCGGGCGCAGTCGTCGAGCAGTTGAGCCGCCTGTCGAGTGGCCGCGTAGCCTCGCAGGTGGTCGACGGCCATCGCCGCTTCGATGTCGTCATGCGTCTGCCCGACCGCTTGCGTACCACGCAGAGGCTTGGCGACCTCCTGATCGAGACCCCGAACGGGTGGATTCCCGCGCGCCAGATCGCCGACATCCGGGAGACCGACGGCCCGAACCAGATTCTACGGGAGAACGGCCGGCGCCGGCTCGCTGTGTTCGGCAACGTCCAAGGCGGCGCCAACGGTTCGGCTATCGTCGAGGCAATCCGGACCGAGCTGCGCGCCCTCGAATTGCCGGAGGGCTCGTTCACGAGCCTGGAAGGGACGTTCAAGGCGCAGGAGCAGGCAAGCCGGACCATCGGGCTGTTGTCGCTCGTGTCGCTGACGCTGATCTTCGCAATCCTCTACAGCCGCTACCGCTCCGCGGCGCTGGCGCTGATCGTCATGGGCAGCCTGCCGCTTGCGCTGATCGGGGCGGTCGCTGCGCTCTGGCTTGCGGACCAGCCCCTGTCTGTGGCGAGCATGGTCGGATTCATCACGCTCACCGGGATCGCGGCGCGCAACGGCATCCTCAAGGTCAGCCACACGATCAACCTCGCGTTGCACGAGGGCATGCCCTGGGGCCGCGAACTCGTCGTGCGCGGCAGCATGGAGCGGCTCACGCCGGTGCTGATGACCGCGCTGTCGGCGGGGCTTGCGCTGATTCCGCTGATGATCGACGCCGCCACCCCGGGCAAGGAAATCCTGCATCCGGTCGCAGTCACGATCTTCGGCGGGCTTCTGAGCGCGACTGCATTCGACGCCTTCCTGACGCCGATCCTGCTCATGCGGTTCGGTCGGAAGCCCATCAAGCGGCTGCGGATGACCGTCGCCGAGCAAGCGAACCGCGGCACCGGCCAGCCCGTTTCCGTCACCCCGTCATTCTGACCCCGAGGAGAGAAGCATGAAGTTCCGAACCACGATCGCCGCCGCACTCACCTTGTTGCTTTCGGCCGCGCACGGCGCGGCACACGATGCCAAGGGAGCCAATGGCGGTCGGGTCGCGGACGCCGGCGAGTACCACGTCGAACTGGTGGCCAAGAACGGCACGATTGACGTGTTCCTCAGCGACCACAATGACAAGGTGGTCGCGTCGGTGGGCCATAAGGCGCTGGCGATCCTGGTGATCGAGGGCAAGTCGCAGCGGATCGCGCTTGAACCCGCGGGCGCGGGGAGGCTGAGCGGCAAGGCGTCAGGTAGTCTGCCCGTAGCGCCCAAAGGCGTCGTGCAGATTACGCGACCGAACGGCAAGACCGTCCAGGCGCGCTTCAATTGAGTCGGGAGCCGCGGCGGCCCGTCCGCGCGGCGACGACCCGTTCGACATGCCCTGAAAATGGGCCGTGGAGGCTTTGGGCCTTGCGCCTTGCCACCCCTTGTGCGCTGCGCTAAGCCTCGCTTCGCCTGTCTTTGGAACGAATCCGATCTCCGGTCTGGGGGCTTGAGTGGGGCTTGCGGCGCCGCGACCGGCGTCGAAGGGTCGGGGCGAGCTTTGGCGGGCGCATTGAGGGTCGCCGATGAGCGCGCTGCTACAGGACTATCTTCCGCTGGTCGTGTTCATCGCGGTCGCTCTCGGCATCGGGCTTGCGCTGCTGATCGCCCCCTTCGCCGTGGCCTACAAGAGCCCGGACCCGGAGAAGCTCTCCGCCTACGAGTGCGGCTTCAACGCCTTCGACGACGCGCGCATGAAGTTCGACGTGCGCTTCTATCTCGTCGCGATCCTGTTCATCATTTTCGACCTCGAAGTCACATTCCTGTTCCCTTGGGCGGTCACGTTCGGGGAACTCGGGGTCTACGGCTTCTGGTCGATGATGGTGTTTCTTGGGGTGCTGACCGTGGGATTTATCTACGAATGGAAGAAGGGGGCGCTCGAGTGGGACTGATCGCGCCAGGACCGAACGCGCCATGACCGTCGTGTCCCCACCCGCCACGGGCATTCTCGATCCGCGCACCGGCCGGCCGGTCGGATCGGACGACCGGTTTTTCGTCGGCCTGAACGACGAGCTCGCCGACAAGGGCTTCATCGTCACCGCGACTGAGGACCTCGTCACCTGGGCGCGCACCGGCTCGCTGATGTGGATGACCTTCGGCCTCGCCTGCTGCGCGGTCGAGATGATGCAGGTGTCGATGCCGCGTTACGACGTCGAGCGTTTCGGCTTTGCGCCGCGCGCCTCGCCGCGGCAGTCCGACGTGATGATCGTGGCCGGCACGCTGACCAACAAGATGGCGCCAGCGCTGCGCAAGGTCTACGACCAGATGCCGGAGCCGCGCTACGTCATCTCCATGGGAAGCTGCGCCAACGGCGGCGGCTACTACCATTACTCCTACTCGGTGGTGCGCGGCTGCGACCGCATCGTACCGGTCGACATCTACGTGCCGGGCTGTCCGCCGACCGCGGAGGCGCTGCTGTACGGCGTGCTGCTGCTGCAAAAGAAAATCCGCCGCATCGGAACGATCGAGCGCTGAACGGACGGTCGATGGACGAGACTTTGGAAAAGCTGAGCGAGACGATTGCGGGGGCGCTTGCGGGCTCGGTGGTCGGCTATTGGGTCGCCAACGGCGAGCTTACCATCACCGCGACGGCGCGCGATATCGTCAAGGTCGCAACCTTCCTGCGCGACGACGAGAGCTGCCAGTTCAAATGCTTCATCGACATTACCGCCGTCGACTGGCCGCAGCGCCCGCGGCGCTTCGACGTGGTCTATCATTTGCTGTCGCCGACCCTGAACCGCCGCATCCGGGTAAAGATCGAGGCCGGCGAGGACACCCGCGTGCCCTCGATCATCGAGGTGTTCCCCGGCGCCGACTGGTTCGAGCGCGAAACGTATGACCTCTACGGCGTGCTGTTCACCGGCCACCCGGACATGCGCCGCATCCTCACCGACTACGGCTTCGAGGGCCATCCGTTGCGCAAGGACTTCCCGCTCACCGGCTTCGTCGAGGTGCGCTGGGACGATGAACAGAAGCGCGTCGTTTACGACAAGGTCCGGCTGGCGCAGGAGTTCCGCAATTTCGATTTCCTGTCGCCGTGGGAAGGCGCGGGCTACGTGCCGCTCGCCGGCGACGAAAAGGCGACGAAGGGCTGATCCCGATGAACGCCACTCCCGCAACCCGAAAGAGCGGCGGCTGCCTGTGCGGTTCGGTGCGGTTCTCCGCGTCGCCCGCAAACAGCGAGGTCGGCGCGTGTCATTGCGGCATGTGCCGCCGCTGGACCGCCGGGCCGTTCCTGGTGCTGGACTGCGCCGACACGCTCACGGTCGACAACTCTTCGAACCTTGGGATCTATCGCTCGTCGGAGTGGGCCGAGCGCTGTTTCTGCAAGACCTGCGGTACACCGCTGTTCTACCGGCTGGTCGGCAAGAACCTGCATTTCGTTTCGGCGGAGGCATTCGACGACCGCAGCGGCTATGCACTCACGAGCCAGATCTTCATCGACGAGAAGCCGGCCTATTACGACTTCGCCAACAAGACCCACAACATGACCGGCGCCGAAGTGTTTGCGGCCTTCGCGCCGCCCGAAGCCGGGCAGGCGAAGGGATAGCGCGCCGATGGCCGAAGACCTTCGCAACTTCACCATCAACTTCGGGCCGCAGCACCCGGCCGCGCACGGCGTGCTGCGCCTGGTGCTGGAACTCGACGGCGAGATCGTGGAGCGGGTCGACCCACATATCGGTCTGCTGCATCGCGGCACCGAGAAGCTGATCGAAGCGAAGACTTATCTTCAGGCGATCCCGTATTTCGACCGGCTCGATTACGTGGCGCCGATGAACCAGGAGCACGCGTTCTGCCTCGCGGCGGAAAAGCTGCTCAAGATTCAGGTGCCGCGCCGCGCGCAGTTGATCCGCGTGCTCTATTGCGAGATCGGGCGGCTCTTGTCGCACATCCTCAACGTCACCACGCAGGCGATGGACGTCGGCGCGCTCACGCCGCCGCTCTGGGGCTTCGAGGAGCGCGAGAAGCTGATGGTGTTTTACGAGCGCGCCTCGGGCTCGCGGATGCACGCGGCGTTCTTCCGCGTCGGCGGCGTGCACCAGGACCTGTCGGCACAATTGATCGACGACATCGATGCGTTCTGCGATACGTTCCTCAAGGTCTGCGACGACCTCGAAGGCCTGCTCACCGACAACCGCATCTTCAAGCAGCGCAATGTCGACATCGGCGTGGTCAAGCTCGATGACTGCTGGCGCTGGGGCTTTTCCGGCGTGATGGTGCGCGGCTCGGGCGCAGCCTGGGACCTGCGCCGCGCGCAGCCCTACGAGTGCTATTCGGAGATGGAATTCGACATCCCTATCGGCAAGAACGGCGACTGTTACGACCGCTATTGCATCCGCATGGAAGAGATGCGGCAGTCAATCCGGATCATGAAGCAGTGCATCGCCAAGCTTCGCGAACCGGACGGGCAGGGCCCGGTGATGGTCGAGAACAACAAGGTGGTGCCGCCCCGGCGCGGCGAGATGAAGAAGTCGATGGAGGCGCTGATCCATCACTTCAAGCTCTACACCGAGGGCTATCACGTGCCCGCGGGCGAGGTTTACGCCGCGGTCGAGGCGCCCAAGGGCGAGTTCGGCGTCTATCTCGTCTCGGACGGCACCAACAAGCCTTACAAGTGCAAGATCAGGGCTCCGGGTTTCGCGCATCTGTCGGCGATGGATTTCCTGTGCCGCGGTCACATGCTGGCCGACGTGTCGGCGATCCTCGGCTCGCTCGACATCGTGTTCGGGGAGGTCGACCGCTGATGTCCCGGCCTCCGCTCGGCTTCGACCGCACCACCGGCCGTCTCGACGGCGCAAGCGCCATGGAGCGCTGCGCGGCGCTGGCGCTGCAAGCCGGCGCCAAGGTCAGCTCGGCCTTCGACCATCGCGGTTTCTCGCTCGGATCGCGGCTGGTGACGTCAATGCTAGACCGGCGCGAGATTGTTCTGCAGCTCAACGAGGACGCCCGTTTCGCGTTCCCGTTCGGCGACGGTTACTGGAGCCTGCTGCTGGACCGGAATTTCAAATACGAGGACGAGACCGAAAGCTTCCTCAAGGGCGTCGCCGGGACCGGCTACACGTTCATCGACTGTGGCGCGAACTTCGGATTCTGGTCGGTCCTGGTGTCGAGCCGGCCGTTCGGCGCCCATCCCGCGATCGCCGTCGAGCCTTCGTCGCAAAACCTCGCCAAGCTCAAGCGTAACGCCGACATCAACGGCAACCGCTTCGCCGTTCTGCACTGCGCCGTCGGTGCCAAAAACGGCAGCGCCGTCCTGACCGGTCACAAGCACGAAGGCATGAGCATCGTCGGCGGCGGGGCGAACGCCGGCGGAGAAACGGTCGAGGTCATCGCGCTGGATAGCCTGCTCGACAGGGGGCAGGTCGAATGCGGCCGGCCGCTGGTTGTGAAGCTTGACGTCGAGGGCGTCGAGATCGAGGCCATCGAGGGCGGGCGACGGCTGTTCGAGGGCGACACGGTGCTAATCGTCGAAGAGCATGGCTCAGACCGCAATCACACGGTGTCGCGCTATATCCGCGACCGGACGCCCTACCGCATGTACGTGTTCGATCCGCAGAGCGGCGGCTTCGAGCCGCTACTGGAGCTTTCGACGCTGGACCGCATCAAGGTCTATGCGGCGACCGGCTACAACGTGTTCGTCACCACCTCCGCGTTCTGGGAAGAGCGCATCCGTGCGCTGCCCAAAATGGCAACACACTGAACCGGAGATGAGAACCTAAACCATGTCCGTCCGCCGCGTCGCACCGCCCGAGCTTCAGCCGAAGGAATTTTCCTTCACGGCCGAGAACGCCGATTGGGCGAAGAAGCAGATTGCCAAGTATCCGCCGGGCCGCCAGCAGTCGGCGATCATCCCGCTGCTCTGGCGCGCGCAGGAGCAGAACGGCGGCTGGCTGCCGGAGGCCGCGATCCGCCATGTCGCCGACATTCTCGAAATGGCGCATATCCGCGCGCTCGAAGTCGCGACCTTCTACACCATGTTCCTCCTGGAGCCGTGCGGGAAGAAGGCCCACGTGCAGGTCTGTGGCACCACGCCTTGCATGCTGCGCGGCGCGCACGACCTGATCGAAGTGTGCAAGCGGCGCATCCACGAGGAGCCGCATCACATCTCTGCCGATGGAAATTTCTCCTGGGAAGAGGTCGAGTGCCTGGGCGCCTGCGTTAACGCGCCGATGGTGCTGATCTGGAACGACACCTACGAGGACCTGACGCCCGCGAGCTTCGAGAAGGTGCTGGACGGCTTTGCGAATGGACAACCCGTCAAGCCCGGCCCGCAGATCGACCGGCAGTTCGGCGCGCCGGTTGGCGGCCCCACGACATTGAAGACGGTGAAGGCCTGAGACGATGCTCGACGACAGGGACCGCATCTTCAGAAACCTTTACGGCCTCGGCGATTGGGGCCTCGAAGGCGCGCGCAAGCGCGGCTCCTGGGACGGCACCAAGGCGATCCTGGACAAGGGCCGCGACGCCATCGTCAACGAGGTCAAAGCCTCCGGCCTGCGCGGCCGCGGCGGCGCGGGCTTCCCGACCGGCGTGAAGTGGTCGTTCATGCCCAAGACCGTGGGCGACCGACCGCATTATCTGGTCGTCAACGCCGACGAGTCCGAGCCCGGCACCTGCAAGGACCGCGAGATCATGCGGCACGATCCGCATCTTCTCGTCGAGGGCTGCCTGATCGCAGGCCGCGCGATGGATTGCCGCGCGGGCTACATCTACGTGCGCGGCGAGTTCATCCGTGAGCGCGAGCGTCTGCAGGCCGCGATCGACCAGGCCTATGAGGCCAAGCTCCTCGGCAAGAACAACGTCCATGGCTACGACTTCGATCTCTACGTCCACCACGGCGCCGGCGCCTACATCTGTGGCGAGGAAATGGCTCTCCTGGAGAGCCTCGAAGGCAAGAAGGGCCAGCCGCGGTTGAAGCCGCCGTTCCCGGCGAACATGGGCCTCTACGGCTGTCCGACGACCGTGAACAACGTCGAGAGCATCGCGGTGGTGCCCGACATCATGCGGCGCGGGGCGGCGTGGTTCGCGGGCATCGGCCGGCAGAACAACACCGGCACCAAGCTGTTCTGCATTTCCGGCCATGTCGAGCGGCCCTGCACGGTCGAAGACGCCATGGGCGTGCCGCTGCGCGAACTGATCGAGACGCATTGCGGCGGCGTGCGCGGCGGATGGGACAATCTGCTCGCCGTGATCCCGGGCGGCTCGTCGATGCCGCTGATCCCGGCGGGCTCTGCCGGCTGCGACGACCTGCTGATGGATTTCGACGGCTGCGCCAAGCACAAGTCCGCGCTCGGCACCGCTGCCGTGATCGTGATGGACAAGTCGACCGACATCATCCGCGCCATGGCGCGCATCTCGTACTTCTACAAGCACGAGTCTTGCGGCCAGTGCACGCCCTGCCGCGAGGGCATGGGCTGGATGTGGCGCGTGCTCACCCGCATGGCCGAGGGCCGCGCCCAGAAGCGCGAGATCGACATGCTGTTCGACGTGACCAAGCAGATCGAGGGCCACACCATCTGCGCCTTCGGCGACGGCGCGGCCTGGCCGGTGCAGGGCCTGCTGCGGCACTTCCGTCCCGAGATCGAGCGGCGGATCGACGAATACACGCGCAAGGCGGACGTCGATGCCGTCCGCGTGGCGGCGGAGTGACGGCGATGGCGAAAATCATCATCGACGGCACCGAGGTCGACGTTCCGCCGGAGTATACGCTGCTCCAGGCGGCGGAAGCCGCAGGCGCGGAAATCCCGCGTTTCTGCTTCCACGAGCGGCTGTCGATCGCGGGCAACTGCCGCATGTGTTTGGTCGAGCTGAAGGGTTCGCCCAAGCCCGTCGCGTCATGCGCCTGGGGCGTGCGCGACTGCCGTCCGGGCCCCAACGGCGAGCCACCGGTCGTCAACACCAGGACGCCGCTGGTGCGGAAGGCCCGCGAAGGCGTGATGGAATTCCTCCTGATCAACCATCCGCTCGATTGCCCGATCTGCGATCAGGGCGGCGAGTGCGATCTTCAGGACCAGGCGATGGCCTACGGCGTCGACTCCAGCCGCTTCCACGAAAACAAGCGCGCGGTGGAGGACAAGTACATCGGCCCGCTGGTCAAGACCATCATGAACCGCTGCATCCATTGCACGCGGTGCATCCGCTTCTCGGCGGAGGTCGCGGGCGTGCCCGAACTCGGCGCCATTGGCCGCGGCGAGGACATGGAGATCACGACCTACCTCGAACACGCCATGTCGTCGGAACTGCAGGGCAACGTCGTCGATCTTTGCCCGGTCGGCGCGCTGACCTCGAAGCCCTATGCGTTCGCGGCGCGGCCTTGGGAGCTTGCCAAGACCGAGACCGTGGACGTGATGGACGCGGTCGGCTCGGCGATCCGCGTCGACACCCGCGGCCGCGAGGTCATGCGCATCCTGCCGCGCAACAACGACGACGTGAACGAGGAGTGGATTTCCGACAAGACCCGGCACGTTGTCGATGGGCTTCGCACCCAGCGCCTCGATCAGCCCTATATTCGCGACAACGGCCGCCTTAAACCCGCCACCTGGCAGCAGGCGTTCGGCGTAATCGCAGAGCACGTAAAGGCGGCTGGCGCGAACCGGATCGGCGCCATCGCGGGGGACCTCGCCGCAGTTGAGGACATGTTCGCGCTGAAGGAGATGCTGTCGCGGCTCGGCGTGCAGAACTTCGACGCCAACCACGACGGCGCGGCGTTCAATCCGTCGCTCGGCCGCGCGACTTATCTCTTCAATCCGACCATCGCCGGCATCGAGCAGGCCGACGCGCTGCTGATCGTCGGTTCCAATCCGCGCAAGGAAGCGGCGGTCCTCAACGCCCGCATCCGCAAGCGCTGGCGCACAGGCAAATTCCCGGTGGCGCTGATCGGGGAGATGGCGGACCTGACGTACCCCTACGACTATCTCGGCGGCGGGCCGGACTCGCTCGCCGAAACTGCGGCAGGCCGGGACATTTTCGCGGACACGCTGCGCAAGGCGGAGCGGCCGCTGGTCCTGCTCGGCGCCAGCGCGTTGACACGCAAGGACGGCAGCGGCGTTGCGGCGCTTGCGGCCAAGGCCGCAGTCGAGCTTGGCGCGGTCAAAGACGGCTGGAACGGCTTCGGCGTGCTGCACACCGGCGCGGCGCGCGTCGGCGCGCTCGACATCGGCTTCGTGCCCGGCGCATCCGGAATTTCCGCAGCCGAGATGGCGATGCCCGGCACGCTCGACGTGCTGTTCCTGCTTGGGGCTGACGAGGTGGACGTGCCGCCCGGCGCTTTCGTCGTCTATGTCGGCACCCATGGCGACGCCGGTGCCCACCGCGCCGACGTGATCCTGCCCGGCGCCGCCTATCCGGAGAAGTCCGGCATTTATGTGAATACCGAAGGCCGGGTGCAGATCGCCAATCGCGCGAGCTTTCCGCCTGGCGACGCACGCGAGGACTGGGCGATCTTCCGCGCGCTGTCCGACGTGCTGGGTGCGAAGCTGCCTTATGACTCGCTTGCCGCGCTGCGCCAAGGGCTGTTCAAGGCTCATCCGCACCTGCAGCGCATCGGCCAGATTGCGCCGGGCGATGCCGCCGATATCCGCAGGCTCGCCGCGCAGGGCGGTGCGACCGAGAAAGCGCCATTCCGCTCGCCGGTCGAGGACTTCTACCTGACCAATCCCATCGCGCGCGCGTCCGCGGTCATGGCCGAGTGCTCGGCGCTGGCCGAGCGGCGCACGGCACTGAGCGCGGCGGAGTGACGACGATGACCCTGGCCGAGCTCTGGACCGCCTATCTCTGGCCGCTGATCGTGATCGTGGCGCAGTCGGTGCTGCTGCTGGTGATCCTGCTGGTCGCCATCGCCTATGTGCTGCTCGCCGACCGCAAGATCTGGGCTGCGGTGCAGATCCGGCGCGGCCCGAACGTGGTCGGACCGTGGGGACTGCTGCAGTCCTTCGCCGACCTGCTGAAGTTCATCGTCAAGGAGCCGACGATTCCGGCGGGCGCCAATAAGGGCGTGTTCCTGCTGGCGCCGCTCGTGACCTGCACGCTGGCGCTCGCGGCCTGGGCCGTGATCCCGGTCAATGCCGGCTGGATGATCGCCAACATCAACGTCGGTATTCTGTACGTCTTCGCCATCTCGTCGCTAATGGTCTACGGCATCATCATGGCGGGCTGGGCATCGAATTCGAAATACGCGTTCCTGTCCGCCGTGCGCTCGGCCGCACAGATGGTGTCCTACGAAGTCTCCATCGGCTTCGTCATCATCACCGTGCTGCTGTGCGCGGGCTCGCTCAATCTGTCGGCCATCGTCGAGGCGCAGAACGGTCCGTTGGGGCTGTTCCAGTGGTATTGGCTGCCGCTCCTGCCGATGTTCGTGGTGTTCTTCGTGTCCGCGCTCGCCGAGACCAACCGGCCGCCGTTCGATCTGGTCGAGGCCGAGTCCGAACTCGTCGCGGGCTTCATGGTCGAGTACGGCTCGTCGCCCTACATGATGTTCATGCTGGGCGAGTACGTCGCAATCGCGACCATGTGCGCGCTTGCCACCATCCTGTTCCTGGGCGGCTGGCTGCCGCCGTTCCCGGTTGCGCCGTTCACCTGGGTGCCGGGCGTGATCTGGTTCACGCTCAAGTGCCTGTTCATGTTCTTTCTGTTCGCCATGGCCAAGGCCATCGTGCCGCGCTACCGCTACGACCAGCTCATGCGTCTCGGCTGGAAGGTGTTCCTGCCGCTGTCGCTGGCGATGGTCGTGATCGTGGCCGCGGTGCTGCAATTCGGCGGGCTCGCGCCGAAATGAGGACGCCAAAGAGGCTGCCATGAGACTGGACCAGGCCGCGCGCTCGATCTTCCTGAAGGAGTTCGTCTCGGCGTTCTTCCTCGGCATGAAGTATTTCTTCAAGCCGAAGGCGACGCTGAACTATCCGTTCGAGAAGGGTCCGCTGTCGCCGCGCTTTCGCGGCGAGCACGCGCTGCGCCGCTATCCGAACGGCGAGGAGCGCTGCATCGCCTGCAAGCTCTGCGAGGCGATCTGCCCGGCGCAGGCCATCACCATCGAGGCCGGCCCGCGGCGGAACGACGGCACGCGCCGCACCACGCGCTACGACATCGACATGGTGAAATGCATCTACTGCGGCCTGTGCCAGGAGGCCTGCCCGGTGGACGCCATCGTGGAGGGGCCGAACTTCGAATTCGCCACCGAAACCCGCGAGGAACTCTACTACGACAAGGAGCGCCTGCTCGCGAACGGCGACCGCTGGGAGCGCGAGATCGCCAAGAACATCGCGCTCGACGCGCCGTATCGATGAGGGCACCGGCACGATGATCATTCCCGCGCTGTTCTTCTACCTCTTCGCCGGCGTCTGCATCGCGGCCGCCTTCATGGTGATCGCGGCGAAGAACCCGGTGCATTCGGTGCTCTACCTGATCCTCGCCTTCGTCAACGCCGCGGGGCTGTTCGTGATGATGGGCGCGGAGTTCCTGGCGATGATCCTGATCGTGGTCTACGTCGGCGCGGTCGCCGTGCTGTTCCTGTTCGTGGTCATGATGCTCGACGTCGACTTCGCCGAATTGCGCCAGGGCTTCCTGCAATATCTGCCGGTCGGCGCACTGGTCGGCGCGATCTTCCTCGCCGAGCTGCTGCTGGTGGTGGGCGCCTGGGTCATCGGGCCGGGCGTGCCGCAGACCATCGCGGCGCCGATCCCCACGGGCGTCAACAACACTGAGGCCATCGGCCGCGTGCTCTATACGCAATACGTCTATTACTTTCAGGCCGCAGCCGTGGTGCTGCTGGTCGCCATGATCGGCGCCATCGTGCTGACGCTGCGCCACAAGACGGGCGTGAAGCGCCAGGACATCGGCGAGCAGGTCGCGCGCACCAAGGCGACCGCGATTGAAATCGTCAACGTCAAGCCGGGGCAGGGGCTAGGCGCATGATCCCGAAAAGTGTGAAGCGGTTTTCGGACAAGATCATGCGCGGAGGAGTCGCATGACCATCGGCCTCGGGCACTACCTCTCAGTCGCCGCGATCCTGTTCACGCTCGGGATTCTCGGCATCTTCCTCAACCGCAAGAACGTCATCGTCATCCTGATGTCGATCGAGCTGATCCTGCTCGCGGTCAACATCAACCTGGTGGCGTTCTCGACCCACATCGGCGACATCATGGGGCAGGTGTTCGCGCTGCTGGTGCTCACAGTCGCAGCCGCCGAAGCCGCCATCGGCCTTGCGATCCTCGTGGTCTATTTCCGGAACCGCGGCTCGATCGCGGTCGAAGACATCAACCTGATGAAGGGCTGACGCAATAATGTATCAGGCGATCGTCCTTCTCCCTCTGCTCGGCGCGATCCTGGCCGGTGCGATCTCGCTTTGGGGAGCGCGCGCGCGCTTCCCTGGCGCCGAACCGTCGGACGACCATCACGCGCACGATCACGCAGCGAACGGCCATGCGCACCATGCCGAGGCGCACGCGGGCGCCGCGCACGACGACCACCATGCTCCGGCGGAGCCGGCGGCGGAAGGCTCGCGCGCCGCGGAAATCATTACGACCTCGCTGCTCGCCATCGCCATGGTGCTGTCCTGGATCGCGTTCTGGCGCGTCGGATTCGGCGGCGAGGAGCAGCGGATCGTTCTGTTCAATTGGATGATCTCGGGCGACTTCAAGGTCGACTGGGCACTCCGTGTCGACTCGCTCACCGCCGTCATGCTGGTGGTGGTGACGACGGTATCGGGGCTCGTGCACCTCTATTCCATCGGCTACATGGCCGAGGACCCGTACCGGCCGCGCTTTTTCGCCTATCTCTCGCTATTCACCTTCGCGATGCTGGCGCTGGTGACGGCCGACAACCTCGCGCAGCTGTTCTTCGGCTGGGAGGGCGTCGGGCTCGCGAGCTATCTCCTGATCGGCTTCTGGTATCACAAGCCCGAGGCCAACGCGGCCGCGATCAAGGCCTTCATCGTCAACCGCGTGGGCGACTTCGGCTTCGCGCTCGGTATCTTCGCCGTGTTCATGATGACCGGGTCGATCGATTTCGACACGATCTTCGCGCAGGCGCCGTCGCTGACCGGCAAGACCATCAACTTCTTCGGCTGGCACGCGGACGCGCTGACGCTGATATGCCTGCTGCTGTTCATGGGCGCGATGGGCAAGTCGGCGCAGTTCCTGCTGCACACCTGGCTGCCCGACGCCATGGAAGGTCCGACGCCGGTGTCGGCGCTGATCCACGCCGCCACCATGGTCACTGCCGGCGTGTTCATGGTGGCAAGGCTTTCGCCGCTGTTCGAATTGTCGCCGAACGCCGCGGCCTTCGTCACGCTGGTCGGAGCGACCACCGCATTCTTCGCGGCGACCGTGGGCCTGGTGCAGAACGACATCAAGCGGATCGTCGCCTATTCGACCTGCTCGCAGCTCGGTTACATGTTCGTCGCCATGGGCGTGGGCGCCTACTCGGTCGGCATGTTCCACCTGTTCACCCACGCCTTCTTCAAGGCCCTGCTGTTCCTCGGCTCCGGCTCGGTGATCATGGCGATGCACCACGAGCAGGACATCCGGAACATGGGGGGCCTGAAGGACAAGATCCCCTTCACCTATTGGACCATGGTGATCGGTACGCTGGCGCTGACCGGTTTCCCGCTGACCGCCGGCTACTTCTCCAAGGACGCCATCATCGAGGCCGCGTTCGTCGGCAAGAATCCGTTCGCGGCCTATGCCTTCGTGCTGACGGTCGCCGCAGCCGGCCTGACCGCGTTCTACTCATGGCGGCTGATCTACAAGACCTTCCACGGCACGCCGCACGACAAGCACCACTACGACGCGGCGCGCGAAAGCCCGGCTGTGATCCTGATCCCGCTCGGCGTTCTTGCGCTGGGCTCGATTGCCGCCGGCTATCCGTTCAAGGAGTTCTTTGCCGGCCACCACGTGGCGGAGTTCTTCCGCGAGTCGGTCAAGCAGAGTGCGGCGGTCATCGAGGCGATCCACCACTCGCCGAAGATCGTGGTCTGGACGCCGACGGTCATGATGGCGCTCGGCTGGGGCGTGGCGACGTACTTCTACCTGTACCGGCCGGACATCCCGGCGAGCATGATGCGCCAGCACGATGCGCTGTACCGATTCCTGCTCAACAAGTGGTACTTCGACGAGATTTACGACGTCATCTTCGTGAAGCCCGCGCTCTGGCTCGGCCGCCTGCTCTGGAAGGGGGGCGACGGCCGCGTCATCGACGGCTTCGGCCCCGACGGCGTGTCGGCGCGCGTGCTTGACGTGACGCGCAACGTCGTCCGGCTGCAGACCGGCTATCTCTACCACTACGCCTTCGCCATGCTGATCGGAGCGGCGGCGCTTATTACCTGGTTCATGTTCGCGGGCGGGGGAGCGCGCTGATGGCGTCCTGGCCCATCCTCTCGGTCACGACCTTCCTGCCGCTGGCGGGCGTGCTGTTCATTCTTATGCTGCGCAACGACGAGGCGGGGGTGCGCAATGCCCGCTGGGTCGCGCTGTGGACCACCGTCGTTACTTTCGCGGTGTCGCTCAATCTGCTGTGGCGGTTCGATCCGTCGTCGCCGGAGTTCCAGTTCGTCGAGAAGGTCGAATGGCTCGGCGGCTACGGCGCCTACAAGATGGGCGTGGACGGCATCTCGCTGCCGTTCGTGATCCTGACCACCGCGCTGATGCCGCTGTGCATCGCGGCGAGCTGGCAGTCGATCCAGACTCGCGTCAAGGAATACATGATCGCGTTCCTGGCGCTGGAAGTGCTGATGGTCGGCACGTTCTCGGCGCTGGACCTCGTGCTGTTCTATCTGTTCTTCGAGGGCGGCCTGATACCGATGTTCCTGATCATCGGCGTCTGGGGCGGTCCGCGCCGGGTCTACGCGAGCTTCAAGTTCTTCCTCTACACGTTACTGGGCTCGGTGCTGATGCTGCTCGCCATCATGGCGATGTTCTGGCAGTCGGGCACGACCGACATCGTCACACTCTTACGCCATGCGTTCCCGCGCGAGATGCAGCCGTGGCTGTGGCTCGCCTTCTTCGCCTCGTTCGCGGTGAAGATGCCGATGTGGCCGGTGCATACCTGGTTGCCCGACGCGCACGTCGAGGCGCCGACCGCGGGTTCCGTGATCCTCGCCGCGATCCTTCTGAAAATGGGCGGCTACGGGTTCCTGCGGTTCTCGCTGCCGATGTTCCCGATCGCGTCGGCTGATTTCGCGCCGCTGATCTTCGCGCTGTCGGTGATCGCCATCGTCTACACGTCGCTGGTGGCGATCGTGCAGGACGACATGAAGAAGCTGATCGCCTATTCGTCGGTCGCCCACATGGGTTTCGTCACGATGGGCATCTTCGCCGCGACCGCACAGGGCGTGGCCGGCGGTATTTTCCAGATGATCTCGCACGGCATCGTGTCGGCTGCGCTGTTCCTGTGCGTCGGCGTGGTCTACGACCGCATGCACAGCCGCGAGATCGCCGCCTACGGCGGCCTGGTCAGCCGCATGCCGGTGTACGCCGCGGTGTTCCTGTTGTTCACGCTCGCAAACGTGGGTCTGCCTGGAACTTCGGGCTTCGTCGGCGAATTCCTGACGCTGCTCGGCACGTTCCGCGTCAACATTGTGGTCGCGACGCTCGCGACCATCGGCGTCATTCTATCCGCGGGTTATGCGCTGTGGCTGTACCGCAAGGTCGTCTTCGGCAAGCTGGAGAAGCCGAGCCTCGCCGGCATCCGCGACATGGGCTGGCGCGAGGGCGTGGTGTTTGCGCCGCTTGTGATTCTGACGCTCCTGTTCGGTTTCTATCCGAAGCCGGTCCTCGACCTGTCCGCCGCGTCGGTCACGGCGCTGCTGGAAAACTACCAGCGCGCGCTCGGGGCGGCAAAGACTGCCGCGATGCTGCAATGAGGCTGCGACGATGAACGCAATCCCGCTCTCGTCGATGACGCCCGCGCTGCCGGAGATCGTTCTGGCGGCCGGCGCCATGGCGCTGCTCATGGTCGGCGCGTTCCGCGAGCGCAGCGCGCAACTCGTCAATCTTGGCGCGATCATGCTGCTGGTCGCGGCGGCCTTCCTCGCCGCGGCGCTGCCCGACGGCACCGCCTTCGGCGGCAGCTTCACGGTCGACGGATTCGCGCGCTTCATGAAGGTTCTGGCGTTCGGCGGCTCGGCAGTCGCGCTGGTCATGTCGCTCGACTATCTCGCCGTGGAAAAACAGCAGAAATTCGAGTTCGCGATCCTGATCCTGCTCTCGGCCACCGGCATGGGCATGCTGATTTCGGCCGGCGACCTGATCGCGCTTTATCTCGGCCTCGAACTGATGAGCCTGTCGCTTTACGTGGTCGCGGCCTTCAACCGGGACTCCGTACGCTCGACCGAGGCAGGACTGAAGTATTTCGTTCTCGGCGCGCTGTCGTCCGGCATGCTGCTCTACGGCTGCTCGCTGATCTACGGCTTCACCGGCACCGTGTCCTTCGCGGGCATCGCCAAGGCGTCCGCGAACGGCGGGATCGGGCTGACGTTCGGTCTCGTGTTCCTGTTCGCGGGCTTCTGCTTCAAGGTGTCGGCGGTGCCGTTCCACATGTGGACGCCGGACGTCTACGAGGGCGCGCCGACGCCCGTGTCGGCGTTCTTTGCCGCGGCGCCCAAGATCGCGGCGATGGCGATATTCGCCCGGGCCACCATCAGCGCGTTTCCCGGCATCGTGCCGCAATGGCAGCAGATCGTGGTGTTCGTCGCCATCGCATCGATGGTGCTCGGTGCCTTCGCGGCCATCGGCCAGCGCAATATCAAGCGGCTGATGGCCTATTCGTCCATCGGGCACATGGGCTTTGCGCTGGTCGGACTCGCCTCCGGCACCGCCGAAGGCGTGCAGGGCGTGCTGGTCTACATGTCGATCTATCTCGCCATGACCGTCGGCGCGTTCGCGGTGATTCTGTCGATGCGCCGCCCGGAAGGCATGGTCGAGCAGATTTCAGACCTCGCAGGCCTCTCCCGGACAAACCCGGCCATGGCGTTCTTCCTTGCGTTGCTCTTGTTCTCGCTCGCTGGCATTCCGCCGCTCGCGGGCTTCTTCGCCAAATACTACGTGTTCCTCGGCGCCATCAAAGCCGGGCTCTACGGCCTCGCGGTGATCGGCGTGCTGGCGAGCGTGGTCGGCGCCTACTATTACCTGCTGATCGTCAAGATCATGTACTTCGACGAGCCGGCCAAGGGCTTCCAGCCGATGCCGGGCGAACTCAAGGCCGTGCTGGGCGTCGCCGGCCTGTTCAACCTTCTGTTCTTCGTCTATCCGGCGCCGCTGATCGCCGCTGCGGGCGCTGCGGCGAAGTCGCTGTTCTGATGCGGCTCGACCCCACGGCCGAAGCGGCCGGTGCGCGGCTCGTCACGCACGACACCATCGGCTCCACCAACGCGGAGGCGCTGCGCGCGGCGCGCGCGGGCGAGCATGGACCGCTCTGGATCGTCGCGCGGCGTCAGACCGCGGGCCGCGGCCGGCGCGGACGGGTCTGGGTCTCGGAACCCGGCAATCTCTACGCGACGCTGCTTTTGACGGACGCGCCGATGGCGCACGCGCCCGAATTGTCGTTCGTAGCGGCACTGGCCCTGCACGACGCGGTCGCGGGCCGGGTGCCTGGGCTTGACCGCAGGCTCGCGCTGAAATGGCCGAACGATCTCCTGATCGACCGCTGCAAGTTCGCCGGCATCCTGATCGAGGGTGAGGGTGCGGCGGTTGCGGTCGGAATTGGCGTCAACTGCTCGCATCATCCGTCCGGAACAGACTTTCCCGCGACCGATCTGGCGGCGGCGGGCGTGCGCGCCACGCCGGAAAGTGTGTTTCAGGCGCTGTCGGCGGCGATGGTCGCGCGGCTGTTGCAATGGAACCGCGGCGCGGGCTTTGCCGAGATCCGGAGCGACTGGCTCGCGCGCGCAGGCGGCCTCGGCAAGCCGATGCGGGTCGCACTCTCGGACGGCGAGCGGGCGGGCACGTTCGAGACCCTCGACGAACGCGGCCGCCTGGTGCTGCGGCTGGCCGACGGCGCCCTTGAAGCTGTGACCGCAGGCGACGTGCTTGGCGCGGGGAGGGCTTGAGCGATGGCGGCGCCCGCCGGCGACCTGGTGTTCGCGCCGCTCGGCGGCGTCGGCGAGATCGGCATGAACCTGTACGTGTACGGGACCGGCGACGAGCGGCGCCGGTCGTGGCTAGCGGTCGACGTCGGCGTGTCGTTCGGCAGCGAAGACCTGCTGCCCGGCATCGACCTGGTGCTGCCGGACGTGGGCTTCCTGGTCGAACAGCGGCGCAATCTCGCCGGCATCGTGCTGACCCACGCCCACGAGGACCATTTTGGCGCGCTGCTCGATCTGTGGCCCAAGCTCAAGGTGCCGGTCTATGCCACGCCGTTCACCGCCTCGCTGTTCGAAGCCAAGCGGCGGTCCGAGCCCTGGGCTCCCGAGGTGCCGATCAAGGAAATCGCGCTCGGCTCGCGTTTCAATGTCGGGCCGTTCGACATCGAGCTCGTTTCAATGGCCCATTCGATCCCAGAGTCGAACGCGCTGATCCTTCGCACGCCGTTCGGCAACGTGCTGCACACCGGCGACTGGAAGCTCGATCCGACGCCCGTTCTGGGGCCGCCGACCGACGAGGCGAAGCTCCGCGCTCTCGGCGTCGAGGGCTGCATCGCGCTGGTCGGCGATTCCACCAACGCAATCCGCGACGGCCGCTCGCCGTCGGAGACCGACGTGGCGCGCGAGCTTGCCAAGCTGATCGCGAATGCGCGGGGCCGGGTCGCGGTCACGACCTTCGCCTCCAACGTGGCGCGCATCAAGGCCGTCGCGGACGCCGCCCGCGCGGCGGGGCGCGAGATCGTCGTGGTCGGCCGCGCCATGGATCGCGTTGTGCAGGTCGCGCGCGAAACCGGCTATCTCGACGATGTCCAGGAGTTCCGTGGCATGGAGGTGTACGGCCACCTGCCGAACGACAAGGTGGTCGCGCTCTGCACCGGCAGCCAGGGCGAGCCGCGCGCGGCGCTGGCGCGCATCGCCGAGGACGAGCATCCGGAGGTCACGCTTTCGAGGGGCGATACGGTGATCTTTTCGTCGCGGCCCATTCCCGGCAACGAGCGCGCGATCAACCGCGTCATCAATGGACTGGTCAGCCAGGGCGTCGAGGTCGTCACCGACCGCACCCACATGGTTCATGTGTCCGGGCATCCGCGCCGGGCCGAACTCGAGGAACTGCTCGGCTGGGTGAAGCCGCAGACCGTCGTGCCCGTGCACGGCGAGGCGCTGCATCTGGCCGAGCACGGCGCACTGGCGCGGAAGCTCGGCGCCCACGTCGTCATCTGCCGCAACGGCGATTTGATCCGGCTCGCGCCCGGCGTGCCGTCGATCGTCGACGAGGTGCCCGTCGGCCGCCTCTACAAGGACGGGACGCTGCTGGTGCCGGCGGCGGCGCGCACCGTCGCCGACCGCAAGCGCCTGTCGTATTCGGGCGTGGTGATCGTGTCGCTGGCGGTCACCGACAAGGGCCAACTGGCTGCCAACCCCGAGGTGGAGTTGATCGGCCTCCCGGACAGCACCGCCGACGGCGAGAAGATGGCGGACGTCGCCTACGAGGCTGCGGCGTCGACCGTCGAGCAGTTGCCGCGGCCGCGCCGGCGCGACCCGGATTCGATCGAGGAGGCGGTTCGCCGCGCGGTGCGGGCTGCGGTCGGGCAGCGCTGGGGCAAGAAGCCCAACGTGGCGGTCCACGTGCTTGTCGTGTGAGCGCGCCCGGGCGGGTAGCCGCACGCGTTCAGGCCCGTTATGGATAGGCCGCCGCCGGGACCCAACAGAACGGGACCCAGGAGACAACCCATGATCGGACGGCTCAACCACGTCGCCATCGCGGTCCGCGACATCGCCAAGGCGGCGCAGCTTTACCGCCGGACGCTCGGCGCCGAAGTGTCGGCAGCAGTACCGCAGCCGGCGCATGGCGTGACCACGGTGTTCATCACGCTGCCCAACACCAAGATCGAGTTGCTGGAACCGCTCGGAGCGGATTCCCCGATCGCCAAATTCCTGGAACGAAATCCGGACGGCGGCATCCACCATGTCTGCTACGAGGTCGACGATATCCTGGCCGCGCGCGACCGGCTCAAGGCCGAGGGCGCGCGCGTGCTCGGCGACGGCAACCCCAAGATCGGCGCCCACGACAAGCCGGTGCTGTTCCTGCATCCCAAGGACTTCTGCGGCACACTGGTCGAACTCGAGCAGGCGTGACCCGGTGATCTGACATGGCGCTTTCGACCGCGATTGCGATCTACTTTCTGATCTGGTGGGTCGTGCTGTTTGCGGTGCTGCCCTGGGGCGTCCGCGCGCAGGGCGACGAGGGCGCGCCCGGGACCGATCCAGGCGCGCCGCGCGTGCCATATCTGAAGGCCAAGCTGGTCTGGACCACCGCCGTATCGGCGGTCGTGTTCGCGGCGGGGGCCTACGTCTATGCCACCGGGCTCGTGACCCTGGATGGACTGGCGTCGTGGCTCGGTGTGCCGCTGTAGGCTGCGCTTGCCCGCTGGGCCGGACTGCATGTCCAAACGCCCGGCGTTGCGTCTCTGATGAACGGTCGTCTTGTGCAAAAAAATAGAGCTGGATCAATATCCTGCTCCAGATATCTCCAGTGCCTTTTCAACCTCGAACTCGCCGGTCGAGGCGGCGCTCGTAGCGCCTTGGCTTGTCCTCCCGAGACATGGGCCGATTGGGGCAGAGCCCCGCGCGCGCAAAACCTAGCCCACCCGCTGAAATTTGTCATCACCGGGCTGCAACGGCGCGGCGATCCGGTCCCGCCTTGGCCCTTTGCGGTCCTTGTAATTCCGGACCTTATCCGGTTTCACTCCCCGGGCCGCCCAAGCCAAGTGATTCCCGAGAAATAAATGCGCCTGTCCCGGTTTTTCCTGCCCATTCTGCGCGAGACCCCGAAGGAGGCCGAGATCGTCTCGCACCGGCTGATGCTGCGCGCGGGAATGATGCGGCAGGAGGCCGCAGGGATTTATGCGTTCCTGCCACTGGGATTGCGGGTGCTGCGCAAGATCGAGCAGGTGGTCCGCGAGGAACAGAACCGCGCCGGCGCCATCGAGATGCTGATGCCGACCATCCAGTCGGCCGACCTCTGGCGCGAAAGCGGCCGCTACGACGCCTATGGCAAGGAAATGCTGCGGATCGAGGACCGGCACGAGCGGGAGATGCTGTACGGGCCGACCAACGAGGAAATGATCACCGAGGTCTTCCGCGCCTATTGCCGCTCCTACAAGGACCTGCCGCTGAACCTCTATCACATCCAATGGAAGTTCCGGGACGAGGTGCGTCCGCGCTTCGGCCTGATGCGCGGCCGCGAGTTTCTGATGAAGGATGCCTATTCGTTCGACGTCGACTACGCGGGCGCGAGGCACGCCTATAACCGGATGTTCGTCGCTTACCTGCGCACCTTCGCGCGGCTTGGGTTGAAGTCGATCCCGATGGTCGCCGACACCGGCCCGATCGGCGGCAATCTCAGCCATGAATTCATCATCCTGGCGTCGACCGGGGAGTCCGAGGTCTATTGCCACAAGGATTATCTCGACTTCCCCGTGCCGGACGAAAGCGTGAATTTCGACGACGTGGTGGGGCTGCAATCCATCGTCGACAAGTGGACGTCGCTTTACGCCGCAACCTCCGAAAAGCACGAAGCGGCCGAATTCGCCAAGCTTCCCGCCGAAAAACAGGTGTCGGCGCGCGGCATCGAGGTCGGCCACATCTTCTATTTCGGCACCAAATATTCTGAGCCGATGAAGGCCGTGGTCAGCGGCCCGGACGGCATCGAGCGCGCGGTCCACATGGGTTCCTACGGCATTGGGCCGAGCCGTCTGGTCGCCGCGATCATCGAGGCGTTCCACGACGACGCCGGCATCAAGTGGCCGGAGCCGGTCGCGCCATTCAAGGTTGCGATCCTCAATCTCAAGCAGGGCGATGGCGCGACCGATGCCGCCTGCGAGACGCTTTACCGCGATCTGGCGGCCAAGGGCGTCGACGCGCTCTATCACGATCTCGACGAGCGGCCGGGATCGAAGTTCGCCACCGCCGACCTGATCGGCGTTCCGTGGCAGGTGGTGATCGGCCCCAAGGGGCTTGCGTCCGGCACCTATGAGGTCAAGAAGCGGGCGGACGGCAGCCGGGAAACTTTGAGTCCCGCGGCAACGCTCGATCTGTTGTCGCGCTGAAGCTGTGCGTATTGGGTGAATTGGGGCGCCGAGACTGGCTTGAAACCGCCAGAATCGGATGAAATCGGTGGGCAAGAGCGATTGATGAGCGATCCGACCGGGACACGACCGTTTGCCCCGTTTGAGTGGATGTTGTCGCTGCGCTACCTGCGGGCGCGGCGCAAGGAAGGATTCATCTCGGTCATCGCCGGCTTCTCGTTTCTCGGCATCATGCTGGGCGTGGCGACGCTCATCATCGTCATGGCGGTGATGAACGGATTCCGCAAGGAACTGCTCGACAAGATCCTGGGCCTCAACGGCCATCTGCTGGTGCAGCCGCTGGAAAAGCCGCTCACCGACTTCGAGGAGGTCGCGGCCCGCATTTCCAAGGTCGAGGGCATCCGCATCGCGGTGCCGATCGTGGAGGGCCAGGCGCTCGCGTCGTCGCCGTTCAACGCCGCCGGCGTGCTGGTGCGCGGCATCCGCGGCAGCGATCTCGCGAGCCTCACGTCGATCGGCAAGAACATCAAGCAGGGCACGCTCGAAGGCTTCGACCAGGGGCAGGGCGTGGTGATCGGACGCCGTCTCGCCGACCAACTCACTTTGCGCTCGGGCGACAGCGTAACGCTGGTAGCACCGCGCGGTGCTGTGACGCCGATGGGCACAACGCCGCGCATCAAGGTCTACAAGATCGCCGCCGTGTTCGAGATCGGTATGTCCGAATACGACGCGGCCTTCGTATTCATGCCGCTGGTCGAGGCACAGGCCTATTTCAACCGCAACAACGACGTGACCGCGATCGAGGTCTACACCTCGGCGCCGGACCGGATCGTACAATTCCGCCAGCTTGTGACCGAAGCCGCGCAACGGCCGATCTTCATGATCGACTGGCGCCAGCGCAACGCGACCTTCTTCAACGCGCTGCAGGTCGAGCGCAACGTCATGTTCCTGATCCTGACGCTGATCGTGCTGGTGGCGGCCTTCAACATCGCCTCGAGCCTGATCATGCTGGTCAAGGACAAGGGCCGCGACATCGGCATCCTGCGCACCATGGGCGCCTCGCAAGGCGCGATCATGCGCGTGTTCCTGATCACCGGTGCGTCCATCGGCGTCATCGGCGCGCTGACCGGATTCGCGGTCGGGTTGCTGGTTTGCCTGAACATCGAGTCGATCCGGCAGTTCATGTCGTGGCTCACCAACACCGAGCTGTTCTCGCCGGAGCTTTATTTCCTTTCGCGCTTGCCGGCCGAACTCGACGCCGGCGAAACCACGGCCGTGGTGGTGATGGCGCTCGCGCTGTCCCTGCTCGCGACGCTTTACCCGTCGTGGCGCGCGGCGCGCCTCGATCCGGTCGAAGCGCTCCGGTACGAGTGAAGCGCCGATGGCCGACGCAGCGCAGACACCCGTCATCTTCCTTCACGCGATCGAGCGCCGGTACCATCAGGGCGACGCGGTGCTGGAAGTACTGAAAGGCGCCGAGCTTGCGGTCTGGCCGGGCCAATCGGTGGCGCTGATCGCGCCGTCCGGCGCCGGCAAATCGACGCTGCTGCAGATCGCGGGGCTCCTGGAACAGCCCGACGGCGGCGAGGTCTATCTCGACGGTGCGCCGACCTCGGGCCTGTCCGACGCCGCGCGCACGCGCATCCGTCGTAACGCCGTCGGCTTCGTCTATCAGGCGCATTACCTGCTGCCGGAGTTTTCGGCGGTCGAGAACGTGATGATGCCGCAGATGATCCGCGGCTTGGCGCGCGCGGAGGCGCAATCGCGCGCGGTCGAACTCCTGAGCTACCTGGGCCTGAAGGACCGGCTCACGCATCGCCCGGCGGAATTGTCCGGCGGCGAGCAGCAGCGGGTCGCGATCGCGCGCGCGGTCGCCAACATTCCGCGCTTGCTGCTCGCCGACGAGCCGACCGGCAACCTCGACCCGCGCACCTCCGACCATGTATTCGGTGCGCTCAACCAGCTCATCCGCCAATCCGGGCTGACGGTGGTGCTTGCCACCCACAACATGGAGATCGCGGCGCGGATGGACCGTAGGGTCACGATCCGCGACGGGCAGGTGCTGGAACTGCCGTAGCAGGTGCCGGTGCGATGGCTGAACGCATCGGGGCCGCCCAAATAGGGCGGCCCCGTCATTCCGGTTCGGCGGCGGTCGCGTTTACCAGCCGCTGAATACGCTGGTGACCGCGTTCTTCCAGGTGCTGGCCTGGCCCAGGCTCTTCATGCCCTGGCCGGCTTGCTGCCAGGTGCTGGCCTGGCCGAGCGAAGCGATGCCCTGACCCGCGCTCTGCCAGTAGCTCGCCGATCCGATCCGCGTGAAGTTCTCGGCATAGAATGTCATGCCGCCGGCAACCTGGTCCAGGTCCTGCTCCGACAGTTCGTCGTCGATCAGCTTCTGCTTGCGGAAATGATCGAGAAGCGCGGCGCGCGCGCCCAGCGCCTCGTCCACCGTGAAGTCCAGACCCTGCTGCTTGCCGATGGCGACGACCGCTGCGGCCGCGGCCTTCGCGTTCTTGCCTTCGACCGCCTTTGCCACTTCCACCGCCAGCGCGGGGTTGGCAGGCAATGTCTTGCCGACAAACTCGATTGCGGCTTCTGCACTCATGAGATCGTCTTCCTTCTAAGATACTGCGCGACCGCGCATTGATTGCAAACTAACCCGGCATAAGGCGCGGGCATGTGAGAATTGTCACATGCCCGCAAACGCCGTTCAGACCCCGGCCACACCTGGGCTGCGCGCTCACCAGCCGCTGAACACGCTCTTCACCGAATTGCCGACGGTGTTCCACGTGCTCTTGCTTCCCAAGCTTGCCATGCCGGAGCCGAAGTTCTGCCAGCCCTGCGCGGTGCCAAGGACCGAAAAAGCCGAGCCCATGCCTTGCCAGACCTGGGGGTTTTTGATGTCGCTCCAGAGCGCCGTGGGACCCGAGGCGCCGCCGGCGACCCGGTCGAGATCCTGCTCCGACAGTTCGTCGCCGATCACCTTCTCCTTGCGCAGATGCTCCATCACGGCGGCGCGGGCGCCCATCGCTTCCTCCGCCGTGAAGTCGAGGCCCTGCTTTTTGCCGATGGCTACGACGGCCGCCGCCGCGGCATTCGCGTCCTTGCCCTCGACCGCCTTGGCCACTTCCGCGGCCAGCGCGGGATTCATCGGAATGGTCTTACCAACGAATTCGATAGCTGCTTGTGCGCTCATAGCTCACGCCCTCCCTTATGAAATGCGTGGAAATACGCATTGCGGTGAAATTGTCTCGTCGCGGCTGCAACCGCAGTGCGAATTCTCACACGTTGAATTGCCCGACGGAAGATCGCTGAGTCCGACCCCGATGGGATCAACACCGCAGGAACCCGCAAATCTGAAGGGTTTTTGCCGCTGAGCGAAAATTGCCTGTCATGACGCTTGACAATAGAACAAACGATGAACTATGTTCCTTGTTCGTTCTGAGGGAGGACATCATGTTTCGCGCCGTCGTTGAGGAAGCCGCCGCATTGGCCTCGATCACCCTGTTCCTTGGCATGATCGCCGTCTGGGCCCAGGTCATTTCGACTTTGTAGGTCTTTTTCAGCCTGTGGTCGTTTCAACCCTGGAGGCCATCGCAAGCCTGTAACAGTTCTTTGCCTTGATGGCGGTTGCGGGCCGCCGATTGCCGGTTTGGATTGTCGGTCCTAGCCGCCGGTCCTGTGTCAGTGGCGTTCGTTGCGTAATCGCGTGCTGTGTTCTGCGTCTCTCGTCCCCCGGTATCCGCTCGTCATGCCCGTGTGCCGCGGGCATCCGCGTTCCGCCCCCCCAATCCCCGATCGGACGCGGATGGCATCGGAAGCAGGGCTTGCCCGGCTCCCGAGCCATGACGGCGGCCTACCGCAGAAGCCGCGACGGCGCTGCGCCGAGAGGCTGGGGATAGCCGGTATCTCTCGGACGCGAACGGCCGCGGCGGTGGACAGGGCAGGCTGCGCTTCGCACCATCGCCGGACGCCGATTCGGCGTTCAGGTCCGAGGTAGCCTTGCCCCAAAAATCACCCGTACCTTCCGCCGCCGGTCCCGGCTTCGTGCATCTTCACGTGCATTCGGCCTATTCGCTGCTCGAAGGCGCGCTGACCATAGGCAAGCTCGCCGACCTCGCCAAGGCCGATCGGCAGCCTGCGCTGGCGCTGACCGACACCGACAACATGTTCGGCGCTCTGGAATTCTCCGAAAAACTCGCGTCGTCCGGAATCCAGCCCATCGTCGGTTGCGCGCTCGCGCTCGACTTCGGCGACGAAACACGCGATCCGCGCCTGCCCGGCCGGGCGCGGCCGCTGCCGCGGATCGTGCTGCTGGCGGCGACCGAGTCCGGCTACCGCCGCCTGATCCGGCTGAACTCGCGCGCCTTCCTTGAGACGCCCTCTAACGAGAAGCCGCACGTCAAACTTGCCTGGCTTGCCGGCGAAGTCGAAAGCCTGATCGCGTTGACCGGCGGGCCCGGCGGGCCGCTCGACGCGGCACTCGCCTCGGGCCAGGCCGATGTCGCGGGCGCGCGATGCTTAGCGCTGCAGGAGCTGTTCGGCGAGCGCCTCTATATGGAATTGCAGCGCCACGGCACGGCTGCCGAGCGCGCGGCGGAGCCGACGCTGGTGGACATTGCTTACGCGCGCGGAATTCCGTTGGTCGCGAGCAACGAGCCGCATTTCCCCAGGCGCGAGGACTACGAGGCCCACGATGCGCTGATCTGCATCGCCGAGGGCCGCATGGTCGCCGAGACCGAGCGCCGGCAACTCACTGCGGAGCACTATTTCAAGTCGCGCGCCGAGATGGCGGCGCTGTTCTCCGACCTGCCGGAGGCGCTCGCCTCGACCGTGGAGATCGCCCGGCGCTGCGCGTATCGCCCGCACACGCGCAAGCCGATCCTGCCGCGGTTCACCGATGCCGAGCGCAAGGTGGACGAAGCCGACGAATTGCGCGTGCGCGCGGAAGCGGGCCTCAAACGCCGGATCGCAGCCCACGGCCTCGCGGCCGGCCGCACGCAGGAAGACTACAACGACCGGCTGGCCTTCGAGCTCGGCGTCATCGAGCGGATGAAATATCCGGGCTACTTCCTGATCGTTTCCGACTTCATCCAGTGGGCGAAGGAGCAGGACATCCCGGTCGGGCCGGGCCGCGGCTCGGGCGCGGGCTCGCTCGTGGCCTATGCGCTCGCCATCACCGATCTCGATCCGATCCGCTTCGATCTTCTGTTCGAGCGCTTCCTCAACCCCGACCGCGTGTCGATGCCGGATTTCGACGTCGACTTCTGCCAGGACCGCCGCGACGAGGTGATCCGCTACGTGCAGAGCCGCTACGGGCGCGACCAGGTGGCGCAGATCATCACCTTCGGCACCTTGCAGGCGCGCGGCGTGCTGCGCGACGTCGGCCGTGTGCTGGAAATGCCCTACGGGCAGGTCGACAAGCTGTGCAAGCTCGTGCCCCAGAACCCGGCGGCGCCGGTGACGCTCGCCAAGGCCATCGAGGGCGAGCCGCGCCTGCAGGCCGAGCGCGACGCCAATCCGGTGGTCAAGCGCGCCTTCGACATCTCGCTCAAGCTCGAAGGCCTTTACCGCCACGCTTCGACGCATGCCGCCGGCATCGTGATCGGGGACCGGCCGCTGAGCGAACTGGTGCCGATGTACCGCGATCCGAAATCCGACATGCCGGTGACCCAGTTCAACATGAAATGGGTCGAGGCGGCGGGCCTGGTGAAGTTCGACTTCCTCGGCCTGAAGACGCTGACCGTGCTGCAGACCGCCGTCCGCCTGCTCAAGCGGCGCGGCATCGACATCGATCTCGCGGCGATCCCGCTCGACGATCCGAAGACCTACGAACTCCTGGCGCGGGCGGAAGCGGTCGGCATCTTCCAGCTGGAAAGTGCGGGCATGCGGCGCGCGCTGCTCGACATGAAGCCCGACCGGTTCGAGGACATCATCGCGCTGGTGGCGCTTTACCGGCCCGGCCCGATGGCCAACATCCCGACCTATTGCGCGCGCAAGCACAAGCAGGAGCAGCCGGACTACATTCACCCCAAGCTCGAACCGATCCTGCGCGAGACCTTCGGCGTCATCGTCTATCAGGAACAGGTGATGCAGGCGGCGCAGATCCTCGCCGGCTACTCGCTCGGCCAGGCCGACCTGCTGCGCCGCGCCATGGGCAAGAAGATCCGCTCCGAGATGGCCGCGCAGCGCAAGGAGTTCGTCAAAGGCGCGACCGACCGCGGCATCGACAGGAGCCAGGCCGACGCGATCTTCGATGTGCTCGAACGTTTCGCCGAATACGGCTTCAACAAGAGCCACGCCGCGGCTTACGCGCTGGTCGCGTACCAGACCGCGTACCTGAAGGCCAACCACCCGGTGGAGTTTCTCGCAGCGTCCATGACACTCGATATGGGCAACACCGACAAGCTGTCGGAGTTTCGCGCCGAAGCCGAACGGCTCGGCATCCGGGTCGAACCGCCTTCGGTGAACCGCTCCGGCGTCGGCTTCGAGGTCGACGGCAACACGATCCATTATTCGCTGGCGGCCCTCAAAGGCGTCGGCGCGCAGGCGGTCGAAGCGATCGTCGCCGCTCGCGGCGACCGGCCGTTCAAGGACCTCGGCGACTTCGCGCGGCGGATCAACCCCAAGGCAGTCAACAAACGCGTGCTGGAAAGCCTCGCCGCCGCGGGCGCGTTCGACGCGCTGGAGAAAAATCGCGCGCGCGCTCACGCCGGCGTCGATACCGTTCTCGCGGCGGCGCAGCGGGCGCATGAATCGCAATCGGTCGGGCAGAATGAATTGTTCGGCGGACCGTCGAGCGGCGAGGGGCTGACGCTGCCTGCGGCCGAGCCCTGGCTGCCGGCGGACCGGTTGCAGCGCGAATACGACGCGGTCGGCTTCTTCCTGTCCGGCCATCCGCTGGACGACTATGCGTCGCTGCTGAAGAAGCTTCGTCTGCAATCGTGGGCCGAGTTCTCGCGTGCGGTGAAACAGGGCGTCAGCGCAGGCCGGGTGGCGGCGACCGTGGTCTCGCGCACCGAGCGGCGCACCAAGACCGGCAACAAGATGGGTATTTTCGGCCTGTCCGATCCCTCGGGCCACTACGAGGCCATCGTCTTCGCCGAAGGCCTGCAGCAATACCGCGACGTTCTGGAGCCGGGCTCACCGGTGCTGCTCGCGCTCACCGCCGAAGCGCAGGGCGACGAGGTGCGCGCGCGCATCCAGTCGGCGGAACCGCTCGACCAGGCCGCAGCCAAACTGCAGAAGGGCCTGCGGGTGTTCCTGCGCGACGCGGCGCCGATCGCGCCGCTCGCCAAGCGCCTCGAAGGCAAGGGCGACGGCGAGGTCAACGTCGTCGTCCAGATCGGTGGCGGCACCGAGGTGGAGATCAGGCTGCCGGGCCGCTTCAAAGTCTCGCCGCAGATCGCGGGCGCGATCAAGGCCGTACCTGGCGTGCTCGACGTGCAACTCATGTAGCCAGCGCAATGCGGACCGCGCCGGGTGCAACCGTGCGGCGCAACGGCGGCGGTTGACCCGACCGGCCGTGGGCGCTGTTATAGCGGCAACCCGACAGGAGAGGCCCATGGCCAACAAGCTGCGTCACATCGCCATTTCCGTCCGCGATCCGGAAAAGACCGCCAAGTTCTTCGAGGAAGCCTTCGGCATGACCCGCGCCGGCAACGCGCAGCGCGGCGTCTATATGACCGACGGCATCTTCAACGTCGCACTGCTCAACTTCGGCGACGAGCCGGTTGCCGGCATGGAAGATCAGAAGAACCCGCAGGGCCTGATCCACTTCGGCATGTGGGTCGACAGCGTGGACGAGATCGCGAAGAAGATCACCGACGCCGGCGGCAGCTACGTCACGGGCCGCAAGGAGACGAACCCGAACGTCTATTACGAGGTGAAATACAAGACGCCGGAAGGCATCGTCTTCGACATCACCGAGAGCGGCTGGAAGGGCGCGGTGAAGGACGTGGTGCCGGCATCGACGCCCGGCTCGAAAACGTCGGCCGCCTAGGCGGCCGGCGCGTCCGAAGGCCGGCATGGCGGCCGATACAAAGAGCGCGCGCGTCGTCATCGTCGGGGCGGGCCCCGTCGGGATGGTGTGTGCGCTGTCGCTCAACCGCAGCGGCATTCCGGTCACGGTGCTGGAGCAGGAGCCCGCGCCGGTCGAGGACCAGCGCGCGGCCTCGCTGCATCCCTCGACATTGGAAATGCTGGCGCCGCTCGGCATCACCGAGAAAATTCTGCCGCTCGGGCTCGTTTCCAGCGCCTATCGCTTCCACGACCGCGTCACGCACTCGGTGGTGGCCGAGTTCGACCTCGGCCTGATGAAGGACGAGTTCCGCTATCCGTTTGTGCTGCAATACGAGCAGTACAAGTTGACCGACTCGATTGCGGCCGAATACGGCAACGCCATCGATTTCGACGTCCGCTTCTCGCATGGGGTGACCGGCCTGAGCCAGACCGCCGACGGCGTCACGGTCGTGGCCGACGCGCCGGACGGTCCGATCGAGTTCAAGGCCGATTATGTGATCGGCTGCGACGGCGGACGCAGCACGGTGCGGCGCTTGGCCGAGATCGAGTTCGAGGGCTTCACCTATCCCGAACGCTTCATCAAAACCGCGACCAGCTTCGATTTCGGCACCGTCAATCCGAAGGTCGTGTTCCGCAATTATTTCTCCGACCCGGTCGAGTGGTGCAACCTGTTCAAAGTGCAGGGCAAGCGTCCGCCTGGCCTTTGGCGCGCGATCTTTCCGATCCCGCAGGACGAGAGCGACGAAAACGCGCTCGATCCCGAGCGGATCGAAGCGCGCCTGCAGAAGTTCTTCCCCAAGTCCGGCCGCTACGACGTCGAGTACGTCAATGTCTACGGCGCGCATCAGCGCGTCGCCGCGAGCTTCCGAAAGGGGCGCGTCCTGCTCGCCGGCGACAGCGCCCATGTGAACAATCCCATCGGCGGCATGGGCATGAACGGCGGCATCCACGATGGGCTCAATCTTGCGGAGAAACTCACCCGCGTCGTGCGCGGGGAGGCCGGCGACGACCTGCTCGATCTCTACAGCCGCCAGCGCCGCCATGCCGCGGTGAAATACGTCCAGGCCCAGACCATCGCCAACAAGCGGCTGATGGAGGAGCGCGATCCTGCGGTGCGCAAGAAGAACTTCGACGAGCTGCGCCGCACCGCCGACAATCCGGAAACCGCCAAGGCCTACATGCGCCGCGCCGCGCTCTACGACAGCCTCAAAGACGCCGCTGCGATAAGGTAATCCCGCGGCGGCCAGACTACTCCAACGAAGCCTGCCGTTGCGCTATGGCGTTTCGCCACCTCATGAGCAACATGAGCCAATGCCATGGTCCCTCGGCGCGGTCCCGATCCGACATTGCATCGTACGCGACGGCAATGCCGAAAAAGATCACGAATGCAACTTTGATTCCGGCGAAACTGTAGGCGTAATGGGCCGGCATGGTTGGGTGGGACGGATCAGGCCAGATGTGAGGGATATACGCCACCTCCAGGGCTGCGTAAATCACGAGGCACAGCGCGGTGGGTAAACTGGTGCGCCAGCCAAACAACTTCATCGAGCCGAAAATGATGGAGGCCATCCCGGCCAAGTCCATGAGCATCAGGACCACGAGTTCCATCTGAGCCGAGTTGATCCCTGACAGATCGCGGCCGGCGACCCTGGGCACTGACGGCGTCGCGATCAACAACAGCAGATAAAGTCCGATGATTTGCCACGGCAGTATTTCATTGGCGTGTTCACGATCTTTGCGGTTCTGCGCCTCGAGGAGCAGCAAACCGCCGACATAGATCAGCAGGAAACCGCCGATTGCGGCAACGATCAGCGATCGATTGGTGCCGGGTGCGGCACCATAGAACGCCAGGAGGAGCGCCCAATTGCAGGCTAACAGCGCCATCACCGTGAATAGACGGGGATTTCGCCGTGCGAATGCGTTGGCGACCTGCGCGGAGAACAGCAAGCAGAAGAATGCGGCAGACCAGCCGATGATTTGAGGGAGGGACATGGGAGGCCTCAGCGTTGCGCCGCTGGGACCGCAAGGCTCAAATCAAAAATGGCGCTCGATTTGACAAATATCTGGCCCCAACAGCGGCATGCTACCTGAAGTTGAGGCATCTTGCGCGGATAAATTGGGCACTATATAAGCCCGCCATCTCACACGCGGATTCTGGCCTTCGGGCCGTCCGGTGGCCCCAGCGGCGACGTTGGGGCTCACACATCCGCGGCGGAACAACCGGAGAATTGTTATGGCGCTGCCCGACTACAGCATGCGCCAGCTCTTGGAAGCTGGCGTTCACTTCGGCCATCAGGCCCACCGCTGGAACCCGAAGATGGGCGATTACATCTTCGGCACCCGCAACAACATCCACATCATCGACCTCGCGCAGAGCGTGCCGATGCTGCACAAGGCTCTGGAGGCGGTCAGCGACACCGTCGCCAAAGGCGGCCGCATCCTGTTCGTCGCGACCAAGCGGCAGGCGCAGGACGCCATCGCCGACGCGGCCAAGCGCTGCGCGCAGTATTACGTCAACTCGCGCTGGCTCGGCGGCACGCTGACGAACTGGAAGACGATTTCCGGGTCGATCGCGCGGCTGCGCAAGCTCGAGGAGATGCTCGCTTCCAACGAAGCCCAGGGCTACACCAAAAAGGAGCGCCTGGACCTGACGCGCGAGCGCGACAAGCTTAACCGCTCGCTCGGCGGCATCAAGGACATGGGCGGCGTGCCCGACCTGCTGTTTGTGATCGATACCAACAAGGAAGATATCGCCATCGCCGAAGCGCGGCGGCTTAACATTCCGGTTGCTGCGATTGTCGATACCAACTGCAATCCGGACGGCATCACCTTTGTCGTGCCGGGCAACGACGACGCCGCGCGCGCGATCACGCTTTACTGCGACTTGATCGCAAAGGCCGCGATCGACGGCATTTCCCGCGCCCAGGGCGGCATTGGCATCGACCTTGGCGCCGCAGAGAAGCCGATCGTGGAGGAGCTGCCGGCGCCGGCGGAGCAGAGTCTCGGCTTCGAGCCGCTGCCCGGTCCGCGCGGCGTTGCCGACGACCTCAAGAAGCTGCCCGGCATCTCCCCAGCGATCGAAAAGAAGCTCAACGACCTCGGTATCTTCCACTACACGCAGATCGCCGAGTTCAGCCCGACCGCGGCCCACAACGTCGGCGAAGAGGTCGGGTTGCCCGGCCGCGTCGACAGCTGGGTGGTCAAGGCCAAGGAACTCACGGCCGAATAAGCGTTCGCGCGGAGGCCGCTCCGCGCGTCACCATTCGGGCCCATACGGAATCTCACGATGGCAAATATCACCGCACAGATGGTCAAGGACCTGCGCGACATGACCGGCGCGGGCATGATGGACTGCAAGGCGGCGCTCGGCGAGACGCAAGGCAACGTCGACGCCGCGGTCGACTGGCTGCGCAAGAAGGGCCTGTCCAAGGCCGCCAAGAAGGCCGGCCGCGTCGCGGCCGAAGGCCTGATCGGCATCGCGCTGAAGCCCGGCAAGGGCATCGCGGTCGAGGTCAATTCCGAGACCGACTTCGTCGCCCGCAACGAGGAGTTCCAGGGCCTCGTCAAGCTGATCGCCCAGGTCGGCCTCGACGTCGGCGCCGACGTGGAGAAGATCAAGGCGGCCAAGGTCGGCAACATCGCCATTGCCGACGCGATCGCCAACGCCATCGCCAAGATCGGCGAGAACATGTCGCTGCGCCGCGCCACCGTGCTGTCGGTCGGGCAGGGCGTGGTGGCGAGCTACGTGCACAATTCGGTTTCCGAGGGGCTGGGCAAGATCGGCGTGCTGGTTGCGCTGGAGTCGTCCGGCAAGACGGACGAACTGGCGGCGCTCGGTCGGCAGCTCGCGATGCATGTCGCGGCGTCGAACCCGCTTGCGGTCGATGCATCGGGCCTCGATCCCGCGACGATCGCACGGGAGAAAGACGTGCTGGCGGAGAAATTCCGCGCCCAGGGCAAGCCCGCGGCGATGATCGACAAGATCGTCGAGTCAGGGCTGAAGACCTACTACAAGGAAGTCACGCTGCTGGATCAGCCCTACATTCACGATCCCGGCAAGAGCGTGGCGCAGGCGCTGAAGGAAGCCGAAGGCAAGGTCGGCGGATCGATCAAGGTGACCGGGTTCGTGCGTTATGCGCTCGGCGAGGGGATCGAGAAACAGGAATCCGATTTCGCCGCCGAAGTCGCGGCTGCCGCCGGCCCCAAGAACTGACGGCGAACCGACGCAGGCTACCGCATCACGCCCAGGGAGGCATCGATGGCAAAGGCCGCCTACCGCCGCGTGATCGTGAAAGTGTCCGGCGAAGCTCTGTCGGGGCCGGAAGGCTTTGGCATCCATCAGCCGACCATCGACCGCATCGCCAGGGATGTGATTGCCGCGCGCAAGCTGGGCGTGCGGCTTGGCGTCGTGGTCGGGGGCGGGAACATCCTTCGCGGCGTGAAAATCTCCGGCAAGGGCCTGTCGCGGCCAACCGCCGATTCCATGGGCATGCTCGCCACCGTGATGAATGCGCTTGTGCTGGAGGCCGCGATCGAGCGCCTCGGCGCGCCGGCGCGCACCATGTCTGCGCTCGCCATGCCGCAGGTCTGCGAGACTTACGAGCGCGCGCGCGCCATGCGCCATTTCGACGAAGATCGCATCGTCGTGTTTGCCGGCGGAACCGGCAACCCGTTCTTCACCACCGATACGACCGCGGTATTGCGCGCCGCCGAAATGGAATGCGACGCCGTGCTGAAGGCGACCGACGTCGACGGGGTCTACAGCGCCGACCCCAAGAAGGACCCAAAGGCGAAGCGTTACGCGAGCCTCACCCACCGCGAGGCGATCGAACGCGACCTCAAGGTCATGGATGCGACGGCGTTCGCGCTTGCCCGCGAAAATGGGATGCCTATCATCGTGTTTTCAATCCGGGTATCGGGCGCCATCGAGGCCGTGTTGCGCGGCAAGGGCCGCGCGACCGTGGTTGGCGGATGAATTTGGAACGTCTCGGCGCGGCGCCGGAACGGATGATGCGGAAGACCGCTCAAAGGCCGGTTTTGGGAGGGGGTCATGGCATCGGCAACTTATGACGTCAACGAGCTGAAGCGCCGGATGCAGGGCGCGGTCGCTGTGCTCAAGCAGGAGCTGGCGGCGTTGCGGACGGGGCGCGCCTCGGCGCATCTCCTCGATCCGATCCAGGTGGAGGCCTACGGCCAGAACATGCCGCTCAATCAGTTGGCCACCGTCAGCGTGCCGCAGCCGCGCATGCTGAGCGTGCAGGTCTGGGACCGTTCCATGGTCCACCCGGTGGAAAAGGCCATTCTCGCGGCCAATCTGGGCTTGACGCCATCCACCGAAGGGCAGGTCATTCACCTGCGGATTCCCGAGCTGAACGAGGAACGCCGCAAGGAGCTTGTCAAAGTCGCGCATAAATATGCCGAAACCGCCAAGGTCGCGGTGCGGCATGTTCGCCGCGACGGCATGGACGTCCTTAAAAAGCAGGAAAAGGACCACAAGATCAGCCAGGACGATCACAAGCGGATGGACACCGAGGTCCAGAAGCTGACCGATCAGTCCATCGGCGAGATCGATCAGATGCTGGCGACCAAGGAAAAGGAGATCATGACGGTCTAAGTCGAAGTGCTATGCCCACGTCCCACAACCCAATGCCCGGCTTTGAAATTCCGCGACACGTCGCCATCATCATGGACGGCAATGGGCGCTGGGCTGCGGCGCGTGGATTGCCGCGCGGGGAAGGACATCGGCGCGGCGTCGAGGCGCTGCGCAAGACCGTGCGCGCGGCCGGCGAGATGGGCATCTCGATCCTGACCATCTTTTCCTTCAGCGCCGAGAACTGGTCGCGTCCGGCTTCCGAAATCCGCGACCTGATGGGACTGCTGCGGCGTTTCATCCGCAACGACTTGGCCGAACTGCATCAGAACGGCGTCAAGGTTCGGGTCATCGGCGCCCGCGAAGATCTCGATCCGGAAATCCGCAAGCTGCTGGAAGAGGCCGAAGACCTGACCCACGGCAACGACGGCCTCACGCTGGTGGTGGCGTTCAATTACGGCGCACGACAGGAGATCGCGCGCGCGGCGGCGCGGATCGCCGCCGAAGTGCAGGCCGGGCGCATGGAGCCGTCGGACGTGACGGCCGACCACATCGGCCAATGCCTCGACGCGCCGGACCTGCCCGATCCCGACCTGATCATCCGCACCAGCGGCGAGCAGCGGCTGTCGAACTTCTTGCTCTGGCAGGCGGCCTACAGCGAGCTTGTGTTCGTGCCGACCTACTGGCCGGACTTCGACCGCGAGGCGCTGGAGACCGCCATTGCCGAGTATCACCGCCGCGAGCGCCGGTTCGGCGGCCTGATCGCGCGCACCGGATCGTAGCCGTGACCGGCGCCGATCCGGCTGACAAGAGCGCGGCAGGGCCGGGCGCTGCCAGTCCGGGCGCGGCGGGGCGGGCTGTCCCCCGCCACAGCAATCTGACGCTTCGGATCGTCTCCTCGCTGGTGCTGGTGCCGCTCGCGCTTGCCGCGGCATATGCTGGCGGCCCTGTGTTTCTGGCGTTCTGGACTGTCGCTGCGGTCGGCGTGCTGTGGGAGTGGGACACGCTGGTCTGCACCGGAGACCGCAATCCGGTCCTGGCGGCAGGGCTGGCCGCGCTCGTTGCCGCGGCCGCGATGCTGGCGATTGGCTGGACCGGCGCGGCGCTCGCCCTGGTGGCGCTCGGGCTGTTCGGCGTGGCCACGCTTGCTGCCTCGGTCCATCGCAGCTGGTGCGCGGCCGGACTGCTCTATGCGGCTGCGCTGCTGATTGCGACTGTGTTGCTGCGCGCCGACGCCACATGGGGGCTCGCCGCCATCGTGTTCCTGTTTGTGATCGTGTGGCTGACCGATATCGCGGCCTACTTCACAGGCCGTGCACTGGGCGGACCGAAGCTCATGCCTTCGGTCAGCCCCAACAAGACCTGGTCCGGCGCCGTCGGCGGAACGCTGGCCGGCACGATCGGTGGAGTGCTGACGGCGCGAGCCTTTGGCGCCGGCAATCTTGCCGCCGTCGGGGCTGTCGCATTGACGCTGTCGGTGGTCTCGCAGGCCGGCGATCTGCTCGAATCTGCCGTCAAACGGCGTTTTGACGCCAAGGACGCCGGCAGCCTTATTCCCGGACACGGGGGTCTGATGGACCGTCTCGACGGCTTCCTGGTAGCCGTGGCCGCGGCAGCGTTGATTGGCCTCGCCCATGGCGGGGCGGGCGCGCCGGCCCGCGGTCTCATGGTATGGTAAGCGATGGACGCGCCCAGTCTGCAGCCCCAATCCGAAAGCCGACCCGCGGGTAGCCCGCGCAGCGTCACGGTGCTCGGTGCGACCGGCTCGGTCGGCAAGAGCACCGTCGATCTGCTGAAGCGCGGCAACGGCCAGTATCGTGTCGAGGCGGTGACCGCCCATCGCAACGCAGCCGAACTGGCGCAGATTGCGTGCGAGCTTGGCGCGCGCTTCGCCGCTGTCGCGGACCCGTCCGCCTATGACGAACTCAAACGGGCTTTGTCGGGAACCGGCATCGAGGCGGCAAGCGGCGAGAGCGCGCTGATCGAGGCGGCCGCGCGCCCCGCGGAATGGGTGATGGCCGCCATCAGCGGTTCGGTCGGACTGCGTCCGACGCTGGCCGCTGCCCAGCGCGGCGCGGCCATGGCGCTCGCCAACAAGGAGTGCCTGGTCTGCGCGGGCGGCATGTTCATGCGCACCGCCGCTTCCATGGGCGCGACCGTCCTGCCGGTCGACTCCGAGCACAACGCGATTTTCCAGGCGCTATGCGCCGGACCGCGCGAGGACGTCAGCCGGATCGTCATCACCGCCTCGGGCGGACCGTTCCGGACCTGGACGCTGGAAGGGATGCGGACGGCAACGGTTGAGCAGGCGCTCAAGCATCCCAACTGGTCGATGGGGCCGAAGATCACCATCGACTCCGCGACCATGATGAACAAATGCCTCGAACTGATTGAAGCGCATCACTTGTTCGCGGTTGCGCCGTCCGAGCTGGCGGTGCTGGTGCATCCGCAATCGATTATCCACGGCATGGTCGAATTCCGCGACGGGTCGGTGGTGGCGCAGCTCGGTTCGCCCGACATGCGCATTCCCATCGCCCATTGCCTGGCTTGGCCCGCGCGCATTGACGGGCCGGCGGCCAAGCTCGACCTCGCCAAGCTCGGCAACCTGACGTTCGAAGCGCCGGATCTGGTCCGGTTTCCGGCGCTCGGTCTCGCGCGGCGGGTGCTCGAAACCGGGGGGGCCGCCCCCACCATCCTCAATGCCGCGAACGAGATCGGGGTCGCGGCCTTCATTGGGAAGAAGCTCGGTTTCTGCGGCATCGCAGGCCTCGTGGAGGCCACGCTCGACGCGGCCGAGCGGCGCAACGCGGTGGACGAGCCGCAAACCGTCGACGAGGCGCTGGCCGTTGACCATATGGCAAGATCGTTGGCTCAAGAGCTCTTGCCCGAAATCGCCGCAAAGGCATCCTAAGAGCGTTGCACGCCGCCGGGGGTCGGGCGGTGAGGGGACGAAAATCCGATGAGTTTTAGCATTCTGGACAGTCTCAGCGCGTTCGGTGGTGGGTTTGCCGGCTATGTCATCCCGTTCCTGTTCGTGCTGACGATCGTGGTGTTTTTCCACGAGCTGGGACATTTCCTGGTCGCGCGCTGGTGCGGGGTGCGGGTTCTGGTGTTTTCGGTCGGGTTCGGCCCCGAACTCCTGGGATTCACCGATCGTAAGGGAACCCGTTGGAAGATTTCCGCCATTCCCCTGGGTGGGTACGTCAAGTTCTTCGGGGACGAAAATGCCGCGAGCGTGCCGGATGGGGCGATCGTGTCGTCGCTAAGCTCGTCCGAGCAGAGAGAGAGCTTCCACCATCAACCGGTGGGGCGGCGCTCGGCCATTGTGGCGGCGGGCCCAATCGCCAATTTCATTTTGGCCATCGTCATTTTCGCGGCGATCTTCACCCTCTACGGCAAGCAGACGACCGCCGCCCGCATCGATCAAGTGCAGGCCGGGTCGCCAGCCGCTGCGGCGGGGCTGCAGCCGGGCGACATCGTGCTCGCCATCGACGGGCGCAAGATCGAGAGCTTCTCCGAGATGCAGCGGATCGTGAGCGGAGCGTCCGGCCGCACGCTCGAATTCCGGGTCGACCGCGGCGGCGCGCCGATGACGGTCATGGCGACGCCGTCGCTGCGCCAGGGCAAGGACGGCTTCGGCAACAGCTATTGCCATGCGGTTCTGGGCGTCAGCCGCTCCATGGCGGCGGGCGACGTCAAGACCATGTCGATCGATCCGCTGAGCGCAGTCTGGCTCGGCACCCTGGAAACCTGGTTCGTGATCGAGCGGACCTTCTCCTATTTGTCCGGTGTGATCGTCGGCAAGGAATGCGCCGACCAGCTCGGCGGTCCGATCCGGATCGCTCAGATTTCCGGTCAGGTCGCCACTATCAGCATGGCGGCGCTGTTCAATCTGACCGCCATGCTGTCAGTCTCGATCGGGCTCCTGAACCTGTTCCCGGTGCCGCTGCTCGATGGCGGTCACCTTTTGTTCTATGGAATCGAGGCGGCGCGGGGACGCCCGCTATCGGAGCGCGCCCAGGAAATCGGCTTCCGGATCGGGCTGGCGCTGGTGCTGATGTTGATGATCTTTGCAACCTTTAATGACATCCTGCACTTGGCTGCATCCTGACGGACGCAATGGAATCCGATTTCCTGAGGGGAAAAGCGAAATTGGGGCAGGGAAGTTGTGTTGCAGTGCCGGGAAAAGCCTGTACAAACATAGCATTGGGTCAATGCCGCAAGCACGCCGATGAGTCGGTAAAAAGGGTCGAAAAGGGCGCTTTGCGCATGATGGTGTGGGTGGGGTTGGTTCGGGGACTGGGTCTGGTCGGCGCAGTCCTCGCCGGGATTGTTTTCGGCGCGTTGGCCGGGGCCGTCGTGACGGCCGAGGTCGCGTATGCGCAGGGCGGCCAGGGCATCGTCGTCCAGGGCAACCGGCGCGTCGAGGCCGACACCATCCGTTCCTACTTCCGCACCGGCCCGGGCGAGCGCCTGGACAGCTACAAGATCGACCAGGCCCTCAAGGGCCTCTACGCCACCGGCCTGTTCCAGGACGTTCGGATCAACCAGGCGGGCGGGCGGCTGGTCGTCACGGTGGTCGAAAATCCGGTGATCAACCGGGTGGCCTTCGAGGGCAACAAAAAGATCAACGACGATCAACTCCGCAACGAGGTGCAATCGCGCCCGCGCGGAACGCTGTCCCGCGCTACCGTCCAGGCCGACACCCAGCGGATCGTGGAAATCTACCGGCGCAACGGTCGTTTCGATGCCCGCGTCGAGCCCAAGATCATCGATCTGCCGAACAACCGCGTCGACCTCGTGTTCGAGGTCAACGAAGGCGATAAAACGGGCGTCAAGAAGATCTTGTTCGTCGGCAACAACAGTTACCGGGATCAGCGGCTGCGCGACGAGATCAAGACCGCGCAAAGCATGCCGATCTTCAGCTTCCTGCAGACCACGGACATTTACGACCCCGACCGGATCGAGGCCGACCGCGACCTGATCCGCCGCTTCTATCTCAAGCACGGTTACGCAGACATTCGCGTGTTGTCCGCGGTTTCGGTCTACGACCCTGCAGAAAAGGGCTTCATCGTCACCTTCACGATCGACGAAGGTCAGCGCTACCGGTTCGGCAAGGTGGAAATCCTGTCGAATGTGTCGATGATCGATCCGCGTTCGCTCTATTCGGCGCTGCGGGTGTCTGCCGGCAGCCACTACAACGCGGAAGCGGTGGAAAAGTCGGTCGAGAACCTTTCGATCGAAATCGCCCGCCGCGGCTATCCGTTCGCGGTGGTCCGCCCGCGCGGCGAGCGCAGTCAGCAGAGCGCGAGAATCGACGTCGCGTTCCAGGTCGAAGAAGGCCCGCGCATCTACATCGAGCGCATTAACGTTCGCGGCAACACCCGGACCCGCGATTATGTCATCCGGCGCGAATTCGATATCGGCGAAGGCGATGCCTACAACCGCGCGCTGGTCGACCGCGCAGAGCGCCGCCTGAAGAATCTCAACTTCTTCAAGAACGTCAAAATCACGAACGAGCCCGGCTCGGCGCCCGACCGCATCGTGCTCAACGTGGATATTGAGGAACAGCCCACAGGCGAAATCTCGGTGTCCGGCGGCTATTCGACCGCGGACGGGTTCATGGCCGAGTTGAGCATCGGCGAGCGGAACTTGCTGGGGCAGGGCCAGTTTGCGCGGTTCGCCATACAGTACGGCGAGCGCACCCGCGGCTTCGAACTCTCCTATGCCGAACCGTACTTCATGGGTTACCGGCTCTCGCTCGGTTTCGATCTCTATTCGCGGCAGACGCTGGCGTCGAATTACCTGTCGTACGACAGCCAAACGATTGGCGGTGGCGTGCGGGCGGGTTTCGCGCTAAGCGAAGAGATCGCCATGCAGCTGCGATACAATATCTATCGGCAGGAGATTACGCTGCCGGCGCAATTGAACGATTGCCAGAACGGGCCGTTCCCCGTGACCACCGCAAGCAGTTGCATCACCAACGGCGAGGCTTCGCTCGCCGTGCGGCGGGAGCTTGCAGGCGGTCCGGTCATGGTCTCCATGGTGGGCTACACGCTCGCCTACAACTCGCTGGACAACAATCAAAATCCGACGACCGGCGTTTACGCCGACTTCAAGCAGGATTTCGCCGGTGTAGGCGGCGACGTGAACTTCGTTCGCTCGCAGATCGAGGCGCGGAGCTACTACGAGATCATTTCCGACGTGGTCGCGGTGTTGCGGCTGCAAGCCGGACACATCACTGGCTGGGGCAGCAGGGATCTGCGCATGCTGGATCACTTCCAGATGGGTCCGAACCTGGTGCGGGGCTTTGCACCAGCCGGCATCGGACCGAGAGATCTCACCTCGGGCGGCAGAAACGATCCGCTCGGCGGCAGCATGTACTGGGGCGCCAGCGTCGAAGTTCAGTCGCCGATCACGTTCATCCCGAAGGATGTTGGCATCAAGGCCGCTGTCTTTGCCGACGCCGGGTCGCTCTGGGGCTATCGCGGACCGACCTCCTGGGCCGTGACCGGGGAGACGTTGGACCCAGCCGATGGCGCCAACGTTCGCGCCTCGGTCGGCGCCGGGTTGATCTGGAACTCGCCATTTGGACCGCTGCGCTTCGACTACGCGTACCCGCTCATGAAGCAGAGCTACGATCGCGTTCAGCAATTCCGCTTCGGCGGCGGGACGAGGTTCTAGAAGTCCGGCCCGGAGAGCCCGCGCCGCGGTACTACAAGGGCGGCCGCGCCGGCCGTCTGGCCCGGATCGCCCCGGCCGTGCTAATCGGACATGCGAACGCTAATCCGCGCGCCGCTGCGGCATAGGCGCTCTGTGCGCCCAGTGCCGGCCCGGTCGGGCGCGCGATGCTGAGGGGAGGATCGAGGTGAGCGGGGGGGCGGTTGAGGCGGTCGGAATCCTCGAAATTCTCGCGGCCTTGCCGCACCGCTATCCATTCCTGCTGGTCGACCGGATCGTCGAGATCAATGGCGATCTGTCGGGCATCGGCATCAAGAACGTCACGATCAACGAGCCGCACTTTCTCGGGCACTTCCCGAACAATCCGGTCATGCCGGGCGTACTGGTGATCGAGGGCATGGCGCAGACGGCGGGCGCGCTTTGCATCCGGTCGCTCGGCGCCTCCAAGCCCGGGCTCGTCTATTTCCTGACCATCGACAAGGCGAAATTCCGCAAGCCCGTCATCCCCGGCGATGTCCTGGAGTACCACATGCAACGGTTGTCCCGACGCCGCAACATGTGGTGGTACAAGGGCGAGGCCAAGGTGAAGGGCGAACTGGTCGCCGAAGCCGAACTTGGCGCCATGATCGCAGAGGGCTGACGGTGGCGCGGGTCGATCCCACCGCGCGGGTCGCCGACGGCGCGCGGCTCGCCGCGGACGCCGAGATCGGTCCCTATTGCATTGTCGGCGGCAACGTCGAGCTGCGCGCCGGCGTTCGCCTGCATTCGCACGTCAACATTCAGGGCGTCACCGTCATCGGCGAGCGATCCGAAATCTATCCGTTCGCCTCGCTCGGCACTCCGCCGCAGTCGAACGCCTACCGCGGCGGCGCGACGCGCCTCACGATCGGCAGCGAGTGCCGCATCCGCGAAGGCGTGACGATGAGCACCGGCAGCGAGGACGGCGGCGGCGTAACCGCCGTCGGGAGCGGTTGCTTCTTCATGGCCAACTCCCACGTCGGACATGACTGCAGCGTCGGCGACCATGTGACGTTCGCCAACAATGCCGTCCTCGGCGGTCACGTCACCGTGGCCGATCACGTGTTCGTCGGCGGCAACACGGCGGTCCACCAGTTCGTGCGGATCGGCGAGGGCGCGATGCTGGGCGGCATGAGCGGCGTCACGCGCGACGTCATCCCGTACGGCTTTGCGTTCGGGCCCAAGGCCGCTCTGGTCGGGATCAACGTGGTCGGGTTGCGCCGGCGCGGCTTCGCGCGGGCGGATATCCACCGCATCCGCCGCGCCTACCGCGCCTTGTTCGGGGCTGCCGGAACCTTCGCCGAGCGGCTTGCCGCCGTCGCGGCCCAGCACGGCGGCGAGCCGGCGGTCGTGAAAATCCTGTCGTTCATCCGCGACGGCGGCACGCGGCCCTTGATGATGGCCGCCGATCCGGCCGCGGATTCCGGCGATCCCCCATGAGCGAGCGCCTGCCCGACCCTCCGGCGGGCGAGGGCGCGCTCGCCATCATCTGCGGCGGCGGCAGCCTGCCGTATGCGCTCGCCGACGCCGCCATCCGGCGCGGGCGGCGCGTCATTCTATTTGCGTTGCGCGGCTGGGCCGACCCCGCCCGCGTCGCCGCCTATCCGCATCATTGGTCGTGGATGGGGCAGTTCGGCCGCTTCATCCGGATCGCCACCCGCGAAGGCTGCCGCGATGTGGTGTTCATCGGTTCTGTCGGCCGGCCCTCGATCCTGCAGCTTCGACCCGACATTCGCGTGCTCGGACTGCTGCCCCGAATACTGAGGCTGTTCCGGGGCGGCGACGACCGGCTGCTGTCCGGCGTCGGGCGCATCTTCGAGGAGCATGGCTTCCGGCTCATGGGTCCGAAGGACGTCGCACCCGAACTGCTGATGCCGCTGGGGCCGGTCGGGGCCCGCGAACCTGGCGCCCGGGACCAGGCCGACATCGCGTACGGCCTGTCGCTGCTGCGCGCCACGAGCCCGTTCGATATCGGGCAGGCGGCGATCGTGGCCGACAACCACGTGCTGGCGCTGGAAGGTCCGGAGGGCACTGACGCGACCATGGCCCGGGTCGCCGAGCTTCGCCGCAGCGGACGCATTCGCGCGCCGGGCGGCGTCCTGATCAAAGCCTTAAAGCTTGGGCAGGACCAGCGCATCGATCTGCCGTCGATCGGACCGCAGACGATCGCATCGGCCGCCGCGGCGGGGCTGTCGGGCGTCGCAGTCGTCGCCGGCACCACCATCGTTGCCGAGCCTGAGCGGATCGCCGCCGAGGCCGACCGCTGCGGCATATTCCTGGTCGGCGTGCCGGCGGACGAGACCGCGCCATGACCCTGCCTCCGCGCCGATCTCCGCCGGATCGGGCGGGCGGGATCGATATCTTTCTGGTCGCGGTCGAGGAATCCGGCGACCGCTTGGGCGCCGCGCTGATGAAGGCCTTGCGCCAGCGCGCCAGCGTCCCGGTCCGGTTTTCGGGCGTCGGCGGCCGGGACATGACCGCCGCGGGGCTCGCCAGCCTGCATCCGATCGACGATTTCTCGATCATCGGTTTCACCGCCATTCCCCGGCGATTGCCGCGCATTCTCCGCAACATGCGCATGACGGTGCGCGCCGTCCTCGCGCAGCGGCCGCACGCGCTCGTTATCGTCGACAGTCCCGGCTATTCGCTGTGGGTCGCGCGTTTCGTGCGCCGGCGCGACCCTTCGATCCCCATCGTCGACTATGTCTCGCCCTCGGTCTGGGCCTGGCGTCCCGGACGTGCGCGCGCCATGCGCGACTTCGTCGACCATGTGCTGGCGCTGTTGCCGTTCGAACCGGGCGTGCACCAGCGGCTCGGCGGACCGCCTTGCAGCTATGTCGGTCATCCATTGATCGAAGAAATCTCGAACCTGCGCCCCAACGAATCGGAGCAGCGGCAACGGGCGTCCGGTCCGCCGACCGTGCTGGCGCTGCCCGGCAGCCGCAGCGGCGAGGTCGAGCGCCTGGCCGGCGTCTTCGGGCAGGCGCTCGGAATCGTGCAAGAGCGGATCGGGCCGCTCGACGTGGTGGTGCCGACTGTCGAGCAGCGCGCCTTGCAGGTGGCGCAGGCGGTCGCCGAGTGGCCGGTGAAGCCGCGCATCGTGGTCGATCCGATCGAGAAGCGCGCGGCAATCCGCATTGCGCGCGCCGCCTTGGCGAAATCGGGCACCGTCACCCTCGAGCTCGCACTCGCAGGCGTGCCGATGGTGGCGGCCTATAAGGTGTCGCCGCTCGAAGCGTTCGTGATCCGCCGGCTGGTGCGGGTCCCGTCCTACATTCTGGCCAATCTCGTGATCGGCCAGAACGTGGTTCCCGAGCTGGTTCAGGAGGACTGCACGCCCGAACGGCTGGCCGACGCGCTAATTCCGTTGATCGGCGATACGCAGGAGCGCCGACGTCAGATGGATGCCTTCTCCTGGCTCGACACGATCATGGAGATCGGTTCGCGCGCGCCCGCGGCCCGTGCCGCCGACCTCGTGCTCGGCGAGATTTGGCGCGAGCGTTCCAAGCCCGACTCAAATGCCCCGGCGTAGCGCCGACGCCTTAAAACCGAACGGGGCGCCGATGGGCGCCCCGGCGGAAACCGAAACGCGATGGTGCGTTACTTGCGACGCGAGATCGGAATGTAGTCGCGGCGCGTCGCGCCCGAAAAGAGCTGCCGCGGCCGGCCGATGCGCTGGCTCGGATCCTCGATCATCTCTTTCCACTGCGCGATCCAGCCCACGGTGCGCGCGAGCGCGAACAGCACCGTGAACATGTTGACCGGGATGCCCATCGCCTTGAGCGTGATGCCCGAATAGAAGTCGACGTTCGGATAGAGCTTCTTCTCGATGAAGTACTCGTCCGACAGCGCCACGCGCTCGAGTTCGATCGCACATTGCAGCAACGGATCGTCGCGGTGACCGAGTTCGCTCAGGACCTCGTGCGCGGTCTTCTGCATGATCTTGGCGCGCGGATCGTAGTTCTTGTAGACGCGGTGGCCGAAGCCCATCAGGCGGAAACCGGAATTCTTGTCCTTGGCGCGCTTGACGAACTCGGGGATGCGTTCGGGCGTGCCGATCTCGGCCAGCATCTTCAGCGCGGCTTCGTTGGCGCCGCCGTGCGCGGGGCCCCAGAGCGCGGCGATGCCTGCCGCAATGCAGGCGAACGGATTGGCGCCGGTCGAACCGGCGAGCCGCACCGTCGAGGTCGATGCGTTCTGCTCGTGGTCGGCGTGCAGGATGAAGATGCGATCCATCGCGCGCGCCAGCACCGGGTTCGGCTTGTACTCCTCGCACGGTACAGCAAAGCACATGCGCAGGAAGTTGGTCGCATAGTCGAGATCGTTCTTCGGATAAACGAACGGCTGGCCGATGTTGTACTTGTAGGCCATGGCCGCCAGCGTCGGCATCTTGGCGATCATGCGGATCGACGCGACCATGCGCTGGTGCGGGTCCGAAATGTCGGTGGAGTCGTGGTAGAACGCCGACAGCGCGCCCACGCATCCGGTCATCACCGCCATCGGGTGCGCGTCGCGCCGGAAGCCCTGGAAGAACCGGCTCATCTGCTCGTGCACCATGGTGTGGCGCGTGACCCGGTAGTCGAAGTCGGTCTTCTGCGCCGGCGTCGGCAGTTCCCCGTAGAGCAGGAGGTAGCAGGTCTCCAGGAAGTCGCCGTGCTCGGCGAGCTGCTCGATCGGCACCCCGCGATACAGCAGAATGCCTTCGTCGCCGTCGATGTAGGTAATCTTCGACTCGCAGGCCGCCGTCGACGTGAAGCCCGGGTCGTAGGTGAACATCCCGGTCTCGGCGTAAAGCTTGCCGACGTCGATGACATCCGGGCCGATGGTGCCCTGGTGGATCGGGAGCGACCAGCTCTTGTCGCCGACGGTGAGCTGCGCGGTCTTCAGATTGGAGCCGGTCTTTGCGTCCATAGTGGCACCTCGATGCAGTCGAGCCCCTCGGCCGGAATGCTAGGAAACCCCGCCGCGGGCGCGGCAACCCGCGCAAACGCCGGACAATCTTGGGTATCCCATTCAGTTGTGCGCTGCAAGGTGCGCCCCCGCCTAGGAGGCGGATGCCTGATCGCGCAGCCGTGCCAGGCTTTCCTGCCGGCCCAGGACAGTCAGCACGTTGAAGATTCCGGGCGATGTGGCGCGGCCGGTCAGTGCCGCCCGTAGCGGTTGCGCCACCGTGCCAAGTTTGGTGCCCTTGGTTTCGGCATAGCTCCGGACGGCCTGTTCCGTTGCCGCCGGGGTCCACGGTTCGACCGTCTCCAGCGCCTGCGTCACCTCGCGGATCAAACCACGCGCCTCGGGCGTCAGCAGGGCGGTCGCCTTGTCGTCGAGCGCGAGCGGCCGGCCGGACCAGATGAAGCTTGCGGCATCGATCAGCTCCACTAGCGTCTTGGCGCGCTCCTTGAGGTCGGGCATGGCGGCCAGAATCTGGCTGCGGATTGGCGGCGTCAGCTTGGCCGCAATGTCGGTGCCGTTGGCCAGGTGCGGCAGGAGCCCGTCGATTGCCGCCAGCAGGTCGGCGTCCGGCGACGTTCGCATGTAGTGGCCGCTCAGGCTCTCCAGCTTGGCGAAGTCGAACCGGGCCGGCGAGCGCCCGATCTGCGGCAGGTCGAAGGCTGCGATCATCTCCTCGGTGGAGAACACCTCCTGGTCGCCGTGGCTCCAGCCGAGCCGGACCAGATAGTTGCGCATGGCGGCGGGCAGGTAGCCCATGGCGCGGTAGGCGTCGACGCCGAGCGCGCCGTGGCGTTTGGAGAGCTTCGATCCGTCCGGCCCGTGGATCAGCGGGATGTGCGACATGACCGGGATCGTCCAGCCCAGCGCCTGATAGATCTGGGTTTGCCGCGCGCCGTTGTTCAGGTGGTCGTCGCCGCGGATGATGTGGGTCACGGCCATGTCGTGGTCGTCCACCACCACGGCCAGCATGTAGGTGGGCGTGCCGTCGGACCGCAGCAGCACGAAATCGTCCAGGTTCTCGTTCTGCCAGGTGACGCGGCCCTGGACCTGGTCCTCGACCACCGTTTCGCCGGAGAGCGGCGCCTTGAGCCGGATCGCGTAAGGCTGCCCGGCCGGCGCCTCGGACGGATCGCGGTCCCGCCAGCGGCCGTCATAGAGCCGCGTCTTGCCCTCGGCCTTGGCCTTCTCGCGCATCTGCGCCAGTTCCTCGGGCGTGCAGAAGCAGCGATAGGCCTTGCCTTCGGCGAGCATCCGCTCGGCAATCTCGCGGTGCCGCGCCACGCGCGAGAACTGGTAGACGGTCTCCCCGTCCCAATGCAGCCCAAGCCAGTCGAGCCCGTCGAGGATGGCGTCGATCGCCGCCTTGGTGGACCGTTCGCGGTCGGTATCCTCGATCCGCAGCAACATCTTGCCGCCGCGGCCGCGCGCATAGAGCCAGTTGAACAGCGCGGTCCGCGCCCCGCCGATGTGAAGGAATCCGGTGGGCGACGGTGCAAAGCGCGTGACGATGGGGTCGGTCATGACCGGGTGGCGGGCGTCATGGGACGCGCTCATAGCGCGGAACGCTGTCATGCGAAAGTCTCCCGCGGTCCAATAGGCAACGGTCCCAGGGCGGGCTTGGCGCGCGCGCCCGGATTTGCCACATAGGCGCCGACCGGCTCACTTGGCGGTTCGGTCGAGGAGCGGGCATGGCGGTCGGCGAAAGCAAGGCGGAGGCGGCGGCGGGCGAGGCCGCGGGCCGCGACTTCATCCGCGATATCGTCGCGGCCGACCTTACGTCCGGCCAGCACAAGACCGTGGTCACCCGGTTCCCGCCGGAGCCAAACGGCTACCTGCACATAGGCCACGCCAAGTCGATCTGCCTGAATTTCGGGGTGGCGGAGGAGTTCGGCGGACGCTGCCATCTGCGTTTCGACGACACCAACCCGACCAGGGAGGAGCAGGAGTTCATCGACGCCATCGCCCGCGACGTGCGCTGGCTTGGCTTCGATTGGGGCGGGCACCTCTATCACGCCTCCGATTACTTCGAGCGGCTCTACGAATGGGCCGAGCATCTGATCCGGGCCGGCCTCGCCTATGTCGACGACCAGTCCCAGGAGGAGATGCGGGTCAACCGCGGCACGCTGACCGAGCCCGGCAGAAACAGTCCGTTCCGCGACCGCAGCGTGGACGAAAACCTCGACCTGTTCCGCCGCATGCGGGCGGGCGAGTTCCCGAACGGCGCGAGGGTGCTGCGCGCCAAGATCGACATGGCGTCGGGCAACATCAACCTGCGCGATCCGGTGCTCTACCGCATCCTGCACGCCGCACACCCGCGCACGGGGACGGAGTGGAAAATCTATCCGAGCTACGATTACGCCCACGGCCAGTCGGACGCGATCGAACACATCACCCATTCGATCTGCACGCTGGAGTTCGAGGACCATCGGCCGCTCTACGACTGGTTCCTGGAGCACCTGCCGGTGCCCTCGCGCCCGCGGCAGTACGAGTTCGCGCGGCTGAACCTCACCTACACCGTGCTGTCGAAGCGGGTGCTGACCAAACTGGTGCAGGACGGTCACGTCGCCGGCTGGGACGACCCGCGCATGCCGACGATTGCGGGTCTGCGCCGGCGGGGCGTGCCGCCGCAGGCGGTCCGCGACTTCGTCAAACGCATCGGTGTCGCCAAGGCCAACAGCGTGGTCGATGCAGGCGTGCTCGACTTCTCGATCCGCGAGCACCTCAACAAGACCGCGCAGCGCCGGATGGCGGTGCTGCGCCCGCTCAAGGTGGTGATCGAGAACTATCCGGAAGGCCATGACGAGGACCTCGACGCGGTCAACCATCCGGACGATCCGTCCACGGGTTCGCGCAAGATTAAATTCGGCCGCGATCTCTATATCGAGCGCGACGACTTCATGGAGAACCCGCCCAAGAAGTTCTTCCGGCTGTCGCCCGGCGCCGAGGTGCGGCTGCGCTACGCCTATTTCATCACCTGCAAAAGTGTGGTGAAGGACGACAAGGGCAAGGTGGTCGAACTGCACTGCACCTACGATCCGGCGACCCGCGGCGGCAATGCGCCCGACGGCCGCAAGGTCAAGGCCACGATCCACTGGGTCTCGGCCGCGCACGCGAAGACCGCCGAGGTGCGGCTCTACAATCCGCTGTTCAACAAGCCCGATCCAGCCGGCGGCGAGGGCTTCGCTTCGGACCTCAATCCACAGTCGCTGGAAGTGCTGAAAGACGCCTGGCTCGAACCTGCGCTGGTCGGCGGCAATTCCGCCGAGCCGGTGCAGTTCGAGCGGCTGGGCTATTTTGTGGCCGATCCGGATTCCACACCCGAGCGCCCGGTGTTCAACCGCACCGTCGGATTGCGTGATACCTTCGCCAAGGAGGTCGGCGGCAAAGCCTGATCGCCGGCCGCGCGCGTCGGGGGGCGTTGCGCATGGTCGACTGGGGCAGGGGCGGCGGAAAGCGCGGCCCGGCGGAGGGACGTGCCGAAGGGCGCGCGGAGACCTGGCCGCCCGGCGGAGAACCGCGCAGCGGGCGCGCGCCAGTTTCGCTCGGCGGGTTCGCCGACGCCGGATACGCCGTCGCGCAGCGCGCCCGACAATGGGCGGAGGCGGAAGTTCGGCCCGGCCGTCTGATGCCGTGGCTGCCCGTGGCGTTCGGGCTCGGCATTGCGCTCTACTTCGCCGCCGAGACCGAACCGAAGGCCTGGGCGGCTTCAGCCTTGGCGTTCGCCGCGATCACCGTGGCGTTCCTGGCGCGGCGCAGGCCGCTGGGCTTTCCCACGGCGCTCGCCGCCGCCGCCGTGGCCATGGGCTTCGCCACGGTGACGCTGCGCAGCGCCTATATCGCGCATCCGGTGCTGACCCGGCCCGCGGGCAATGTGGAGATATCGGGCTTTGTCGTAACGCGCGAGGAGCGCGAGCGTTCCGACCGCATCGTGGTTCGCGCATTGAAGCTCGAAGGCGCGCGGCTCGATCAGAAGCCGGCGCGGGTCCGGATCTCGGTTCGCAAGGGCACCGCGCCTCCGGTGGGCACGTATGTGACGTTTCGCGCGCGGCTCAATCCGCCGCTCGCGCCGCTGCGGCCCGGCGGCTACGACTTCGCGCGCGATCTGTACTTCCAGGGCATCGGCGCCACTGGCTTCGCGCTGGGCGCGATCCGGATCGCCGAGGCGCCGCAGCCCGTGAGTCTGCGGCTGCAATTCGCGGCCTCGATCCAGGGGCTTCGCGACGACATCGACGCGCGCATCCGCGCTGTCGTGCCCGGCGACAAAGGCGCGATTGCATCCGCGCTGATCACCGGCAAACGCGACGCCATTTCGGCGCCGGTCAACGAGGCCATGTATGTCTCAAGCCTCGCCCATGTGCTGTCGATCTCCGGCTATCACATGGCGGTGGTCGCCGGCGTGGTGTTCTTCTTCGTCCGCGCCCTGCTTGCGCTAGTGCCGTCGTTTGCGAGCCGCCGCCCGATCAAGAAATGGGCGGCGTCGATCGCGCTCGGGGCTGCGGCGTTCTATCTGCTCCTGTCCGGTGCCGAAGTCGCGACGCAGCGCGCCTTCATCATGACCGCCATCGTGCTGGTCGGCGTCATGGCCGACCGGCCCGCCATCACGCTTCGCACGCTCGCGCTCGCGGCCTTCGGAGTTCTGCTCTATGCGCCGCAGGCTGTGGTGCATCCGAGCTTTCAGATGTCGTTTGCGGCGACGCTGGCGCTGGTCGCGGCCTACGAACGAAGCGTGCGCTGGCAGGCGTCCGGCCGCGACACGTCGCTCGGCGCGCGCGTGGCGCTGTGGGGCGGGCGCGAGATCGCCGCGCTGGTGCTGGCCTCGATCGTGGCGGGCCTCGCGACCACGCCCTACGCCGCCTATCACTTCCATCGCATCGCGCCCTATGGCGTGCTGTCGAACCTGATCGCCATGCCGATCGTTTCGGCCTGGGTGATGCCGGTTGGGTTGCTTGCGCTGGTTGCGGCTCCCTTCGGCTTCGACGGCTTGCTGTGGCGGCTGATGGGCGAGGGCATTGGCTGGATGATCGCGGTGGCGCTCTGGGTCGCGCAGCTTCCGGGCGCGGTCGGGCGCATGCCGTCATTCGGCGTAGGCCCGCTGCTGCTCGTCACCGGCGGGATCGTGGTGCTGTGTCTCCTGCGCACGCCGTTGCGCTGGTGCGGTGCGGCCGTGATCGCTGTTGCGAGCCTTTGGGCGATCCAGGCGCCGCAGCCGGACGTTCTGATCTCGGCCGATGGCCAAACCGTCGCGGCACGCGGGACCAACGGGCAACTGTCCATCCGGCAGACAAGGAGCGATGCCTTCACTGTGCGCTATTGGCTCGCGGCCGACGGCGATGCACGAGTGCCGGCCAATCCGGCGCTTGCCGAAGGCTTCCGCTGCGACGCCGACGGCTGCACCGCGCGCCTGCCCAATGGGCGCGTCCTGGCGCTCGCGCTGTCGGCCGATGCGTTGCGCGAGGACTGCGGGCGCGCGGCCGTTGTCGTAACGGCGCGCGAAGCGCCGCCCGGCTGCGCTTCGGTTGCGGTGGATCGGAATCTCTCGCGTGCGCAGGGCGCTGTTGCACTGATGCGCGAGGGCGATCGCTGGAGCCTGCTCGCGGCGCGCCCCGCCGGCCAGGACCGGCCCTGGGCCAAGGCCGCGCCGGTCGTCGCGGAACAGCCGCGGGCGGCGGGCCGCCCGATCCTGCGCGATGCAACGCCGCGGACCCAGGACCTGGAGCCGGGCGACTGAGCGCGGCCGTCAGTACTTCCGGAACAACCCCACCATCTTGCCCTGGATGCGCACGCGCGTCGGGGGCAGGATCCGAACCTCATAGGCCGCATTGGCGGGTTCGAGCGCGATCGAGGCGCCACGACGGCGGAAACGCTTCAGCGTTGCCTCCTCGTCGTCGATCAGCGCCACCACGATGTCGCCGGTGTCGGCGGCCTCGGTCTTGCGGATCAGCACCGTGTCGCCTTCGAGGATGCCGGCCTCGATCATCGAGTCGCCGCGCACTTCGAGCGCGAAATGATCGCCGGTGCCGAGCATGTCGGGCGGCATGCTGATGACATGGCTCTTGTTCTGGATCGCTTCGATCGGCGTGCCGGCCGCGATCCGGCCCATGACCGGTATCGCAATCGGGCGCCCGCCATCGTCCTCCGCGGACGCACGCCCGCGGCCGAGATTGCCTTCGATGACGCTCGGTGTGAAACCGCGCCGGCCCATGCCCTGGCCCACCGGTTCGGGCAGCTTGATCACCTCGATGGCGCGCGCCCGGTTCGGCAGCCGCCGGATGAAGCCGCGCTCCTCCAGCGCCGTGATCAGCCGGTGGATGCCGGATTTCGAGCGCAAGTCGAGCGCGTCCTTCATTTCGTCGAAGGAGGGCGGAACCCCGGACTCCTTCAAACGCTCGTGGATGAAGCGCAGAAGCTCGAATTGCTTGCGGGTCAGCATCGTCGTGGTTTCCTCCGGGTTTTCGAACCTACCAGGGCTCGAAAACAAATCATGAACGGACACTATATGTTCTATCCTTGTTCCGCAACCCTTTAATTTGGCGTGAACAAGTCGAAGGACCGCTAAAACGGCCGCGTAAGCCTAAGGATCGAACAACGGCCTCCGGCCTTGGCCGCAGGCGCAAAAGGCTCGCGAACGACGAGACAATCGGCCTTTGCGAGTGCGGCCATCATCGACGAATCTTGGATTTTGACCGGAACCGCGACCGGGATTCCGTCGGGGCCGGGCGTCAGCGTGGCCCGCATGTAGTCGGCCCGTTCGTCATTTTTCGGAAGATCGCAGCCGAGCACCGCCGATTCGGGGGCCGGCGCTTCGTCGGCGCGCCCGCAGAGCCGCCGGATGAGCGGCACCAGGAACAATAGCGCGCAGACATAGGCCGACACCGGGTTGCCCGGCAGACCGAGCACATGCATCTCGCCGAGCCGTCCGTTCATCATCGGCCGCCCCGGTCTGAGCGCCACCCGCCAGAACGACAGGGCGAGGCCCTCGGCCGAAAGCCCGCGCTGCACCAGATCGTAATCCCCGACCGATGCCCCGCCGGTCGTCACCAGAATGTCGGCGCCGGTCGCGCGCGCGCGCCGGATCGCCTCGACCGTGGCCTCGACCCGGTCGGGCACGATGCCGAGATCGATGACGTCGGCGCCCTCGGCGCGCGCCAGCGCGAGCAGGGCGAAGCCGTTGGAGTAGACGATCTCGCCCGGACCGAGCGCGGAGCCCGGCGCGCGCAGTTCGTCGCCGGTCGCGAGCACCGCGATCTTCGGCCGCCGGTGCACCGGCACCGAGGGATGATTCATGGCCGCGGTCAGCATCACGTCGCGGTCGGTCAGGTGGCGGCCCTTCGGCAGCAGCACCTGGCCGGCCTTGAAGTCGAGGCCCGCCCGGCGGATATGGCGCCCCGGTTTTTCGGGTTGCTTGACCAGCACCCGCTCGCCGTCCTTCTCCGTGTTTTCCTGAATGACGATGGTATCGGCGCCGGGCGGCACCACGCCGCCGGTGAAGATGCGGGCGGCTTGTCCGGGCCCGACCGTCCCCTCGAAGGGACGTCCGGCCGCGACTTCGCCAGCTACGTTCAGCGTTGCAGGAACCTGCGCCACATCGGCCGCTCGCACGGCATAGCCGTCCATTGCCGACATGTCGGCGGGCGGCTGGGTACGCAGCGCCGCGAGGTCCTGGCACAGCACGCGGCCCGCCGCTTCGGTCAGCGGCACCGCTTCGCACGGCAGCGGTTGCGCCCCGTCGAGCACACGGGCGAGCGCATCGGCGACCGACAACAACGCCTTGCTCAACGCCAACTCCCCGCGTTCATTCCTTGGCGGAGTCCTTGGCACGCTCGTCCGCGGCGCGATAGTGCCCGGACTTGCCGCCCTGCTTTTCGACCAGGTGGATGTTCTCGATCCGCATGCCTTTTTCGACCGCCTTGACCATGTCGTAGATCGTAAGGCACGCGACCGACACCGCCGTCAGCGCCTCCATCTCGACGCCGGTCTGGCCGGTGACCTTCACCGTCGACTGCACGACGAAACCGGGCAGGCGGTGGTCGGGCTCGATGTCGACCGAGGCCTTGGTGATCGGCAGGGGATGGCAAAGGGGAATAAGCTGGTGGGTGCGTTTCGCTGCCATGATGCCGGCGATGCGGGCCGCGGCCAGCACGTCGCCCTTGATCGCGTTACCGGCGAGCACGATGTCGAGCGTCTCGGTCTTCATCACGACGCAGCCCGCGGCGATCGCGACGCGCTCGGTCGCGTCCTTGCCCGACACGTCGACCATCCGCGCCTCGCCGCCTTTGCCGAGGTGCGAGAGCGCGGGTTTCTCGTCCTTGGCCATGGTTCAGCTCCCGGCGTGGGCGCGTTCGCGCGCGAGCAGCGCGCGTGTGGCGGCGGCGACGTCCGGCTTTCGCATCAGGCTCTCGCCGACCAGGAACGCCCTGATGCCGACCGCGGCAAGCCGCGAAAGATCGGCCGGTGTGTGGATGCCGCTCTCGCCGACGATCACCTTACCGGCCGGCACGCGCGGGGCCAGGCGCTCGGACACCGCAAGCGAAGTCTTGAACACCTTCAGGTCGCGGTTGTTGATGCCGATCAGCCGCGATTTCAGCTTCAGCGCACGATCGAGTTCGGCTTCGTCGTGCACCTCGACCAGTACGTCCATGCCGTGAGCGACGGCCGCAGCTTCCAGATCGCTCGCACAGGCATCGTCGACCGAAGCGAGGATGATGAGAATGCAGTCCGCGCCCATCGCCCGCGATTCCGCGATCTGATATGGCTCGTACATGAAGTCCTTGCGCAGCGCAGGCAACGCGGTCGCCGCGCGCGCGGCGGCGAGAAACTCCGGCCGGCCCTGGAACGACGGCGCGTCGGTCAACACCGACAAACAGGCCGCGCCGCCGGCCTCGTAGGCCCGCGCGAGTTGCGGCGGATCGAAGTCGTCTCGGATCAGCCCGGCCGAGGGACTCGCCTTCTTGATCTCGGCAATCAGCGCGTACTCGCCGCACGCAATCTTTCGCTCCAGCGCGCGCAGGAAGCCGCGCGGGGGGGCGGCGGCCCTGGCTTCGGCCTCGACCTGGGACAATGGGCGCGCGCGCTTGGCGGCGGCGATCTCCTCGCGCTTGTAGGCCTCGATTATTTTGAGGATGTCGGTCATTGCGCGTTCGAGACCGCGATCAGCCGGTCGAGCCGGCCTTCGGCCTCGCCGGAGTCGATGGATTTGACGGCAAGCGCAGCGCCCTCTTTCAGGTTCTTGGCGCGGCCTGCGACGATCAGGGCTGCGGCGGCATTGAGGATCGCGATGTCGCGGAACGGTCCCTTGACGCCTTTCAGCACGCCCATCAGCGCCGCGGCGTTGGTTTCGGCGTCGCCGCCGCGCAGCGCCTCGGGCTTGGCGCGCTCGACGCCGATCTCGTCCGGATTGATCTCGAAGGTCCGCACCTGGCCGTTTTCGAGCGCGGCCACATGCGTCGGTCCCGTGGTGGTGATTTCGTCCAGGCCGTCGGAGCCGTGCGCCACCCAGACGCATTCCGAGCCGAGGTTCTTCAGCACCTGCGCCATCGGCTCGATCCACTGCCGCGAGAACGCGCCGATCATCTGGCGCTTGACGCTTGCCGGATTGGACAGGGGACCCAGCAGGTTGAAGATCGTGCGCGTGCCGAGCTCGACGCGGGTGGCCGCGACGTTCTTGGTCGCGGGATGGTGCGAGGGCGCGAACATGAAACCGATGCCGGCCTCGTAGATGCAGCGCGTGATCTCGTCCGGGCGAAGCTCGATGTTGACGCCGAGCGCACCGAGCACATCGGCTGCGCCCGAGCGCGACGACAGCGCGCGGTTGCCGTGCTTGGCGACCGGGACGCCCGCGCCGGCCACGATCAGCGCGGCGCAGGTCGAGACGTTGTAGGAGCCGGACGCGTCGCCGCCGGTGCCGACCACGTCGATGGCGTCGGGGGGAGCGGCGACCTTCTGCATCTTGGCGCGCATGGTCGTGACCGCGCCGGTGATCTCGTCGACGGTCTCGCCGCGCACCCTCAGCGCCATCAAGAGCGCGCCCATCTGCGAGGGCGTGGCTTCGCCTGACATCATGCGGTCGAAGGCGCGGGCGGATTCCTCGCGCGACAATGTTGTGCCTGCCGCGACCTTGGCAATGAGTCCTTTGAAATCGTCGCTCACGGCCGCCTCCTCAATGGACCCGGCTTTTGGCCGTGCTGCGCCCGCGCGCTACGTTCCACTGCGCGGCGAGGTCGAGAAAATTCTTCAGGATCAGATGGCCGTGCTCGGAGGCGATGCTTTCCGGGTGGAACTGCACACCGTGCACCGGCAGCGACGCATGCGAAAGGCCCATCACGATCCCACCGTCGGTCTCGGCTGTGACCTGCAACGTTTCGGGCATGCTGCCGCGCTCGACCACCAGCGAATGGTAGCGCGTCGCCTTGAACGGGCCGTTGATGCCGCGGAACACGCCGCCGTTGCCGTGGCGGACCTCGCTCAGCTTGCCGTGGACCGGGGAGGGCGCGCGCACCACCTTGCCGCCGAACGCCTGCCCGATGGCCTGGTGGCCGAGGCAGACGCCGAGGATCGGCACTTCGGGCGCGGCCTTCTCGATCAGGTCGAGGCAGATGCCGGCCTCGTTGGGCGTGCAGGGACCGGGCGACAGCACGATGGCGCCGGGCTTCAGCGCCAGCACGTCCGCGACCGACACCTTGTCGTTGCGGTGGACAGTCACGTGGGCCCCCAGCCCGCCCAGGTAGTGGACAAGGTTGAAGGTGAAGCTGTCGTAATTGTCGATCAGGACCAGCATGACACGCGATTTACTAGCACGTTTCGGGTCTTAGAGGGGGGCCGGGAAGGGGTCAAGGCGACCTCCCGCAGATCCCTCGCATGCCTGCGGCGAAACGCCCACCGAGGCCACGCGGCTGAACGGCTTTGCTAGCCTGTCCGTGCTGGGGGACGGGGATGTTGGGCTTTCGGCTATTCGTCGGCGCGCGCCGTTGGGGTGCGGCCGCGCTGACCATTGCGATATTTGCCGCCACGGCCGGCCCGGGGCACGCACTCAAGTGCGACAAGCTCCGGGAGGCCCCGCCGAGCCCGGACGTCGTGCAGCCGCGCAACCTGAGCCTGTCGAAGCGGCAGGCGCTGCGCTACGCGTGCTCCGACCGGTACGACCGGGCGCTGGCGCAGGTTGCTGCACGGGCGGCGAGCCACGTCGAGCGGCGGGCATCGCTGGTCAAAAAACCGGCCCTCATCCTCGACATCGACGAGACCGCGCTGTCGAACTGGCCCGCGATCCTCGCCAACGACTTCGGCTACATCCCCAAGGGCCCTTGCGGCGCGCTGCCGATGCGGCCGTGCCGCTGGGATGAGTGGGAGGCGATGGCGCAGGCCGAGGCGATTGCGCCGACGCTTGCGCTGTTCAAGGCCGCACGCGCCCACAACGTTGCGGTCTTCTTCATCACCGGGCGCAACGACGGCGACAAACGCCGCGTCCTGACCGAGCGCAATCTCAAGGCCACAGGCTACGACGGCTGGAGCGCACTGATCATGCGCTCGGACGCCACACGCACCCAAACCGCGCTCCAATACAAGACCCGCGAGCGCGCCAGGATCGCCGCCCAAGGCTACACTGTCGTCGCCAACGTCGGCGACCAGCGCAGCGACCTGGACGGCGGCTTCGCCGAACGCGGTTTCCTGCTGCCTAACCCGTTCTACGTCATCAAGTAACGCTACGGCTCACTGCCCCCGGCCGGCGGCGCTCGCAAACCGCCGCGCTTCTTCCGCCGCGCGGAACAGCGCCTTGGCCTTGTTGACGCATTCGGCCTGCTCGCTCGCAGGGTCGCTGTCGGCGACGATGCCGGCGCCGGCCTGCACGTACATGGTGCCGTCCTTGATCAGCGCGGTGCGCAGCACGATGCAGGAGTCCATCTCGCCAGCGGCGGAGAAGTAGCCGACGCAGCCGGCGTAGATGCCGCGCTTTTCCTTCTCCAGCTCGTCGATGATTTCCATGGCGCGGACCTTCGGCGCGCCCGAAACGGTGCCGGCGGGGAAACCCGCCGCCAACGCATCGAGCGCGTCGCGGCCGTGGGCCAGCTTGCCCTCGACGTTAGAGACGATGTGCATGACATGGCTGTAGCGTTCGACGAAGAACTGGTCGGTCACCTCGACGGTGCCGATGCGCGCGACGCGGCCGACGTCGTTGCGGCCGAGATCGAGCAGCATCAGGTGCTCGGCGCGCTCCTTCGGATCGGCGAGCAACTGCTCCTCCAGTTCCTTGTCCTCGTGCAGCGTCACCCCACGTGGCCGCGTGCCAGCGATCGGGCGGATCGTCACCGTGTCGCCGCGCAGGCGGACCAGGATTTCCGGGCTCGATCCCGCGACCGCGAACGCGCCGAAGTCGAGAAAGTAAAGAAAGGGCGCCGGATTGACCCGCCGCAGGGCGCGGTAGAGCGAGAACGGCGGCAGCGAGAACGGCGCCTCGAAGCGCTGCGACAGCACCACCTGGAAGATGTCGCCGGCGAGGATGTATTCCTTCGCCCGCAACACCATCGCCCGGTACTCGTCCGGCGTGGTGTTGGACTTCGACGGCACGTCGAGCGGCCCCAGTTCGGCCGGCCCTGCCGTCTTGTTGAGCGGACGCTCCAGTGCGTCGACCACGGCCGACAACCGCTCTTCGGCGCGCGCGAGCGCGGCCTTTGCCGCAACGCCCGGCTCGGGACGCACTGGGGTCACGACGGTGATGGCGTCGCGCACCGCGTCGAACACCACGACGACGCTCGGCCGGATCAGGATTGCGTCAGACAGGCCGATCGGATCCGGATTGGGCTGCGGCAATTCCTCCATCAGCCGCACCGTGTCGTAGCCGAGATAGCCGAACACGCCGGCCGCCATCGGCGGCAGGCCCTCGGGCAGATCGATGCGGCTTTCCGCGATCAGCGCGCGCAGCGCGGCCAGAGGCGGCTCGGCGCAGGGCGCAAAAGCGTCGGGAGCGGTGCGCGCCGTGCGGTTGATGTCCGCTCGCTCGCCGCGCGCGCGCCACACCACGTCGGGATCGAGCCCGATGACCGAATAGCGGCCTCGGACCGCACCGCCCTCGACCGACTCCAGCAGGAAACTCATCGGCCGGCCGCCGGCGATCTTGAGGAACGCGGAAACCGGCGTTTCCAGGTCGGCGACCAGTTCGGTCCAAACGACTTGCGCCTCGCCGCGGGCATAGCGCGCGGCGAATGCGTCGGCCGGCGGCTCGATTTGCATGGGGATCAGTTCCGGGCGCTGCCGCCGGCAACCTGGCTCAAGGCGCTCTCGTTGATGCTGACGCCGATTTCGCTGCGCAGGCGCGCCACATACTGTGCGATCAGATCGACCGACGTTGCCTGGCGCAACGTCTGGTCCAGCTCCTTGAAGTCGCTCGCCTGCGGATCGAGGGCAGGGGTCGTGATCTCCGTTACGCGGAACACAATCCGTTCGGTCGGAGACGAACCGTCGACTGCGGCGGCCGAGTCCTTCGCCGTTTTGAACACTTCGTCGACTGTCGTCGCCGAAAATCCGGGCGGCGGACTACCGCGCTTGAGGCCGGGACGCCATTCGACCTTCAGCCTTTCCTCGGCCGCGACTTCGTTGAACGACTTCCCGCCCTTGATCCGGTCGACAATCGACTCCGACTTCGCCTTGACGCGCGATGCGATCTCGTCGTTGCGCCAGCGCTCTTCGGCCAGGGCCTTCACCTCGTCGAGCGTGCGGTCGCGCGACGGCACGACTTCCATCACGTCATACCAGACGTAACCGGTGCCCGGGATGCGAAGCGACTCGTTGTCGCCGCCGACATCGGCCGCGAACGCGGCAGCCAGCACGTCGACACCCTGCGGCAGGTTTTCGATCTGCTTGCCGTCGGGGCCGCGTCCGGTGCGGTCGATCGCGTCGATGACCCGCGGTGTCAGCCCGAATTTGCGGGCCGAGTCTGCGAGCGTCACGCCGCTCAGCCGCTCGTCTTCGATCTTTTCCTGCACGTTGATCAATTCGTTGCGGGCGCGGTCGGTCGCGATCTCGCGCCGCAACTCCGCGGCGACCTGATCCAGCGGTCTGGTCTGCGGCGGCTCGATCTTGAGCACCTGGATCAGCGCGGGGCCGAAGCGTCCTTCGACCGGGGCGCTGACCTCTCCCGCCTTCAACGCGAACGCCGCGTCGCCCACCGCGCGATCGACGATGGCGGTTTTGGCGACGGTGCCGAGGTCGATGTCGGATTCTTTCAGGCCGCGCTCGGCGGCCAGCGCGGCGTAGGTCATGCCCTTGGCGATCTTGTCCGCTCCGGCCCGCGCTTCGTCCATGTTCGGGAACACGATCTGCTGGACGTGGCGACGCTCGGGGGTCTCATAACGCGCCTTGCGGTCCTCGTAGGCGCGCTTGAGGTCGGCGTCCGACACTTCGATGGTCGCCGTGAGATTTTCCGGCAGGAGGACAACCAGCACGATCTTGCGGTACTCGGGCGCGCGGAACACCACCTTGCGGGCCTCGAAGTATTTCGTCAGCTCCTCCGGCGTCGGCGGGGGAACGTCGCCGGCCTGCGCCGGGCCGAGCGCGACGTATTCGACGGTGCGCTGCTCGTTGCGGAAGCGGTTCAGCGCGTCGAGCGCGGTCCTGGGCACGCCCGGATCGCCGCCGATGGCGCCGAGCAGCTGCTGACGAACGGCGCTGCGGCGCTGCTCGTCGACGAAGCGGGCCTCGGTATAGCCCATGCCGCGGATGAGCTGCTCGAAACGGACCCGGTCGAACTGGCCGGTGATGGAGCGGAAGGCTTCGTTCTCGGTGATGCGCCGCGCCACTTCGGCGTCGGTCAGGCCGAGCCGGAGCGCACGGGCGCGCTCGTCGACGACCGTCTCGATGATCACCTGTTCGAGCAGGTCGCGATCGAGCCGGAGCGCGCGCGCCTGGTCGGGAAGGATCGGACGGCCGAGGCTCCTCGACAGCTGCTGGAGGCGGTCCTGATAGAGTTGGCGGAACGTCTCGATACGGATCTCGGTGCCGCCAACCTTTGCCACGGTGGACTGGCCGAAACCGCGGAAAATGTCGCCGATGCCCCAAATCGCGAAGCTGACGGCAATCAGCCCCATGACGACGCCCATCACGACGCGCCCGAGCCAATTCCGAGAGGCGTTCTGAATACCTCGAAGCATGAGCCTGTTCGTCTGTCTGGATGAAGCGGCCGATCATTATCGTCGCCGCGCCCGGAATATAAGGGCCAAGCCATTGCGCCGCAACAAATTCCACCATCGCCACGCGGCACTGGCGTGGGCCCCGGCGCTCTGCTAACCGCTCGCGGCGAGGTTAACGATGGCCGCTGAAAAACGCCGCCCGCTGGTCGCGGGCAACTGGAAGATGAACGGGCTTAAGGCCTCGGAAGCCGAGCTTCGGAAGGTCCTGGCCGGCGCCGCGCAGGTCTTGTCCGGCGCCGACCTGACGGTCTGTCCGCCCGCGACCTTGCTCAGGGCATTCGCGGCGGCAGCCGAGGGTTCCGGCGTAGCGATCGGCGCCCAGGACTGCCATGCGGAGGCCTCCGGCGCGTTCACCGGCGACCTCTCCGCGGAAATGCTGGCCGACGCCGGCGCGGTCGCGGTCATTGTCGGCCACTCCGAGCGCCGAACGCTGCACGGGGAGACCGACGTGCAGGTCCGCGCCAAGGCCGCCGCCGCCTGGCGCGCCAAACTGACGGCGATCGTTTGCATCGGCGAGACGCGCGCCGAACGGGAGGCGGGCCGGACGCTGGATGTGCTCGCACGCCAGATCGACGGTTCGCTGCCGGACGGCGTGACACCCGCCAATGTGGTGGTCGCCTATGAGCCGGTCTGGGCGATCGGGACCGGGCTCACGCCGACGCTTGCGGACGTCGCCGAGGCGCACGGGTTCATTCGCGGCCGACTTGCGACCCGCCACGGGGAAGGAAACCGGCTGGTGCGCGTCCTCTATGGCGGCTCGGTAAAGCCGTCGAACGCCTCGGAACTGATGGCGGTCGCCGACGTCGACGGCGCGCTGGTCGGCGGCGCGAGCCTCAAGGCGGAGGAGTTCCTCGCGATTGCCGGCGCGTACAGGGGTGGGCGGTCTTAACCGCCCCGGTAGGTCGCAGGGACGCCCGGAAAGTGGCCAGGGGCGGCGGGGTGGAAATAGGACCGGGGATCGTGTACAGACCGCCCCGAATTCCCATATGAGGGTTTCGCGGACCGGGCCGATCGGCCGGTCCTGGCTTGTGCGGATCGTTCATGCAAACCGTCGTCATCCTGATCCATCTGATGATCGTCCTCGCCATGGCGGGGTTGATTCTCATTCAAAAGTCGGAGGGCGGCGGCCTCGGCATGGGCGGCGGCGGCGGTGGAGGCGGCGGCTTCCTGTCGAGCCGCGGAACCGCGAACGTTCTGACCCGCACCACAGCGACGCTCGCGGCGCTGTTCTTCGTGACCAGCCTCGTGCTTTCGATCCTCGCGGGCATTGAGCGCAAGCCCCGTTCGTTGATTGGCCCCGGAACGCCTGCAGCGCCTTCGGCACCCGGTGTGCCTTCTCCGCCGGCCAGCGGCGCGGGCAGCGTGCTCGATCAGCTGCAGCGCGGAACGCCGCAACCCCAGCAGGCACCCTCGGGACCGCAGGTGCCGCGGTCGCAGTAGCAACAACCAAGGGCCGGGCAACCGGCCCTTCGCTTTTGGGCGAACCGGGATATGAGCGGATGTCGCCAAGCCGCTGCGGTGGATAGGTTTTGCGCTTATCCACAGCAACCCGGTTTCCGCATGGGCGCTTCCCGGTCCGCGGCCTCGTCGAATCGATTCGCGGGGTCTAAACGTTGAACCCCATGGCGCGGTACGTCTTCATCACCGGCGGCGTGGTTTCCTCACTGGGCAAGGGTCTGGCGTCCGCGGCGCTCGGCGCGCTGCTGCAGGCGCGCAGCTACAAGGTGCGGCTGCGCAAGCTCGACCCGTACCTGAACGTCGACCCCGGCACCATGTCGCCCTACCAGCACGGCGAGGTGTTCGTCACCGACGACGGCGCCGAGACCGACCTCGACCTCGGCCACTACGAGCGCTTCACCGGCAATCCGGCCTCGAAGCAGGACAACATCACCACCGGCCGCATCTACCAGGACATCCTCGCCAAGGAGCGGCGCGGCGACTATCTCGGCGCCACCATCCAGGTGATCCCGCACGTCACCAACGCCATCAAGGACTTCATCCGCGAGGGCAACGACGGCGTCGATTTCGTGCTGATGGAGATCGGCGGCACGGTCGGCGACATCGAGAGCCTGCCGTTCCTGGAGGCGATCCGGCAGTTCGGCAACGAGCTGCCCCGCAACCACGCGATCTACGTGCATCTCACGCTGATGCCCTATATCCCGAGCGCGGGGGAACTGAAGACCAAGCCGACCCAGCACTCGGTCAAGGAGCTGCTGTCGATCGGCATCCAGCCCGATATTCTGCTGTGCCGCACCGACCGGCCGATCCCCAAGGAAGAGCGAAGGAAGCTCTCGCTGTTCTGCAACGTGCGCGAGACCGCCGTGATCGAGGCGCGCGACGTCGACAACATCTACGCGGTGCCCGAGGCCTATTCCGCCGAGGGCCTCGACGGCGAGGTGCTGGCCGCGTTCGGCCTCGACGCCGGCGGCCCGCCCGATCTCGCGCGCTGGCGCACCATCAACGAGCGCATCCGCAGCCCCGAGGGCGACGTCACCATCGCCATCGTCGGCAAGTACACCGGCATGAAGGACGCCTACAAGTCGCTGATCGAGGCGCTCTCCCACGGCGGCATTTCCAACAAGGTCAAGGTCAAGCTCGACTGGATCGAATCGGAAGTGTTCGAGAACGAGGACCCCGCGCCGTTCCTCGAACACGTCAACGGCATTCTCGTTCCCGGCGGCTTCGGCCAGCGCGGCGCCGAGGGCAAGATCCGCGCGGCGCAGTTCGCGCGCGAGCGCCACGTGCCGTATTTCGGCATCTGCTTCGGCATGCAGATGGCGGTGATCGAGGCGGCGCGGAACCTGTGCGGCATCGCGGAGGCGAACTCGACCGAGTTCGCGCCGACGAAAGAGCCGGTGGTCGGCCTGATGACCGAATGGCTGAAGGGCAACGCGCTGGAGAAGCGCGCGGCCAGCGGCGACCTCGGCGGCACCATGCGGCTCGGCGCGTACCCTGCGGCGCTCAAGCGCGGCAGCAAGATCGCGGAGATTTACGGCGCGACGGAGATTTCCGAGCGCCACCGCCACCGCTACGAGGTCAACACCGCCTACAAGGACCGCCTGGAGCAGCACGGCATGCGCTTTGCCGGGATGTCGCCCGACGGCGTGCTGCCGGAGACGATCGAGTACCAGGACCATCCCTGGTTCATCGGCGTGCAGTATCACCCCGAGCTGAAGTCGCGGCCGTTCGAGCCGCATCCGTTGTTTTCGTCGTTTATTGGGGCGGCGGTGGAAAGGAGTAGGTTGGTGTAGTAGCGGGCACCGGTGCGTCGTCGAAGACGACGTCTGAGCAACGACAAGCTCCAGCCCGCTTCACGCCCTCGCATACTCCCGCTTCGCCTGCGCGGCTCCGCTCTCAAGCCCCAGCATATCCCGCAGATAACGATGGCTGTACTCGGTGTGGAACAGCCCGCGCCGCTGCAGCTCCGGCACCAGCAGATCGACGATGTCGTCCACGCCGTCGGGCAGCACGTCGACCATCATGGTGAAGCCGTCGGCGGCCTTCGCCGCAAGCCGCTCCTCCATCGCGTCCGCGACCATGGCGGCGGTGCCGACGATGTGATGATGCGCGCTCGGCGCGCGCGTGAGCGCCTCGCGCACCGTCAGGTTTTCGGCGACCACGAGATCGATGACGCTCTTGCGCCAGCCGACGCCGTTCTTGAGCTCCTCATCGGAAGGAAGCTCGTCGATCGGGAACGGCCGGTCCAGATGGTCGCGAAGGATGCCGACCTTGATGCCGGTGCGCCGCGACATCGCCCCCAGCAGCTGTTCGAGCGTCAGAGCGTTGTCGAGGGCGAGCTTCTTGCGTTTGGCCTCATCCACGGTTTCGCCGAGGATGACGTTCATGCCCGGAAGAACCTTGATCGAGTCCGGATGCCGCCCGTGCGTCTCCGCGCGCCGCCGCACATCGGTGCGAAATTCCTTTGCGCCGTCGACGGTGTGCTGGGCCGTGAACACCACGTCGGCAAATCGCGCGGCCTGGTCGCGGCCCGCGGGCGAGGAACCGGCATGGAAAATCAGCGGCCGGCCCTGGCGCGAGCGCATGAACGGCAGCGGCCCGCGAACCGAGAAATTCTCGCCGGAATGGTCGATGGTGTGAATCTTGGCGGGATCCGCGAATTTGTTGTTCTGCTTGTCGTCGACGAGTGCGTCCGGTTCCCAGCTTTCCCAGAGCTTGATCACGACGTCGAGAAACTCGTCGGCGCGGCTGTAGCGCTCCGGGGCTTCCGGGTGTGTGCCGGTGCCGAACATCTGGGCGGCCACGGCGTGCGCCGTCGTCACCGCATTCCAACCCACCCGGCCCTTCGACAGATGATCCACCGTGGCGAAGCGCCGGGCGATGTCGTAGGGCTGGTTGTAGGTCGTCGAAGCGGTGCCGACGAGGCCGATCCGGCTCGTGACGGCCGCCATGTAGGACAGCACGGCCGCGGTATCCATCGCTCCGCATGGGCGTTGCGCGCCGACTTCCTGGTTCGTGATCTGCTCGGCCAGAAAAAGCACATGAAGCTTGCCGGCCTCCGCCTTGCGCGCGATCGCCGCATACATGTCGGGAGAGACGTAGTCCGACGATGGGCCCTTGCGGACCCGCCACGCGCCGGGCTGATGCCCCAGGCCATGCATGAGCGCGGCGGACAAAATCATCTTGTTCTTTGCTGTCATCACAGTCCTCTTGCGCTGCGAGAGCTGTTCATCGCCGCCAGATTTATCACGGCTGCGAGGATCGGGACCTATTTTCCTCAGGCGAAGGCATCTGTGCTGCCCGCAGAGCTGAAGACGGTCCGGGCAAGCGACAGGGTTCGGCCACACCCCGCGTCATCGCACGACCTGAGGGGGTGCGGACTCGGTCACCTTGAAGAACCGCACGGCTGCGGCTGCGGCGAGCATCATCGGCAGCACGTTGAACAGATAGACCCAGGTCACGGCGGTGCTCACGATATCCGGCGTCGCCAGCAGCTGCAGCCCCGCGACGTTGCCGACCGTGCCCGCAACCGCAGCGCCGAACGCCATGCCGAGCGAACGAATGGTCGTGAGCGACGAGGCGGTGATGCTTTCCTCGCCGGGACGCGCCACGCCCATGACGCGCACCGTCATGTGCACGTGGAAGATGCCGATGCCGACGCCGACCAGCGGCGCGCAAGCCATGACCCACGCAAATGACGCTCCGGTCACCGCCACGACGGCGAGCCCGACCGAGCCCGCCATCAGACAGAGAGGCCCGGCGATCACCACCGCCCGCTCGCGCGTACCGTGCAGCCCGGTCACGAGCGCCGCCGCGATCGACCAGCCGATCGACATCAGGCCGTTGGCGAGCCCGACGTAGAGCGGCGCGATCCCGTGCAACACGGTCAGCACCAGCGGCAGGTAGATGGAGACCGAAATATAGGAGGCGGAAATCAGCATGTGCCCCCAATAGGCAAGCCCGACCGGCGAGGAGAACGACAGAGGTTGCGATGGAAACAGGCGGTTGCCGGCCGTCGCGTCGCGGGTAAAGGCGATCCAGACCAGCAATCCGGCGGCGAGGATGAGCGCGATGCGCAATGCCGCGGTCTCGACCAGGCCCGAACTGCTCACGCACAGAACGCCGAGCGCCAGCAGCCCGACACGCCAGACCGGAAACGGCAGCGCCCGCGAGTCTGCCGTGGCCTCGTCAGCGCTTTTCGGGATCTTCCACAGCACCCCGATCAGGAACGCGGCTCCGATCGGCACATAGACAAAGAACGCGCCGCGCCACCAGCCGAAGTTGGCGAAGAACCCGGCCTGAAGCGGCCCGACGACCGCGGCGAAGATCCAGGTCGCATTGCTGACGGCCACCGCATATTTGCGCAGCCGCGGCTCGAACAGCACGCTGATGAAGGCCATCGATCCGGCGAGGATCATGCCGCCGCCGACGCCCTGAAACAGCCGCGCTACAAGCAGCCCGCCGATGACCGTCGCGACCGAGCAACCCAGTGCACCGAGCGCAAACACGGCGCCGCCGACCGCATAGGCTCGCCGCCCGCCGATGCGCGCGCGCAGCGGTCCGTAGCTCGCTGCGCCCGTGATCGAGCCGACGAGATAAAGCATCATGGCCCAGGCATAGAATGCGACGCCGCCGATATCGGCGACGATCGAGGGCATCAGCGTGTTGATCAGGAAATTGTCGACGGCAAAGAACAGAATGCCGATGTTGAGAAGCAGTGTGTAGACGCCGGCCCGCCCCCGAAACACGTCGGTCCAGGACGGCGCCACCGGCTCCACGTTTGGCGGAGCATGACTCATGGAGCGACGGGCCAGAAACGAACCGGCATCATCCCAACCTCAAAGGGCGGCGTCGTGCACTTCGACTCGATTTGAACCCGGATCGGATCGAAGGCGCAACCGCGCGATCGGCCTTACCAAGCAAGGACGGGACTTGGTGCGCGAAGACTTGACGGTCAAACCAACTGGGGCCAAGCCACCATTCCGCGCTATAAGACGCCGGAGGGCGGCGGCTGCTAACGCCGCCGCATCGGCACCGGTACATTCAAGGCTGCACATTCAGGGAGGATTGAGTGATCTACGAGCAACGCATCTATTCGTGCATTCCGGGCAAGTTGCCCGCGCTGCTCAAGCGTTTCGAGGACCACACGCTCGGCATCTGGCAGAAGCACGGTATTAAGCCCGCGGGCTTCTGGACCGTGCTGGTCGGCGACGGCAACAACGACCTGCACTACATGCTGGCCTGGGAATCGCTCGCCGAGCGCGAACAGAAGTGGGCGACGTTCCAGGCCGATCCCGCCTGGCACAAGGCGCGCGACGAGAGCGAGAAGGCGGGACCTCTGATCGCCAACATCAAGAGCGCGTTCTTAAGACCGACCGCGTTCTCGACCGTGAAGTGATCCGGGGAAGGGGCGTCCGCGGATCATGCGCCATCTGATCACGGCGTTCTGCTGGTGCGCGGTCGCCGCCGGCGCCGCCGTGCCGGTGGCATTTGCGGTGCAGGGGCAGCAGTTCGTCTCCACGCCGCGCCTGATGCTTCTCGGCGCTGCTCCGGCCGCGATCGCGGCGCTGGCGCTGCTGGCGCTCTGGCGGGGCCAGGCGGCACGGTCGCTGTTTGCGATCTACGCCGCAGCGCTTGGCGTCGCCCTGCTCGGTGTCGAACTCTATCTCCGGGTTCCGGAAGCAACTCCGGCCGGCCGGGGCGGCTCGCACGATGCCGCCGCGGCGCTGCGAGCCGAGGGCGTGCGCGCCTATCCGCATTTTTGCGGCAGCATGGTCGAGGCCGCAAAGCCGATCATTGTCGACGGGCGGCCGGCACAGCCGGTCGCCGGGATGTCGCGCAACCTGCTGACGCCCGAACTGCCCGACCGCGGCCGCTGGCGATTCACCGACCGCCACGGTTTCAACAATCCCGACGGTCAGTGGGACTTGCCGGGTCCCGCGGTGATGGCTGTCGGCGACAGCTTCACCTTCGGCGCCGACGTGCCGATCGGGCGCGGCTTCGTGGACCGGCTGCGCGAGCGCGCCGGAAAGACGCTGAACCTCGGCTGCGGCGGCAACGGCCCGCTGCTCGAGCTCGCAGGTCTCGCGGAATTCGGCCCGCCCGTGCGGCCAGCGCGCGTGCTCTGGGTGTTCTACGAGGGCAACGACCTGACCAAGGACCTGGACGACGAGCTGACGTCGGCGATCCTGCCGCAATACCTGAAACCGGGCTTCACCCAGAACCTGGCAACCCGGCAGCCGGCGCTCGATCTCGCCATCGAGGCGCTGCTCAAGACTTATCTCGGCGCGCCCGTTCCGGCGCCCGCGCCGGGCGCTGCGGTTGCGCTCAACCGCTCGGTGCTGACGCTCGAGTTCCTGCGCACATCTCTCGGTCTGCGCCATCGGGTCCGCGCCGACATGCTGGGACAATTCGAAGCGGTGCTGCGGCGCGCGAAGGACATCGTTGCAAGCTGGAACGGCAGCCTGATCCTGGTCTACCTTCCGGCGCAAACCCGCTACACGACCGCGCTCGGCCAATGGGACGCCGAGGCCTATGCCCGTCAGGTCAAGAGCGTCGCAGACAGACTGCACATTCCGGTCATCGACGTCGCGGCGGCGGTCGGTCGGCACGCCGATCCGAATTCGCTCTATCAGGGGCATTTCAACGAGGCAGGCTACGCGCTGGTCGCCGAAACCATCCTTGCAAGCGCGAGCATGAAGCCGTAGCGCTGCAAGCAACCGGCACACATCAACAGGGAAGCGGTCTTGCCGCGCGGTCTCGATCACATCGTCCATGCGGTGCGCGATCTCGATGCTGCGGCCGCGCTCTACCGCCGCCTGGGTTTCACGGTCGGCGCGCGCAATCGCCATCCGCCGGCGTGGGGGACACAGAATCATATCGTGCAGTTTCCGGGCTGCTTCGTGGAACTGCTGTCGATGGCGGACACCTCGCAGATCGCGCCGCATGGGCCGCGGCATTTTTCGTTCGGTGCGCACAATCGCGACTTCCTCACGCGCGGCGAGGGGCTCTCGATGCTGGTGCTGGAGGGCCGCGACACGGACGCGGAAGCCGAGGCGTTCCGCGCGGCGGGTGTCGGCGATTTCGAGCCGTTCCATTTTGAGCGGACGGCGGCGCAGCCCGACGGATCGAAGGTCAAGGTCGCATTCTCGCTTGCCTTCGCGCGCGACGCGCGCGCGCCGGATATCGGCTTCTTCACCTGCCGCCAGCACCATCCGGAAAATTTCTGGAATCCGGCGTTTCAGGTCCATCCGAACGGCGCTACAAGCATCGCGGGCGTGGTGCTGGTCGCCGGCAACCCCGGCGACCACCGCAACTTCTTGTCCGCCTTCACGGGCGAGCGCGAGCCGCACGCGACCTCGTCCGGCATCGCCGTCAAGACTCCGCGCGGCGAAATCCGGGTGATGACGCCCGCGGCCTATAGGGATTATTTCGGCGCCGCCCCGCCGGACACCGGCGTCGGCGCGCGGCTTGCCGCGTTGTGCTTCGCAATGCGCGAGGGTATGGGGCGCCCCACCGTCGGCCCGAATGCCGCCATGGGCGCCGCAATCGCGTTCGAGCCAATTGCACGTTGACCCCGCTTCTGCGGGTCGCCATGGTCCGGCCTGAGGAAACCTCATGGACCCCGAACTGATTCCGAACGTCATCGTCGAAATCGGAAACGTGCGTTTCGGCAACGCGTTGCCGCTTTCGCTGATCGCCGGGCCTTGCCAGCTGGAAAGCCGCGCGCATGCGGTGGAAATGGCCTCCGCTCTGAAGGAAATCGCGGGCCGCCTGAAGATCGGTCTCGTCTACAAGACCTCGTTCGACAAGGCCAACCGCACCTCGGCCAAAAGTGCGCGCGGCATCGGCCTCGACCAGGCGCTGCCGATCTTCGCCGACATCCGCGACACGCTCGACATCCCCGTGCTGACCGACGTGCACGAGATCGAACAGTGCGCGCGCGCGGCGCAGGCCGTGGACGTGCTGCAGATCCCTGCGTTCCTGTGCCGCCAGACCGACCTGCTGGTCGCGGCCGCGCAGACCGGCAAAGCGGTCAACGTCAAGAAGGGCCAGTTCCTCGCACCCTGGGATATGAAGAACGTGGTCGCGAAAGTCACCGGCGCCGGCAACCGTAACGTGCTGGTGACCGAGCGCGGCGCCTCGTTCGGCTACAACACGCTGGTCTCCGACATGCGCGCGCTGCCGATTCTCGCGCGCGACACCGGTGCGCCGGTGATCTTCGACGCCACCCATTCGGTGCAGCAGCCGGGCGGCAAAGGCGCCTCGTCGGGCGGCGAGCGCGAGTTCGTGCCGGTGCTGGCGCGGGCCGCCGTCGCGGTCGGCGTTGCGGGCGTGTTCATCGAGACCCACCAGGACCCGGATAAGGCGCCGTCGGACGGGCCCAACATGATGCCGCTGAAAGAGATGGAAGGCCTGCTGCGCCGCCTGATCGACTTCGACCGCCTCGCCAAAACCTGAGCGTTCGCGCCTCCACATCCGACCGGTGCCGCCATTCCCTACGTTCTGAAAATCGTTGCCCTGGTGGTGTTCGCGCAGACGCTGTTCACCCGCGCGGTCGACCCCGTCATTCCGAAAATCGCCGCGGACTTCGCGATCGAGGTGGGAACCGCCGCGCTGCTGTCGACCGCGTTCACGTTCCCCTATGCGATGGTCCAGCCCATTCTGGGCGTGACCAGCGACTTCCTCGGCAAGGTGCGGGTGATGAACGTCTGCATCGTGGTGGTCGCGCTGTCGTCGCTGGTCTGCGCCGTCGCCGAGAGTTTCTCGCTGCTGATGACGATGCGGATCGTGGCGGGGCTCGTTTCGGGCGGCATCTTCCCCATCGCCATGGCGATGATCGGCGACCTTGTGCCGATCCATCAGCGGCAAATCGCAATCGCGCGGCTGCTTGGCGTGGCGCTGACTGCCAACGTTCTCGGTGCGTCGATTTCCGGAATCATCGGAGACCTGTTCGGCTGGCGCGGCGTGTTCGGCATCTTGGGCGTGTTCGCGCTGATCGTGGCGGTGGCGGCGTATCTCAGCTTCCGAAAGATCGAATTGCCGAAGCCTCCGCCGTTCAAGTTTTCGGCCGTCGTCGCCAACTTCCGCAGCATCCTCGCCGATCCGCGCGCGAAAGTGTGCTTCGGCTCGGTGTTCCTGGAGGCGGTGTTCATCCAGGGACTGTTTCCGTTCGTGGGGCTGCTGCTGCTGTCCATCGGCGAGACCCGCGCCTCGATCGCGGGCCTGCTGATCGCGTCGTTCGCGCTTGGCGGCGTGGCCTATTCGGTCGCCATTCCGTACCTGGTCGCGAATTTCGCCGAGCGCCGGCTGATGCTGACCGGCGGCTTCGTGTGTGCGCTCGCGCTTTCGCTGCTCGCGCTGCATTTCCCGTGGCAGGCCCAGGTTGCGGTGTTCGCGGGCTTCGGGCTCGGGTTCTACCTTCTGCACGGCTGCATCCAGCTTCACGTCACCGACCTGTCGCAAACCGCGCGCGGGGCGGCGGCCTCAATGCATTCCTCGTCTTTCTACATGGGGCAGGCGGTCGGCCCGCTGGTCTACGGTTTCGGCTTCGCCCACGGCGGCCCGGAACCGACGTTGCTCGCCGGCGCGGTGGTGGTGATGGGCGTCGGCATCGCCTGTTCGCAGCTATTGCGGCGGGCGGCTTGACCGGATTCTCGGCACGCCGCGTTCGCGGAGGGGCGGATTGCGCAAATTCCGGTTGCGGCACGCGAATTGCTGTTGTCCAAAGCGGATGACGGCAGCCCTGGGCCCGCAATGGACCGCACCATCAACATCGTCTGTTTCCTGATTTTCGCGTCCGCGCTGACGGTGCGCTCAGTCGATCCTCTGGTTCTTCAGATCGCCGCCGATTTTTCGATTGCGCCGTCGACCGCGGCCATGCTGGCGGTGGGATTTGCGGCCTACGGCTTTGTGCAACCGGTGCTGGGGCCGGTCGCCGACGCCATCGGCAAGACCAAGGTGATGATCGGCTGCCTCGCGCTGCTCGCAGCCTCGACGTTTCTCTCAGCGGTCGTGACCGACTTTACGCTGTTGTTCATCCTGCGCGTGCTGTCGGGCGCGGCCTGCGGCGGCAGCTTCCCGATCGGCATGGCGATGATCTCTGACCTGGTGCCGCTGTCGCAGCGCCAGATCGTGATCGGGCGACTGTTGTCCGCAACCATTTCCGGCAACCTGCTCGGCGCCGCGGCGTCGGGCATGATCGCCGACGTGCTGCACTGGCGCGGCGTTTTCGTCGTGCTGGGATTCATCTGCGTGATCGCGCTGATTGCGGGCATCGTGGGCCTGCGCGGCGTGCCGGACACGCCGCCGCAACCGCTCAACGTGCGCGCGGTGCTGAACCGCAACCGTCAGATCCTGTCGATCCGCACCGCGCGCATCTGCTACCTGTCGGTCGTTGCGGAAGCGCTGTTCCTGTTCGGCATTTTTCCCTATGTCGCGGTGCTGCTGCTCGCAGGCGGCGAGCCGCGCGCCTCGATCGCGGGCGTGGTGATCGCGGCGTTCGCGATTGGCGGCATGGTCTATTCGCTCAGCGTGCGGCACCTGCTCGGCTGGTTCGGGCAGAAGAAGATCATGATCGCCGGCGGCCTGATTGCGGCGGCGGGCCTGCTTGTCGTCGCGCCGGGGCCGGCGTGGCCGATCCAGGCCGCGGCGTTCGCCGCCATGGGCTGCGGCTTCTACATGCTGCACGCCTCGATCCAGGTCTATGTGACCGAGCTTGCGCCCGCGACGCGGAGCTCGGCGGTCGCGTTCCACACGCTGTCGTTCTTCATCGGCGCAGGAATCAGCCCCATCGTTTACGGCTTCGGCCTGGATTGGGCCGGTGCGCCGGTGACGCTGTCGATCGCGGCGTTCGGAATGGCGGCGGTGGGCGTGGTCGCCGCGCAGCTGCTGGTCAGGCCGAAAACCGCGTGAGCCTCAGCCCCGCCCGCGGTACGGCGACACGCCCTGGTCCGGCAGCCACACGCCCTTGGGCAAACGTCCCGTCTGCCAGAATACGTCGATCGGAATGCCGCCGCGCGGATACCAGTAACCGCCGATGCGCAGGAACTTCGGCTTGATCAGCGCAGCGATCCGCTGCCCGATGCCGACGGTGCAGTCCTCGTGGAATGCGCCGTGGTTGCGGAAGCTCGCGAGATAAAGCTTGAGCGACTTCGACTCCACGAGCCACTTCCCCGGCGCGTAGTCGATGACGAAATGCGCGAAGTCCGGCTGGCCGGTGATAGGGCACAGGCAGGTGAACTCCGGGCAGGTGAAGCGCGCGACGTAATCGGCGCCGGAATGCGGGTTCGGCACGCGCTCCAGCGTCGCCTTGTCGGGCGAGGCGGGGAGCGGCACCGGGCGGCCGAGCTGGCGCGGGCGTCTGGTCATGGCGGTGTCATGGACGAGGGGGCGGGGCATGACAAGGGGTCAACCGCCCTGTAGAAACGGCGCGCAAGTCCGGGGGCATGATCCCGAAAAGTGGGTGCCGGTTTTCGGATCAGATCATGCCCGAACAAAGCGAGCCTCCATGACCGCCATCACCGACATTGTCGCCCGCGAAGTCCTCGACAGCCGCGGCAACCCGACCGTCGAAGTCGACGTCATCCTCGAAGACGGGTCGCTCGGCCGCGCCGCCGTGCCCTCCGGCGCCTCGACCGGCGCGCACGAAGCGGTGGAGCTGCGCGACGGCGACAAGAAGCGCTACTTCGGAAAAGGCGTGCAGAAGGCGGTCGCCGCGGTCGAGGCTGAAATCTTCGACGCCATCGGCGGCATGGAAGCGGAAGGCCAGGCCAAGATCGACGAGACGCTGATCGCGCTCGATGGCACCCCGAACAAGGCCCGGCTCGGCGCCAACGCCATCCTCGGCGTGTCGCTCGCGGTAGCCAAGGCCGCGGCGGCCGCGAACAATCTGCCGCTCTATCGTTATGTCGGCGGCACCCAGGCGCGCACGCTGCCGGTGCCGATGATGAACATCGTCAACGGCGGCGCGCACGCCGACAATCCCATCGACTTCCAGGAATTCATGATCATGCCGGTCGGCGCGCCCACGTTTGCCGAAGGCCTGCGCTGGGGCGTCGAGGTGTTCCAGACGCTGAAGAAGGCGCTGCACGACGGCGGCCACAACACCAACGTCGGCGACGAAGGGGGCTTTGCGCCCAACCTGCAGTCGGCCGAGGAGGCGCTCGGCTTCGTGATGAAGGCCATCGAGACCGCGGGCTACAAGCCCGGCGACGACATCGTGCTAGCGCTCGACCCGGCTTCGACCGAGTTCTTCAAGAACGGCGTGTACGACTACGAGGGCGAGGGCAAGAAGCGCTCCATCGAGGAGCAGGCCAAGTATCTCGCCGAACTGACCGGCCGCTATCCCATCGCCTCGATCGAGGATGGCATGGCGGAAGACGATTTCGACGGCTGGAAGCGCGTCACCGACCTGATCGGCAACAATTGCCAGCTCGTCGGCGACGACCTGATGGTGACCAACGTCAAGCGGCTCAACGAATGCATCAAGCGCGGCATCGGCAACTCGATCCTGGTCAAGGTCAACCAGATCGGCACCCTGACCGAGGCGTTGAACGCGGTCGAGACCGCGCACAAGGCCGGCTACACCTGCGTGATGTCGCACCGCTCCGGCGAAACGGAAGACGCGACCATCGCCGACCTCGCGGTGGCGACCAATTGCGGGCAGATCAAGACCGGCTCGCTCGCGCGTTCCGACCGCACCGCGAAGTACAACCAGCTTCTGCGCATCGAGCAGGAACTGGGACCGCAGGCGAAGTTTCCGGGCAAGGCGGCGCTGAAGGCTTACCGCACCTGAACGGAGCCGGAGGCGTCGATCCATGCCGATGCTCGTTCATCTGACGCCCGAGAAAAACGTTCCGACGATCCGGCGCAGCGGGATCGCGATGTCCAAATGGGCCGGCGGGGTGTACGCGACGCCCGTGCTGCCGAACTTCGTCGTCACCCATCAGTGGCTGCGCGAGTTGAAGCGCTCTCATGTGCTCACGGATGGCCGGAGCGCACGCACCATGCACGGGGTCTATTTCCGGATCGCCGACGACGAGCCGGTGCAGTTCGGACGCTACAACGATCCGCCGGTCACGCTTCCTGCGGCGCGCGCGGTGGGTGCATTCATGGCGGCGCCCGATCCGCTGGGCTTTGAAATCGTCGTGCCGCGCCGGATCACCGCAAAGGAAATCCACCGCATCCGGAAACTGCCGCAGAACATGGGTTGGCGATATTCGCCGACCAACCGGACCCGCTGGTTCTGCGGCTGCCCGATGTGCAATCCGTCGGGCGGGATCAACGCGAGGCGCAAGCGAGAGCAATGGGAGCGGGAGGGGAACTAGCCGTTCGTGCCAGCTTCAGTCCTCGGCCGCGCCGCGCCGTACTCTTCGAACAGATCCAAGAGCGAAGTGCCCGGCGGCGATTGGAGGCTGGCGGCGCACCTGTCATGATGATGACGTTCCCGGACGAACTGCCGGGTCCATGGAGAGTCCGACCGATGACGACGACCGTCGAAGTGCTTGCAGCGGCGTTCAAGGACGCCGGCACCCCGTTCATCGTCGGACATCCGGGCGGCGAAACCGTCGAGCTGATGGAAGCGGGACGCCAGCTCCAGATGCGCTTCCTCCTGATGAAGCAGGAGGTGGCGGGCGCCATGCTGGCTGCGACCTGGGGCGATCTCACGGGCAGCCCCGGAATCTGCGTGTCCACGCGCGGCCCCGGCGCGGCCAACATGGTCAACGGCGTGGCGCATGCCTTTCTCGACCGCTCGCCGCTGATTGCGATCACCGATTCCTATTCCCGGCCAACGTATGAGACCGGGCTGCGTCAGCGCATCAACCAGCTTGCGGTTTTCGAGCCGATCGTGAAGTGGAGCACGACGATCGACGCCAAGACCGTGCGCCAACAGATGCGCCGGGCCATGCGCACGGCGACCGGCGCGCCGCCCGGCCCGGTGCATTTCGAGTTTCCGCAGAGCGAGACCGGGCGCGAGGCCGGCGACTACACCGCCGAGCCGCCGCTGATGCCGAACTGGATCATGCCCGGTCCTGACCGCGCCAATCTGAAGCCCGCGCTCGACATGCTCAGCCGCGCCAGGCGTCCGATCCTGATCGCCGGACTCGGCGTGTACTGGTGCGGAGCGTCGGCCGAACTCGTACAATTGGCCGAGCGGCTCGGTGCGCCGGTGATGACCACGACGAAATGCAAGGGCGCGATTCCGGAGGATCACCCGTTGCGCGCCGGCTGCATCATCGGCGGACTGATCGAGCGCAAGCTGGTCATGGAGGCCGACCTGATCGTCACGGTGGGCCTCGACGCAGTGGAGCTGCAGCCGAAGCCGTGGCCCTACACGCTGCCGGTTCTGGCGCTGTCGCCGGTCCCGAGCATGGACGCGCTGGTCCCGGCCGATCCGGAAATCGTCGGCGACCTCAAAGCGCTGCTGGGCGGCCTCGCGCAATGGGCGGCGGAGGGAACGAACTGGGGCGAGAAGGCTGCCGCGACGTTCCGGCGTGAGGTTCGCGACGCTCTCAACACCCCGAGCACCGGGCTGTCGCCGCAGCGCGCGATGGAAGTCGCGCGCGCGGTCCTGCCGCGCGACACCATCGCCACCTGCGACGCCGGCGCAAGCCGGCTGCTGGTGGTGCAGAAATGGGAATCCTACGGGCCGCGCGAGTTCCTGACCTCCAACGGACTCGGCTCCATGGGCTACGCGGTGCCAGGCGCGCTCGCGGCGCGCATGGCCTATCCGGACCGTCCGGTCGTGGCCTTCACCGGCGACGGCGGGTTCCTGATGACGATCGCGGAACTGCAGACGGCGCAGCGCGAGAACCTGCCGATCATCGTGATGGTGTTCGACGACCGGGAAATCGGCCTTATCCGCGTCAAGCAGGAAATCAAAGGCATTCCGCTGCATGGCGTGCAGCTCGGTGGCGTCGATTGGGAAAAACTCGCGCAGTCCTTCGGCGCCGACGGCGTCGTGGTGGAAACGGAGCAGGCGTTGAGCAACGCGCTCGGCGCGGCGCTCAAATCCGGGCGCACCACCGTGATCGGCGTGCGGATCGATGCATCCGGCTATGTCGCCCAGTTCAACGCCCTGCGCGAATTGTAGCGCTGAACGAACCCTCGATTGAACGGAGCTGGAGGCCCTGGACAATGCCGATGTTCGTCCATCTCACGCCCGAGAAGAACGTCCCGGCAATCCGGCGCGGCGGGATCGGCATGTCCAAGTTCGGCGGCGGGGTTTACGCTACTCCGGTGTTGCGAACTTCGTCGTCACGCACCAATGGCTGCGCGAGTTGAAGCGTTCGCACGTTCTGACCGAAGGCGAAATGGCGCGCACCATGCACGGCGTCTATTTCCGGATCGCCGACGAAGAGCCGTTGCTGTTCGGCCACTACAACAACCCGCAGATTAAAATCGCGGCCGCGCGCGCGGTGGCTGAATTCATGGCGGCGCCCGATCCGCCGGGCTTTCAAATCGTCGTGCCGCGCCGGATCGCCGCCAAGGAAATCCATCGCATCCGGAAACTGCCGCAGAACATCGGCTGGCGCTATTCGTCAACCAACCGCGCCGGCTGGTTCTGCGGCTGCCCGTACTGCAATCCGTCGGGCGGGACCAACGCGCGGTGCAAGCGCGAGCGGTGGGAGCGGGGTCAGGCCTGACGCTACCGCGATCCTCCAAGCGGCACACCGACCCGGAACGCCGCGGTGAACGCCGTACGGCCCGGGATGACGCCTCGATACGCCAAGCCTAACGCTGTCGTCGTCGCGTCGATGGTCGTTTCGGGTACGCGGTCCCATTGCAGGCCGAGACCGACGAAGAATGGAAGGTTTCTCATATAGAAATCGACATCGAGGCCGTAGGCGAAGCCCGACCGCGTCACGTCCCGTTCGATATTGTTGTTGACCCCGCCGCCGCCGCTCTCGTCGGTCCGCAGCCGCACTTTGCCGCGCTCGACGTTCACGCCGACATAGGGCGACAGGCCGATGGCTGCGACCTGGCTCGCCGCGAACGGATTGGCGATCAGGAATCCAAGGCCGATATAGGTCTTGTATGCCCAGGCGACGTCAAATCCCAGGCTTGTGTCGTTGCCGGCGGTCGGATGGAAATCGAAAGCAACGACGTCGCCCTTGTAGTTGAAGTACCGCCGCAACCGGAATCCCGCGAACGGTCCGGTCATGATCACATTCTCGGCGAACGGCACCGGCGGCAGGTTCAGTGCGCTGAACAGCGCCAACAGGTTGAAGCGCAGGTCCGCGCCTGCAAAATTACCGGTCGGCGATACGCCTTGTGAACCCGAGCCGGGACATGCCGGGCAATTGATGCTGCTGGCGCCGGCGCTGACGTTCAAACCTCCGGCCTCGAAGATCAGCGTCGCGATGTTCGGCTGGCGCGCCAGCAAGCCACCCGCGGGAACGGGCGTGACTGTGCGGACCGGCTGCGGCGCTTGCCGGGGCTGGGCGGTCTGCGGGCGCTCGCACGGCTTCTGCTCGCAGGCCAGCAGTTCGGCGTCGATCTTTTCGACCTCGGCCGCCTTGGCCTTCATCTGCTCTTCGACTTTCTTGGCCTCGTCCTGGGCGGCGTTGGCGCCGTTGAGAATTGCATTATTGCGGCGCTGGCGAGATAGCTTTTCGACATTGCGCTTGTCGGCTTCAGCCTCGTTGACGACGGCAAGTTGATTGAAGCGTGCCAGCTCGCCTTCCGCGTCAGCATATTCGCGGTAGCCGTCCGATACGCGGCGCAGCAGCGCCACATGCCGGTCGCGCAGCTTGTTGAATTCCTCCGCGGCGGCGTTGCGGCGCGCTGCGATTGGACGGCAAGCGGGGCACAGCGCCTGCGCGACGCGCATCACGCGCGGTCCGTCGTAACGGAAGGGCTGGCGCGGGGGCCGCTGTGCCTGCTTCGTGAGGCTCGGGTCGAGTTCCGTCAGATCGCGCGGGTCCGGACCCAGAGCGTTGGGGTTGCGAAACGAGAGCGCATTCCGGGAGTCAATCTTGGCGCGCAGAGCGGAACGTAGCCCGGCTGCTTCGTCGAATGCGCGCCGCCAAGATTCTGCCAGGCCCGCACACCATCGGCGGTACCCGGACAGCAGCGACAGGGAAATTGGCCGATAACAATGTGGAAGGCCCGCGTGCTGCCACGGCGCAACTGGCGGCGAGCGCGTTGCTCGTCATCGGGCGTCCATTCGAGCGATACGATGACCCGCCCATCGCCTGTCGTATGATTTGAGACGAGACTGGTCCCGCCGGACCCATAGATTTTGCGGAATTCAGCTTCCGGATACTCGATAACGAGACCCACTCTGGTTCCTGCATCGTTACCGATGCAGCCGCGGCAGTTGGGAAGACCATCGACGAGGCGTTGAATTCGAGGCGGGACTCCGCGGCGAGCGAGTTGAGCTTTCAGTTCGGCCTTTAGTTTCGCCGCTTCAGCCCGGTTCTCCACGAACTCCGCCGGACAATTCGGGCCGCTCTGCGCGACCACCGGTCCCACATGAAACAAGAGTGCGGCAGACAGCATCGCTGTCAGCGCAATCGCAACCCGCAACATGATCGCCCCCGCAACACCCAGACGCACCAGCTTGCCCGATCCTCGCGGACCATGTTCCATCCGGCGAGTTCCACAAGTCAACGACGGGATTTACGGTGCGGTGCGGCAAGTTGGCCGCTTGACGGGACTGGAATGAGTGGCGCGATCGCCGCCTGTTTTCAGGATCGCAAAATTGCCGGCCGATGCAGGAACGCGATCCTCTAGGACCACGCCGCAGAATGCGACCCAAGCGGCACCGACGGCCGGTCCCAGCGCGGCGGCGTTTCCGACATCGCGGCGCTGTGGCGCACCGCGGTCAAACGGCCAAAACCGGAATCGCTTTCCTCCAGCCGGTCGCGCACCGCGTCGAGCGTCGGCATCGCAACCTTCAGCCCGTCGACGCGACCGAGCCCGCGGAACCAATATCCGGTCTGCGCCAGCGAGCAGCGCACGTGCCAGCTTCCGCCTTCGATGGCGCGACGCTTGAGCGCAGTCATCGCGGCAAACGCCATCAGGAAGCCGGTGCCGTGGTCGAGCGCCTGCGCGGGCAAGGGCTTGGGCCGGTCCATGCCGAAGGCTTCGGCTTCGGCGGCGTTCAGCCCGTTAGCATTCTGCACCAGCGAGTCGAAGCCGCGCTTGCCCGCCCACGGTCCGACATGGCCGTAGGCGCAGAGCGAGACGCAGACGACGCCGGGGCGAATGCGCGCTGCCTCCTGCGGGGAGAAGCCGTACTGCGCAATGGCGCCCGGCCGGTAGCCCTGCACGAAGATGTCGGCCTGCCGCAGCAGGCCCGTCAGCGTTTCGCGCGCGGACGCTTCGCGCAGGTCGAGATGCATCGAGAGCTTTCCCCGGCCGTTGTCGATCACCAGCGGCCGCATCGCCGGAAGGTGCGGCGCGGTGACCAGCAGCACGTCCGCGCCGTGGCCGGCGAGCGTGCGCCCGCACACGGGGCCCGCGATCACGCGCGTCAGGTCGAGAACCTTCACACCCGCGAGCGGACGCTCGCCCGGCGGCAGCGGCTCGGCAGGCGCGTCGCCGATGCGCTCGATGGAGAACGGCGGCAGGGACGCAACCGCCACGCCTTGCGGATGCGCGTCCCATTCCGCGAACGTGCGGGTGGCGCTGACCACAAGGCCCGCGGCGGTCGCCGCCGTCTCCAGATCTTCGGCCTTCCAGCCGGCGATGGCGCGTTCGGCCGCGGCGCGGTTCTGCTCGCAGCCCAGAAGCTTCACGATACCCGCGCGATGGTGCGGCATGTTGGCGTGAACGCGCAGGAAGCGCCCGTCGGCGCAGCGATAAACCCCTGTGACCGGATCGCGGTGATCCTCGACCGGCTGGCCGTCGAGCGCCAGATAGTGCTCGCTGCGGGCCTCGACCGCCGCGTGCCGCAGGTCGACGCTGACGGACTGGCCCCGCCCGCCGCGCAGCCGCCAGAGTTCGGCGGCGGCCAGTGCGCTGGCCGCGATGGTGACCTGGGCGGCGGTGCCGACCGGAAACGACGACGGCAGAACCGGCTCGGCGCCTGTCAGCGTGACAGCGTCAAGCGCCGCGGGATCCTGGGCTGCGTGGCGCCAGAGTGCGTTGAGAGCGTCTTTGGGGGCGGTTGCGGTCATGGTGCGATCTTAGGCGATTTCCCCGGCCGTGGGCCGCGTCGGTAACGGCTTCTTAACGCGGATCACCGCAATTTCCCGGTATGGTCACAAGGCGCAGGCTGCGGACTATATTGACCACGCTCAGCCTCTATGTCGGGGGCGCGCTGATCGTCTGCTATTTCGGCGTGAATGCCTACACCGGGCGGCTGGGCCTGCGCGCAAAGCAGGACCTGGACCGCCAATACGCCGCGCTGAGTGCCGAACTGAGCCAGCTCCGCGCCGAGCGCGCCGAGTGGCAGCACCGCGTCAAGCTCCTGAAGTCGGACAGCATCGATCCCGACACGCTCGACGAGCGCGCGCGCGCCATGCTGCATTATCTGGAGCCGCGCGAGATCACGCTGATGCTCGCTCGCCCTTGAGTGCTGTGCAGCGATAGCGGCTCAGGTTGTGGTCCACGTAATTTTCTTTTCGCCGCAGGCGTTTGCGCGCAACAATTCGACCTGTGTGCGACGGCGCCGCACGCTTCCGCGCCTGCCTAAATTGGGCTATTGGATTTAAGGCCGCCGCACGCAGGCCGCTTGCCCGAGGAATCCCATGGCCGTCGCCCAAAATCAGGCGCAAGACTTGGCGCAGTCCGCCGCCGCACGACAGCCTGCGGTCGTACGCGCCGACGGCGCGGCGCTCGCCAACATGACCAAAGAGCAGGAGTTGTCCGCCTACCACCTGATGCTGCTGATCCGGCGTTTCGAGGAGAAGGCCGGTCAGATGTACGGGATGGGGCTGATCGGCGGCTTTTGCCACCTTTACATCGGCCAGGAGGCGGTGGTCGTCGGGATGCAGATGGCGCTCAAACCTGGCGACGCCGTCATCACCGGCTACCGCGACCATGGCCACATGCTGGCCTGCGGCATGGATGCAAGGGGCGTAATGGCCGAGCTGACCGGCCGCCGCAACGGCTATTCCAAGGGCAAGGGCGGCTCGATGCACATGTTCTCCGCCGAGAAGGGCTTCTTCGGCGGCCACGGCATCGTCGCAGCCCAGGTGCCGCTCGGCACGGGCTTGGCCTTCGCCGCCAAGTATCGCGGTCAGGACAACGTTTCGCTGACCTATTTCGGCGACGGCGCGGTAAACCAAGGCCAAGTGTACGAAAGCTTCAACATGGCGAAGCTCTGGAATCTCCCGGCGGTCTATATCGTCGAGAACAATCAGTACGCGATGGGCACCTCGCTGGCGCGCGCCTCCGCGACGACGAACCTGTCGAAGCGCGGCGCGGCCCACGGCATTCCGGGCGAGCAGGTCGACGGCATGGATATTCGCGCGGTCAAAGCCGCGGCCGAGAAGGCCGTGGCCTGGTGCCGCGAAGGAAACGGACCGATCCTCTTGGAGATGCTGACCTACCGCTATCGCGGCCACTCGATGTCCGATCCGGCAAAATACCGGACCCGCGAAGAGGTCGAGAAAGTCCGCAACGAGCACGACCCGATCGAGCAGGTGCGCCGCCGGCTGATCGAGTCCAAACGCGCCAGCGAGGACGACCTCAAGAAGATCGACGCCAGGGTGCGCGATGTCGTCAACGAGGCCGCCGAGTTTGCCACCCACGATCCCGAACCCGATCCGTCCGAACTTTACACGGACATCTATGCCGACGAGGCACGGTGAGCCGGCGATGCAAACGTTTGCGACCGTGATCGTCGTCCTTGCCGTCGCCGGCGCGCTGGCGAGCTGGGTTGTCGCGGCGGTCTACACGCTGCGGACGCTCGCCTCGATCTCCGGGCCCGACCGCAACCGGCAGCGCCTGTTCGCCATCGTCGCCTGGCCGTTCGCCGTGAAGCGCCTGCAAGGCGCGCCGGCCGAGCAGGCCTCGCGCGTCAACAAGTCGCTGGTCGCTTTCTTCGCCTGTCTGACGGTCGCGATCGCCGCGATCTCGATCATGACCAATCTTGCGCGTTACTCCCGTTAGGCGGGTCCCACGTCCATGCCGATCCAAGTGCTGATGCCCGCGTTGTCGCCCACGATGGAGAAGGGCAACCTCGCCAAGTGGCTCAAGAGCGAAGGCGACACGGTCAAGGCCGGCGACGTGATCGCCGAGATCGAGACCGACAAGGCCACGATGGAAGTGGAGGCGGTCGACGAGGGCACGCTCGGCAAGATTCTCGTGCCGGAGGGTACCGCCGACGTCGCGGTGAACACGCCGATCGCCGTGATCCTCAACGACGGCGAGGACGGCAGCGTCGATTACGCCAGCGTCAAACCCGAGGCGTCAAAAGCCGCGGCCGCTCCCCAGCAGGCCCGGACGGCGCCGTCGGCTGCGGCCGAGCCTCCCAAGCCCCTGGCCGCACCCGAGCCCGACGTGCCCGAAGGCACCGAGATGGCGACCATGACGGTGCGCGAGGCCCTGCGCGACGCCATGGCAGAGGAAATGCGCCGCGACGAAACCGTGTTCGTGATGGGCGAGGAGGTCGCCGAGTACCAGGGCGCCTACAAGGTCACGCAGGGGTTGCTGCAGGAGTTCGGCGCGCAGCGCGTGGTCGACACGCCGATCACCGAGCACGGGTTCGCGGGATTGGGCGTTGGCGCCGCGCTCGCGGGGCTCAAACCCATCGTCGAGTTCATGACCTTCAACTTCGCCATGCAGGCGATGGATCAGATCATCAACTCGGCGGCCAAGACCCGCTACATGTCCGGCGGCCAGATCGGCTCGTCGATCGTGTTCCGCGGCCCGAACGGCGCGGCGGCCCGCGTCGCCGCCCAGCACAGCCAGGACTTCTCGGCCTGGTACTCGCACATTCCGGGGCTGAAGGTGGTCGCGCCCTACACTGCGGCCGACTTCAAGGGCCTGCTCAAGGCCGCGATCCGCGATCCCAATCCGGTGATCTTTCTCGAAAATGAAATTCTCTACGGCCAGAGCTTCCCGGTTCCCAAGCTCGACGACTACGTGCTGCCGATCGGCAAGGCGCGCATCGCGCGGCCGGGGAACGACGTCACCATCGTGTCGTTCTCCATCGGCATGACCTACGCGCTGAAAGCCGCCGACGAACTTGCCAAGGAGAACGTTGCCGCCGAGGTCATCGACCTGCGCACGCTGCGCCCGATGGACACCGAAACGATTGTGGAGTCCGTAAAGAAGACCGGCCGCATCGTCACAGTGGAGGAGGGCTGGCCGCAGTCCGGCATCGGCGCGGAGATCGCCGCGCGCCTCATGGAAAATGCGTTCGACTGGCTGGACGCGCCGGTGACGCGCGTCGCCGGCAAGGACGTGCCGATGCCCTACGCCGCCAATCTTGAAAAGCTTGCGCTACCGACCGTCGCCGAAGTGGTCGAGGCTGCCAAAGCCGTTCTATACCGGTAACCCATGCCCGGCGCGCCCAAGGAACAGCCCGTGCCGCCCGACGTGATGGGCCGCGATGACGCCGTCGAGGTGCTGCGCGCCTTCGTCGTCGACGGCGGGCTGTCGATTGCCTTCACGCGGGCGTTCGAGGAGCCGGACATGTGGGGCATGATGCTGGTCGACATCGCCCGCCACGCCGCGCGCGCCTTCGCCAAGGAGGGCGTGTGCTCCGAGGAGGAGGCGCTGGCGCGGATCGTCGAGATGTTCCAGAACGAGTTGGAGCGGCCGACCGACCCCGGCAGCACCACGCCGCGCAGCGCGCAGGGACACTGACATGCCGATCGAAATCCGCATGCCCGCGCTGTCGCCCACCATGGAGAAGGGCAACCTCGCCAAGTGGCTGAAGCGCGAGGGCGACAAGGTGAAGGCCGGCGACCTGATCGCCGAGATCGAAACCGACAAGGCCACGATGGAGTTCGAGGCGGTCGACGAAGGCACGCTTGCGAAAATCGTGGTGCCGGAAGGCACCGCCGACGTGCCGGTCAACCAGGTGATCGCGGTGCTGGCCGCGGAGGGCGAGGATGTGAAGGCCGCAGCGGCAGCTGGAGCCTCCGCCAAGCCTGCACCGCAAGCGAAGGCGCCTGAGCCTGCAAAGCCTGCCGTGCAGGCCGCGCCCGCGCAAGCCGCCGCAGCCAAGCCTGCGGCTGCTTCACCTTCGCCGCAGGCAGCGGCCGCGCCGTCCGGCCAGCGGACGTTCTCCTCGCCGCTCGCGCGAAGACTCGCCAAGGAAGCGGGCATCGACGTCTCGCGTATCCAGGGCTCGGGGCCGCACGGCCGCGTCATCGCGCGCGATGTGGACGCCGCGAAATCCGGCAAAGGCCTCCGGGCCGCGCCCGCCGGGGCTCCTGCAACCGCCGCAGCGCCCACCGTCGCACCGACCATGTCCGACCAGCAGGTGCGCGCGCTGTTCGCCGAGGACAGCTACGAGACGATCCCGCACGACGGCATGCGCCGCACCATCGCGCAACGATTGACGCAATCGACGCAGACCGTCCCGCATTTCTATCTCACGATGGACTGCAACATCGGCAAGCTCGCCGCAGCCCGCGAGGAAATCAACGCTGCCGCTCCGAAGGACAAGGACGGCAAGCCGGCCTACAAGCTCTCGGTCAACGACTTCGTCATCAAGGCGCTGGCGCTCGCGCTGCAGCGCGTGCCGGACGCCAACGTGAGCTGGACCGAAAGCGCCATGCTCAAGCACAAGCACTCCGACGTGGGCGTGGCGGTGGCGCTGCCGGGCGGACTTATCACGCCGATCGTCCGCAGTGCCGAGACCAAGTCGCTGTCGGCAATCTCCAACGAGATGCGCGACCTCGCCGTGCGCGCACGCAACCGCAAGCTCAAGCCGCAGGAATACCAGGGCGGCACCACGGCGGTGTCCAACCTCGGCATGTTCGGCATCCGCGAGTTCACGGCCGTCATCAATCCGCCTCACGCCACGATCCTCGCGGTCGGGGCGGGCGAGGAGCGGGCGATTGTGCGAAACGGCAAGATCGAGGCCGCCCAGATGATGACCGTGACGCTGTCGTGCGATCATCGCGCGGTCGACGGCGCGCTCGGGTCGGAGCTGCTCGGCGCGTTCAAGGCGCTGATCGAAAATCCGGTGATGATGGTTGTATGAACACGTCGGGGGCCGCGAAGTGGCAGCGCGGCGCGAAACGGCCGCCGGTTGTCGCAGTTGTCACTCTGGCCGCAGCTGCCCTGACCGCTATCATTGTCGTTCTACGGCAAGAATGGCTCTCAAAAAGTGAAATCGACGTTCTCGCAAAGGCCCTAGCCGGGCTTGGCATTGTGGTGGCGGCCGGATGGGCGGTCGTAACCTACGCAACCAACAAACGACTAGAGTTCCAAAAGAGCTTCAACGATCGACAACTTGAAATCGTACTGCTGACGGCACAAGCCGTCGGCGACCTACTTGCCAGCCAAGAGGGCGACTGGGATAGCGCCAAGGCCCGATTTTGGGAATTGTATTGGGGTCGGCTTGTACTCTTCGAAGACAAACCCATCGTCAACGCAATGATTGCACTGGGGAATGACTTGAGTAGTACCTCATTCAAGGAGCGAATACGCCTGCAAAGCAAAGTCTATAACGTATCTCTGGCGTTGAGGAACTTCCTCAAGGAGAGAAACGCGGAGGATTGGAAGATTTCCTTTGCAGATATCAAAGAGGCACAAAGCCGGCGCACCGCAGGTGGCGACGCTAATTTGAAATTGTGACTCGACGTCGGTATCTGACTGAAAGGCCATTTTCCCACGCAACTAATCCGCTAAAATTGTTTTCAAGCCGGCCTCGAAGCCGGTGCAAAACACATCTTGGGAGTGACAAATGATCAAGACACGACGTGACATTCTGCGAGGCGGCGCGGCGCTGGGCGCGGCGGCGATATTCCCGATGCCCGCGATCGGGCAGGCCGCGTTCCCGTCCCGCAACATCCGCATCATCGTGCCGTTTCCGGCCGGCGCCACCACCGACATGCTGGCGCGGCTGTTCGCCCAGCACATGACCGAGACCATGGGTCAGAACGCCGTGGTCGAGAACATCGGCGGCGCCGGCGGCGCGCTCGGCGCGGACGCCGTCGCCAAGGCTGCGCCCGACGGCCACACGCTGCTGTTCGGGAATATCACCTTCACGACCACGACGTCGTCCAACATCTACGCAAACAAGGCCCGTCACACCTTCGACGATTTCGTGCCGGTGTCGGTCGGTGCCTATGTGCCGTTCTGGTTCCTGGCGGCGACGGCGGTGCCCGCGAACAACCTCAAGGAGTTCGTCGCCCACGCCAAGGCGCAGCCGACACCGTTGCTCTACGGCTCGACCGGTCCCGGCAGCATCATGAATCTGTGCGGCGAGATACTCAAACGCGACGCCGGCATCAAGATGGACCACGTGCCGTTCCGCGGCGCGGCCCCGCTGGTCACCGACATGCTTGCGGGCCGCATTCATTTCGGCGGCGATCAGCTGTCGTCGTCGCTGCAGCACGTGCGCGGCGGCAAGCTCAAGGCGCTCGCGGTCGCGACCAAGTCGGCGGCGATGCCTCAGGTTCCGACCGCGCGCGAGATGGGCTTCCCGAACCTGGAAATGCAGGGGTGGAACGGCTTCCTCGCGCCCAAGGGCACGCCGGATGCCGTGGTCGCGCGCATCCAGAGTGCAGTCGCGGCCGCAGCCAAGCGTCCCGACATCGCCAAGCGCATGACCGACGTCGGCGCGGAACCCTCCGGTTCGACCGCCGCCGAAATGCGGGACATGCTGAAGAAGCAGATTTCGCAGGTGCAGCCGGCGATCGCGGAGCTCAAGCTGGTGCCGCAGTAGGCGGCGCGCCACTCCGCCGAACGGTTGCGCGCGCGCCGGTCCGGGACCATGCTTGCGGCCTGAGTTGAGGTCGCAGACATGGCGGCGGTTCTCGCTTATTCCGGAATACTGCTGGCGTCGCTGGTCGTGGCGTCGGTCGCGGCCCTGCAGCTCGCCGACTTCTTCGGCGCGGGCGACGAATTCGTGCTGGTGATGGCGATCGACGCCGCATTCGCGGCAGGCGCAATGCTGACGTTTGCGGCGTTTTCCGTGCTTGCGGACCGGGTGCGGACCCTGCATCTCACCGCGGCCCTGATGATGTTGATCGCGCTGCTGCTGGTCTCCACGCCGGGCCTGCGCGAATGGATCGCCGCCAGCTCCGGCAACCCGTTCAAGACCGCGCGCGAGCAGGAGCTCCAGATCACGCTGGAAATTCTGGTCCCGTCGACGCTCGCGGTGCTGGTGCAATGGGCGCTGGTCCGGCGGCGATGGCTGATCGCCGCGGGCGAGGAGGAGATGACGCTCTGGCCCTGGATCGCGACCGCCGCCACAGCCTTTATCGTCCTCAACCCGTTCGGACTGGCCGTCACCTCCCTGGCGTTGCGCCAGGAAACCGCCGGATGGCTGAACGACCTCTGGTCGGCGACCGTCGCGGTCACCGTCGGCATCCTGATCGTGATGGCGGCCGCCGAGTGCTATATCAGAAGCCGCATCCGCAGGCGGCGGACGGCGGGCGGCGCATTCGACACGCTGGCGCGGCCCGGCTGACGATATAAATCAGGATCCGAACATGTCATCGAGTGCCGATTCCCGCCTCCGCAACGTTCTGCTGGCCTATTTCCCGATGTTCATCGCGACGCTGTCGCTGGTGACCTCGATCTACAACGGCTATCTCAACTCCAGGTTCGTCGACATCATCCAGCGCAACGTGGGCCGCTCCGAATATATGCGCACCTGCAAGGAGGTCATCGACGCCTATTTCCAGGTCAAGCTGCGAGTCTCCGCGCTCAACCGGGCCGGGGAGCGCGCCGGCGGCTCCGGTCCCGAGCAGATGGATGCCGCAAACGCGGTCGCCAGGTTTTCCGCACTCGCCACCTGGCTTGCCAACCTGCGGGACGAGTCGATCCGGGCGCGCTACACCGATCTTGCCATGCGGCTCGACAAGATCGCCTCCGAGGCCAAGGGCCTGCCGCAGGCCGCTCTTGACGGACGCTACGCCGGACCCGATCAACTGTTCGGGGAACTGAACGACGACTGCATCAAGGCGGCAAAGGAATAGCCCGGCCGTCCGGGCGCACCGAAAGGCGAAAGCAGCACGATGGCCGACACCTCTTTCGACATCATCGTTATCGGCGGCGGTCCCGGCGGCTACGTCGCAGCGATCCGCGCGGCGCAGCTCGGATTCAAGGTCGCGGTCGCCGAGCGCGACCATCTGGGCGGCATCTGCTCGAACTGGGGCTGCATCCCGACCAAGGCGCTGCTGCGCTCGGCGGAAATCTTTCATCACATGAAGCACGCCAAGGATTTCGGGTTGAAAGCCGACAACGTCGGCTTCGATCCGGCCGCGGTGGTGCAGCGCTCGCGCAAGGTCGCCGAACGCATGGCGACCGGCGTCGGCTTCCTGTTCCGCAAGAACAAGATTGCGACCATCTGGGGCGAGGCCACGATCGACGCGCCCGGCAAGGTGACGGTCAAGGCGTCGAATACGCCTGCGCCGAAGGACGCGCTCGGGCCTGGCACGTATCAGGCCAAGCACATCGTCGTCGCGACCGGCGCGCGGCCGCGCATGCTGCCCGGATTGGAGCCCGACAAGAAACTGGTCTGGACCTATTTCGAGGCGATGAACCCGGACAAGATGCCGAAGTCGCTGCTCGTGGTCGGCTCGGGCGCCATCGGCATCGAGTTCGCCTCGTTCTACAGGACGCTCGGTGCCGACGTGACCGTGGTCGAGGTGCTGCCGCAGATCCTGCCGGTCGAGGACGCGGAAATCTCCGCCTTCGCGCGCAAGGCTTTCGAGAAGCAGGGCATGAAGATCGTGTCCGGCGCGAAGGTGAACAAGCTCGACAAGAAGGCCGACTCCGTCACCGCAACCATCGACGACGGCAAGGGCGGCACGCAGACGCTCACGGTGGATCGCGTGATCGCCGCCGTCGGCGTGGTCGGCAACGTTGAGAACCTCGGCCTGGAGAAACTGGGCGTGAAGATCGAGCGCGGCGTCATCGCCATCGACGGCGCCTGCAAGACCAATGTGCCGGGCATCTACGCCATCGGCGACGTCGCAGGCCCACCGATGCTCGCCCACAAGGCCGAGCATGAGGGCGTGATCTGCGTCGAGGCAATCAAGGGCCTGCACCCGCACCCGATGAACAAAAGCCTCATTCCGGGCTGCACCTATTGTTCGCCGCAGGTCGCGTCGGTTGGGCTCACCGAGCAGGCCGCGAAAGACAAGAAGATCGACGTGCGCGTGGGCAAGTTCCCGTTCGTCGGCAACGGCAAGGCGATTGCGCTCGGCGAGGACCAGGGCATGGTCAAGGTGATCTTCGACAAGAAGACCGGCCAGCTGCTCGGCGCGCACATGGTCGGTGCCGAGGTGACGGAGCTGATCCAGGGCTACGTGGTGGCGATGAACCTCGAAACCACCGAGGAAGAATTGATGCACACGATCTTCCCGCATCCAACTTTGTCGGAGACGATGAAGGAAGCGGTGCTCGACGCCTACGGCCGCGTGCTGAACATGTAGGCCGCATGCCCATTATCGACATCCACACCCATTGCTCGCCGCCGCGTCCGCCGGGCGACCGCTTCGGCGTGCAGGAGGCGCTGCGCGGCACGCCCGCCGGCAAGAACGCGATCACCAACTACCGCGGCCTGCCGGCGGTGTCCTATCACGAGATGGCCGACTTCGAACTGCAGCAGGAGGTCTGCGCGCAGGCGGGCGTTACCGGACGCATCATCTCGACGCCGTTCGCGGCCGAGGTGATGGCGCAAATCTCCAAGTCGCCGTCGCTCGACATCTGCAAGGCAGTCAACGACGGCATTGCCGGGATCGTGGCGCGCGCGGGCGGCAACTGGGGCATGGGCACGCTCAACCCGCTCGATCCGGCGCACATCGCGGAAGCCGAGCGTTGCGTCAAAGACCTGAAGTTCAAAGGCTTCCTGATCTGCTCGAGCTGGCGCGGGCGCTTCATCGATGGCGAGGATTCGTTCGCGTTCTGGGAATGGGCGCAGGACCGCCAGGCGCCGGTGTTCATTCATCCGCCGCGGGTGCCGATCGGCAACGAGCAGCAGATGAACCAGTACAAGCTCGACGAGTTGATCGGGCGGCCGTTCGACACCGCCATGGCGTTGGCGCGCATGATCCTGTCCGGTCTGTTCGACCGCTACCCGCGACTGAAGATCGTGGTGGCGCACATGGGCGGCGGGCTTCTGCCGTGCATGGGGCGGCTCGACTTCGGCTGGCGGCTCGGCTGCGAGGGCATGCCGAAGGAGTCCGTCATGCGCTGCAAGCGGCTGCCGAGCGAGTACCTCAAACTGCTCCACGTCGACACTATGGGCTTCTGGGCGCCGCATGTGCGCGAGGCGGTCGAGGTGTTCGGTTCGGACCGCGTGATGTTCGGCACCGACTACGGTCCGGTGCCGCTCGATCCCAAGGAGCACATCGACATCGTCAACGGCCTGCCGATCTCCTCGGCCGACAAGGAGAAAATCCTGTGGCGGAACGCGGCGGCGTTCTTCGATCTCGACGTCAAGGCGGCCTGACACCTACTCCATCGTCACCTTGGCGACGCGGATGACCTCGGCCCATTTCGCGATCTCGCCGGGAATCATCGCCGACATTTCCGCAGGCGTCTTGACCGCGACCGGAAGACCGAGCTTGCCGAGTTGCGCCCTGACGCTGTCCTTCGCCAGCGCCGACGCAACGGCCTTGTAGAGCCGCTCGACCGTCGCGGGCGGGGTCTTCGCCGGAACGAACAGCGCCGACCAAGCGTCGGCCTCGACGCCCGCGACGCCGCCCTCGGCGAACGTCGGCAGGTCGGGAAGCTGCGGCGTGCGCCGGGCGCTTGCGATCGCAAGCCCGCGCATCGCACCGCCCGCGAGCTGTTGCGAGATCATGCCGGGCAGGGGCCCGATGGTGAAATCGATCCGGCCTGCGAGAATCTCGGTGACCATGGGCGCCACGCCGCGCAGCGGCACGTGCAGCATGTCGAGGCCGGCCTTGACCTTGAATAATTCGCCCGCGAGATGGGCGCTGGAGCCGTTGCCGCTCGATCCGAAGGTCAGTTTCCCCGGCTTGGCCTTGGCCGCCGCCACGAACTCGGCAAGCGTCTTGGCCTCGAACTCCTTGCGCACCACGAGCACGTGCGGCATCGCGGCCACGCCCGCGACCGGCGCAAAGTCCTTCACTGCGTCGAAGGTCCAGTTCTTGATGAGGTTCTGGTTTGTGGCGTGGGTCTGGTTGGTGCCGAGGATCATCATGTGGCCGTCGGGGTCCGCGCGTGCGACCGTTGCGGTCCCGACCAATCCGCCGCCGCCGGGACGGTTTTCCACCACCATCGGCTGGCCGAGATCGGCCGAGGCTTCCTGCGCGATCAGCCGCGCCAGCGTGTCGATCGGTCCGCCGGGCGGATAAGGCACGAGGATGGTGACGGAGCGGCTGGGAAAGCTTTGCCCCCAGGAAGGCTGCGCGACGGCGCAGGCGGCGCTGCCTGCAAGCACGGTGCGGCGGGTGAGCATTGTTTCCTCCCGGTTTAGACGCGGTCCCGGTGCGAAATCTCGACCACGCGGGCGCGCCGCGCAAGCTCGTCCACCAGCGCTTCGGCCGCGACGCGGTTTTTCGGGTCGAGATTGGCGTCCCATTCGTCGAGCAGATAGATCGGCGCGTGTGTGCTGTGCACGATTTCCTGCAATGCGCGCAATTGCCGCTCGCCGGACGAAAAGCCGGGCTTCTTGCCGGGCGCGCTCTCCGGCAACGGGTTGCCGTCCTCGTCGAGTTCGTCCTCCGGCTCCATGCCCTGCGCGAACCTGAACGACAGGCGGTCCGCGGTCGGCCAGTAGTAGGCGCGGGTCCGGACCTCGGACTTGAGCTTGGTCAGCAGCGTCGACTTGCCGGACCCGTTGGGCCCGCGCACGTTCACGCGGCCCGAGGGATGCGCGAGGATCAGCGCCAGCGCCTCATCGACCGATTGCACCGCGTTGGACTTGTCGCCCTCGCGCAAGGTGAGCCGCTCGACCTTGATCCGGCTCTCGAACTCCGGATCGAACTCCGGGTGCATGTTGGACGCGACGCCGGTCAGCCGCGCCCATTGCGCCAGGAGGTCGTTCCACCCGGATGTGAACTCATGGACATCGTGGGTCATGTCGATCTGCCGGGGCAGGGTGGCCGCGAGCGCGACCAGCACTTCGAGATTGCCGACGTTCTTTGCAGCGACCAACGCCATGGTGCCGAAAACGATGGATAGGCCGATGATGGCGCTGGCCGCGCTCAGGCCCTCCTTGGTCATGATCGCGACGATCTGCGCGTGCAGGCCGTCGCGCAGCTTCGACTTGAAGCCGTCGAGCCAGAGCCGCAGGTTGTAGCGATTTCCCGAGAACACGTTGTCCCAGGCGGTGTAGCCCTGCGCCGTCATGCGATTGGTGGTGCGCTGGTTCTCCAGATACGCCGTTGAAATTCGCTTTCGCATGGTCCACTGCAGCGTGAACAGCACGACGAAAACGAGCGCGTAGGCGACCGGCAGCGAACCGTCGATCTGCGTGCCGATCACGATCACGTTGAGGACGAAGGCGAGCACGATGCGAAGGTCGCCCTCGATCTCATAGATCAAATGGAAATAGACATGAAAGGTCTCGCCGGTGAGAAACGGCTCGACCCGCTCGCGCACGTCCTTTTCGCCGAGCGCGCGCGTCTCGTAGCGGTTGTCCCGCGCAAACCGCAGCATGTAGCGGCCGTAGGCCAGGAACCCCGCGCGTTCGGCGTAGATCCAGCTGATGGCACCGACGATGTAGGAGGCCGACTGCGCCGCGAGAATCCAGAGCAGGTCGGCGACGATGAAGTTGCCGCGCGCGACGTCCTTGCCGGTCTGGATGACCAGATAGGTCGTAGTCGCGCTCAGCGATGCCTCGATCATCATCAGCCCGAGCATGATGAAGAACGGGACGCAGATCAGAAACCGCGCGAGTTCGAGCGCGGTGATGGGTTTGCGTGTCATGGCGGCAGTTTAGCCGAATTGCGGTGGGCCGATGCGCCGAACCCATGCCGGTCTTCGAAGGCGGGATTGTGATATGGCTTCAAATTGGCAGCCGCACGCGGCTGTCTGAACGAGGGTTCAGCCCATGGGCGTGTTGTCCTGGATCGCGATCGGGCTTTTGGCCGGGTGGCTGGCCGCCAGGCTCACCGACTCGCCGAGCGGCCTGATCCGCAATCTGGTCGTGGGACTCGTTGGCGCCTTGCTGGGCGGGTTCCTGGCCAGCAAGCTTGGAATCGCCGTGGTGCGCGACTTCTGGGGCGAATTGATTACCGCCATCGGCGGAGCCGTGATTTTTCTGCTGATCTGGCGCGCCATCCGGCAGGCTTGAGGCTGCAGGTTGCGGCGGCCCCGCCGGCTCCGTAAGTAAGGGACTGGACCGACAGAAGCCGGTCCGAGGATTTCATGGCCGTCGTTATCGACCACACCGCCGGACGCCCGCGCCATCCCGAGAAGGCGCATCGGCCGGACACGCCGGTGCTTACCAAGCCGGACTGGATTCGCGTGCGCGCGCCGGTGTCACAAGGATATGCCGCGACGGCCAAGATCGTGCGCGAAAACGCGCTGCACACGGTCTGCGAGGAGGCGGGCTGCCCCAACATCGGCGAATGCTGGGAAAAGAAGCACGCCACCTTCATGATCATGGGCGACACCTGCACGCGGGCCTGCGCCTTCTGCAACGTCAAGACCGGGCTGCCCGGCGCGCTCGATCCGCAGGAGCCGGTCCACGTGGCGGAGGCGACTGCGAAACTCGG